>Ga0210399_10000362_pt1 | contig 36586 bp, 30 predicted proteins | sample IncBWC14MmetaG_FD_150865 | JGI IMG/M metagenome (GOLD analysis project Ga0210399, IMG submission 150865) | Forest soil microbial communities from Barre Woods Harvard Forest LTER site, Petersham, Massachusetts, United States - Inc-BW-C-14-M | ecosystem: Environmental > Terrestrial > Soil >... | reverse complement strand
GGCGGGTGCAGAAGAAACTGATTGTTTGGGCGCGCGCGGCTGCCGAGCAAAGCGCACCCATGCCGCCGGAAGCTGACCGTCTGATGCGCTGGAACTATCTCACCGCTCGCACTTCCTTCTGGCTGTCTTTTCCGATGCTCTTTTTCATGGGCGCCGCTAGCCATTACCCGTTCCTGAGCACCATTGCGCGATAAACTCCTGAATCATTAGGCAGGCGGCAGTCATGTCCGGCGAAAACAATTACAACCTACTGACAACGGAAAACGGCGTACCGATCAAAGCTTGGACCAAAGGCGTTCAGCTGGAGGAGCAGGCGCGCAAGCAACTCTTGAACGTGGCACAGCTTCCGTTCATCTTCAAGTGGGTTGCCGCCATGCCGGACGTGCATTGGGGCGTCGGCGCAACGGTGGGCAGCGTGATTCCCACGAAGGGCGCGATCATCCCGGCCGCGGTTGGCGTGGACATTGGCTGCGGGATGATGGCCGTGCAGACGGACCTCAACGCCCGCGATCTTCCGGACAATCTCAAGGGTATGCGCAGCGCGATCGAACAAGCGGTGCCGCATGGACGCACGAATCACGGTGGCCGCGGCGACCTAGGCGCGTGGCGGGAAATTCCTTCTCGCAACAACGAAGTCTGGCAGGCGCTGAAGCCGCGTTACGATGCCATTCTTGAAAAACACCCCAAGCTCGATCGGGGCAACCACTCCAATCACCTCGGTACCCTGGGCACCGGCAACCACTTCGTCGAAGTTTGCCTCGATGAAGCGGAGAACGTATGGTTCATGCTGCACAGCGGTTCTCGTGGCGTCGGCAACCGCATGGGCAGCTACTTCATTGAAGTGGCGCGCAAAGACATGCAGAAGTTTTTCATCAATTTGCCGGACAAGGACTTGGCATATTTCTCCGAAGGCACCCAGTACTTTGACGACTACGTTGAAGCTGTGGAATGGGCGCAGGACTTTGCCCGCTTCAACCGCGACTTGATGATGGAGCAGGTTGTTGGAGCGGTGCGCGATTCGGGGGAAGTTCGCCCGTTCGCCGCCGAGCTGAAAGCCATCAACTGCCATCACAACTATGTGGCGCGCGAACGCCATTACGGCCAGAACATCCTGGTTACGCGCAAGGGCGCAGTGCGCGCCCGCGAAGGCGACATGGGGATCATTCCCGGCAGCATGGGAGCGCGTTCCTACATCGTCCGTGGCAAAGGCAACATGGAGAGCTTCACGAGCTGCAGCCACGGCGCGGGCCGTGCCATGTCCCGCGCGGAAGCCAAGCGCCGTTTCAGTGTTGAAGACCACAAGCGCATGACGGCGGGCGTGGAGTGCCGGAAGGACGCTGAGGTCATCGACGAAACACCGGCGGCTTACAAGCCGATCGAAGCTGTGATGGCCGCGCAGATGGATCTGGTAGAAATCGTCCACACCCTCCGACAGGTCGTTTGCGTGAAAGGTTGATTCGGCGACGAAAATGAAAGGGAGGCGGGCCAGGTCGTCCCGCCTCCCTTATGTCCCCTCTCGGGGAATCCGGCCAGTCTGACGGAGGGCGACCAGCCGGTCGTGTGTTGGCCTGCCTATATATCCCGAAATCCTGAAAAAAAGTTCCTGTGAAACCCCAAAAAAATGGCTAGAATCACGGTGGAAATCAGCGCCTGCCGCCTGGCGCGAGACCTATGCCCCGCATCTCACACTTAAGCCCCGATAACATATTGCGTTTTCTGCAACTTAGAAGCGAGCCAGCGTCCACGCGGGAGATCGCGGAGGGACTGCAACTGAAGAAAACCGCCAATCGCCCGCTCTTTAAGATTCTTTCCAAGCTTAAAAAGCGTCGCGCCATCGAAGAGTTGCCGGGCGGCCGGTACCGGCTCCCCATCGGCAAGTCTGAGCAGGAGGCGCTGGGCCAAGAATCTTCAGGGGCGGGCGCGGTGCGGCGTCCGCAACCCGCGACGCTCGCGGATCGCCACGAAGTAAAAGGACGACTCGTTTTGCACCATGACGGCTACGGCTTCGTGGTGCCGGATGCGCCGATGCCGCAACTCGACGGTGATGTCTTCATTCCGCCCGACGCCATTCAGGACGCCATGCATGGCGACCATGTCCTTGCAAAGATTCAGAGACTGGGCGGTTTCACCGGTGCGCAACGGGCCGAAGGCCGCATCCTTCGAATCCTGGGCCGGGCGCATCCGACGGTAGTCGGTTTATTTCGATACGGCCCGCAACACAATGTGGTCCTGCCTTACGACGTTCGAATCCAACACCAAGTGGAGATTCCGCGCGGCAAAGAACTGACGCCCGGGCTATGGAAAAAACTGGGCTTCAGCGGCGCTGACGAAACCAGTATCCGTTTGAGACGCATCCCGCGATTGGATGAATTGGACGGCGCTGTTGTTAACGTGGAGCTGCTGCGCTATCCGCAGGCAGGCGCTTCGGCCACCGGCCGGGTCATTGAAATTCTTGGACGTCCGGGGGATCTTGGCGTCGACACCGAGATCATTATCCGCAAGCATCATCTCCCGCATTCTTTTCCTGGAGAAGTTCTGGATGAAGCCGAGCGGAGCGCTAAGCCGGTGGATGAAATCCAGCGTGCCGGGCGCGAAGACTTCCGCCACTTGCCGATTGTCACCATCGACGGAGAGACCGCGCGCGATTTCGATGACGCGGTCTTCGTTGAGCATGGCGCGGATGGCGGCTGGAATTTGCAAGTGCACATCGCCGATGTGGCGCACTACGTTCGAACCGGGAGCGCTCTCGACAGCGAAGCTCGACTTCGCGGCACCTCGGTGTACTTCCCCGATCGCGCCGTTCCGATGCTTCCGGAAGCCTTGTCGAACGGTATGTGTTCGCTCAAGCCCCACGAAGATCGGCTGGTCATGAGCGCGCTGATGGAATTCGATGCCGCCGGCCACATGAAATCGTCACGCATGACTTCAGGAGTCATCCGCTCCGCCGAGCGTATGACCTACACGAACGTCAACAAAGTCATTGAAGGCGACGCGGAAATGACCGAGCGCTACGCCGGGTTGGCGACGCGCTTCCGCGAAATGAAGGAACTGGCACTGCTCCTCAATGCCCGCCGCAACGAACACGGTTCCATCGATTTTGATCTTCCCGAACCAGTGATCGAGTTCGACGAAGAGCAGCGCATGACGAATATCACGCGCAGCGAGCGCAACATCGCGCACCGGCTCATTGAAGAGTTCATGCTGGCCGCCAATCGTGCCGTGGCCGCCTATCTCCTCGAGCGCGGCATCGAATCGTTGCACCGCGTTCACGAAAAACCGGACGCGCGCAAAGTCCTGGAGTTTGAAGAAGTGGCCCGCGCTTTTGGTTACTCTCTAGGCGTCGAAGACTTGCACCAGCGTGAGATCGCCGTACGCCATGGCCGCGTGCCGGCGCCCGCGAAGGCCGGCCGGCTTGACTCCTTCGGCCACGGCCGTGAGCGCGGCATGAAAGTGGCGCTCCCGGGCGGCGAGCTGCGCATCACGCCGCAACATTATCAGCGCCTGATTCGAAAGGTCGTCGGCAAACCGGAAGAGCGCATCGTCTCCTACCTCATGCTGCGTTCCCTGAAGCAGGCCCGCTACGCCGCCGAGCCTCTCGGCCATTTCGCTCTGGGCTTCGACGAATATACCCATTTCACTTCGCCCATTCGGCGCTATCCCGACCTTATCGTTCATCGGATTCTGAAGTGGGCTCTCGAGCATCCGAAAGAGGCCCCGGCCGCTTCGAAAATGCAGGTTCCCGCGCCGCGTGGTTCTGAATCGACCCGGTATTCGCACGGGAATCTCGAAGCGATCGCTTCAGAGACCTCCGAAGCGGAACGCCGCGCCAACGGCGCGGAGCGGGAACTGATGGACTGGAAGACCGCTCAATTCATGGAGGAGCACCTCGGAGAGGAATACGACGGGCTAATCATTTCGGTGCAGAAGTACGGTTGTTTTGTGGAATTGTTCGAGGTTTTCGTGGAAGGACTGCTGCCCATCGGGGCTCTGGAGGAATTCGCCGGCGGACGATGCGAGCTGCGCGAGCGCGTTCATGCCATCGTGGCGTTGCCGGGTAGCGGCGGCCGAGGCGCGCCGGGCGCCCGCCGCAGCCGCGGCACAAAGCCCCGCCAACTCGAATGGCACCTCGGTGATAGAGTCCGCGTGCGCGCCGAACGGATCGATCCCATGCGGAAACGCGTGGAGTTTGCGATGGTTGAGAAGAATTAGAGGAGCAAGCCCGGGAATTCAGCGAACCGCTGCGTCGGAGATACGCAGTGCGTTCATCAACCGCCGGACAGGTCGCGTCATCACTACGACGAATTTCGCCAGCGGATACCAAAACCGACTGTGCAGCGAAAGTTGCGAGATGAACAGCCCCAGAGCGCGTTGGCGAGGGGCATCAAGGTCAATCCTCTGGCCATGCCGGTAAATTCGCACCACGCGGCCCAGTAGTTCCTGTTCCTGAACGACGCCATCGGAGGTCGGATGCGCATCGCCCTTGGAAAAAAGCTGCACGGCATCGAGCGAGCCCCGCTTCTCCACGATGCGGTGCACCAAGAGATGATTTTCGCGCCGAAATAGCACAATGTCGCCGCAACGCACATGTTCAATGGAGATTTCCCGGATCAGGGCAATATCCCTCGGCCGCACCCAGGGCTGCATGCTGCTACCGTGGACCCGCAGGGAAATCCGGCCACGCTGCTTCAGCGCGTCCGCGATGCGCAGGGCATCCTCCACGCGGCGCTCACCGGCGACCCGATGCTCTCTTTTCCAGTGTTCTCTTTGATTCACCATCAGACCTTACCGTTCAAATTTCGTGCGCCGCATCGCCAACTGCTGATCATCCGCTAGGAACGGCGCGGAGCACCGTTGCAAATACCGCCCTGGCCTGGGTTTTTGCCGCAAGCCAGCGCCAGTGTCTCGTAAATCGGTTCCGACACAACGCTGGGCTTGGTGTACGGCTTTTTTCCGCCGGACGCTGGGGGAGAGTTCTTATTGTCTTCAGCCATTCCGTGTTCCCTTAGTCTGAACCAGAATTTGTTCGAAGAGAAGCAAATTCGGGCTCAAGCGTTGTCTGCGCTAAAGCTGCGTTTTGTTTTATATGAAGGGCGCTCATGGGAGCGGCGACACCCGCCAGTCTGGCCTTTTCTTCTGCAAGGGCACAAGCGCGCTGGTAGGCCCCGAGCATATCTCCGCCTTCCATCAGCGCCAGGCCGGGGCACCGTTCGCAGTAGCTTCGAATCTCGCACCGCGAACAAATGGGAAGCTGGCTCTCGCGGATAGCGCGCAACCGTTCGAGTTGCGGCGCGTGATACCAGATATCTTCGAATTTCTCTCGGCGTAGATTCCCCGCGGCTTGGGGCAATTGCACGCATGGAAACACATCTCCGTATGGCGAAATGTAACAACTGTTGTGGCCCGCGCTGCAAGGCAAGTCTTCGTAAGCTGCGCTCTCGATTCCGCTCGAGACGGCGCTGCCGAACGTTGCCGGCAAGGCCTTGATGGCCGGGGCGGCTTCCGAGCTTGGCTGCGGCTTGCAGGCATTTAACGCGGGATCCCGGAGTACGGGGAGGAGCGAGGAAACCGATACGCGGTGGGCGAGCGGTCCGCCGGAACCGTCCATCATCGGCGTGATGGTTAGATCCAGAATGTAAGGAACTCCCAGCTTCTCCGCGAGGGCCATAACCCCCCGGTAAGCCATCAGGTTTTCCTGCATCAAGGGGCAGGCCAGTTTCACTTGCAATCCATGCTCGAGCAGAATCGGAATCGCCGCCAGGGTCCGCTCCAGCGATCCGGGCACCTTGGTGATGGCGTCGTGCACGGCGGGAATGTCGCTGTACACGCTGATTTGTACGCGCCGCACGGCCAAACAACGCAGTCGCGCTGCGCGCTCAGCCGTAACCAGCAGCGCGTTGGACTTCAAGCTGATGTCGAAATGCAAGCGTCTCGCGGCGGCCAGAATTTCGTAAAGATCCGGGCGCAGGAAAATTTCACCGCCACTAAACGTCAAGAACAGGGTACCCGAGCGCGCCAACTCTTCAAGCACGTTCAGGCACTCCGCGGTCGTGAGTTCTCCATGGTCATGATGGTCCAAATAGCAGTGCACGCAGCGCTCGTTACAGCGATAGGTCAAATCAAAATGCACGCTGAGCGGCCGGTGCTTTTCGACCGTGCGCGAGATCAGACGATCCATTACGGGCGTGGCGCCCGCCGAAAGTGTCGCGGTCAAGGCGATACTCCCCCTGTCGCCGGGACCGTAACCACCAGTTTCCGCGAAGACATCTCTTCCAGCAGGGCTTGCGTGTCGGATAACGCCATATCTGGTGTCACCTCGTAATTTTCAACCAGGAGTTCCGCCAGTTCCGCCGCCGACTTTTTTCCATCTATGTTCTTCCAGAGGAAACTCCCGGTATCGTTGAGCTCGTGCATTACGCTGTCATTCGGCGAGATGATGACGGTTTCGTCGTCAATTTCTCTCCAAGCCAGGGCGGGATTCTTCTGCCAAAAAACAGCGGCTGAGGTACTCATGTGGGAAGAACCTCCCAAAACGTCCGATTCTTACGAAATGACAGGGTATAGCCGGCTATTTCGGTCGAGGCTTGACTCACAATTTCAAGAAGCTGGCGGTTGGCTTGCGCGTCGGCGGAGAAGAAAAGCACATTGGGGAGAAGGGCGCGAAGAATCGCCATTGGGCGGAGTGCTTCCACGCGGTTTTCCGCGGCTTGCAAGAGACGGAATATTCCTGCCACCGGTGCACTGGAATTCGATCCGGCCGCCTTGAATTCACCCCAGAACGGTGTCCCGTAAGCCCGCCAGACTCCCTCTTCTCGGCGAAGGAGGGAAATCTCGTCCGTGAGGACGCTTCCTTCGGGCGACAAGGTTGCCACGGTACTTTTCCCGGCGCCGGACTTGCCCGTAAATAGGTATGCTTTTCCGTGCCGAGTGACGGTGGCGGCGTGAAGCAGAAATCCCTGGTGTTCCAGAAGCTTCCAGCTCAGGAAAACGCGTAGCAAGGAATCGAGCGCATATTGGTTCTTGACGCCATCGAAACGAATTCCGCTGGAAAGAGCTCGCAGCACCGCACCCTCAAATTCATACCGAAAGTCAACCGGCGCACCCTCGGCGGGTGCCCCATCGTTCAGCGCGATCGCGATCGGCTGCGCGGCAGCATCCGTGAACGCGGCGTAACGAGCCGAGGCCGCGCCAAATAGCTGCGCGTCGGACATTTGGAGGCGGAGGGGCACGCAGCCAATCGATAGCTCGAACTGCTGCCAGGAACCGCGCCCTGAATTGGCGAGCGGTGCGTTCAATGTGCTCCTTAAGAGTTCCAGCGAGCGCGCCAGTGCGGGGAGAGGAAGCGCATTCCCGCTTTTTTCAAGCCCCGGGGGGAAGGAAGGCTTTACTAGTTTTGCTTGCGCATACCCCCCTTAGTCAAGAGGACTTTGCTCAATTTTACAACCGCAAGCCAGCACCTGCGATCTTTTCGATTTTCTGTTACTTAGCGCCTTAGCTATCTGGCGTTATCAGCGGCACGATTTGTGTCAAGAGTGCGCCGCGGTTCGGACGCCTCGATGATTTCTGCTATTCTGGATTGCTAAGTTCGCAGCGTTTCTAGCGCCCCTGCCACGCTGCCATTCTTGATAAGAGAGGATTGCCTGTCGTGACTTCGTCCACGCTTTTATCACAAACCACCAAACGCGCTTTCAATTTCAATGCCGGTCCGGGAGCGCTTCCTCTTCCGGTCCTCGAACGAATTCGCGAGGAACTTCTCGACTGGCACGGCAGCGGCATGTCAGTCATGGAAATGAGCCACCGATCGCCTGAATTTGAGAGCATCAATACTGGCGCGGAACAGAAGCTCAGGAATCTGCTCGGAATCCCTGACGACTATGCGGTGATTTTCGTTCAAGGTGGCGGCAGCATGCAGTTCACCATGGCTCCGATGAACCTCTGCCTGCCTAGAAAGCCCGTTGACGTCCTGCACACCGGCACCTGGACCGGCAAGGCGATTGGTGAATTGAAGAAAGGCATTCTCCACAACATCGCTGCTTCGACCGAATCGGAGAAATTCGCGCGTCTTCCCCGCCGCGAGGAGATGAAACTTTCTCCGGAGGCCTCCTACGTTCACATCTGCACGAACAACACTATCGAAGGCACGCAGTGGGCCACCCTACCTGAAACCGGTGTCGTGCCGCTCGTTGCCGACATGTCTTCCGACATCGCCTCGCGCCCCATCGATGTGAAAAAGTACGGCGTCATCTTCGCCGGCGCCCAGAAAAATCTGGGGCCCTCCGGCGTCACCATTGTAATCATTCGAAAGGATCTGGCGGAGCGCGCCGACAAGAATCTCCCCACGCTCCTTCAATACCGGACACATATCCAAGAGAAGTCGCTTTATCATACGCCGCCGACTTTTGCGGTTTACATCGTCGGGCTGGTGCTCGAATGGATCGAATCCGAAGGCGGAATTCCAGGAATGGAAAAGCGCAATGCGGCTAAAGCCGGGCGGCTCTACGACACCATCGAATCGAGCCGCGGCTTCTATTCCTGCCCGGTGGAAAAGGCTTCGCGGTCAAAAATGAACGTAGTTTTCCGCGTAGCCGGAGGTGGCGACTCCATGGAAAAGAAGTTTGCCTCGGAAGCCGCCGCTGCCGGTCTAGTAGGCACACCCGGCCACCGCTCCGTGGGCGGGATGCGCGTCTCCCTTTATAACGCCGTGACACCGGAAGCCGTCGAGGCCCTCACTAGCTTCATGCGCGAATTCCAGCGCATCCGCGGCTGACGAACATCTCTGAAACTGCCAAGAAGCCGGTTTCCCGGCACAAAATTCTCCCCAGGTACGATTTCTTTTCCCCTTGCGCTTCGACAAGAGAGGGCGTATCGTCTCTTGTCGAAGCGGCAGGGGGGAATCGGCGATGGCGCAAAAAAGAATTGAACTTCCGCAAGGCACACTCGACCTTCTGATTCTGCGCACCCTAGCGCTCGAGTCTCAGCACGGCTGGGCTATTTCCGAGCGCATCCAGCAAATATCGAGCGATGTCTTGCTGATTCAGCAAGGCTCGCTCTATCCGGCGCTGCACCGACTCGAGCGCCGCGGCTGGATCAAAGCGAAGTGGGGCACGTCTGAAAACAATCGCCGCGCGAAATACTACGAGCTCACCAAGACGGGGGGCAAACAACTCGAACTCGAGAAGGATTCCTGGAAGAAATTGGCGGCTGCCATCGCCCAGATTCTGGAGATGGCGTAGGGAGGGCTTCGTGCTCAACGATTTGCTTTTTCGTCTTCGCTCGCTGTTCCAGCGCGATGCCGTGGAATCCGAATCGGACACCGAGCTGCGCTTCCATTTCGATCAGCAAGTTGAGAAGAACCTCAAATCCGGGTTGACACGCGAGGAAGCGATCCGTCGCGCTCGGCTCGATTTCGGGGGACACGAACAGCTGATGGAAGAGATCCGCGACTCGCGCGGCGTGAATCTGATCGAGACGCTCTTTCAGGATATACGCTACGGTCTGCGGATTCTCGGGCGCACACCGGTGATTTCCGGTATCGCGGTTCTCTCGCTGGCCCTAGGCATCGGCGCGAATACGGCGATCTTCAGCTTGATTGACACCGTCATGCTTCGAATGCTGCCTGTCCTGAGGCCCGAGGAGTTGGTCCAGGTGCTCAGATTGAATCCCTCCCGGGGAGGCGAGATTGATCCGAGCTTTACGAATTCCCTTTGGGAACAAGTGCGAGACCACCAGGATATCTTTTCCGCGGCCTTGGCCTGGAGCCAGGAACAATTTGACCTTGCGCAAGGCGGCGCCGTTCAAAATGTAAACGGCATATTTGTTAGCGGTGGATACTTCACCATGTTAGGCGTGCGTACAGCCGCCGGACGGTTATTCACAACGGCGGACGATCAGCGTGGGTGTCCGGCTCTAGCCGTTCTCAGTTACGGGTTTTGGCACGATCATTTTGAGGGAGCACAGAGCGCCATCGGCAGTGCTCTTTCTCTCAACAACCAGCGGTTCCAGGTGATCGGCGTCAGTTCTCCTGGTTTTTACGGTGTTGAGGTCGGCAGCAAATTTGACGTGGCAATCCCCATTTGTGCGGCGGACGTGTTCGATGGGAAAAATCCCCGGCTCGACCGCCGCTCCCACTGGTGGTTGAGTATCATCGGCCGGGTGAAGCCAGGCATCAACCAGGACCAATTGAAGCCGCGCCTCGCCGTACTCTCGCCGCTAGTATTCGGTGGTGCCGTGCCGGATTGGGCGCCTGCCGATCAGCAGAGCTTCAGACAGCGCATTTTGCTGAGTGTTCCAGCTGTAACAGGAACTTCTAATTTGCGCCAGCAGTTCAAGCAGCCGCTCGATATCCTGATGGGTGTTGTAGGGCTGGTGTTGTTGATCGCGTGCGCCAATATTGCGAGCTTGATGCTGGCTCGCGCGTCCGCGCGCCACAAAGAAATCGCTGTTCGCAAGGCTTTAGGCGCTTCCCGCGCGCGGCTGATTCGCCAATTGCTGACAGAATGCGTGCTGCTTTCCACCGCTGGCGCTCTGCTGGGCGTCTTATTCGCACGCTGGGGAACTTCACTTCTGGTGCGCCTTATCTCCACGGGAAATAACAGCGTTTTCCTCGATCTATCTTTCGACTGGCGGATTCTTTGTTTCACGGCTGCCGTGGCTGTCTTCACCGGTTTCCTATTTGGAGTGCTGCCCGCTTTTCGTTCCACGCGGGTGTCCCTAACGTCGGCGATGAAAGGCAGCCAAGCGACCGATATCGAGGGCCGCCCCAAGTTCCGCCCAGGAAAATGGATTGTGGCTTCGCAGGTGGCCTTGTCGCTCGTGCTGCTCGTGGCCAGCGGCCTCTTTCTGCGCAGCCTCGTGAAACTTGTCACCATGGACGTGGGTTTCGACCGGAACAATGTCCTTATCGTGCGCGCCAATCTGCACAACGCGAAAGTAGCGCCGGATCAACAACCCGCCATGTTCGATGAAGTCGAGAGCCGACTACGAGCGCTTCCCGGCGTGATCTCGGCAGGCCGGTCCGTGGTGACTCCGGTTAGCAATTACGTTTGGAACAGTGAACTGGAGGTGGATACCCCGAATGCGCCGACCGGAGATGCCGCACTGGCGTACTTCAATTTCATCTCGCCAGGATACCTTGGGACCGTTCGCACTCCGATCCTCGCCGGCCGCAACTTTAACGCCGGCGACACCAAGACGGCTCCTCGTGTCGCGGTGGTGAACGAAATCCTCGCGCGAAGCTTTTTTCCGAACGGCGAAACACTTGGGAAGTATTTCCGGGTCCACGCGGATCCGGGTGAGCCTGCTCCGCTCATTCAAGTCGTTGGACTCGCCAAAGATGCCAAGTATGAATCGCTGCGCGAGGAGGCCCATCCCACTGTCTACTTCCCGGTTGCGCAAATAACGGAGCTCACCGAGGAACAAGTGTTTGAACTGCGAACGGCCACGCGTCCAGCAGTCCTTGTCCCCGCCGTACAGGAGGCCGTCGCGGGTGTGAGCAAAGCGATTCCGCTCGACTTCTCCACCCTGGCTCAGCAGGTCGACGATTCGCTGGTTCAAGAACGCCTGCTCGCCAGTCTCTCCACTTTCTTCGGCGGCTTGGCATTGCTTCTGGCGATGATTGGCCTCTATGGCGCTCTCAGTTATCTCGTAGCGCAGCGCCAAGCCGAGTTCGGCATCCGCATGGCTTTAGGCGCCCCGCAGCGCTCTATCTTGAGACTGGTCATGAGAGATGTCGCCATCGTTCTGGTCAGCGGAACAGCAGCTGGTCTCTGCCTTTCCTTCTTAACGGTCAGAGTGCTTCAAAAAATGCTCTTTGGTCTGGCGCCCCATGACACTTTCACGTTCACCGCCGCCATTGGCCTGCTCTCGGCCGTCGCCATTGTCGCCGGTTACCTCCCTGCGCGCCGCGCCATGCTCGTCGATCCGATCGTCGCCCTGCGGTACGAATAAACCGGGGCACAAAAAAGCGCGCAGGAACCACCGGTGGAGAGGAGAGTTCCTGCGCGCTTCACGCTTCAACGATTTCGCTTACGCCAAGTCGAAGAGCAGGACCTCGGCGTCTCCTACACCAGTGAGCTCGACAGCTTTTTCGGCGGATATGGCCGCGCCGTCGCCGGTTTCAAGCACGGTGCCGTTGAGCTTGATGGTGCCTCGCGCCACCTGGACGTAGGCATGCCGAGCAGGCTTCAATTCATGTTTCACCGTTTCGCCGGCGCCGAGCACGGTGGCGTACAGCTCGTTGTTCTGGCGGATCTTCACCGAGCCCTCGCGTCCGTCCGGCGAAGCCACCACCCGCAACCTTCCGCGCTTTTCGGCCTCGCTGAAGTTCTTCTGATCATACCGCGGCTTCAAACCTTGCTTTTCCGGCAGCATCCAAATCTGGTACAGGTGCACCGGCTCGGTCTTCGAGGCATTGAATTCGCTATGCGCCACGCCGGTACCCGCGCTCATGTACTGCACGTCGCCCGGCTTGATGACCGAACCGTTGCCCATGCTGTCTTTGTGCTCCAGCGCGCCTTCCAGCACGTACGTCAAGATTTCCATATCACGGTGAGGGTGCTTCGGAAAACCACCGCCCCCTGCGACTCGGTCATCATTCATCACCCGCAGGGTACGGAACTGCAGGTGCTCGGGATCGAAGTACTCTGCAAACGAAAAGGAGAAATAGGAGTCCAGCCAGCCGTGGTTGGCGTGCCCGCGGTCCGCGCTCTTACGGATATCCAACATGGCCCACCTCCTGGGTCGTGCAAACGGATAATACTTGTTATAACGACTGTTGTCAAGAGGTATATGTTCGCTGGACTTCCGCCCCCTGCCCTTCCACCAAACTCTTTGCATTTTGCTCGCTTTGCGCCGCCTTTTCGACCAGTTTCCGGCAGTGCCCCCTTTGGTGTAGAGTGATAATGAAAGAGCGGCAATCGCACCGCAGCCTCCGAGGATTTTTCAATGGACTCTCCACTGTCCGCAACGACCACCAGAAAGCAAGAGGGCTCCAGCGCGCCCCGCGAAACACTCACCATCACGGACAATCGCACCGGCAAATCTTACGAAATCCCCATCACGCACGACACTATCCGTGCCGCCGACCTGCGCCAGATCAAAGTCGACCCCAAAGAATTCGGCATGATGAGCTATGACCCGGCCTTCAACAACACCGCTTCCTGCATCAGCAAAATCACTTTCATCGATGGCGAGATCGGCATCCTGCGTCACCGTGGATATCCGATCGAGGACCTCGCGGAGAAGAGCACCTATCTCGAAACGGCTTACCTGCTATTGAATGGCGAACTCCCGACGGCCGCGCAACTCAAGGAGTGGACCTACAACGTCACCCACCACACTTACATCCACGAGAGCATCAAAAAATTCCTCGATGGATTCCATTACGATGCCCACCCCATGGGAATGACCATCTCCACGATCGCGGCGCTCTCGACCTTTTATCACGATGCGAAAGACATCTTCAGCGCTGAGTCGCGCAAGAAGCAGACCTACCGACTCATCGGCAAGATGCCCACCATCGCGGCGTTTTCCTACCGCCATACGCTGGGCATGCCGTTCGTCTATCCGGACAATGATCTGAGCTATCCCGGCAACTTTCTGAACATGTTGTTCCGCACGTCGGAGAGCAAGTATCGGCCAAACCCCACCCTGGAACGCGCACTGGACATTCTCTTTATCCTCCACGCGGACCACGAACAGAATTGTTCCACCAACACCATTCGCGGCGTCGGCAGCTCCCACGTGGATCCCTACTCCGCGACTTCGGCCGCCATCGCCGCGCTCTATGGCCCGCTACATGGCGGCGCCAACGAAGAAGTCCTGCACATGCTGAAGGAAATCGGCTCGGTCCAAAAAGTTCCGGAATTCATCAAGCGCGTCAAAGCCGGCGAAGTCAAACTCATGGGCTTCGGCCATCGCGTCTATAAGAATTACGATCCCCGCGCCCGCATCATCAAGGGCATTGCGTACGAAGTCTTTGATCTCATGGGCAAGAATCCGCTCCTCGAAATCGCTCTCGAGTGCGAACGTATCGCCCTCGAAGACGAATACTTCGTAAAGCGCAAGCTGTACCCTAACGTGGATTTTTATACCGGCCTCATCTACCAATCGATGGGATTCCCGATGACCATGTTCCCGGTTCTTTTTGCGATTCCGCGCACTTCCGGGTGGATCTCGCAATGGGAAGAGATGCTTCTTGATCCCGAACAGAAAATAGCACGCCCGCGCCAGATCTACCTTGGGCACGACACGCGTCATTACGTTCCGATCGAACAGCGCGGTTAGAAACCTGGTTTCCAGTTTGAATACTGCCTTCCCGGGATGCGCTCGACAATTCCGTTCCGCCGGGTATAGTTGATTTACAGGGAGGTGGTATGGCTGAAGTCCCGAATACGCCGGTGCACACTGGAGCACGGCGCCGCAGTCAGCGCGTGTTGATGCAGGTCGGCATTCGCTTGCGCGGAAAGGATGTTCAAGGCAGGGACTTCGAGGAATTCACCGAAACTCTGGCCATTAACGCCCACGGGGCTCTAGTTCTGCTTACCGCCCGCGTCACCAATGGCGGGGTGGTGCACATGCGGCATAACAAGACCGAAGAGGAACAGGAATGCCACGTAGCGTTCCTTGGTCCGGTGCGTGCAGGCAAGGCCGAAGTTGGTCTGGAGTTTACCTCACCGCGTCCCACCTTCTGGCGCGTGGCTTTTCCTCCCGAAGACTGGACGGCGAAGAGTCCTGAAGCCCGCACGATTTCCACCAATCGCACCATCAAGTAACTCGTCCATCTCCGTTCCCGTCGCTTGTCGCCGGTCGGTGCTCTCTCGATCAACTCCGCGAACTCTGGTGCAAAGCATTTTCTGCCAGTCTAAGGAACCGTGGACTATTTGCCTCTGTTTCCGAGACACCGCACTCCGAAGGTGAGAGCGTGTGAATAAATTCAGGGCGGGGATATCTTTTTGCCCATCATCGCCGCCAGCAGCCATTTCCGCAAAACCATGAGGTAATATGGCTTTGTCTCTCGAAACATCAACCCCATTCCCAAATCGGGCTGGCAATAGAGGACGCTTGCTTGGGCTTCAAAAAACTCGGTTTCGGTGAAAAGCTTTATCGCCAGAGACGTGCCAGTCGGATAAGGGTTTTCCATATCCACATAACAACCGTTCAAGCTAAGTTCTTTGACGCGCGCCGTCCTCTTGTCTTCCGACGTGCCTTCGCGCATTTCGATGGATCCAACGAACGGATACCGGGGGCTTCGGCGCCGATCCTGTTCCATTGGGACTCCTGGGAGAGAAGCCCCGATTTTACTCCCGCGTTCCCAAATATTCTCAAACAAATCTCTTTTCGAATGTTAAATCTTGTAAAGTTGAGGACTCGCCGCTCGTGCCCTCTTTCTCTACTTAATCTCCGCAGCCGCACTCCGCAAACGCCCGGAGGGGCACACTCCGTTGACGGTTGCGTTCCTCTACGCCGCGTTCTATCCGCGAAGCGGCGGCCACGCGCGCGCGCCGCTGCCTCGCGGGTTTCAGAGCAATGCAGAGTCTTTCCCGCAGTCTGCGGTGGGCCCGGAATAACCTCAGCCGCACCGCCATCGCCGAGATTCCCACGCGCTCGGCAACTTCCTGAGTCGAGTACTGCAAAACGTCGCGCAACAGGCATGCCTGTCGCAGTTCCGGAGCAAGCTGGGTAATCGCGTCCGCCATCAGTTTGCGCATTTCGCGGCGCGCGAACCGTTCTTCGGGATTGTCTTCGCACCCGGTCACGTTGCTGCCCAGCGTTTCGTCACCCGCGCCGATTGGCTCTTCGAGCGAAAAAAGTTTTCCGTCCCGCCGCTTGCGCATCACGTCGATCGACGCATTCGCGGCGATGCGCGAAACCCAGGCGTGCAGATGGTCCTGGTTTTCGCCCGGCGTCCCGGAAAATTGCTCAAGGCGGGTCATGGCTTTGAGGAACGCATCCTGGCGCACGTCTTCTGCGTCCGCGGAGTTACGTGTCATCCGCAGCGCCCCCAGGTACAAGCCAGGTGCGTAAGGTAGGATCAGTTTGGCCAGCGATTCGCGGTCGCCTTTTCGCGCTTCGACCAGCAACGCGGAGCGGGTCGCGCCATCCAGACACAAGGAAGTGCTGCACATGATGCGCTAGGGATTGGCAGGCCAATCGCCACCCGGCCGCTCAATGTAAGTCTCTGTAACTAAATATGTTAGAGCCGTTACGGAACCAAGAACCCTCGGCCGGACTGACCGATTCTGGGACAGCAGGTGGCGATTCCGGTCACTGGCTTAAGCCATCTGGCTCACCCGGCAATTCTTCGCATCTTCTAAGGCCCCAGCCTTACTCGGCAATCTCAAGTCTGTCGCCTCGCATTTCCCACTCGATGCGCACGAGAAAATCGAAATGCATTCCTTCCGTTTTCAGCCACGTTTCCAGATTTTCGCGGGAATCGGCGCGGAATTCCACGAACATTTTTCCTTCCAGCATGTTTACGAGCACACGTTCCGCGTGAGCGAGTCCTCCGGCCTGCATGCGCTGCGCAAGCGCTTCGGCTCCCTGCCGCGTGAGGCAAGCGAGTGTGTGCTGCGTGAGGTAGCGTGGCATCGGAACTCCTGAACCTGAATGGTGTCTAAGTATTCCATAGAACAGAAACCATCTGCACGTCGCAGGGGGGCGTGACGGCCATAGTCGAAATAATTTTTAAGAAGGAATTTCAAGGAGTGGGGACAACGCGGTTGATGCGATCCGCATCTCGATGGGCAAGCCAGCATTTCGCATCGGCAGGGGTGCAAAATGAAAAAGGTCATACAACTGCTGTGTCTCTCCTTACTTCTTGCCAATTTAGTTCCGGCCCAAGAGAAAAAACCTTCGGCGCCAAAACCTAAAAATCCGTTGGCTGCCAGTGAGGCGGGCGAAAGCGCAAACCCGGCAGCCGCGAAGCTGCCGGTGCGGCGCGTAGTGCTGTATAAGAATGGCGTCGGGTATTTCGAACATTTGGGACATGTGCGGGGCAGCCAGGACGTCCACGTGGACTTCACCAGCGCGCAACTGAATGACGTGTTGAAGTCCCTGACAGTTCTCGATCTGTCCGGGGGAAAAATATCCGGCGTTGATTACAACTCGGAAGCGCCCTTGGCTCGCAGACTAGCGACTCTCCGGCTGAGCCTCGGAGAAAATCCTACGATGGCGGATTTTCTTGGCGCCCTGCGCGGCGCGAGATTGGAGGTACGCGTCGGCAACGGCGTCTCGATGTCCGGAAAACTCCTGAGCGTCGAGGAGCAATCGCGCACCAAAGACAACGCCACGACCGAGTGGACGGAGATTTCCTTGATGAGCGACAGCGGTGAAGTTCGCACCGCGGAAGTGACCCCCGCCACGAGCGTTCGTATCGTCGAAAAGGATTTGCAAGTGGAAGTCGGGCGATACCTTGGCCTCATCGCCTCTTCCCGCGATCAGGACTTGCGCCGCATGACGATTTCGACGACCGGCGCCGGCGAACGCAACTTGTACGTGAGCTACATCAGCGAAGTGCCGATCTGGAAGACGACCTACCGGCTGGTGTTGTCCTCAAAGGCAGATAAGAAACCCTTGCTGCAAGGCTGGGCCATCGTCGATAACACCATTGGCGAAGATTGGAACGATGTGGAGGTATCGCTGGTGGCCGGCGCGCCCCATTCGTTCATTCAACAACTCTCGCAGCCGTATTACGGAAGGCGCCCGGTCGTGCCACTGCCGGAGAGCGTGCAACTGACGCCGCAGACGCACGCCGCAACGCTACAGGCAATGCCGACCATGGGTATGGCTTTGCCTCACGCCGTGGCAGGCGGAGTGCCCGGTGGAATCGCGGGCGGCGTAATGGGCGGCGTGGTCGGGGGATTTGGGAGCGGCCGCGGCAGTGGGGTGGCCTTCGGAAACGCACCACTTCCACCACCGAAACCAGACATGGCAGACGAAGCTGAAGTCGAGGAGGCCCGGGACGAGACCGAACCCATCGCGGAGGGAAATACTCTAGGCGATCTTTTCGAGTACAAATTGAAGGAACGCGTCACCATTCGAAAGAACCAGTCCGCGCTGGTCCCCATCCTCCAGACAGACATCGCCGCGGAAAAAGTTTCGCTGTGGAGCGAATCGCTCGGAGAAGTTCGGCCACTACGCGCCCTGTGGGTGAACAACGCCAGTTCGATGACTTTGGATGGCGGGAGCTTCAGCGTGCTGGACAGCAACACCTTCGCCGGCGAGGGCCTGATGGAAGCCATCAAGCCCGGTGAACGGCGATTACTGTCCTTCGCGACAGACCTAGGCCTGCTGGTGGACTCCAAGCTGGACACTGGCCACGAACGCGTCACGCGAACGCGCATTTATCGCGGGACGATGACGAAAACCAGCGAACTGCGCGAGAAAAAAACCTACCTTGTCCGGAACGAAGACACCACCGCCAGGACGCTCGTGATCGAACATCCCGCGCGCCCGGAATGGAGACTGTCCGATGACGGTCCAAAGCCAGAGGAAAAGGCTGTTGGTTTGTATCGTTTCCGCGTCAACGTGGACCCCAAAAAGACGGAGAGACTGGTGATCAACGAAGCCAAGCCGCTTTATACCCAATTTGCCTTGAACGGAATTACCGACGATCAGATCGGAATGTTTCTCTTTCAAAAGTCGATCAATGCAGAGATAGAAAAATCGTTGAGGGCCATGGTCGCCCAGAAAAACGTTGTCGCGGACTTGGATGCAAAAATCAAAGCGCAGCAAAAAAGCATCGATCAGATTTTTGCCGACCAAGGGCGCTTACGCGAAAACATGAAAGCGCTCAAAGGCAGCGCGGAAGAAAAGGCTCTCTTGCAGCGCTACACCAGGCAACTCGACGACGAAGAAACGCAACTCGATGCGCTCCGGAAAAGGAAGCAGGACACCGAAGCAGAACAGCAATCCGCAAATGGCGCCCTTCAAAAAATGATTCAGGAACTGCAAATGGATGTGACTCTGTAAGAACGATTCTGGGCGCTCGAAGATCAGACGTATTTCAGGGCTCGATATCCTTCGAAGCCAGCAGCGGTGAGTTCAGAGAGCTGGCGGAAGAGCGCGGGGTCCACTTCGCTGAAATTGAAACAAGCCTTCCCCTGCATACGTTTCTTTAGCTCCGGTGGAATGCGCTTTTGCATCGTCGCATTCATGTACACCGGCATGAAGTGGTAGCTGACGTAGTTCTTGCCCATGCGAATGGCCGCAAACCACACTGGCTTACCTTTCTGAACCGCCCGACGTGTCACCAGACAATAGTATTCCGGCTTGTAAGGCAGGACCTGGAGATCTTTTTCATAGGGCTTCAGAATTTGTTTGAGCGCTCGGAAAACTCCGTCAAAATCTTTGCTGGGCTTTGCCGACGCGGACCTCGGGGGCGAAGAAGCGGTCTTTTTCCTAGTCACTTGAATTGCCTCACCAAGACCATACGAACCGCCGAAGTATAGAGTCTTGGCGGGCCCCTGAAAAGCGAGGAGTTTGCCGGAAACACTTGGGTTTCTGGGTCGTCTATGGGTCATGAGCCTGCTCACAAATCTCCCCTATACGTTCCGCCAGATCGCGAAAAATCCTGGGTTTTTTGCCGTGGCGGTCGTAGCCCTCGCGCTCGGAATCGGCGCTAACACGGCTATTTTCAGCGCGGTAGAGGCCGTTCTGCTGAAGCCGCTACCGTACTCCCATCCTGATCGGCTGGTGGTGGTGTGGGAGGACGCTTCCTATGTCGGCTTCCCCAACAATACGCCGGCGCCGGCGAACTACCTAGACTGGCAAGCACGGAACCAGGCGTTCAACGACATGCTGGCAACCCGTTTTGACACTGCCAGTCTGACTGGAGATGGACAGCCTGAACAGCTCTCCGGGAAGAAGGTGACGCCCAACTTCTTTGATGTCCTTGGCGTGCAACCGGCTGTGGGACGTCCATTTACCAGGGAAGAGGACAAGTCCGAAGCTTCCGTCGTAGTGCTGAGTTACAACTTGTGGTGGAGGCGTTTTGGCGGTGATGAGTCGATCATCGGGCAATCGATTCTGATGAACGGCGTAGGAACGAAAGTGGTCGGCGTGATGCCGCAGGATTTCTTCTTCCTCGACCGGAAGAACAGTGACTACTGGGTGCCTATGGCGTTCACGCCCGAGCAATGGGCGCGCCGGCAAACGCATTTCCTGACCGTAGTCGCGCGGCTGAAGCCCGGCGTAACAACTCAGCAGGCGCAGAAAGACATGGAACGTGTTGCCGCGGACCTGCAGAAGCAGTATCCGGAATCGAACGCCAAGGTGGGCGCTGTGGTTGTACCGATTCAGAAAGAATATGCGGGAGCTGCCGGGAGCGGGCTGCTGGTGCTGCAAGTCGCTTCCCTGTTCGTGCTGCTGATTGCCTGCTCGAATCTGGCCAACTTGTTGCTCGCGCGTTCCACCGGCAGGAGAAGGGAGATGGCAGTCCGACTGGCGATGGGCGCATCCCGATGGCAAATCGCTTCGCAGTTGCTGACCGAGAGCTTGGTGCTGTCCGTGGTGGGGGGATTTCTAGGTCTGTGGGTCGGCCAGGCGTGCTGGAGCGTATTGGCACAGTTGGTGCCGGAGCAGGCCGGCAATGGGTTCGCCGTGAATGGGCATCTGCTGCTATTCACCGCGGGAATTTCGATTGCGGCGGGAATGCTATTTGGTTTAGCGCCGGCCGTGCGGGCCAGCAGCGTGCCTTTGCAAGAGTCGCTCAAGGAAGGAGGCCGAAGCGGAGAATCGCGCGGCGGATTGCAGCTGCGGGATACACTCGTCGTCGGACAATTTGCATTGGCCTTTGCCCTGCTGGCGTGTGCCGGGCTGATGATCCAGACCATCTGGAATTTGCGAAAGCAAGATCTCGGATTCGAGGCCGATCATCTCCTGACGATGGGAGTGCCTTTGCCCGAGAAGAAATACGACACGGACGACAAGGTGCGTGGATTTTTCCGCGCCGTAGTGGAAGACGTCCGCGCGCTGCCAGGGGTGAAGGGAGCGGGATTTGGCTCCGACGCGCCGTTCGTAACCATCGGAGATACCGATGGTTACACGGTCGAAGGCGAGGCGCCTCTGCCGCCGGGAGAGTACAACGACGCCCTCTACCGGGAAGTGACGCCCGGATATCTGGAGATGCTGGGCACAAAACTGAAGGAGGGCCGGTTGCTCGAAGAGACCGACCATGAAGGAGGAGCACCCGCCGTGGTAGTGAACGAATTTCTTGCCAAACGCCATTGGCCGGGAAAGAGCGCCGTCGGAAAACGGATCCGCTTCGGGGATGAGAAAGAACCCTGGTGGACAGTAGTAGGGGTGGTAGGCGACATTCGGGAGCGCGGGTTTCTGTATGAGACGAAACCGGCCGTATACGTTCCAGTCACGCAGGTAAAAAAGCCGGGCGGGTATTCGATGCTGGTGGTGCGAACGTCGAACGATCCTGCGAGCACGCTCAAAATGGTTGAAGGCGCGGTGTGGTCGGTAGATCCGCAGCAGCCGGTAACCTACGTGCGCACGATGGACCAACTGATGGAGACCGATGTTGCGGACCGGACGCGACCGATGATCCTGTTGGGGGTGTTCTCGGCGCTGGCACTGCTGCTCGCATGCATTGGGGTATATGGCGTGCTTGCGTATGCCGTGGCGCAGCGTACGCGAGAGATCGGAGTGCGCATGGCCCTGGGAGCAAAGCCCACAGACGTGACGCAAATGGTGCTTGGACGCGGAATGAAATTGAGTGGGCTTGGATTGTTGGCAGGCGGGGCGTTGGCCGCTGGGCTTGGAGCTCTGCTCCGGAGTCTCTTGTTTGGAGTGACCCTGGTGGCGCCGGGAATTTATGCCGGGACCGCCGCGGCGCTTGTTCTTGTCGCGCTGGCAGCGTGCGTGATTCCGGCACATCGCGCGGCGCGCGTGGACCCTGCGGTGGCTTTGCGCAACGAGTAAAATCACAAGAAAATGCGGGATCACCGCCCTGCCCGAACCGGCAGGTTGGCGGTGAAGCACATTTTTCGCGTGGAACGACCCCCACTTGCCTGACTCGCTCTACACTCAAGGTTGAGAGTAATGGACCAGCCTCAGATGCGACCTGAGGTGCAATCCTTCCCTTCTGTTTTCTGCGGACTCTCAGAGGTTGAAAAAATGAGACGTGCGCTCGTATTCATAACGATTTTTCTGCTTACGCTGGTGGCCGCCCGCAGCGCGTATGCCGCTCCCCAAAGCAAAGGATCCTCCACGCTGAGCGGAGTGGTTCTCGGCCCGGATGATAAGCCGGTTGCAAATGCAAGCGTGTCCTACCAGGTGTCTAGCGGCAGCGCTCCGCATATAGTGCGCACCGATACGCATGGGCATTTCACGATTTCGAAACTGAAAGCGGACAACTACGATCTGCGGGCGTCGGGAAAGGGCGTTTTTTCTGAGTGGCAAAAAAACATCACCCTCAGGTCTGGAGCCAGGAAAGAGCTGACGCTGCGTCTAATCTATGCAAAGCAAATTCCGAAAGCCTACGTGAAGAGCAACCCGAAGCCGTAACTGGCATTCTTCACTGGTGACTCGTGCGGGTTTGTCGTTAGGCCCAGGGTAAGAATGTTGGGTGCTAGCCGCGCAGAACTACATCCGGGAGTGAAACAAACTTCCTATTGGTAAATGAGCTGAGCAAGCTTGTAAATATCGGAATCAGAGACATCCGAGACGGCGCAGTATTCCATGCCTTGGCGGCGCCAGTGGCGCCACTGATACCCTTGCCGGAGACCGGGCGAATGAATCGGCGTGTCCGCTTCCTTGGTCGGCATGACAAAAACGTTGATGATATGCTTGCGGCGTGAATAGACCAGAGCGGCAACATTCTGGCCGCCGAGCACATCGAGCCGTGCACCGACCAGGGGAAACCCTTCCTCCGCAAAGTTTTTCACCGGGGGAACAAAAGCGAGCTTGCCGTTAAACCACGGTTTGACGGTGTGCTGGTCGGTGGAAGCGACGTCGGTAAGGTGGCCGGGTTGCAGCGAGCGAACGTGTGCGTCGATCATTTCGGCAACCGTGAATGGCACTGTGGAAGCACTGTCTTTGGCCCCACGCAACAGAGCAAACCAGGACACGGATACAACCAGCAGAATGCTGGCGGCCACGGCGAGCCAGCGCCAAGCGGGAATCCGAATAGCCACGGAAGACACGGTCGCCGCATCGAGACCCGCGCGAATTTTCTTGCGAAGAGAATCAGGCGCGTTTTCGTAAAGACCGCTGCGCTGCAGGGATGAGCGCAGCGATTCCTCGGCGCCTAGAGCGGCCGCGCACTCACGGCACCCTTCAAGGTGACGCTCAAACTCCGCAGAGCGCGTGGCGTCGAGTTCGCCGTCCAGATAGCCGTGAAGGACCGTGCGGTTGAAATCACAGTTCACGGGAAGCCTCCTGCGGAGAGGCGAGCGTGAGCGCGCGCTGCAAACGCTGGCGAGCGCGGGCCAGCGCGGACATCACGGTGCCAATGGGGATGGCAGTAATGGCAGCAATTTCCTTATAGGAGCAGCCTTCCAGCTCGCGAAGCACGAGGACTTCGCGGAATCGCGGAGGCAGCGTTTCAAGAGCGCGCGTGAGGCGCTCGCGATTATCTCCAGCAATTGCCAGAGCTTCGGGCGATACACTAGGCTGCGGGTGCAATTCTTCGTCGAATTCGGTCATGAGTTCCACAGGGCGATTCTTTTCCAACCAGGTATAGCAAGTATTGCGCACAATCTGCAAAAGCCAGGCGCGCGCATCGCCACCGTGGAACCCGCGGAAAAAGCGGTAGGCACGGAGCATGGCCTCCTGGGCAACGTCTTCAGAATCGGCGCGGCTTTTTAGCAGCCAGCGCGCCAGATTGAAGGCGGCGTCGAGATGCGGCAGAACGAGCTGCTCGAAGCGCACCCGGTCCTGCGCATCCAACACGTCCGTACCCTTTCCCTGGTCAAAGCCACTCATAGGCAGGAACCGCCTGAAGGACCATTTTATTCCCAATCCGCCTTTGGATGTGCCTAATTACGCAAAGGTTGGTAAGCACCGAAGGCGGGAATATTTGTCTGCCTGTGGTGGTCTAGACAAGCGAAACACGTCCCATACGCGGCGCGGGCTCCCTGGACTCTCTCACCCGCGCCGCCCTCCCAAAGACAGGCGTCAACGAGCGGCGAAGGACGGTTAGGAAAAAGAGGCTGTGCCGGATTTACCCGCTGTGAACTCCGAAAAAGTCATCGTTCCATGGTGGTCTCTGCCAAAGAGTGCGCCAGAATGTAAAAAGGGGATAGGGATTGGGAAATAGGCACTCGCAGGCTGCCGCACTCCCAACGTAATTATCTATAACGTCATTTATAACATCGAATAGATGGAAGCCAAAGGGATCTTTAGAGCGCTGGGCTAAACGAAGCGCGCCGACGAATGGAAAACTTTCTTTCTTGCTGGGCACGGTTTAGTGCCAGGAGTGCGCGAAAGGCTCCGAATTCCGTGCGGCCGGGAGTAGTACTATTCGGTCTCGAGGAGCCTCGAAGCAGCACCCGGCCTATATCCAACTTATAGAAATAGAATGACTTAATGATTTTGTGGCGCCAGTTTATGCCTGAAAAAAGGCTCTTCTGTACTACAACCCAGGTACTCCGTCTAGTGGCTCTGGGGACCCATTGTGAGGTGCAATCGAGGTGCGTAGTCTCTGAGGAACGGGTTGGGGGCCGCGCGGGGACAGCGGCTCCGCAAGGGGCCGTGTGCGAGCTACCCAACCCGCCAATCTCTTTTTGCTTCCCTCTGCATTTCAGACCAACAGGTAGGAGAGCAGGGCCGGCACACAGGCCCTCCTTTTCGTTTGCATCCAACGGTATCCGCCTTGCAATCTAGAGCTCCGAGTGCCAGGCCCTTTCTATGAGCTGCTCTTGAATGAAGGGGTTAAGCATAGCCTGGTAGTGCGGTTTGAATGGTTCGTGCGACAGGTGAAGGACATAGTCAACATCGCCCGAAGACTCATCGTGTTCCTGGTGATCGCCCTGCCGGTCGATCAGGTGTCCGTGGCGGTTGCGCACGCTGGCGAGCCGGCGGTACCAAGATTGAAAACGGAGACGCAGCAAGCCTTTGAACGTTACCTGAAGCTGGTCGAATCGCGAAATGAGGCAGAGTTGAAGCGGGACACTAACCTGCTTTGGATCGACGGACTACCCGAGCAGCAACGCCGGGAGGCCTACGTTGAGCTCCAACGTGGTGAAGTAAAGATGCAGAAGCTGGAAATTTTTGACAACGAAAAGCCCATCGCGTGTCCCGGAGGGATGATTCATCACTGGACCGGCTTGGTGTTCATCCCCGGAGCGAAGGTCGAGGAAGTATTGGGCGTGCTGGAGGATTACGACCGGCACTCGGTGTATTACGCCCCGGATGTCGAACGGTCGAAGATCGAATCGCGGGATGGCGATCACTTCCGGGTATTTCTCCGCTTTCGGCGGCATAAAGTGATCACCGTGGTTCTCAACACCGAGCACGAAGTGCAGTACTTCCACGATGCGCCGGGAAAAGCGCACAGCCGCAGCTCGGCGGTACGGATCGCCGAGGTGGAAAACGCCGGGAAGAGCGATGAACGCGAAAAAACTCCCGGCGACGATGGCGGATTCCTGTGGAAGATGGAAACGTGGTGGCGCTTGGAAGAACGCAATGGCGGCGTTTACGTGCAAAGCGAAGTGGTTTCGCTGACGCGGGATATTCCCACTGGATTAGGTTGGATGATCAAACCGTTTGTGACCAGCATCCCGAAAGAGTCGCTCACTTTTACGCTCGAAGCTTCACGCCAAGCCGTTTTAGCCCGCCGCATCGGGCGCTGATAGAACGGTGGGGGCTATGCTTTGCTTGCTGGAAGCGGGAGCCTCTTGCCGGCCGCGTCCTTCAGCAGCTCCCAGATATCAGAGGCATTTCGGTCCCAGGTCCATTGAAGAGCGGCCTTAGCCGCCGCAGCACCGACATTCTCCCGTAAACCAGCATCGGCATGAAGCCGCTGGAGCACCTCCACAAGCCCGTCAACATCGTCGATCTGACGAAGAATGAATCCGTCCGCTCCATCGTGGATCAGATCGGCCACACCAGCACACCTGGAAGTAATGACCGGCAGGCCGCACGCCATGGCTTCGGCGATGGGCAAGCCGAAGGAATCTTCGCGACTTGGGCTGACGTAGAGGTCGGCCGCGGCATAGAAATCGAGAACCTCTCCTCGAGAGGGCTCAAAACGGCAGCGCTCGGGAATACCGAGCGATTTTGCCAGTTCGCGGAAGGATTCCGGAGAATCGTCTCCGGCAGCGATCACAAGAATCGCCAAGTCCCGGAGAGTACTCACGGCGCGGAGAACGGTTTCGAGTCCTTTGACGTGCCAATCGTTTCCGATCAGGAGCAGCACGAAATCATTCTCCTGAATCTCGCGGCGCAGCCGGGCTGCCGAACGCAGCGCTAGGCGCGCGGAAGGCGAAAACTGCTCCGTGTCAACACCATTGGGAATGACGCGGACATCTCGCCGGTGAAAATAGTTCTCAAGATGCGTGGCGCTACGCTCGGAGACGACGGCAAGTGAAATATTCGGGTCGGCGTAGATGCGACGCTCCAATGCGGAGAGAAGTGCGTAGTAGGCGCGCCGATGGAGTCGCCGGAGAGCCCCTGGTTTTGCACCATCGGCATGGTCTTCCGCCGCAACTTCTCGTAGGCGATGGAAGAGCGCGTGAACAATAACGACATCGGCATCCAGACAATTAATCCCGGGAGAAAGAACCAGGTCGAACCGAAGGCCATGGGCCCGGCGATCCCACGCGCGGCAAACGGAATTCAGGAAAAGCCAGCCCAGAAATTGCCACAGATGGGGACCGGGGAGGGAAGGGACTTTATGCCAGATGATGGCTCCGGAGTCTTCTGAGTTTCTGACGCTTGGCCGAGTTAAGGCAAGGTCCTCGACGGACTGGGCATAAAGATGAATCTCGCAATGCTCGTCGCGCGCGAGACGCTCGAGAAGTTCAGCAAGCGCGCGCTCGGTGCCGTGCCGCCGGTCAACGAAGGGTGAGACGACGGCGAGGCGCAAGTCAGCGCATCCGTATCCGCGGGTCGTACACGGCGGCAAGAGGAGCGGTGGCGGCGAACTGCGCGGAAACCGCGAGGGTGGGGAGCCGGTACAAGATGCCCAAGAGAAGCCAAAGATAGGCGTTTAAGACAAAATCTTCGTAGGCCTGGATTCCCGTAAAGGTGATAGGAAATAAGAGAAGCCCTGCGTACCAGAAGATGACGAAAGCCAACGGAAACCAGGGCGAACCTCTCAGTTGCTTCACTACTCGCCAAGCGGAGAACAGGATGGCGAAACTCATGACAAACCAAAGCATCAGGCCGCCGATCCCCATCTCGACAACAAGTGCGCCGAAGCCACTCTCCACGCCCGTGACCGGAGGTTTCGCGCCAAAAATGCGCGCTACATATTGGGTCCCGAGGGAAGTCGTGCCGATACCGTAACCGTACGGCCAACGCTCATAACTGAACGCACCCAGAAAATTCCGTAGCGGGTAATCCCAGGTGCGGTTTTGGAGCTCGCTGGTGTTGGTGCCCGGCGTAAGGGTCTCGGTGTAGAAGGCCACGCGTGAAAGAAGGGCATCGGGAAAAATAAAGAACAGCAGCCCGATACCCAGAGCGACAGCAAGGGCCGCGCGCTGAGCTGTGCGCAAGACCCGGAGCACTTCCCGCTGCCGCCAGGGGGCGCCCCAGACAAATGCGATTGCTCCGACAATGGCGCTGCCGGCGCTGAAAAGGACAACACCCCGAGAAGAGCAGAGCGCCAAAGCTGCAACCGTTAGGACCAGAGCAACAAAAGCCAAAGCCCGGCCGCGTTTGTGGCGCAGGAGCAGGTAGCCGCTAAAGCCGAAGACCAGCAACCATGTCACTAGGAGGAAATTTCCGAAGCGTCCGGTACTGACAAACACAGAAGTGGGACGATACATGGTCAGACCAGAAATCGGCGAGATTCTGTAAAGCCCGCTCAATTCGCGAATATCATCGGCCATGATGGCGGGATTCAAGAAGGTATGGCCGATGATGGCTTGTGCGATTCCCAGGGAAACAATGACCAGCGCCAGAACCATGTTGAAAAAGAAGAAGTGGCGCAATTCCTCCTCGGAGTTAAGCAGCGCATATCCTACATAGAGCAAGGGAACATAGTAGAAAAAAAGTTTCAAACCCAGAACGCCGTACACCAAGTTTGTTGAAGCAGGATTAAACACCTGCATCACTCCAAACCACACAAAGATAAGAACCGGGACCAGGAAAGGAGGTCGGAACGTGGTGATTTCTTTTCGCCGGTAAGCCAGAAAAAAAGAGAGATAGACGACGGCGGCCAAGGCATCTTTGGCGAAATAGATGACCATGTTGTTGCCGAGGTATTTCCTGGCAAAGTCTTCAAACAAGAGCCAGGCCAAAAAGAAATAGAGGCCGTTGCGCCAGTTGTTGAGAATGACGATCACGACGGCACCACCAACAAAAGCCAAGGCCACGAAGGCCAGACCGGTCATATCTCCGGCGATGACATAGTTGGCGGTTTTGTAAGCGGCAACGACAAAAAAAAGGAGCAACCCCAGGGCCACGAACGGGCTGCGGCGTAGACTCCCGAAACCAGCTTGCGCTGCAATTCTCATGACGCTGCGGCCCCATTCATGATGGCAGGGTTCTCAAGAGCAAATTTCTCTCTCCGAAAGTGGCCGGGCAAGGATGAAACTGGTCATGATCGGGACGGCCGATCAGCTTGCGGCGCAACGAAATGGGCACCCAACCGAAGATACGAGGAATAACACTTTCGAGCATTCTTCGAAATCGTAGCACAACGGATAGGCGGGCGACGCATCGGGCGTGCTGTGGATCGCGGAGAGAATCGTGGAGTCCAGGGTTGTGGAAATGCAGGTCATCAAGTCTTCGCCGCCGACACTGGGGGCAGAAAAAATGGGAATAGGTCAACAGTTCATTCGTGGAGCTTTGACGTAGCGGCAGGAGCGGTCTCGTGCGGAGCGGAACTAGGGGATGCAGCCGTTGCCCGGCGGACAACATGCGTGAAGCCGATTTGAATGGCTTCGACCGTCGCGGCGATATTGCACTCGGGCGACCACGTCTGGATGTGCGCACGAGCCGCGCGGCCGACCGATCGCAATTGCTGGCGATCGCCGAGCGCCCTCTTCAGGGTAGCGGCCAGGGCATCGACGTCGCCACAAGGAAACACAAATTCCCGATAAACAGGCGCGACCAGATCCCGCGCGGCGCCGACCTGATCGCTGGCTATCACCGGGCAGGCGCAGCACATCGCTTCATTGACCACCACGGCAAACGGCTCGTACTCCGAGGGAAGGACCAGGAGATCCGCCGAGGCATAGACGGCGGGAAGCTGCGATTGATTGACAAAGCCTAGAAAGCGAACGCTCGGAGACACGCCAAGAGTGGCGGATTCTGTTTCAAGCTGCCCGCGGAGGGGGCCTTCGCCCGCAAAAACCAGCAAAGCGTTCGAAATATTTGCCTTCGCAAAGGCGCGAAGCAAATCAGCGGGCCGCTTCCAAGGCTGCAGCTTAGCGCAGAACAGTACAACGCTCGTATGGAGTCCCGCGCCCCATGCTTCGCGCACAGCGCCGCGGTTTACTTGTGACGATTGCTCGATCCACCACTGGTTGTCGACGGAATAGGGCGTGAGGGTCACGCGGCTGCCGGGAATACCGAGGGAAAGCATCACGTCGCGCGAGCCGGAAGAGGGGACGATGATTTGATCGGCCAGGCGGAACAAGCGTGGCCAGAAAACCTTCTTGATGGGGATTTTCCAGTTGCGTCCGTCGCGCGGGGTGAGGGAAGTGGCGTCGGTTCCGAAGAGGAATGCAGCTCTAGAGAACTTCGAAGCCAGGCAAGCAATCCAAAAAGTGGCGCGCAGGTAGCCGATGAAACAGAGCACGGCGTCATAGTTTCCGCTGCGGATGAGCTTCCACAGCGCTGGGTTGAAGAGGCCGAAAAAGGATTCCGCGCCGGAGCCCCGATTCGGGACGTGCGTCCAGGAGTGGCCGTCGAGCACCGGCACATCCCATTGAATGTTGGCACCAAATTCTGGGTCGTGACTGATTTCCGCGCCGCGAAGAGTGCAATAGGCCACCTGGAAATCGAGGGAAGGGTGCTTGGCCATGCGGCGAAAAATCGGCGTCATGTATTGAACGGGATGCGTGGCGACAGCAAGGACGCGGTAGCGGCGGTCAGGCACGGCAGACCCCCGGGTTATTGCCGCGGCGCGCTGCAACGATCGGGAAGTCTGTCGGATTCAACAAGATGCCCCAGCACTGGAGTATAACCCGTTTCCCGATATGGGCGGCTGTGCTAAACTACCGTGGTTCGGCAGGGGTTTGCGGTTCACCGTAGTCTCCGCACTGGTGTTATTTTCTTGGCGGTCGTAGCTCGGTTCGCAAGAGGTTAGGCCGGGGGCACGGCCACTAGAGAGTGGGGCCGCAAAGCTGCCGGGATGCTCCGAAACTGCTCTGCGGGGCAAAAATTATTTCCATCGGTGACCCTGGCCAAGCCGCGGTCACGTGAAACAAACGAGGATGTGTCATGTCCGGGCATTCAAAATGGGCCACGATTAAACATAAGAAGGGGGCCACTGACGCGAAGCGTGGCCGCGTTTTCACCCGAATCATCCGCGAAATCAGCATTGCCGCGCGCATCGGCGGAGGCGAACCTAACACCAATCCGCGGCTGCGAACCGCGATTCTGGCGGCCAAGGCCGCCAACATGCCAGGTGAGAATGTGGAGCGCGCGATTCTGCGCGGAACCGGCCAGCTCGAAGGCGAGCAATATGAGGAAGCCACCTTTGAAGGCTACGGCCCGGGCGGAGTGGGAATGTTGATTCAGGTGGTCACTACGAACCGCAACCGCGTGGTCGGCGAGTTCCGTCACTTGATGAGCAAGAATGGCGGCAACATGGCCGAAGCCGGAGCCGTCGGCTGGATGTTTAGCCGCAAGGGCGAGATTTCCGTGGCCAAGGAAGCTGCGAGCGAGGATAAGTTGCTGGACCTCGTGCTGGAAGCCGGTGCCGAAGATTTGAAGGACGACGGCTCGTCGTGGTATATCGTGACGCCGCCGGACGCACTCGAGAAGGTGAAGGAAGCGCTGTCCAAGGCAGGAATAACTCCCGAGTCGGCAGAAATCGGCATGGTGCCGCAAAACTACATCAAGTTGACCGGTCCGCAGGCGACACAGATGGTGCGGCTTGTCGAAGCACTCGAAGAACACGACGACGTGCAACACGTTTACGCGAACTTCGACATCGACGAATCTGAAATTCAGGCGGCCGTCGCCGCCAATTAATTCGCCAGGTGGCTTGTTTACGGCCAGTCCTCCGTGCGGGCTGGCCGTTTGTTTTTCCACCGCTACTGTGTTTGCCGGACACGCAGCGCACAAAGCGCTGGCAGCGACGTGCGGAAGGCCGTAGACTTGGGGCCATGGCCGGGATGAATTTTTCGGGCGGGCGCGAGAAAAAGAATGGATACACGCGCGTCCTTGGAGTGGACCCTGCCGCCGCAGGGCCCACGGGGTTCGGAATTGTTGAAAGCGACGGACGGCGCTGCCGCATGCTTCATTATGGTGCTCTGAAAGTAGCCGCGAAGCGTCAGAAAGAATGTGCGGGCGCGGTGCTTCAGGATGTGCACGCACGAGTCTGCGGCCTGATGGAGGAGTTTTCCCCCGATGCTCTGGCTGTCGAGAGCGTGTTCACGGCCTTGAATATGCGCACGGCGCTGCGGCTGGCTGAAGTACGAGGAGTCATCCTGCTTGCCGCAGCTCAGCATGGCGTGATGGTTTACAGCTACGCGCCTCGCGAAGTGAAAGCATCGGTCGCGGGTCACGGCCACGCCGACAAGCGGCAAATGCAGATGATGGTACGCGCGCTGCTTTCAATGAACGAAACACCAGAGCCGTCGGACGCCGCTGACGCGCTGGCCGTGGCTCTCTGCCATTTGCTGACGGAACAGGCGCGGCAACGGTTTGGTTTGCCGAATCCACGAGCGGGAACAAAACCGCGAGCTCTGCGCGCCGTAGCGGGTTCGGGTGGTTTGGCAAACAAATTTCGCCCCCTGGGCACAACGCGTGGCGGGTTGCCGCGCATCGTATGGACGCGTTGACCGCTTTGCGGTCACAAAGGACCATGAAGACTTCCCGGCTCCGTTTCTTTCTGGCGATTGCTGCGGTTTCGATGGCCGGCTCAGCGGCCCTCTCCGTGCCCCCTCCTTCTGGCGCCAAGCTGACCTTTCGGCGGGTCTTCAAAGGAAGCTCGCCGGAATTCATCGAGATTACTGTGCATGAAGATTCGGATGCCGCCGCTTACGATATCCGCCAGTTGGAAGAAGATCCCGGCTCTTTGCCGTTCCAGGTGAGCGCGACATGGCGCGCAAAAATGTTTGACCTGGCGGCGCAACTCAAACACTTCCAGGGACAGGATCTCGACGTCCACCGCAAGATTGCGAACCTCGGGGAAAAAACGTTTCGATGGGAGTCCGGTGCGGAAGTCCACGAAACAAAATTCAACTACACTCTGAACCCGGCGGCCGCCCAACTACTGCAAGTCTTTGAGGGGCTGGCGCGTCAGCAGGAAAATGTGGACCTGATTTCGCGCCGCATGAAATACGACCGCTTGGGGATCAACGACGCTTTGCTGCAATTTGAATCGGATCTGAACCGCAGCCTCCTGCCGGAACCACAGCGGGCCCTACCGATGCTCGATCAGATTGCGGGGGACGCACGGTTTGTCGAGATAGCGCGGCAACGGGCTCGCTCTCTCGCCGAGCGCATCCGCCATCAGGGATAACTGGGTCGTTCGCGGGTTGGACCGGGTATGGACGTACTCGATTTTTCGGCCGCCCCTAAGCCCCAGATCTACTATCCGGTCCCCAGAAAGTTAGCGGTCAATAATCCATATTTCTGGATATCGATACTGGAATCAAGAAGTAATGTCCGCCAAAGACGCGTCTTGCCAGCCTCCCCTTCTGTATACATATCAATCCAAACACTTTAGCATTGTAAAATTTATTCGCAACTTTGGCAGATTTTATGCATAGTGTATCTGGGGTTTAGACCGCGTTAACGAACGCGCGGGACGAAGTTTCCAGACTTTCCTCATTCTCAATTGTAAGTCACGACCAGCTTCTCAATCAGGAAGTGGCTCGAAAGGAGTTGTTAGCACTATGAAGAATAAGTGGTTCGTGCTCAGTTTGGTGCTCGCGCTGTGCGGCCTCGTTTCAATGGTGGCCCTAGCCCAGGAGACTACGGGCGGCTTGCAGGGCACTGTTAAGGATCCCACCGGGGCTGTTGTGCCAAATGCCAAGGTGGTGGTGACAGCCTCCACGCTGGTAGGCAGCAAGGAACTAGGGACGGATGGCAGCGGGTACTACCACTTCGCCAACCTTCCTCCGGGCACCTACACGATTGAGGTGACAGCCAAGGGCTTCAAAACCTTCAAGCGTTCCGATCTAGTCCTTGAGGTGGGCCACCTTCCGACGATTGATGTATCGCTCGAAGTAGGCACTGCAGAGACCATCGTAGAAGTAACCAGTGCGGCTCCTCAAATCGATGTGACGACCAACGTCACGCAGACGAACGTAACCGAAGACGTCATCAACGATATTCCACACGGACGCTCGTTCCAATCGGTCATCCAGTTTGCTCCCGCGGCGCGCAACGAACCGTTGATGGGAAGTACGGCCATCAGCAACGGCTCGGGCAGCATTGCTCCCGGAAATGGATCCAATGGCGGCGACCACGGCTTTTCGGTCGCTGGCGGCTCTGACTCTGAAAACTCCTATCTTGTGGAAGGCCAGGAGACAGCCGACCTCGCAGGAGGGTTCTCGCACACGCAGGTTCCCTTCGACTTCATCGATGAAGTGGATATCAAGAACTCTGGAATCGAGGCGGAGCACGGTGGGGCCTTGGGTGGCGTGGTCAACGTGGTTATGAAGAAGGGCACGAACAACTACCACGGCTCTGTATTCGCGCTATTCGAAAACGACGCCATGGATGCGAACCAGCCAGTGATCGCGCGTCTGGATCCCGCTACCGCTCAGACAACCACAAGCTGGGGTGCGATCGACCCAACCTTTCAGGAGTATGTCCCCAAAAAAGACAAATCTAGCGACGTATTTCCTGGGTTCACCTTTGGCGGACCGATCTGGAAGAATCGCATTTTTGGCTTTGTCGGCTTCAATCCGGAGCTTAATCAGATCGAGCGTGGCGTGAACTATGCAGTCTCTCCTAAGGCGGCTCTGGCGCCGCTCGGTTTGGTTAATTTCAGCCAGAACACCCAAACTTACTACACGACAGCTCGATTGGACACGGTCGTAACGCAGAAGCTTCGTATCTACTCATCGTGGCTGTACCAACTCCAGAAGCAGTACGGCACGAATCTGCCCAATCCGGACTCCGTGCAGGGTTATGACAACGTAAGCGCTTCTATTGACCCTTCCACCTATTTGCACACCATCGGCTTCACGGCTCCTAACCAGACGGTAAACGTAGGCGCGGACTACCAAATCACGCCGCGACTGGTTGCGACTGGCCGGTTCGGGTACTTCTTTGCAAATTATCACGACTTCGGTCTGCCCACGGGAGGCATTATTGATCAGTGGGAAACCAGTGGCCAAGGTGGCTTCCAAAACTGCACAATTGTTGCACCCGCAACGAAGTGCACGCCCACTGTGCCGTTGGACCCTGCGTTGCAGCAATCACAATTCTTCGTAAACGCTGCCAATAGCGCGAGCTTCACAACCCGAAACGCGAACAAGGCAATCCAGCTTGACGCCAACCTAGGCTGGGTCAAGAGCGGATGGAAGGGAACGCATAACATTAAGTTTGGTTATCAACTCAACCGTCTTAGCAACCTCCTCGGGCAGCACTTCAACGAACCGTATGTCCAATTCTGGGTCGGAACGACCGCAGCCTATGCCGCCCAAGGTTCCGTGGGGCAGACCAATTGCGCGCCGTTTACCGCTAAATATGGCCATTGCGCAGGCGCGGACGGTTACGTCAGCGTCTACGACTTTGGCGATGGCGGCAGGGTTACCAGTTTCAACCACTCGCTCTTTGCCCAGGACTCCTGGTCGATCGCCAAGGGCCTTACCATCAATTACGGACTGCGAGTCGAAAGAGAGTACCTGCCGGCGGAGAATCAGCCAGCCGGTGGGATCGCGCATCCCATCAGCTTCGGGTGGGGAGACAAGATTGCCCCGCGCGTAGGAGTCGCATGGGATCCGACGGGTCACGGAAAGATCAAGCTTTTCGGTGGCTATGGACAATTCTACGACCAGATGAAGCTCAACCTGGCGATCAGCTCCTTCGGCGGACAGTATTGGAACCAGTGCTTCTATGCTCTGGATACTGCCGCTGTTGCTTCCATCACACCGGCGTTTGACAGCAATCAGCGCTTTTGTCCCGGCTCGAATGGCCCAACCGGCTCCGCTACGCAAGCTAATTTTCCTGGTGGCACGCCGGCGGGGTTAACCTTCCTGGAAAACCAGAACTTCCGAGCCAATCCGACGACGTGCTCGACCTGCTCGATCACCGAGGAAGGCGTTGCTCCTGGCTTGAAACCGTATAAACAACATGAGTACACGGCGGGAGTCGATTACCAGATTGGGCCGACGCTGGCCTTTGAAGCCCGCTACGACCGCCGACGCCTCGACCACGTGATTGAAGATTCAGCTATATTCAATCCAGCCGTTGGTGAAACCTTCGTCATCGTCAACCCAGGACAGGGCATAAACTCCACCTTCGACCAGTTTTACAACTTCCTTTACGGAGTCACGAATTCCAGTTGCGGAGCGGCCTGCCCTCCGACGATTCCAGCGCAGCGCAATTATGACGGTATAGAGCTCCGCCTGACCAAGGCTGCATCCAAGCATTGGGCGGGCATGTTCTCCTACACCTATAGCCGGTTGTGGGGTAACTACGCAGGTCTAACCAGTTCGTTCCAGGGCGACGGTGGTGGCGGTCGCAACGCTCCCAACAACAGCCGAGCCTTCGACGAACCCATGTTCTCTTGGAACGCCAATGGCGGGTCTTCCAGCGGACTTCTGCCAACTGACCGCCCGAATGCACTCAAGGGCTACGTGTATTATGAGTTGGGCTGGCTTCACAAGTTCACAACGGACGTAGGCATCTTCCAAGTCATGTACCAGGGCTCGCCGGAGACCAGCTATGTGGATGTTGGCTTCGCGTTTCCGGGCGGTTTCCCAACGTATCCGTACAACATCGACAAGTGGGCAAATGTCACCCAGGACCCGACGACCGGTCTGATCACGGTTGGCAATCCAGTAACCAAGCGCACTCCGTGGTACAACCAGACGGACTTCAACCTAAAGCAGAACTTCAAGATTGCTGAAACCAAAGTCATCAGCTTCTCCGGGACGCTCACCAACTTGTTGAACCAGCGCTCTGTTACCGCCGTAGGGGAGCAAATTGACACCAACACTGCCCAGGCCTTCATCGGTCCGGGTGGCCACACGCTGTTCGATGGCACTCCTTTCTACGCGGCATCCTTTCATCCGTACGACGTCACGGCTCTGATGAACTCGTACGGATGAAAGGATGCCGC
>Ga0210399_10000361_pt1 | contig 36659 bp, 30 predicted proteins | sample IncBWC14MmetaG_FD_150865 | JGI IMG/M metagenome (GOLD analysis project Ga0210399, IMG submission 150865) | Forest soil microbial communities from Barre Woods Harvard Forest LTER site, Petersham, Massachusetts, United States - Inc-BW-C-14-M | ecosystem: Environmental > Terrestrial > Soil >... | reverse complement strand
AGCGCCGGGATGCGCAGGAATTTCGCGGTCATCTTGGAGTGATCGGTCTCGATATAGTCGGGCACGTCACGCTCGGGAAGCTGGGCTGCTTCCAGCACCACCACGAGTTGCTTGGAGGCTTCCTTGACCTCGATCACGTCACCGACCTTGAGCTGGTAGCTTGCGATATTGACCTTGCGGCCATTCACCTTGACGTGGCCGTGGTTGATGAACTGGCGCGCGGCGAACATGGTGGAGACGAATTTGGCGCGGAACACCACGGTATCGAGACGGCGCTCCAGAAGGCCGATCAGGTTCTCGCCGGTGTCGCCCTTCATCCGGCCGGCCTCGACATAGATGCCGTGGAACTGGCGCTCGGAGATGTTGGCGTAATAGCCCTTGAGCTTCTGCTTGGCGCGCAGCTGCACGCCGAAATCGGACAGCTTGCCCTTGCGGCGCTGGCCGTGCTGGCCGGGGCCATATTCCCGGCGGTTGACGGGGCTCTTCGGGCGGCCCCAGATGTTCTGGCCCAAACGGCGATCGATCTTGTATTTCGCCTCACTGCGCTTAGTCATCGCGTCCTCTTTGCGTTCGATTGAGTTTTGAGGAAACGCGCCCTCCTGAGCGCCGGGTTGTCCCGGCGCCGACAGGTCCAAACCCCAAAGCTTCGAAGGGTCAGGACCACGGGTCGCGAAACGCTTCGCGGGCCGAAACGGCCCGCGAGCAGGGCGGTTTCTACGGGAGAACGGGCTCGTTTGTCAATCGAAAGCCTCCCTCATCACGTCGCCACCGCCCGCACTGGCTTCGGCTCGGCGCCCTGGCGCAAACCGCGCAATTCGGCTGCGATTTCGCCGTTCAGCACCTGTTCCAGCCGGCTCATGGTCCGGGCGATCAGGGCCGCGTCGGTAACGCGGTGGTCCCAGCGGATCACCATGGCGATGCGCTGGTCGGGCTCGACCACCCCGTAGCTCAGGATGAACGGGCCGGGGCTCAGCGCATGCAGTTCGCCGCCGCCAAAGGCCGCGACCCCGGTCACGAGGAAGCTGCCGAAATAATTGCCGCGCTGGCGGCCGAAATTGACCCCGAACAGCCAGGCCAGCCGCCGCAGCGGATAGGGCAGCCGGGTCGCCAGCATGATTTTCCTGAACATCGGCACCTCGCTGATCGGCGCCTCCTTGGCATGCCTGATCAGCGCCTCGATCGCGCCGAGCGGCAGCGCATCGGGCTCGGCGACGCGCTGCGGCAGCACGCATTCCTCGCCATCCGCGACCCGGGAGACCGCGACCATCGCGACGCTCTTCGGCAGCTCATAGAAGCTCGGCCACGGCCAGCTCGCGTAAAGCGTGCGCAGGATCGGCTCGTCGCGCGCGACCAGCGCGAAGGCCTTGACGAAGATCGCGGCCCAGCCGGGCGGGCGCGCGGCGAGCCCGCGGGCCTCCGTGAGCTGGCGGATATTGAGTGACCGGGAGAGCGAAACGAACGGCACGCCGCGCGAGGCGTGCATGAGATCGATGATCAGGCGGCGCGGCAGCGAGATTTTCCGAAAACGTCCGCGCATCGAAGAACTCGGTTTCCCCATTCAGCATTCGAGCAGGCGGACACCGTCGCCCGCCCGTCTCCTCTACCGCAAGTCCGGCCCTGGCTGATCAGAACCCGGATGTTGGCGCCGCACCATTTTTGGGCGGGCAGTCGCGGCGTCGCGACAGCCTATAGCATGAACGGCACACGGCGAGGGCCATTTGGTTTGTCTTTATGGCGTCGGCGAGGCAGTCCGGAGCGCTTTTCCAGCCATCATGAATTCTAAGTCCTTTCAAGGCCTTGCGAGGCCGCGTGAAACCGAGATCAGCGCTTGATCCCGTCCAGGCTGGCCGCAATGCCGCGCTGGAACAGCGACCAGTCGAAGCCGAGCGCCAGCACGAGATAGCCGCGCGCGATCATCGCGTTGGCCTGATCGGCGGTCCGTGCCACCCCGCCGATCGGCACGCCGCTCTTCAAAATGCCCTGCTCGGCGCGCTTGATCAGCGCCTGAACCTCGCCATCATCGATCAGCCCGCGCTTGTTGATCGAGGTCGCGAGATCGCCCGGGCCGATCACGGCGACGTCGATGCCGGGCGTGGCCATGATCTCGTCGATCCGCTCGACCGCCTCGACATGCTCGATCGTGACCATGCAGATCATGTCGTCGTCGGCGGTCGCCATGTAGTCGCCCATCGAGACGTTCCAGCGGAACGGCGCATGAAACGGTCCCCACAGCCGGTCGCCGCGCGGCGGATAGCGCACGCTGCGCACGGCTTTTTCAGCTTCGGCCCGGCTCGAGATCATCGGGAAATTGATCCCGAGCGCACCAAAATCCATCGGCGCCTTGGCAAGATGGGGCTCGTTGGCGGCGATCCGCACCATCGGCACGCATGGCGTGCCGGCGGTGGCCACGATCATCGCATGCGCCGATGTCAGGTCGATCGGGCCGTGCTCGAGGTCGACGATGATCCAGTCGAGCGATTGCGCCATGATGCGCACGGTCTGCACGCTCGGGATGGTGGCGATCGCGCCGAATGTCGGGCGCTTGTCGCGAAAGGCCTGGCGCAGGCGGTTCAGCGGGGCAGGCTGCGCGGACATCAGGACACTCCAGAATCAGGCCGGCACGCGGCCGCCGAAGAATGGCGTGAGGGCCTGGCTCAGCGTATGGGGTTTGTTCGAGGTGAAAATCATCTCCGCACCCGCCTGATCGAGCGCGCCGACCGGCGGCCCGAGCAGCTCGCTGGCCCGCCGTGCAATCGCCGGTGCCGGATCGATCCAGGCGACCTCCCACGGCGCTAAGCTTATCAGGCGGTCCAACAGCAGCGGATAATGCGTGCAGGCGAGCACGACCGTGTCGGTGCGGGCGGTGACCTCAGCGGGATCGCCGACGAAGCAGGGCGCGAGCTCGGCGGCGATGTCGCGATCCAAAACCGTGCCGCCGGAGAGCGCGTGCTCGGCGAGCGCCGCAAGTTTTGGCGAGCCGACCAGCGTGACCTCGCATCCCCCGGCGAAATCGCGGATCAGGCCGCGGGTGTATTCGCGCTGCACGGTGCCCTTGGTGCCCAGCACCGAGACGCGCCTGGTTTTCGACACCGCGCAGGCCGGCTTGATCGCCGGCACCGTGCCGACGAACGGCACCGCATAGGCCGCGCGCAGATGCGACATCACGAGGGTGGAAGCGGTGTTGCAGGCGATCACGACGAGATCGGGCGCATGCTGCTTGATCAGATCGCCGATCAGCGGCACCACGCGGGCGATGATGGCCTCCTCGCCGTGATGGCCGTAGGGGAAGAACGCGTCGTCGGCGACATAGATGAAGTGCGCGTCGTTTCGCGCCGCCACGATCTCGCGCAGCACGGTGAGGCCGCCGAGGCCGGAATCGAAGACGAGAATCGTGGGACGGTGTGGCATGGAGTGTCATTTTATCCGAACAAGTAATCGGTTGTCATCGCCCGGCGGACGCCCTGCTTCATCGTCATTCCGGGACATCGCGAAGCGACGGACCCGGAATCTCGAGATTCTGCGCACCATCGTGCGATGCTGCGCATCGCCCCGGAATGACCAGACACGAATTCGCGTTCTCGCGGCGCATTGCGTCCGAGTCTTGCATTAAAACTGTCCCTCTGAGAACAGCGGGCGCAGGGAAGGCCGGGTGTCCGCCACACACGCGGCCCCCCGTGCATGAAAAAAGCACGGGGCAGGAACCACAGGTGAGGACGGAGCAATCCGGCCTTCCCTGCGCGATGGTTTTACGGTTTCCTTTCGTACTCTCCCCGGGGACCGGACTTTCTTGCCCGTCATCGGCGAGATCATCTCGCCAACTTGACACCAGCGTCGGGGTGTCAGGACCAAACGACTTCGCCGTCCGCATCAGCGCCGTTCGTCCGCGCGAGATCACTCCCCACACGTCGCCAATGCGTCTATCGCATCCCGCGCTCGTGACGATCGCGAAGCGCCCCTCCTTATCGAGTGAGGGACGAAGCGGATCATGCTTCTGATTTGGGGAAGAAGTCAAGTCTGTTTTCGAAAAACGGAATTGACTGGCTGCGGCAGAATGACACGACGGGCAATTTGCGCATGGCGCGCATGCGCGAACTATCCGTCGTGCAGCCCTGTGATGCGCAAGATGGTCGTCCGTCTCGTACCACTGCACGGAGGTTTTGACGGGTTGTCCGAGCGGACTGCCTTGTATTTGTCATCCGAGATGAGGCGCTGGGGCGCACAACCGGGTAAATCTTCCGCATCGGGTGTAATACTTTTCTTGGTCAAGACCTATGGATATGCCTGCCTCCAACCAAAGGAAATAGCCATGTCCGTACAATTGCTAATCGTCTATCCCCCACCGAACGACCCCGCGAAGTTTGATCGTGCCTATCGCGAAGAACATCTGCCCTATGCGGGGCCGCGTCTTTTGGGAGCCACGGGCGTGACTACCAAGCGCGTCCTTGGCGCGCCGGGCGGCGCCCCGTTCGCTCACACCATCTCCTTCGTGGAATTTCCTACCGCCGAAATCGCCAAAACCTGCGCGCAATCCAAAGGCGGCCAGGAAGCGCTTGCGCATGCTGCGTCGATTTCGACGGGTGGTCCGCCGCAGTTTCTTCTGGTCGAGGACGCCAGTTGAACTAAGGTCGATTCGAGGGATCGCAATCAAGCCAGAGCGATCCCTCCGACGGCGGCTAGGCCGCTTCCACCTTACCCGAGCAGCTTCGCAAATGGTGCTTCGCCCGATGAAGCAGAACGGCCACGTGGTTGGGGTTCGTTCCGAGCTGGCTTGCGACGTTCTCGCCCGGAATATCGTCGACCAGGCGCAGCTGAACAACCGCACGCTGCAGCTCGTTCAATGTGGTCATACAGCCAAGCACCATTGCATGCTGCTCAGCCGCAGCGATGACATCGTCGGCCGAGGCTGTATCTGAAACCAAGCTGTCCATCGCGGCGTCATCGACGATATGAGGCCGGGAGTAATCGTGGCGACGCCGACGATTTCGCGCGATGTTTCGCGCCAGAATGACCAGCATCCTGGCCGAATCATCGGACATGCCCACAAGGAGCCGCGCCTGCGGCAAAGTGAGGAAGCTCAGAAACGCTTCCTGCACACAGTCGAGCGCGTCTTCGGCACGCAAACCTTCCCGGCGAACGACTCGCGCCAGGCGCGCCCGGTATCGATGCACGAGGACGGTGACCCACCCGTGAAAGCCATCTGGACGATTTGCTTCGTCGGAACTGCTTGGTGCTTTCATGACTTGAACTCGCGGAGACCGCTATTTAACCATTAAGCCTGCGCCAGTGCTTCGGATTGATCCGCCAACCGGCGGGCCAGATCAGCCGAGAGCGCCTTCGCCAATTTGGCATTGGCCTTGCGCCAGGTGGGAATTGCAGCCTCCAGACGACGCGCACCGGTTTCCGTAAGCCAGACCGCTCGGCGCCGCAGATCCGTCTCAACAATGACGACCTCGATCAATCCGTCCTTCTCCAGTGTACGAAGATTGCGCGACAGCGTCGATTGCTCAAGGCCGGTGCGCTCGGCCAACGCGCCAAGCGTGTCATCCGACATGGCTGCGATATGCGCCATCAATCCGAGCTGGGCCACCGTAAGCCCGAGGTGGTTCATGTCGCGATCGAGAAATTGGGTGATACGCCGCGCCGCGAGCCGGCTGTTGCAGCCGGCACACGCTTCCACGAGGGCCTGGGCATCAGTCCGAAGCGTTTTCCGAGGTTGTCTTGTCGTGATCATAGGTGTATGTATATACATCATTTGTAGATACATGGAAGTAGAAAATGACCCCTTTGGCCGATTTGAAGTACGGTCTACCCACACCGGACGGGGTCGCGGGCAAGACGGGCAGGGAAATTCTGCAGGCGATCATAGACGGCTCTCTCCCACAGCCGCCGATCTCGGAAACCATGTCGTTCTGGATCACGGAGGTTGGCGAAGGATTCGCCGCCTTTGAAGGCGAGCCAGGTCCGCACTTGCTCAATCCCATGGGCGGGATACACGGCGGATGGGCGCTGACGCTGATCGACAGCGTCGGGGGCTGTGCCGCACAATCACTGCTGCCGGTGGGATCGAGCTACGCGACGGTGGAGACCAAGGCCAATTTTGCAAGACCGATTACGAGGGACACCGGCCGCGTCAGGGCCAAGGCGCGCGTCGTCGCCCAGGGACGAAAAATCATCTCGAGTGAAGCCCGGGTCCTGGGTCCGGACGGCAAGGTGCTGGCACACGGCACTTCGACCATCATGGTGTTGGGCTGATGTGTCTTGCAGGGATTCCGGAGTGACGACGCCACTCGCCGCGATCCCTGCGGTCCACTTCCGATTTTGGCCCCAAGTCGAAGACGCTCAAGCGGTCATGGATGGTCCGCAGTCCGCGGGTAGACCGGACTTGTCTCGCGCGGTCGTCGACCGCCGTTCATGACCCATTTCGGACTTCACTGGTACTTCACTGGTCTTGGATTCGACCCGCCTTTCTTCGCTGGCATCGCAGCTGAGTGGCGTCATCATCGCCGGCCGAAAGCTGCGAGGCTGTGTCTATTGCCGACCCGCGACGATTAGTATACACTGTATACATGCCGACGAGAACGCGTATCATTCGTGCATCACGTAGGCTCTTCGACGAAAAGGGCCTCGAGGAGTTGTCACTGCGGAGCGTGGCGAGGAGAGTCGGCATCACGCCGATGGCGATCTATCGTCACTTCGATAGCAAGGAAGCGCTGGTGGACGCGCTTGTGCTGGACGGTTTGGCGCAGTGGTCCGCGCGTGTGGACGCGTTGCCGCAGGCCGAAGGGCTCGCGAAGATAGAGCAGATCAGTAAAGCCTTTCTTGATTTCGCACTTGAAGAACCGCGCGGCTTCGAGGCGGCCTTTCTCATCCATTCGAGGAAAGCGCGACGTTATCCCGACGATTTCGTGGCGGGACGCTCGCCCGCAGGTACCATCCAGCTGAAGGCGATCGAACAGGCGATGGCCGACGGAGTTCTTGAGGCCCATTCCGCAATCGAAATCATGATGACGAATGCCGCGCTTGGCCAAGGCCTGGTGACGCTCTATCGGGCCGGACGCATCGCGGGCGGCGAGGCCGACTTTCGCAAGCTCTATCGTCGCGCCACGCGGCGTCTGATGAACAGCTTCAAGACGGAGAAAGCGAAATGATCGGGATCATTTGCGCCGCACTCTCGGGACTTGGATTTTATTTCTCGATCGGGCTCGGTGAGCAATGGTGGCTTGTCTGGCTGGCGCCTGTTCCGATCCTGTGGCTCGCTTTCGCGGATACCAAACGCTGGACGGTGTTCCTGTTTTCGTGGGCCGCGTACGCATTGGGCGGGAGCAACATCATCCGCGCATACGGCGGAATACTGCCGGTCTTCGTGCTCGCATTGGGAATTTTCGGCCCTGCGCTGCTTTTTGCCGTGGCAGTCATGGCCGCGCGTCGAGCCTATCGCGCATTTGGGCCCTTCATCGGCATGCTCAGCTTTGCCACGAGTTGGACTGCCCTCGATTTTCTGCAGTCGTTCAATTCCGCAGGTGGCGGTACGTCGACGCCCGCGGCCGCCGAAGTCGGCGCGCCTCTGCTGATCCAGAGCGCATCGCTCGTAGGCTTTGTCGGAATCACGTTTCTTATTGGCGCAATCAGTGCCGGCGTCGCGGCAGACCTCGCAGCCCGCAAGCCGATGCCGGCGATTATCGCCGTTGTGCTGTTCGCAGCCAATGCTGGCTTCGGCTATCTCCGCAGTTCCCAACCGCCGACGGGTACGCTGTCTGTCGCCCTTATCGAAAGCGATGATGCGGTCGGAAAAGCGCGTGCAACCGACAAGGACGCGGCCTTCAAGGCGATTGATGCCTATGCGAATGAGATCGGTAAGCTGCACGGCTCGCACGTGCAGCTCGTTGTGCTGCCGGAGAACATCGCGCGTGTGGCGCCGGAATGGGCTGCCGAGGCGCAGGAAAAACTCGCGAAGGCCGCCCCCGAGGGCGCTACCGTTGTCGCCGGCTTCAACACCTTCGTCGACGGCGCGCAACGCAACGAGGCCTGGGCCTTGTCGCCTGCTGCCTCTGCGCCGGTAACTTATGAGAAGCGCCGACTTGTGCCCGGGCTTGAGTCCGCCGTGTTCACGCCGGGCCCGGGCCCGCGCACACTTTCTAACGGCATCGGCCTTGAGATCTGCAAGGATATGGATTTCCATGCCATGATCCGTGGCGATGTAGTGGTTTCAAGGCCGGAATTGCTCGCGGTTCCTGCCTGGGACTTCAAGGAGGACGACTGGAGTCACGCGCGCGTTGCGATCTTGCGCTCGGTCGAGAACGGCGTACCGATGGCGCGCACAGCACGCAACGGATTGCTTTTGCTCAACGACCGCTTCGGGCGCATCGTGGCGCAGGCACGTTCAGTTGGAGGGTTTACGACGCTCGTTGGCGACCTGCCGCTCGGTGGCCATGACGGGACGACGATTTATGACCGTTTCGACGACACCTTCGGCTGGCTCTGCCTGGTGGTAGCGTTCGGAATCCTGGCGGCTTCATTTGCGAGGCGCAGAAAGATTGTGTAGGCGCGTCAGACGCGCGCCGTCATTGTCAGCGCGAGGGCGGCAGTCAGGGTTTGCACATGCACCGGTAAGGACCGGTGTAGCTGTGGCTCACACTGAATGTGACGCCGGCCGCCGTTTTGCCAATCATGTCCCAAACGCCACGCTAGAGGACTCTTGTGGAGCGGTGGCGATCCAAGCAGGACCCAATTTGTCGCCTGCGGCAGATTGGCACGACGGGCAGTTTGCGCATGGCATGCATGCGCGTTTTGCCCGTCGGCCAGATCGTTTCATGTCATCCGCACGTTGCAGACTTTGGTAAGATGCATGGCGTCTTATTTATTCTTCAGGTTGTGGTGTCTATGATCGTTGGACGCTAATGTTGAAGACGTGGCGTTTGCGTGGAATGGCCGATGCGCGGCAGGATCTTGAAGGATGAGTTCGGCCATGGTGAGCACGCCGCGCGGCTGCTCCGCGAAGCCACCGCCGATCATGTCTGCGATATCGCCATTGCAGGCGCGCAGGACGACTTTCGCTTTCGGTCCGCGATGATCCCGCTCGACGGGGCCATGCTGATCGAGTCGAACTTCGGCTCGTATTCCAACGAGCGCACGCCACGGCACATCGCGCGCGGTGGCATGGATCCTACATGTCACGCTCTGCTTCAACGGCGCGATCACGTTCGGCGCGGGGGTGCGCAGCGTGATGATGCGACCGGGCGATCTCTGTCTGCAGGACATGACGCAGGCAAGCCGCACGCAGCTCGCGGCTGACAGGCGACCGCGGTCGCGGCCGAGAAGAGCGCGTGTTCCCGCATCTAGAGCGCATACGGGGTTATCACGACCAAGAAAACGACCGGCTGAGGCTGAGAGAGGATCACGTAAGCGATGAGCACATCGGATTCCCGTTGCCACCCGGGGCATCATGCTCAAGCTGTCACCCAAAGTGCGATGACGATACGACCTGAAACCATCGCGCTTCAGCCGTTGCCCTTTATGCTCGCCAGGTAGTTGACGATCGCAGGCACGTCGGCCTCATCGATCGGTGCCCTGTAGATTTTGATCATTTTCTGAACCTCGGCCTCCCAGGTCGCCTTCGGCAACGCCGGCTGGTTCAGCACCATGTCGGCGGAATGACAGGCCAGGCAATTGTTGTTGATGGCGTCCGCGCTGGAGCCGCCGGGGAACAAGCTGTCGCCCGCCGGAAGCTCGATGCTGGCGGACTTGATTTGAGGCAGCTGCTGAACCTGCGCTGGCGTGGAAGCCAACAGTGCGGCGAATAAAGAGCCGATTGCAATGATCGCCTTTCGCATCGTCCTGCTCCTAGCTCGCTGTGACCTGAAGCGTTTCGATGACGTTTCGCATGAAGCCGCTGTTGTTCCAGTTCGGCGCGAGAGGCTGCACGTCGCCGGTGACGTTGGTGCAGCGGACCATCAGCGCGTGATTGCCTTTCACGGGTAGCGAGGTCACGGCTTCCCATTGCCGGAAACTATATTTGCCGTGGTCCTTGCCAAGCGTGGTGGGCAGCCACGATTTACCGCCATCGGCCGAGAGCTCGACTTTGGCGACGCCGGTGTCGCCGCCAAAGGCGATGCCGCGGATCGGGATTGTCGTTTCCGTCGCAAAGGATGCGCCGTTGGCGACATTGGTGAAGAACGAACGCGGCACCATCCGATTGATCGGGATCATCTTCACGCCGGCCTGGCCCGGCGTTATGTTGGCATGCGGCGTGTCCGGTATGGTGTAGGCTGTGGCCATCCAATAATTGTCGTCGGGCTTGTCCAGCACCTCGATCTCGCTGAGCATCTTGACCCAATAGGTCGAATACCATCCGGGCACGATCAGCCGGAGAGGGAAGCCGTTGAGCAGCGGCAGCTGCTCGCCATTCATGGCAAACGCGATCATCACTTCGCCGTCACGGGCATGGTCGATATCCAGCGATTTCTTGAAGTCGGGAGCGTCCGGTACGACCGGCTCGTCGAGGCCGTTGAAGCGAACCTGGACCGCACCCGCCTTGACGCCCGCGCGATCGAGCACATCCTTGAGGCGGACGCCGGTCCATTGGGCATTGCCCATCGCGCCGTGAGCCCATTGCGCGCCGGTAACGCGCGGCACGAAGAAGCCGCGCGAATTGCCCGAGCATTGGTTGACCGCGGCCAAGTCGACCCGAGGCATTGCGAGCAGGTCATCCACCGATAGCGACAGAGCCTGGTTGACGTGACCACGCAACGAGAGCTTGAACGTCTTCACATCGACCGCATTCGGGATCACGGCCCAGTGCCAGCGGACATAGAACTGATCGTTTGGCGTGAACACGCCGCGATCAAACACCTCCATCGGGGTTTCCAGGAGGGGCGGTCGTGTTCGCTGCAAGATCATGTCGCTCTTTTCCGGGAAATCACGCGTCAGCGGCCGTTCGCGCGGATTGCTTGGAAGCGGAAGCTTCACCAGCTCATCCGCCCAGGCCGGAACGCTGGCGAGCGCAAACCCGGCAATGCCGAGCGCGCGTAGTGCCGAGCGGCGGGACAAAGAGAGGTCGAAAGCAAAGGAGCTGCGGCGAGAGCTGTGGGGCGTGGGCCGCGGCGAACTCGAATGGTCTTTGGGCTCGGGCATCGAAGGCTCCTTTCACCGCTCTGGCTGACAGGCTACGAGGTCGCTGTCTTGGCGTCCAAACGATTTTGCCGGTGATTCTGATCGAGCGGATCGATCAGTGCCTTATCGATCCGTGCCTTGTCGATCAGTGCCTTGTCGATCAGTGCCTTGGAGCGTCGATCCGCGCTCCAGGACGCGCCGTGACAGGCGGGGATGCGGCCTCTGACCGGTCATCCGAGCAACAAGTCCGCAAAGGGATCCTGGTCGTGCGGTTGCGTCGCGCGGGCATGTGGCACGAAGCTGCCTCTGGCGTGAAGCCACGGTTGTGGGACCCGGGTGGTCCTGATAATCGGCGCATGCACTGGGCTTCTGGCGAGTGCTGCGGTCGCGTCGAGCGTCGAGCCGGCGAGCGCCAAAGATGAAAGAGCAACAAGGAGAGTGATCCGTGACCTGGTCATTATGAGTCTCCATCTGTGAGAGGTTTCTCGAAGCAGCGGAGCGCTGTTTTTGATGTGCTCCCTGCTGTCTCTGAGTTAGATCGCGGCACGGTCGCAATCCAACGAGATCTCGAGATGATTCCAATCGATGGAAATGATCGATCCGCGCGACTGATGCGCGCGAGGTCCGGGCGCTTTCAGCGCGACTTCGCCCGCGATGGAGAGGGCAGCTCTGGTGACAGATCAGGCGTGGCTTGCGGACGATTTGGCGGTCGTCATGATCGTTAACAGCGCGGCTTCGGCTTTGCTGGCATGCCGTTCCTTGTGTCGAAGCACGTAAAAGGAACGCTTTGCAAGGTCCTCGTCGATCCGAAACAGCGTGTTCGCCTTCAGCGATTTCTCGACCACCAGGTCGGACAGCGCCGTTGCGCACAGGCCTGACTCGACGGCCGTCCGAATGGCCTCGTTCGATGCCAGTTCGAGCTGGATCGTCAGGTCCGACAGCCGGAGCCCGCGTTTCCTCAGCGCCCGCTCGAACATGTCGCGGGTGCCGGAGCCCGGCTCGCGCAGGATCCACGCGGTCTCCGTCATCCAGTCGGACGGCGGCTTCTTGAGTTTCGCGAAGGGATGACGCGCCCCGACCACGACCACCAGAGCGTCGCCATCGATGCGCCGGCTCGCGAGCGCACCGTCATCGATCTCCCCCTCGATGAAGCCTATATCCGCGATGCCCTCGCGGACGTCGGCGGCCACCCGTTCGGTATTCGCTATTCTGACGCTGACCTCGATGCCGGGATGGGCGGCCTGAAAGGCCTGCAGTCGCGGCGGCAACCAGTAATTGGCGACAGTCTGGCTCGCCCCGACAATCAATTTTCCGACCTTGAGGCCGGCGAGATCGCGAAGCACCTGCTCCGCGCCGTAGGCCCGTGCGAGCACCGCGCGCGCCTCGGACAGGAACATGCGGCCGGTGTGCGTGAGCACGATGCCGCGACCGACGCGGTCGAACAGTTTGACGCCGTAACGGCCTTCGAGCGCGGCGATCGCCGCGCTGGTGGCCGATTGCGTCAGGTTGAGCTCCCGGGCGGCGTGGGTCACGTGCTGCTTTTCCGCCACCGCAGCGAAGATGCGGAGCTGCTCGAGCGTCATGGTGTGAGATCATCCCGTCAGTTTGATGAGGGGCAGGCTAAGAGTCGCGATGAAAGCCCAGTGTACCCAGTATAGCCGGACGCAACCCTCTCGCGAAGTCTGCTTTCCTGTCTCCGGAAAACCGCCGCGAGGTCGCGCTTCGATCGCGACGCAGCCGGTGGCACCTGGCGAGCGGCGGAGCTGCGTTGCCTGTGTCGGAGCCTTGGGCCAGGCGCGGAGATTCTCGTTTTGGGAGGGGCGCCGTAGCCTACGTTCGCCGGGACACAAAACTTCCATTCGGCTGATGGAAGACCAATTCATCCACGCCTCCGTCCGGGCCGAGACGGAACTCCACGCGGAACTGGTCAAACTCGCCGATGACGAAGGTTCGGCCTTGATACGGACGCAGAGTGTAAGCTGGTTGACCCGCGATCGTCAGCGTGAGTTCTCCGTCCTCGTCCTGCCCGACAATCAAGGTCGCGCCTCCCTGGCCGAATCTGCCGGTGCAATGCCTGCGGAAGGCCGGATTCGTGCAATCGCCAGTCGCAACGCGGTTGAAGACGATGTCCTTGACGAGCGGCTCGAACGGAACGGATACGCTCGCAATATTGCCTTCGCGGTCGGTGGAAAATGAGAGAGCAAGCTGACCGGGCAGCAGGCTGCCGGGCGACGCCGGTGTTTCGGGCAGCTCAAACGTATCGCAGTGCCGATGCGCGAGCGGCTCGGACATGCCGCGAAACGCCCAATGCAATCTGCCTTCGGCCTGGGTGATCCTGATCCGGCCGTAGCCTGGATGCTCGTAGTCACCGGCATAGTCCGCGAGGTCACGGCCCGGCTGGGTGGCTGGCCTGCGTGAGGCTTTAGCGGCCTGTCGGTCAACGTCGCGCTGGCGGACGAATTTGCGGCGCCGCTCGAGAAAGCGATCGAGCCAGGGTGCCGGCTCCTTGCCGCACACGCGGTCGAAGACATGGTTCGCGAGAAGGTGTGGAGCAAATAGTGGAACCATGCCGGCATTGGCGAGCACGCCAACACCGACGCCGCGATCGGGCAGCATCATCAGCAGCGTGTTCGTACCGGTGAAGCCGCCGCCGTGCCAGACCACCCGCTCTCCGCGGTACCTGTGCGAGCGAAAGCCGAGGCCATAATGCACGTCGCTGTACTCGGCGAATTCGGGTGCCCCGACGTACACGCGCGGCTTTTGAAGCTCCTGTATCAAGCCCGGTGACAGGAGCCGTTGTCCTTCAAATTCGCCCTTGCCGAGATGAAAACGAAGCCAGTTCGCGAAGCTCGCAATCGACGTGCTCATACCGCCCGCAGCCGTCACGCTGACAGGCCAGAGCTTTGAGCGCAGGCGGGTGTCCCCGTCCACCGTGTAGGGCACGGCAGCGTCGATGGCTGCGGCAAGCTCTTCCACGGTGAACGTCACCTCCATGTGCAGTCTGTCCGTCAGCGCGCGGGTGAATTCGGCCCAGCTCCGGCCGCTGACACGTTCGGCCACCATGCTCGCGACGAGGTAGCCGAGATTCGAGTATTGGAAGGTGCTGCGAATGTCGTCGCTCGGCTCGAGATGGCGCATGGCCGCAAGCATTTGCGCAGGTGGCAGATCGCCGGGGAGCCAGATCCAATCGTGACGCGGCAACCCGGTGTGGTGACAAAGCAGATCGCGCACCGTGACGCGGTCGCTCGCGACGGCATCATGCAGCCGGAATTCCGGGATGTATTCCCGGACTGGCTTCTTCCAATCCATCCGCCGCTCGTCCACCAAAAGAGCCAGGCCCGTGGCGGCGAACGACTTCGAGACCGACATGAGTTGAAACTGCGTGCCGGCTGTCACCTTCAAGCCGGCTTCGACATCGCGAAGGCCATAGGGGCTGATGACCGCCACCTCGCCGTTTTGCACGACCGCAACGGCGAGGCCCGGGACCTTCCACTCTTCCATCACTTCCACGATAAGACGTTCGAACTCGGGAATGAAGGCTGTAAAGGATTCGCTGCGAGCGGAAGGTTCGGACGCCATCGGCTCGAAATCCTGCGCTGCGACGTGTTTTAAATCTTGAGTAACAAGTCTCTAGTGGCGCGGCTGACGTCGTCGCATCCGGTCAGAACCATGGCGACCTTGAGCTCTTCTCCAAGGATATCCAACATGTCGCGTACCCCTGATTCGCCTGCCGCCCCCAACGCATATGCCCAAGCCCGCCCTACGAAGCACGCCTCGGCACCGAGCGCCAGCGCGTTCAAGACGTCCAGACCCGAACGAATGCCACCGTTCATAAACACCGGAACCTTACCTTGAACGGCATCGACAGCCGTGGGCAAGGCCCGAATCGTCGATGTCACGCTATCGAGCTGCCTGCCGCCATGGTTTGAAACCGGAAATCCCGTCGATATTTGTCTGCACTGCGCGCTTGGCGTCGGGATCGAGGATGCCTTTCAAGATCATCTTTCCAGGAAAGATCGAGCGTATCCACTCAATATCTTTCCAGGTCGTCGATGCATCGAAATTGTCGTGAACAATCCACCATCACACGCTGGCGCAACAGCGTGGCTTGCAAGTCCGCAATATTCGCGCGCAGTGCATTCTCCTGGTAAGAACCACCGCTGATGTCGTCGTACAGGAATCGGGGAAGCCTGGATTTGCATTGTTTTCGATAATCATCAATGTTTGCGATGATCATAACACCTCCCATTTTGAGGAGGCGGCAGTTGTGTACGATTCACCGACGAGGGCGCGAGACTGTTCGGCTGTTGAACCGTCCGCGCTGCAAAGACGTCACATTCGTCTGCGAGGGCTGCGGCGCTCCTCTCCGCGACTGCGATGGACAAAGAGTGGCGGCTGGCTTCCACTCTTCCTGTTGGGGGCCATTGCTGCCGAGTCACTGCTCTGTTGCTGGTTCGCCGCGCTTTGAAGTGGCGCTACCCACTAGCTTCTGCGCTCGAGCCGCATGCGGATGCCGTCGCGGGGACGCAGCGTGATCCGGTGCAGCAGGACGATGTCCTGTCGGGGCACGAGTTTCAGCCGATAGCGCTGCGCCATGGTCGCGACGAGGAGCGCGACCTCGGTCAAGGCAAACTGTGCACCGATGCAGATGCGCGGACCGCCGCCGAACGGCAGATAGGCGAAACGCGGGCGGGTCGCGCTTCTCTCCCGTGAAAACCGCTCCGGATCGAAACGATCGGGATCGTGCCATAGCGTACGGTGGCGATGCAGCACCCACGGCAAAATGACGATTTCCGCTCCTTTCGCGATCGGATGGCCGCAGATCTCGTCTGCCTCGCGGGCCACGCGCCCGGTCAGCGCGGGCGCCGGCGGATAGAGCCGCATGGTTTCCTCGATCACCATGCGCGTGTAGCAGAGCTTTTCGAGGTCGTCATAGGTCGGCACGCGGCCGCTAAGCACCGCGTCGAGCTCCGCGTGGAGCTTGGCTTCCTGCTCCGGATGCAGCGACAGCAAGTACCACACATAAGTGGCGGCGAGCGCGCTGGTGTCGTGTCCCGCAAAGAAGATGATGATGACTTCATCGCGCACCTCCTCGTCGGTCATTTGAAAGCCGGTCTCGCCGTCGGTCGCCGCGATCAGGCGATCGAGCAGGTCCTGCGGCGCGGCGTCGGTGCATTTTTCGCGACTCTGGATCAGGTTCTGCATCACGCCATCCACGACATCGAAATTGGCGCGGATGCGCGCGAGCTTGCGTTTCAGGAGCAGGGGGCCGATCAAGGGCGCGAGGTGCTGCAGCCCGAAACTCAACTCCGTCATGGTCTTGCGGATGGTGTCGTCGAGCTGGGACTGGAGGGCCTCGCTTTCGGCCGAGAACATCGCGCGCGAGATCACCTCCAGCGTCAGCGCGACCATGTCGCGCGCGATGTCGATCTCCCTGTTCTCGCCGAGCGCATCCCAGGCGTCGAGCCGCGCCGTGGCGGCATCGGTGACGATTTTTGCATAGGAGGCGATGCTGCGATGGTCGAAGGCGGGCGACATCACGCGCCGGTGCGCGCGCCATTTGTCGCCGTCGCTGGTCAAGAGCCCGTCGCCGAACGCCGTGCTCAGGATGCGGACGTCGAGTGCGGTCTTCGGGTAGTTCGCGACCTTGTCGAGCAGGACACGCTTGATGCCGGCAGGATCGCTCATCAGGAGCTGACTGCCGAACATGCTCCTGGCCTGCCAGATGGGCTGCTCGTAGGCTTCCACGGGAATCGTGGCGAGCGGATTGTCGTTCATCGCGCGCAGCGCGGCAAAGAAGGACAGCCGCTTTGCCGGCGGTTTTGGCCCGGCAAGCTCGGGGGAAGGCGCCGCCGCGTGGCCGCATTGATCCGACATTGGTTCCCTCAGAGGCCGATGACGAGGATGGTCGATGGCGATGCGGCTCACTGTTGCGAACGGCGCGGCGGCATTTTGGCCGCTTTTGGACGCGACGCCGCACAAATCATGGTTATCAGCCGGGATGAAAGAGGCCGTGTTGTCGCGTGATGCGCAAGATGAGGACGCTCCTTGATCGACGCCGTCAATCGGCGGTGTTTCAAGGAACCGGGTGCGCTTGGCGAAGCGCGCGAGACGTCGCCGAGGGCCTGATATCATCGAGCCTCTGGCGCGAGCGACTTCCGCGAGCGCCGGAGGGCCGTGCGATGTGGGGGAACCTGCAGGGCGGACAAACGCTTTCGACCCTCCAAGCTCCTGAGCCACCACCTACTTCGCGAAGGCAGGAAGCGCCGGTAATTTTTCCACGTCTCGCGCGTCATGCTGAATGATGACGGTCGCCTTCAAATTTGCTGCGATTTTCTTCAGTCGCTCGATCGAAGCCACGGTCTGGGCGCGATCAAAGTTGAACGCAGGCACGCCGTCCGTATCGTAGTTCTCGCGAAAGTGGACCGCATCACCGGTGATGATGACGGGGCCCATCTGGGCGAGCGTTACCAGCAGGCTGGAATGGCCCGGCGTGTGCCCAGGCGTACGCAGCATGATCACCGAACCGTCACCGAATACATCCTTGTCGAGGGCTTGCGGCTCGACCTTGTTCTCGCCCTTGATCCAACCTTCGAACGGCTTGAAGTTCACGCCTTGGGCGGGCTTGGGGCTGGTGATGGCTTCCCATTCCTTGGCGCCGATCAGCAGGGTTGCTTTCGGAAAGGAGTCGATCTGGCCAGTATGGTCGGCATGATAGTGGCTGATGCCGACATATTTGATCTGATCGGGCTTGACGTCGATCTTGGCCAACTGATCGACCACGCTCACCTTTGGCGCAACGTTGGGCGCCGTCATGGAATGACCGGTATCCCACAGCAGGTACTCGTCGCCATGCTTGATGAGATAGCAGCTGAAGACGAACTGAAGCTTCAGGCCTGGGAAGGCATAGGTATCCGAGAAGCGCTCATTGACGACCGTTGGCGCCTGTGGCGTGCCGCAATCGAGACGAGCCAATGTTACGTCCGCCGCCTGCGCTGATGCCGCAAGACCTGAGAACAGGCTGGCGCCAAACGCCATCCCAATCAGTATTCGGTTCATTGTTTTTGCTCCCTGGGAAATGGTAGATCGTCGTCATGTTGCCGGGAACGAGGTTCGAAGCATCGGACGCCGTGGCCCCCGCAAAATTCAATTTTCGCGCTGTGCGGATTTTTTTGACCCTTGCCAGACCCGCGGACCTCTCCACGGACAACGTCCCATCGCCGGCGTGCCGGCCATGGACGGTCCGATCACCGCAGGCAACAGCCGAAAAACGATTTTCCAAACGCTTCGGTGAAGCCGCACGGACCGAGCATGCGCCGCGACATTTCCGCTCGCTCTGCCTTTATCGAGAGCAAGCTACGCCGTGGATGTGGGACTAGGCAACGCTTCGATCGTCAGAAAATTTCTTGCATGCCGATGGAATAAAAATGGCTGCTTCGCTCCAAATCTCAACCGAAGGTTATCGGCGGGAGCGGCCCGCCCGGCGCCGAATAGCCCTGCGAGCGCGCTGCGGCCTGGCGAATGGCCCGCATTCACTCCTCCATGGCGCGCGATGATCGAACGCCGCAGCCCGGGCTCGCGGCATGGCCCAGGGCGCGCCCGGGAATTGACGCTGGCGAGAGCGGACCAAGCTTGTGACGCGGTCGGACTAGCCAGATGAACCGCCGCTCTGCAGCATCGCCGCTTCGCGCAGCACTTCGAGCGGCGTCCACGGCTTGGCCCAGAACTTTGCGCCGTCGGGCAGCGGCTGGCTTAGCGGCCGGCCCGAGGTCACGATGATATCGAGGTTCGGATGATGCTGCCGCGCGACGAAGGCGAGTTCGACGCCGTTCATCCGGCCGGCGAGGTTGACGTCGGTGATCAGCAGTGTGAGCCCCGGACCCAGCTCGCGCAGGACGAGCGCGGCGGCTTCCGCGCTCTGGCATTCCATCACGACATACTGGCTCTCTTCGAGCAGCACCGAAAGCACCTCGCGTTGTGACGCCTGGTCTTCGACGATGAGCGCGATCGGGCGCACTGGATTCAATTGTCCCACAGCCTATCCCCCAAAGTTTTTCCTGCTCCATCAGAGAAAGAACGGTGGATAGCGTTGATAAGTTTCTCCGTGAAAAACCGGGGCACACGCATCGCCGCGCAGAACTGATCGTTTGCGATGGTTTACGCAAATCATGTGCAGATGATTTTGCGGGCATCCGTCTCGCAAATACAACCCTGGCGTGTTGTTGCGCGCCAATCCCAAGTCAAGTCGGAGGCCGGGTCGCCCTGTTGCCGACGGACTGCAATCTATGATTGTGTATACAAGCGAGGCCGCCCGACACCATCCACCGCCTTGCAGCCGCATCGAGGATTTCACGCTGGCGGTATGATATGCTTCTCGCGAGCAGCTCAATTCATCGCGCTTCGAAGTCGTGGCGTCGATTGCGGGCCCCCCGCCTGCAGTCCAGGCAGGCTCTTAAGCCAGGGATAGCCGCGGCGGCCCATGTCGTAGCCGCGGTCGAACAGCGCCGACATGTATCTCTGGTCGAACGGCTCGTCCGTCTGCTGGTTGAAATCGGTGGGGATGCTGGCGAGATTGAAGTCGACGCCACCCTGCTGCGCCATCGAATAGATCCGGTAGAGGTCGCCGATGCTCTGGTTCTTGATCAGCGTCGACAGCGAGCGTCGGGTCACCGACAGCACATTGGGGCTGACCGGCTTGAACTGGGGATCGATCCGGCCATTGCGGATGACGTAGAGCCGCGACCCGCTGACCGTTTTCCGCCCCGGGCCGCCGGACACCAGCCGCATGATCGACGGCGCGATGAAAACCTGCCGGGTCACCCCGCCGTCGACGTGCAATTCGTCATAGTCCTGGTTGCCGACGCGGACCTTGATCCGGACCGGCGCGAACACGCCGGGCAGCGTGGCGGACGCCAGGAGCACCTTGCGAAACAGCTCGAGGGCTTCCGGCGTGTCGCTCGCCGCGATGCGGCCCATGTCCCACAGCACCGGCCGTTGCGCGTCGAGATTGGTGGTGCCGATCAGGAGCACGCGTCCCTTGCGCCGCTCGCGTGCGACCTCGCGAATGAACTCCTGGTCGATATATTTCTCGATCAGCTGCGCCAGCGGCGTATCGTCCAGCAGCGCCGCGCCCTGCACCAGGTCGGAGACGTTGTAGGTGAAGATGTCCTTCCTGCCATATTTGGTGAAAATCTCGCGCAACTGGTCGTCGCGCTCGCGGCCGAGAAAGACGAAGGGCGCAATCAGCGCGCCCGAACTCACGCCGGTGACGAGATCGAATGACGGCCGGTTCCCGGCATCGCCCCAGCCGGCCAGAACGCCGGCGCCGAACGCGCCGTCTTCGGCGCCGCCCGATATCGCCAGCAAATTGAGCTGCCTTCTTGGTTCACTTCGCGTGAACGAGACCGCCATCGCATCCGCGTTGCCCGGATCGGACCGGCCCGCGTCCAGCCCGGTTTCATCGCCCCAGTAGCGGATGCTGTGAAATCCCGCGGGCTCGCTGCGCGCCGCCGCGGCCTCCGGCAGGGCATTGCGCGGCGTAATCGCGCTACAGCCCGCGACCAACAGCAGCACAAGCAGCATCAGCGCCCGGCTCGTCAGGGCGCGCATGATGGGAACTGCCCATTGCAGGCGCCGACGGCGAAACATTGCTTTCATGCCCAATCGAACGCCTGCCTCTCCACGATCCGTCACGCGTTATGACCCAGAACATGGCATTTGAGCGACGCGACGCGGCCGGTTCCACACACCGTGTTGATCTCGCGTGCACGAAAAATTGCGAATGACATTCAGGGGCACGATCCGCGGATCGTTCACATCTGGTTGCAGATCTCGCTCGCTCACGGTTGTGCCGCCGCTCCCTTGTCGGTCCAATCGGGCGGCAGGCCGATGCCGTCGCCGACCATTCCGATGAGGCCGGGCGATCGTCCAAACGCTTCGCAGGCGGGATATTTCGGCGCGCCGCCGAGCTGCGCGCCAAGCTTCTCGATCGATGGCAGCGAGGGGAGCTTTCCGAACGGCGTCTCGCCCTTCACCAGGAGCTTGCTGAAATCGTCGCCGAACGCTGCTGCCAGTGTGTAGGCATCGCCGTTCTCGGCGACCCGTCCCGAATCGGTGAGGGCATTTGCCGCGCGCCCCCAGATCATCGCCGCCTCTTGCCGGCCCTTGACATCACGCGCCTCGGCTTCGAGCGACAGGCTCCCGAGCCCGATCGGAATCCGTGGCACGGGGACCGGCACGCCGGGAAGCAGAACGGTTTTCGCAACGGAGGCGCCCTTCGAGAAGCCGACCGCAACGGGATCGGTTGCCGCGGCATGGGTCACGACGGCGTGGACCGTGAGATCCGCCGGCTCGGCGGGACCGACCACTTCAAAGCGCTCGGCGAGGCCCGCGCACAGCGCGCGGTCGGCCGCGTTGGCAACGAGGCTGCGCTGGGCCGGCGTGAACGGCCCGTCGCCGGCCGCATCCGAAAACGCCGTCGGGACGATCTTCACGGTCTTCGCCGCCAGCACGTCATCCTTGGCGACCTTTTGCAGCGTCCGCGTGACCAGCCCGTCTGACGGCGTCAGGTCATCATAGGCCTGCAGCGATCCTGCGCGGTCCAATGGCGCGACGGCGCAGCCCGCCGCCGTCAGGGCCACCAGCGCAACGGTCGCGCCGATGGTGAGCCAGTCCGCCCACGAGGTCCGGTCGCGGTTCGCACCGCGGGGTTTTTCGACCTGCTGGCACCTGTGAGCGGCCATGGGAGCATCCGCGTCCTGCGATTTATAATTGCACCTAGTGCACATCTTACATCGAGTGTAAATATTTGATGAGGCGGCTTTGTGGCCTTTGGGGAAGCGCCACAGCCTTGACTGAGGGCGTGTCCCGATGATGTCCTGCATAGGCCCGATTGTTACCGTCGGTAACCTCGCCCCGCGCGCGCAACACGCGGTTACAAAAAATGCTTCAATGCGCGCCTTCTTCTCCGGCATGGAAGTGGAGTTTTGGATTTTGACGGTCGCATCACGACATGACGGCAGGCAGGGTCGCGAACCTCAAATCCGGTCCACGAAAGCAGAGGGCCTGCGCGAGCGGAACAGGCGCGAGACGCTGCAACGCATCGCCGACGTCGCCATGGAGCTGTTTGTCGTGAACGGCTATGAGGCGACGACGCTCGACGAGATCGCGGCCAGCGCCGGCATCTCGCGCCGGACCTTCTTCCATTACTTCAAGAGCAAGGACGATCTTCTGCTCGCGCATCTGGAGGGCTATTCCGAGGCGCTCAAGGCCGCGGTTCTCAAGCACTCCACCACGGCTGCGCCGATCGATGTGGTCCAGGACGCAATCACGGAGCTGTCGGCGCGGTTCGGATCGGCCAGGACGATTGCGATCGTGCGGGTGATCCGGCAGAGCGAGACGCTCCGGGCACGCAAGCAGCACAGTTATCTCGGGCGCGAACAGGTTCTGTTCGAAGGCTTGTGCGAGCTGTGGCCGGCGAAGGAGCGCCGCGAGCGGCTACGGCTCGTTGCGATGGCCGCGATGGGTGTGGTCCGTCTCGCCGTCGAAGCCTGGCTCGAGCAGAACGGCAAGCGTCCGCTCGCGAAATACATTCAGGATGGATTCAAGAATCTGAAGGCCGAGATCTGAGCGCACGCCGCGTCGCTGCGCGACTCGAAGCGGTGGAACGATGTCGTCTCCGAGCGGTTGTACAACTCTGTCGAGCTGTATCCCGAACGAGCACGCGTCGCGTGCTGTTGTAATTTAGGCGCAACGGACGATTTTGGCGCGCGCCACATCGGCATCGGATTGGATTGCCACAATTGAGGCGGAAGGTTCCCGCCGATGTAAATGGCGGCCAGGTCGTGTTGCAATGACAGGTGGAGCGGACAAGCCGGGACGGACCAGAGGTTTCGGCCTTGGTGCCCTGCATGGCGCGCGGATGGTCGCGCTGAAATTCTCGTTCGGTCTCGGCAACATTCTCCGAAGACCCGACCGATGGACCTCGATCGAAGACGCCTCCGCCCGCGGTCTGGTCAAAAATCCCGCCGCCGCGGCCTTCGCCGGCGCCGTCCTCGGCTGCTTGACGACCTTGTATCTCTGCGCATTCGGGATTGCGCCGGGCATCGCCTCGGCGCTCGCGACGTCGCTGATCTGCGGCCCCTTGCTGATCATGCGGGCGGCGAACCTGCTGCCAGCCGATTTCTTCACCGCCGTCTATGGCGGATCGTTCGGCGGCATGACGCCGGTCCTCTTGCTCTATCAGGGCGGGCCGGATCACCGGCTCATGGTGGCAAGCGTGCTGTTCATGGCCTTGTCGATCGTCTCCGGCCTCGTGTTCGGCCTCGTCGCCGAGATCGACACGCGCGCGGGCCGCCGGCTGGCGTCGGGCTATGGCGGACGGTCCGGCGCCATCGCAACGTTGTCGTCGTTCCTGTTCGTCGCGGTGGTGCCGGTGTTCGGCGCCGATGACAGGCTGTTTCGCAGTCTCTCCGGCGACGTGATCGAGCTTGACCTGACGTCCGTCGCGATCACTTGCGCCGCGTGCGCCGTGGGGCTGTTTGCCACCATGAGCATGCTGCGGTGGCGCAGCGTCGCGTTCGCGAACCAGGCGGACCGGACTTTTCTCGCCTCGGTCGTCGCGCTGATCGGCATGGTGGCGCTGCACCTGAACAACCCCAACGACGCGCACCTGTTGGACGCCTTCTATGCGGGATGCTTCCTGGGGATGTCGGCGCCCGAGCGGCTGGGCGGCTGGTTCGCCCCGCTGGTAGGCGCCCTGGTGCTCACCGCCATGCTGGTACTGGTCAGGATGTTCTTGCCCGGACTGGGCGGCAGCCTCGGCCTCGCCGCCTTTGCCACGGTGGTGGTGCTGGTGGCGCTTTCGACGCTCCGGGTGATCCCAAAGGGGCGCGTGGCGCGTCATGCCGCGGGCGTGATCGCTTACCCGGTGGCCGGAGTCTTGGCGCTTGGCTGCTTCGTCGTGCTATTGGGATCGGCGCCGCAACAGCCGGCCCAGGATCGCGCGATATCGGCGGAGGCGACCACGCAAGCCGTGCCGAGCCCGGCGCAGCCGCCATTGGCGCTGGCCGTCAGCCACGCGGCCAATGAGCTGCCGCCGCTCGAGGCGGCCGCGGCGAGCGCAGGCAGCGTTGATCTCGCCATCTCGCTGGACCTGCCGCACGACATGAAGATGGTCGAGCGCGCGCTGCCCGAAAGCGCCGAACAGCCTGCGCCGGCGTCGATGGCCGCGGAGGTATCAGCCGCGAGCCAGCCGGCGTTGTCGGGGGCCAGCGATGTGCCTGCGCGCGCAACCTCATACGCCGCGGTGCCCGCGATCGCCGGGCCGCTCGCCATCCGGGGGCCTGTCGATGAGGCGGCGGATACGGACGAAAAGCTGTTTCATGAATTCATGCAGTGGCGCGCGGCGCACGGCGGCGGGACGATTCAGGGCCGGCCGCAGCCTGCGAGGCCGAGGACCCGTCCGCCGCAGCTCGTCGGGCTGGTGACGCCGGCGGCGGTTCAGGCGCAGGTCCGCCCGGCGCGGCCGAGGCCACCCTCGAGCATAGATCCGACCGGCTGGCCTGCGAGCACGCGTCCTCCTCATCCGCCAAGAGCCGTCCACAACGCGACCGGAAATCCGGCACCCAATGCTACTCCTTGAGGGTGCGGGGCCCGAGGGATCATCCTACCTTGGGTGGCTTTCGCACCGCGGCAAGGACCGCTCCAAATCACCGGTGGAGCGCCTGACCGGGCGATAGTATAAGCGGGCGGAATTGGTTAGCTTGGACAGGCCGACGGTCCCGCCTTTCGGATCATCGGGGGTCGGACACGCCGCCGCCGGGACCCTCCAGGAACAGGACACCTGACCTTCAGGAATTGGAGCTGCGCGCGGGAGGCGGCTGCAGCGCTGTGCGTTTCTCTGGGGTTTGGGCACCGGATGAATTTAGCTGGGGTGGCCGCGCGGCTGTTGTGCGCGTGGCTTGTCGCGATACCTCTGGCAGAGGCCGCGGAGCGCGCACCGCGACCGATTTCGCTGCGCGAGGCGCTGCAACGCGCGCTATCGGCCAATCCGAGGCTCTCCGCCGCCGACCGTGAGGTCGGCATTGCCGGCGGCCTCAAGCTCCAGGCTGGCGTCCTGCCGAATCCCGAACTCGCCTTCGAGCTCGACAACGCGCTCGGCTCCGGCCGCTTCCAGGGCGTGCGGTCGGCCGAGACGACCCTGCAATTGAGCCAGCTGATCGAACTCGGCGGCAAGCGCGAGGCGCGCATCGCCGCCGGTGACGCGGGTGTCAGTGTCGCGGTGTGGCAGCGCCGCGCCAGCGAACTCGACGTGCTGTCGGAAACCGCGATCGCTTTCATCACCGTGATCAGCGCGCAGCGCCGCATCGAAATCTTTGACGAGCAGATCGCAAGCTTCGATCAGCTGATCCCGCTGTTGAAGCGGCGGGTCGAGGAGGGGGCTTCCTCGCCGGCGGAAACCCAGCGCGCCCAGGTGGCGGCCGACCTGTTCCGTGTCGACCGCGAACGGGCGCGGTCACAACTGGCCAGCGCCCGCCGCGACCTTGCCATCCTGATGGGCGAGAGCGTACCGCACTTTGGAGAGGCTGTGGGACGGTTCACGTCGACCGGGCAGCCCCCACCGTTCCAGAGCGTCGTCCAGGCCATTGAGGCCAATCCGCAGCTGATGCACTGGACCGCGGTGACGGCACAGCGCAATGCCGAGCTGATCCTGGCGCGGCTGAAGGCAGTCCCGGATGTCCATGTCGGGGCCGGCTGGCGGCACTTCCAGGATACCGGCGACAACGCGGTGCGGCTCGACCTGTCGATCCCGCTTCCTGTGTTCGACCAGAATACCGGAAACATTCTCGCCGCCGAGCAGACGCTGGCGAAGGCCGGCGCGGAGCGGGCGATCAACAGGCTGTTGCTGATCAGCCTCGCCGGCCGCGCCTATGATGCGGCAAGCGGCGCGCTTGCGGAGCTGAAGCTGTTGCGCGCGTCCATTATCCCCAATGCGCGCAGTGCCGCCGAGACCATCCAGAACGGCTATACCCAGGGCCGTTTCAGCTTGCTCGAACTGCTGGACGTGCGAGGATCGGTGCTTCAGGCCCTGCTCAGGGAGCAGGAGGCACTGCAGAGTTTCCACATTGCGGTTGCCACCATCGAAGGGCTGGTCGGCAATCCCTTTTCGCTCGCACGCGAGAGCTCGCGATGATCACTCGGATGTTGCGATCCCTGATGTTCATTCTGGTCGCGGCCGGGCTGATCCATGCCGGCTACCGGATGCTGACGCCGGCTACGACCAAGCCGGCCGTCGCGGAAAACATCCAGAAGGAGGAGCGCGCCGACGGCGTGGCGCTGAGCGATGCCAAAGTCGCCGCCGCCGGCATCGAGCTTGCGACCGCCGCGCCCGCGGTGCTGCGTGACAGCCTGCTGCTGAACGGCGTGGTCCAGGCCAACCAGGAAGCGCTGGTGCAGGTCACGCCGCGCTTTCCCGGCATCGTCAAGGAGGTGCGCAAGCGCATCGGCGACCGGGTCGAGAGGGGCGAGGTGCTGGCGATCGTGGAGAGCAACCAGAGCCTGACCCCGTATGAGCTCAAAGCGTCGCTCGCCGGCACCGTGATCGACCGCCAGACCACGCTCGGCGAATACGCCTCCGAGCAGAAACCGGCTTTCGTCATCGCGGACCTGTCGACGGTCTGGGTCGACTTCTCGGTCTACCGGCGCGACCTCAAGCGGGTCCACATCGGAGATCAGGTCATGATCGATCCCGCCGACGGCGGAGCGGCGATTGCGGCCCAGGTCTCCTATCTGTCGCCAGTCGGCAGCAGCGAGACCCAGAGCGCGCTGGCCCGCGCGGTCGTCGCGAACCCGGAGCAGCGGCTGCGGCCGGGACTGTTCGCGACGGGTCGTGTCACGCTGTCGAGCAAGACGGTCGCGGTTGCCGTGAAAACCTCGGCCGTGCAGACCCTCGAGGACCATCCGGCCGTGTTCGTCCGCTCCGGCGACAGGTTCGAGGTGCGCGAGGTCGAGCTTGGCGACCGCGACACGGATTTCGTCGAGATCACCTTCGGCGTGCTCGAAGGCGACGTTTACGCCGCCCGCAACAGCTTCATCGTCAAGGCCGAGATGGCGAAGGGATCGGCGGTGGACAATGATTGACGGCCTGTTGTCCTTCGCGATCCGCCAGCGCTGGCTGGTGATGATCGCGATCCTTGCCATGGCGGGGCTCGGCGCCTGGAATTTCCAGGAGCTGCCGATCGACGCCGTTCCCGACATCACCAATGTCCAGGTCCAGATCTACAGCCGCGCGGCGGGCTTTTCGCCGCTCGAGATGGAGCAGCGCGTCACCTTTCCGATCGAGACCGCAATGGCCGGCCTGCCGCGGCTCGAGACCACCCGCTCACTGTCACGCTACGGCATCAGCCAGGTGACGGTGCTCTTCAAGGATGGCACCGACATCTATTTCGCGCGGCAGCTGGTCAACGAACGCATCCAGCAGGCGCGGGACCAGTTACCATCAGGTATCGAGAGCGCGATCGGGCCGATTTCGACCGGGCTTGGCGAGATCTTCATGTATACGGTCGAGGCCGGGCCCGGTGCCGCCAAGGCCGGTGGAGGCGCATACACCGAGACCGACCTGCGGACGCTGCAGGACTGGCTGATCAGGCCGCGATTGCGGACGGTCGCCGGCGTCAACGAGGTCAACACGGTCGGCGGCTTCGAGCGGCAATTTCACGTGCTGCCCGATCCCGCGCAGCTGATGGCCTACCGGCTGACGTTTCACGATGTCATGACCGCGCTCGCGGCCAACAACGGCAATGTCGGGGCCGGCTATATCGAGCGCAACGGCGAGCAATATCTGGTCCGCACGCCCGGGCAGGTCACCGATCTCGACGAGATCAGGGACATCGTGATCGGCTCGCGCAACGGCGTTCCGGTGCGGGTGTCCGATGTCGCCGACGTCAGGGAAGGGACCGATTTGCGGATCGGTGCTGCGACCCTCAACGGCAAGGAGGTCGTGCTCGGCACCGCCATGCTGCTGATCGGCGAGAACAGCCGCACCGTGGCGCAGCGGGTGGCCGCGAAGCTGAAGGAGATTGCCACCTCACTGCCGGATGGCGTGATTGCGCGCACGGTCTACGACCGCACCAACCTGGTCGAGGCGACGATCGCAACCGTCGAGACGAATCTGCTCGAAGGCGCGCTCCTGGTCATCGTGGTGCTGTTCCTGATCCTCGGCAATTTCAGGGCGGCGATCGCCACCGCCTGCGTGATTCCGCTGTCGATGCTGTTCACCATCACCGGGATGCTGGAGAACCGGATCAGCGCCAATTTGATGAGCCTGGGCGCGATCGACTTCGGCATCATCGTCGATGGCGCCGTCATCATCGTCGAGAACTGCCTCCGGCTATTGGCCGTCGAACAGAAGCGGCTTGGCCGCGTGCTGAGCCAGGAGGAACGGTTTGCGACCATTCTTGCGGGCAGTCGCGAGGTGATCCGGCCGAGCCTGTTCGGGACCTTCATCATCGCCGCCGTCTACCTGCCGATCCTGACCTTGAGCGGTGTCGAAGGAAAGATGTTCACCCCGATGGCGCTCACGGTGCTGATGGCGCTGACCGGGGCGAGCATCCTGTCGCTGACCTTCGTGCCGGCCGCGGTGGCGCTGCTGGTCACCGGACGCATCTCCGAGCGCGAAAACCTGTTCATGCGCGGCGCGCGGGCGGCCTACCTGCCGCTGCTCGACGCATCGCTGCAAAGCAAGTTCGGCGTCGTGTCGATCGCCGTGCTGCTGGTCGCCGTTTGCGGCCTCGCCGCCGCAGGCATGGGCGGCGAGTTCATTCCGAGCCTCGATGAAGGCGATGCATCAATGGAGGTGCTGCGCATCCCGGGGACCAGCCTGACGCAGGCGGTCGAGATGCAGGAGATGCTCGAGAAGCGGCTGTTGACGCTGCCCGAGGTCATGGATGTGTTCGCGCGCACCGGCGCTGCCGAAATCGCCACCGATCCGGTCGCGCCGTCGGCGACCGACGGTTATGTGATGCTCAAGCCGCGCCAGCAATGGCCCGATCCCGCGAAATCGAAGGCGGCCATCGTCTCCGAGATCCAGGATGCGATGGATGATGTGCCCGGAAATCTCACCACGCTCTCGCAACCGATCCAGCAGCGCATGAACGAGACGGTCGCGGGCATTCGCACCGACGTCGGCGTCAAGATTTTTGGGGATGATCTGGAGGTTCTGCTCCAGCTCGCATCGCAGGTCCAGGCGATCCTGCAGAAGGTCGAAGGGGCGGCAGACGTCAGGGCCGAGCAGGTCGAGGGCCTGCCGGTGCTGACCGTGAAGGTCGACCGCCAGGCCCTGTCGCGCTACGGCATCAACATCGCCGACGTCCAAAACCTCGTGGAGATCGCGGTGGCTGGCAAGAGCGCCGGAAAACTGTTCGAGGGTGACCGGCGCTTCGATATCGTGGTCCGGCTTCCCGAACATCTGCGCTCGGACATCGAGGCGCTCAAATCGCTGCCGATCCCGCTGCCGCCGGTGGAGAAGGAGACCAGGACGACCCCGGCGCTCTGGGGCAACTCGCCGCTCGCCCAGATTCGCTATGTCCCGCTGTCGGAGCTCGCGCAGATCGGTCTCGCGGCCGGGCCCAACCAGATCAGCCGCGAAGATGGCAAGCGGCGCATTGTGGTGGCCGCCAATGTGCGCGGGCGCGATCTCAAATCCTTCGTGACCGACGCGCAGGCAAAGGTGGCGCAAAAGGTCAAGCTGCCGCCCGGCTACTGGATCGGCTGGGGCGGGCAATTCGAGCAGTTGGTCTCGGCCGCGCAGCGGCTGGCGATCGTGGTGCCGGTCGCGCTGCTGCTGATTTTCGTGCTGCTGATCCTGAGCCTCGGGTCGGTCGGCGATGCGCTGCTGGTCTTCTCCGGCGTGCCGCTCGCCCTGACCGGCGGCGTCGTGGCGCTGCTGCTGCGCGGCATTCCGCTCTCGATCAGCGCGGCGATCGGCTTCATCGCGCTGTCGGGCGTGGCCGTGCTCAACGGGCTCGTGATCATCGTGTTCATCGACAAATTGCGCGGCGAGGGGTTGTCGCTGGTCGAGGCGGTGCGCCAGAGCGCGCTGACGCGGCTGCGCCCGGTGCTGATGACCGCACTGGTCGCCTCCCTCGGCTTCATCCCGATGGCGATTGCGACCGGCGCCGGCGCCGAGGTGCAGCGGCCGCTGGCTACCGTCGTGATCGGCGGCGTGATCTCGTCGACGGTCCTGACGCTATTGGTGCTGCCGGCGCTCTACGCGCTGTTCCGGCGGGATGTGGCGAGACCAAATGAGCAGTTGTCGGTCGAGGGACGCGGAGGGCTGTGATGAGGTTCATCCTGGTGCTGGTGACGAGCCTGATGCTCGCCAATCCGGTGCTCGCCGAGGATTTCGAGAAGGGACCGAACGGCGGGTTGATGCTGGACGTCGCCGGCATCGATGCCGAGCTCCTGACCTCCGGCACCAAAGTCACCATCAACGTGTTCGATGCCGACAAGCCAGTGCCGCTGCCGACCAAGGGCTACACGGCCGCGGTCCTGATCGTCGGCGGCGGCGGGCGGGAGACAGTGACGCTGGCGCCATCGGGGGACAATTCGCTGGCCGGCGATGCGAAGGCCGCGATCGCGCCCGATGCCACGGTCACACTGACCATCCGGACCGCCGCAGGCAAATCCGGCCAGGTGAAGTTCAAGAAGTGAGCTGGAACGCGTTGCGCAGATCCGTACCCGCCTTGCGGTTCAGCTCGCCCAAAGGGCGAGGCGAAGACCTCCGGCGCCGCTCGAGTGAAGATCAAAGCCCGTCAGCGTCAAGCCGACCGCGCCGCCTTGTCGGAGAGCGCGCCGTCGACGATGTCGCGATAATGGCTGATCGGGTGCGGGCGCCCGATCAGGAAACCCTGCATCTCGTCGCAGCCTTCCTTGACAAGCGCAGCGAGCTGCTCGGATGTCTCGACGCCTTCGGCGAGCACGGGCAGATCAAGGCCGTGCGCGAGTCCGATCACGGCGCGGACGATGGCCAGCGAGCGCTCGGTGCGTCCGAGCGCCGACACGAAGGAGCGGTCGATCTTGACCCGGTCGAGCGGAAGCGCCTCCAGATAGGACAGCGACGAATAGCCGGTGCCGAAATCGTCGAGCGCAATGCGCACGCCGAGCGATTTGAGCTGGTTCAGGATGGCGGAGGTGTGCGTCACATTCTCGATCAGGACGCCCTCGGTGATTTCGAGCTCCAGCCGCGTCGCCGCGACCCCGGTCTCCTGCAGCACCCTGCCGACCAGCGCCTCCAGATTGTCGCGGCGGAATTGAACGGCGGAGACATTGACCGCGATCTGCAGCTCGCGGTCCCATGAGGCGGCTTCGCGGCAGGCCTCGCGCAGCACCCACTCGCCGATCGACACGATCAGCCCGCTTTCCTCGGCGAGCGGAATGAATTCCGACGGCGGCACCAGGCCGCGCGCAGGATGGTTCCAGCGCGCCAGCGCCTCGAAGCCGATGATCCGGCCGTCCCTGGAGCGCTGCGGCTGGTATTCGAGGTAGAGCTGCCCGTTGGCGACCGCCGACCGCAGATCGTTCTCCAGCGCGCTGCGCTCGCGCTGCTGCTGGTCCATCGCGGCGGTGAAGAAGCGGATCGTGCCGCGGCCTTCGTGTTTGGCGCGATAGAGCGCGGCATCGGCATTGGCGAGCAGCGTGATCTGGTCCTGGCCGTCCTTGGGATAGACGGCGATCCCGATCGAGAGATTGAGGTCGAACGAATGGCCCGCGATTTCGATCCTGTCCTCGAGGGCGTCGCGCAGCCGCGCCGCCAAAAGCTCGGCGGCGCCGAGCAGCGGCTGCTGCTCGGTGATGGCGACGAACTCGTCGCCGCCGACGCGGGCGAGGAAGGCCTCGGGACCGGAATCGACGAGGCGCCGCGTGACCATACGCAGCACCTGGTCGCCCATGGCGTGGCCATAGAGGTCGTTGATCTGCTTGAAGCGGTCGAGATCGATGCACAATACGGCGAAGCCCGAGTCATTTGCCCGCGCGCGCTCCCTCGCACCACTCATGTGCTCTTCGAGCGCCACCCGGTTGGGGAGATCGGTCAATCCGTCGTGGCATGCGAGGTATCGGATGCGCTGCTCGACCTGGTTGCGCTCGGTCATGTCGAACGCGACGCTCACATGGGCGTCGGCGCCATGATAGCGGAGTGCGCGGGATTCCACGACGAGCTCGATCACCCGGCCATTTTCGGTGCGGTGGCGGCACAGCTGGGCGCCTTCATCATCCGGCGGCGCAGCATTGGCGGCAGGCGAGGCATCCTCGCTCGAAACCTGCAGATCGCCCTCGCTCATGGCGAGGAGCTGTTCGCCGGAGTAGCCGTAGTGACTGCACATCGCCACGTTGACGGCCAGGAACCGGCCTGTCGCGGAATCGGCGACCCACATCGGCAGCGGATTCTCTTCGAACAGCAGCCGGAACGAGGCCTCGCGCCGCTTCAGATCGGTGATGTCGATCCGCACGCCGATGACGCCGCCATCGCCGGTGCGGCGCTCCTCGATGCGGACCCAGCGGTCGCCCGGGAGCTGCTGCTCGTGCGAGCTGTGGTCCTGGAGGTGGCGCGCGATACGCGTCCGCAGCCATCGCTCTTCATGGCCCAGCGCCTCAGGGTACTGGCCGCGGTCGAGCCCGGTTCGGAGGATGTCCTCGAACGTCGCGCCCGACGTCATCACGTCCTTGCTCATGGGGTAGACGTCGGCATATTGCCGGTTCCACAGCACCAGCCGGTCGTCCTTGTCGTAGATCGCAAGCCCCTCGGAGACCACGTCGAGCGCCTCGACCAGGCGCGCATGCGCCGCGCGCGCCATCAACTCGGCGCGCTCCGCGTCGGCCTTGGCGGCATTCAGCGCGAGCTCGGTCTGATGCCGCTCGGTGATGTCTTCATGTGTCGCCACCCAGCCGCCATCCGGCATCGGACGGTGGCAGATGCGAACGACGCGGTCGTTCGCCAGTTCGACGATGCTGTCGGAAGCCTGGTTGTTGATGATGGGACTGATGCGCCAGCGAAGATAATCATCCTGCGTCATCGCTTTCGGCGACGTTCCCGCCTTGTAGCGGAGGTCGACAATGTCCTTCAGCAGCAGGCCGGGCCGCACGTCCTCGGCCGAGAGCTCGTAGATCTCGCGATATTGCCGGTTGCTGACGATCAGCCGCTGCGTGCCGTCGAAGAAGCACAGGCCCTGGGACATGTTGTTCAGCGCGGTGTCGAAGCGCGCCGCGATCGTCTCGGCCCGCGCCTGCGCGCCCCGGGTGACGGTCTCGGCGGCGCGCGCCCGCGCGCTCTCGTCTTCGAGCTTCGCATGCGAAGCCACGAGCTCGACCATGCCGGCAAAATCGGCGTTCAGCATCCGCACCAGCAGGGCCTGGATCATCGCCAGGTTGGCGCCGATCCAGGCCAGCATCGTATCGCCCGACAACACCAGAAGCAGCGCGATCGGCAGCCCGGAAATCAAGAGGTTCAACCGCGCGGCGCTGGGCAGGCTGGCGAGGCAATAGGCGCTAATTGCGGACGCCGCGAAGATGACGAGCGCGATCGGCGCGCGGAGCTCGGCATCGACGGTAAAGAACAGCGCCGACGTCCATATCAGAAATCCGATACTGAGGATCGCGGTCAGCGCACGTCCCTTGACCAGCTGCACGCGCGCCTGCTCGGGCGTCGGGACATAGCCCCGCAGCCTCACCCAATGGGTCATCCGGTAGATGCACGCGGTGAGCAGCAGGCCGGGAAACACGAAACGCAGCCACCACGGCAGGTTCGCAGGCGTCACGATGGCGATGCTGATGCTGTCGAGAACCAGGACGCCGTACAGGACCGGAGCCTGGGTGGCGAGGCGGCGGAACTGCTCGCACAGCAATGCGCGCTCGAACGGCGAGTTTGCATCGTCGATCGCGAACCATGCGCGGATCGTCGTCGCCAGGCCCTGTCCGGTGGTCGTCACGCGTTTCTCGCCCTCTCCTGGATCAAGACGATAGGGCCGAACGCAGAAAACCACGTAAAGATGCTTGGTAAGTGTGTAATTAAGGCCGCGGTGGGAAGCCCCAGCGACGGTTAACGGCCGGCAAACGCGGCTGCGTGCAGTGCGGGATGATTTCAATCAACGTCATATCAACCTTGCTGATCGAGCCTCGAACCTTATTTATCGTCGGCTTGCACAAGACCGGGCCGGGATCGCCACGGCCGAGACAGCGGACATGATCGCTTGATGGCCAATTCCTCGATCAGCTATCGAATTCTCTTTCCGTCCGCCTATACGATCGAGCTTTCGAAGCTGCGCCAGCAGCTTGAACAGGCGCATTTCGCCTGGGTACGGGAATGGAGACGACAGCAAGCCGATTTCAACATCGAGAACATTCGTTTCAAGCATGATCCGCTTTGGAATAAACGGATTTTCAGCCTGCAGGCGGCCCGCGATGGCGAGACCTGGTTCTGGCGGGCCACGCGATCAATCGTCTTGTTCGGCGACGTTTGGATCTGAACTGCTGCATCGCCTTCGCGCCTGCGGGATATCTCGATAGAAATACAAACCTTGGTTTAACCCTCTCATACCTTTTCATGCGCCCCGCTTACCCCCGGTACAATTGAGCGATCGGCCAAGGCTCGCCTACGGTGGGACAGTTGCTCGCAATCCGTTTGAGTTCACTCCCGGCGAGTGCCACTTTCCGAAGTCCGCGCTCCATCGCTGCAACGTTCTTTCGCGGACTTCGGAAAATCATGGCGCTCGCACTTCTATGACTGTCGTGCGGCTGTCGACCTGAAGTCCCTGAAGAGGCGCCGCGAGCGGGTCAGGGACTTCAAGATCGGCGGCACTCGAAACTGATTCTGATTCTTCACTGCCCTTGTTTAACATTGAGGTCAGCGCCCCGAATGTCAGCCAGCAACAGAATCGCGTTGTTTATCGACGGCGCCAATCTCTACGCCGCATCCCGGACGCTTGGTTTCGACATGGACTACAAGCGTCTGCTGACGGAATACCAGAACCAGGGAACGCTGCTGCGCGCGTTCTACTACACCGCGGTCGTCGAGGACCTGGAATATTCGCCGATCCGCCCGTTGATCGATTGGCTCGACTACAACGGCTATACCGTCGTGACCAAGGCGACCAAGGAATTCGTCGACGCGTTTGGCCGCCGCAAGGTGAAGGGCAGCATGGATGTCGAGCTGGCCGTCGATGCGATGGAGCTATCGGCGCATATCGACCACATGGTGCTGTTCTCCGGCGACGGCAATTTCCGTCCTCTCGTGGAAGCGGTACAGCGCCGCGGCGTCCGCGTCACGGTGGTTTCGACGGTTACAAGCCAACCGCCAATGGCCGCCGACGAATTGCGACGCCAGGCGGACGTCTTTATCGACCTCTCGGAATTGCGCACCAAGGTCGGCCGGGAGCCTTCCGAGCGCCCCGCTCCACGCGAGCAGGCACCTCGCGCCGCCGTGGAATTCGCGAAATGACGTTGTGCGCCGCGTCGATGCAGTGATTGTCCTGCTTGCGAACACGGCAGGGGCCTCGGCGACGACACGGTTGGAAGCAGCCTCTCCCCAAACTAGGCGCCTTTGGCTCCGTCACACGCCCCGACGCCACCGCGATGGCGCTCGAGCGCCTCGTCGAGGCACTTGATCAGGCTCGGTGCTGCGAATGGCTTGGCAAGGAAGCCGGTCGCGCCCGCCTTCAGCGCGCGGGCGCGCACGCTTTCATCGGGGAATGCGGTGATGAAGATGAACGGCGCGGTGCAGCCATGCATGCGGACGCTGGCCAGAAGCTCGAGGCCGTTCATCGCCGACATCTGCACATCCGCGATCACGCAGCATGAGTCGCTCAAATGGGGCGATCCCAAAAACTCCTCGGCGGAGGCGAAGGTATGCACGATATAGCCGCGCGAGCGCAGCAGGTTGTTCATTGCAGCGCGGACCGAAGCATCATCATCGACGACTGAAATGACCGAAGGCGTTGACAAGGAGCCCTCTCCTGGCGCGGGAGGGCGTCCGCAAACCATGGCCGCCCCTTGCGAAAATGGGCCTGCGCAGACGATTGTAAAATCATACTTAGGTTTGTACGGCGCCTCAGAAGTCTCCGAGCAGGCCTTGCCGCGACTTAGGTCTGAGGCTTCAGATCGGCTGCACTGGCTTGCCTCGGCCAACGCCAAGGGCTTCGGCCATACGGATCAGGTCGGCCAGCGAGCGCGCACCCATTTTCCGCATGATGTGCCCGCGATGGATTTTTACCGTGATCTCGGCCAGTCCGAGTTCGGCGGCGATCTGCTTGTTCATCAATCCGGCTGCGACCAGGGCCAGCACCTCCCGTTCGCGGGGGGTGAGGGTCTCGAACAGCGATTTGAGGTTGGCGACGGCCTTCGCAACCTCGCGGCGCCTGCGGTCCTGCTCGATTGCCTTGACCACGGCATCAAGCAGGTCCTGATCGCGAAACGGCTTGGTCAGAAAGTCGACGGCTCCCCCCTTCATGGCCCTGACCGTCATCGGAATGTCGCCGTGTCCGGTAATGAAGATGATGGGA
>Ga0210399_10000360_pt1 | contig 36696 bp, 31 predicted proteins | sample IncBWC14MmetaG_FD_150865 | JGI IMG/M metagenome (GOLD analysis project Ga0210399, IMG submission 150865) | Forest soil microbial communities from Barre Woods Harvard Forest LTER site, Petersham, Massachusetts, United States - Inc-BW-C-14-M | ecosystem: Environmental > Terrestrial > Soil >... | reverse complement strand
TGCACGTAGAAACCGTTGTCGAGCTCATTGCCGAAGTGGGGAACGCCACCGCCGGTTACCACTGCCGCTCCCTCTTTGCGGGCCATCCGGTAATACGCCATCACCTTCTCGCGATGTTGCGCGGAAATCAGCGGTCCGAGATCGGTGGTCTTCTCCAGCGGAGATCCAATGCTCAGGCCCTCCGCCTTGCGTTTGAGCGCCTCGACGAATCTACCAAACATCGCGCGCTCGACGTAAACCCGCTCTGCGCACAGACAAACCTGCCCGGTATTGAGGAATACAGCTTCGCTCACCCCATTCACCGCTTCCTCAAAGTCACAGTCGGCGAACACGATCGCCGCGTTCTTGCCGCCAAGTTCAAACGAAACTGGTTTTACCGAGGCCGCCACGGTCTTCATGATCGCGGCTCCAGTCTGGGACTCGCCGGTGAAGGTCACCGCATTCACGTCGGGATGCTGCGTGAGAAATTCGCCTGCCGACTTCGGCCCGAACCCGTGGACCACGTTATAGACTCCGTCAGGAACTCCAGCTTCCTTCATCACCTCGGCGAGCAGCATCGCGGTCGCCGGAGTTTCCTCGGACGGTTTCACAACCAGGGTATTGCCGCAGGCCAGCGCGGGAGCGACCTTCCACGTCAGCAATAAGAGAGGAAGATTCCAGGGTGTAATGATTCCCACCACGCCCAGCGGCTTGCGCACGGCATAGTTCAGCGCATTCTTGCCGTCCGGCGTTTCGGTCTGAAAGGATTCCAGGGCCGCGGTCTTGATGACGTCTGCAAACACCCGAAAATTTGCCGCCGCTCGCGGAACATCCAACTTCGAAGCCAGCACCACCGGCTTGCCCGTATCTGCGACCTCGGCCGCGACAAAACAATCGAACCTGGCTTCGATCGCGTCGGCCACCCTGTACAACCGTGCTGCGCGTTCGCGGACTCCCACCCGCGCCCACTCTCCTCGCAAAGCCTTGCGGGCGGCCTGTACCGCATCATCGACCAGCCCCTGATCTGCTTCTGTGACCTGCGCGATCACGCTGCCGTCCGCCGGGTTCACATCGGCGAACTCCCGCTTCCCGCGCACGAACTGCCCGTCGATGTAATTCTGAATGAACTTCAATTTGGCGAGAACCCCGCCGCATCGTAACAGCCTCACCGGAGACGAAGCAACGTGCCGGCAGAAGGCTCAGTTTTTGCGTTCCTGCAAATATCTCTGCAGCGCATCCTGCCACGTGGGCATGGCGATTCCATAATGCTGCAGGCTCTTCGAAGAAAGAACGGAGTACGCCGGACGCGGCGCCGGACGAGCCATTTGCTGACTGCTGACTGGACGCACCTCGGTCGTGAGCCTCGCGCCCTTCACAATTTCACGGGCGAATTCAAACCACGAGCAATCCCTGGCGTTGGTCGCGTGCATAATTCCACTGGCCTGTGCACGGCATAGCGAGATGATCGCCCTCGCCAGGTCCACGGTGTAGGTTGGACTGCCTCGCTGGTCATCGACCACATCCAACGCTGGACGGGTTTCTGCGAGTTTGAGAATTGTGTCTGGAAAACATTTTCCTCCGGTCCCGAAAAGCCACGAAGTCCGCGCGATGCAGCACTCCGGTAGCACCTCAAGCAGGCGAACCTCCGCCTCCGCCTTCGATCTTCCGTAAACGCTTTGCGGATTGCGCGCATCCCCGGTCTCATAGGGAGACGTCTTCTTTCCATCGAACACGTAATCAGAACTGAGAAAAAGCAGCTTCGCGCCGATCTGCTGCGCGGCTTTGGCAACATTCACTGCGCCGTCACGATTCACTCCGAACGCGAGATCCGGATGACTCTCGCACTCGTCCACGTTGGTGTAGGCCGCTGCCAGCACAATCCATTCCGGGCGAGTTTTCTCCACGACTTCCTCTAGGTTGTCAGGGTCGCGAATGTCCACGTCGCGCGAGTTGAGACCGACAACTTCGTCCCCTTGCCATTCGCGCATGAGCACCTTGCCCAGAAGACCGGTGGCTCCAAGAATCGTTACTTTCATTCAGTGATGTTTCCCGTGGCTATTCGAAGGTCTCGGCGTCGCGCAGAGTCATGCCACGCTGGTCTTTCGCCGACACGATGGGATCGCCTTCCAGTTTCCAATTAATCTTCAAATCCGGATCGTTCCACATCAGCGTGCGTTCGTGCTCCGGCGCATAGTAGTCGGTCGCCTTGTACAGGACCTGCGCTTTTTCCGAAATCACGAGGAATCCGTGGGCAAAGCCTGCCGGAATCCACAGCAAGCGTTTATTCTCGCCCGACAGCCGCACCGCTTCCCACCGGCCAAACGTTGGAGAACTTCGGCGCACGTCCACCGCCACATCGAGGATCTCGCCTTCCACTGCGCGCACCAGTTTTCCCTGAGCCTGTTTGATCTGATAGTGCAACCCGCGCAGCACATTCCGTCGCGAACTGGAATGATTGTCCTGCACGAATCGTTCCTTGATCCCCAATTCCGCAAAGCCCCTCTCGTTGTAGCTCTCCAGGAAGAATCCCCGCTCGTCGCCAAACACGCGCGGCTCGAGGATGACGACGCCGGGAAGGGAAGTCGGAATTTTTCTGATCGCATCCATCGTTCGCGGTAAACTCGAAGTGCAATCGCCTTAGAATACTTTTTCCCGCAAAAGCTGCAGCAGGTAAGCGCCGTAGCTGCTGTTCTTCATGGTGCTTCCAATCTTTTCCAGTTCGGTGGCTGTGATGTAGCCGGAGCGATATGCGATCTCCTCCGGACACGCCACCATCAACCCCTGCCGTTTTTCGATTGCCTGGATGTAGAGCGCTGCATCCATCAACGATTCATGCGTGCCGGTATCGAGCCACGCCATGCCCCGCCCCATCACCACCACTTCCAGCTTTCCTTCCTTCAAATACGCCCGATTGACGTCAGTGATCTCCAGTTCACCCCGCGCGCTCGGTTTCAGCGACTTCGCAATCTCCACCACCTGGCCATCGTAGAAATAGAGTCCTGTGACCGCATATCGCGATTTCGGCTGCTTCGGTTTCTCCTCGATGCTCAGCGCCCGTCCGTTGGCATCAAACTCAACCACCCCGTAGCGCTCCGGATCGTGCACGGGATACGCGAAAACCCTGGCGCCGTGAACTTTGGCCGCCGCCTCTCGCAGGTCTTTCCCCAGATCGTGTCCGTAAAAAATGTTGTCGCCCAGCACCAGAGCACAGGGACTGCCGTCCAGGAATTCTTTTCCCAGCAGAAATGCCTGCGCGATCCCCTCGGGCTTGAGCTGCGCCAGATACTGCAGGCGAATCCCGTACTGGCTCCCGTCGCGCAGCAGCGCCTGGAATCGGGGCGCATCTTCGGGAGTGGAAATCACCAGGATGTCCCGGATGCCCGCCAGCATCAGCGTGCACAGCGGGTAATAAATCATGGGCTTGTTGTATACGGGAAGCAGACTCTTCCCCATGACCTGGGTCACCGGATACAGACGCGTACCCGACCCTCCCGCCAGAATGATGCCTTTGTAGCGCGTGCTTTCTTGCATGATCCGTCTGTCTTTCGCTCGAGTTTTTCGCCACTACCCGGAATAATGCGTGGCCACCCACTGCCGGTAGCTGCCACTGGTCACATCTCGAACCCACGCCTCGTTCTCAAGATACCAGCTCACGGTTTTGCGAATGCCAGTTTCAAATGTGGCCTTCGGCTTCCATCCCAGCTCGCGTTCGATCTTGCGCGCGTCCATCGCATAGCGGCGGTCGTGGCCCGGCCGATCCTTCACATAAGTGATCAGCTCGCGGCGGGATCGTCCGGCTTGCGGCATTTTCTCATCCACCAGGTCGCAGATGGTCTGCACGATTTCGATGTTCGGCTTCTCGTTCCAGCCGCCGATGTTGTAGGTTTCTCCCAGCCTGCCCCGCTGCAGCACGGTTGCAATCGCCTCGCAGTGGTCCTCCACATAGAGCCAGTCACGGACGTTCTTGCCATCGCCGTAAACGGGCAGCGCCTTGCCATCGCGCGCGTTGAGGATCATCAGCGGAATCAGCTTCTCGGGGAATTGAAATCGGCCGTAATTATTCGAGCAGTTCGTCGTCAGCGTGGGCAGGCCATAAGTGTGGTGATAGGCGCGCACCAGGTGATCGGACGACGCTTTCGACGCAGCATACGGACTATTCGGGGCGTACGGGGTAGTTTCGCTAAAGGGCGGATCGTCAGGGCCGAGCGAGCCGTACACCTCGTCGGTGGAGACGTGCAGGAACCGGAATCGATTCCTCTGTTTGTCCGGGAGCGCGCTCCAGTACGCCCGGGTCTCTTCCAGGAGAGCGAAGGTGCCGTCGACATTGGTGCGAATGAAATCTTCCGGACCCCGGATCGAACGGTCCACATGGCTTTCCGCGGCAAAGTGCACAATCGCGCAGGGCTGGTGCTTTTCCAGCAATTGCCGGACCAGAGCGCGATCGCCGATATCGCCGTGGATGAACTGGTAACGGCCGGCTGCGATGCCCTCCAGATTGCGCAGATTCCCTGCGTACGTGAGCTTGTCCAGGTTGATGATGAACGCTGACTCATCCTGCATTTGCAGCAGGACGAAGTTGGAGCCGATGAACCCAGCGCCGCCGGTGACCAGAAGAGAATCTCGCATGTTCAACGTGGCGACCTTAGAGCCGCTGCACTCCGCCGCGCCCGCCGCACGCCACGTAGTCGATTGTAAATAAAAAGGACGGGGTTCACCCCGTCCGCCAGTCAAATCTCGGGATCTCTTGTTGCTCAGGTCGGTCCCCGTTATGCCGGAGCGGTGGTGGGCACCAGTCGAGCGCTGCCAACACACGATACGGAAACAGAGTAATGGCCCGCGAAAAATACGACGAAGGAATTATGGCCACCACTAAGGAATGGAGCGGCCGAAAAGGCGGACGATTACAACATTGCGACCAATGCTGTCCTCGGCAAGACCTGCAACTACCCAGTTCGCCGTTCTCGGTCGCGAGCGGCGGGTTTGGCTGTCAGGCTGGGCTTCTTGATTGGCGCCTCCGCCAGGTCGGCACCCATCACTTTGAAGTAGGCCTTTTCAACCTCTTCCGCGACCATCTGCCACCGATACTGCTCTTCGATGCGGTTTCTTGCAGATCTTCCGGCGGCCTCCCGCACCGCGGGATTCGCAATCAGGAAGCGCAGCCGGTCTGCCAGATCCGCCGCACTCCCACGCTGGAACGTGAATCCGACTCCATCCACCACTTCGCGGTTTTCCTGAACGTCGCTCGTCAGAACGCACAAGCCTGCTCCCATCGCATCCAGCAGTGCCAACGACAGGCCTTCCAGATCAGACGGCAGCACAAACACCATCGCATTGGTCAGCAGTTCATCCAAGGTCTCGCCCGAGACGCAGTCGAGCATGAGGATGCGGTCACTGGCGTGCGTTCGCAACTCCCGGCTGTATTCGTCGCAGTAACTCGCTGCCCCGGCCACGACCAGCTTCACATCCGCGTCGATCTGCTCAAACGCCTCGACCAGCAAATGGCAGCCTTTCTCTGGCGAAAATCTTCCCAGAAACAGAACGTACTTCCCGGGATCCAGTCCCCACTCCAGAATTTTTCTGGGCTCACTCCGTTTCCGCAGGATTCCACCGTTGGGCACGTAGAACGCCTCCATTCCGTGGATCTCGCGATAACGTTGGCGCAGGACCCGCGACACTACCATCGTGCCGTTGGGAAGCTGCACCGACGCTCGCTCTCCCAGCCGCAGAACCGCCGACGCCAGCCGCCCCCATTTCTTGCGCTGCCAGTCCAGCCCTTGAACGGTTACCGCCGTCTTTTTTCCGAGCAACCGCGGAACGAAGGAAAACAGCGCCGGTCCCAGCGCGTGATAGTGGACCACGTCATACCGCTGCGTGAGCGCGTGCGCGCTGCTCAACAGCGTGTGAATTACCGTTTCCAGATGCTTGGATCGGATCGTGGGCAGCCGCACCAGCCGCATGCGGTTGTGCTGCGGAATCGCTGGAGTAAAGTAGCTGCGGCAGTACACCGTGACTTCGTGCCCCATCGCAGCCAGCCGTTTCCCGACCTCTTCGTAATAGGTCTCAATCCCACTGTATTTCGAGATCACTCCCCGCCCGCCGATAAACGCCACTCGCAGCCTGCGTGCCGCGTCCCCGGATATCGGACTCTCATTCTGCGCATTCGACGTTCGGGACCAGATTCTCCTCGGTGCCTGATTCGTCACTGTGACCTCGAGATTTTGCATCGCTTTGCCCGCAGCCAGGCCTTTATACAAACCCAGCAGTTTCCGATAATGTCCCTCGGGCGTGTGGCCTTGGCGCACCGTCTCCCAACCGGCGCGTCCCATCTTGTCGGCCAACTCCGGGTTCGCCGCCAGCGACCGGATCGCGCCGGCGAGTTCATTCACGTCTCCCGGACGATACAAAAGTCCCGTGTCTCCGTGACGAACCAACTCCCGCCTCGAGCCCAGATCGGAAGCCACCACCGCGCGCCCCTCGGCATAAGACTCGAGGATTGTTTTCCCCAGAGTCTCATAGGCGTGGGAAGGGAGCACCGTGAACCGCGACTCGGCAATCAGTGAGTCCCGTTGCGCGCGTCCGACCTGCCCCACAAACTCCACGTTCGACAGCCCTAGAGAAGCCGCCAATGCCTGCAGTTCTCCCCGCTGCGGGCCATCGCCTGCGATGACCAACCGCATCTCAGGAACTTGCTGCATCGAACGCAGCAGGTCATCGACTCCCTTCTCAGGAGATAGTCTTCCGAAGTACAGCAGCGGCCCGTCGGTTTTTGGGTTCGGCGCCCGCAATTCATGCGTCTTCTGAAAGTGCGGCAGCACTTCAAACTTACTGCCGTCCCACCCGTGTTCCACAAACTTGTCGCGTACAAACTGACTGGGAGCCAGGAACAGGTCCACGCACTCACGGTACGTGCCGAGCCACCGGTGTACGTAGGCCTCGCTAGTCAAAACCATCCGAGCGCCCAGTCCCGGATAGCACCTGCGCTGCAGAACATGCCAGAATTTGCCCCCCTTGCAGGCCTCGCAGGCCGCCCCATGCGACACCAGGTTGTAGTTCGGGCAAAGCACCTTAAAGTCATTCACGTGATATAGGACTGGAACGTTCTGCGCTTTCAATTCCCACAGAATCGACGGTGACAAATGGTGATAGATACTGCGAACATGCGCGACATCGGGCCGAAACTCCTCGATCATGGCGCGGATGCGCCGCCGCGCGTCCGTTGAGTAAATTGCATGCCCCACTCGCCCGGCCCTCTGCCACCACCTCGCTTTTGCCTTGAAGTCGATGTTCGGCACAAAGTATCGATCGTACGGAGTCGGTTCCCCGCGCGGATCGGCCATCGAAAACAGCGCCACCTCATGGCCCTGGGCCCGCATCAGTTCCATCGCTTCGAACAGGTAAATCTCGGTCCCGCTGAAGGGATAGTTATATTTGTTGCAGTACAAAATTCTCATGAGGAATGCTCTCTGTCGGCCTGGCGATCCGCTGGAGAAATAAGTCGCCAAATGATTCCAGGTTCTTGCTGCGGTTGAAGTTCTGGCGAACCTGCACCTGGGCCGCACGCCGTACCCAGTGCAGTTGCCGGGCCGCCGAACCGATGCCGGGACCAAGCTCGGGATGATCGGGCGCCTGCACCAGGGATCGAATGAAGAGCAGCCGATCCACAAACTCGTCCAGCGATCCTGCTTGGTACAGAAACCCGGTCTTGCCAGCGATCACGAGCTCAGGAATCCCCGTGATCGCCGGCGCCAGCACGATCTTTCCGCGCGCCATGGCCTCCATCAACACGAGCGGAATCCCCTCGCTCCGGCTTGTCAGCACCACCACGTCAGCCCGGTCATACAACGAACCCATTTGCTCCCGCGCCACATGGCCCAACAGCGTGACTCGCCTCTCCAAACCGTGCTGTCGAATCAGCGATTCCAGGTTGCGGCGTTCCGGTCCCTCTCCCGCGATTGCGCACTCGAAATTCAGTTCGCGGGCGTGAAGATCCGCGCAAGCGTGAATCAGAAACGCGTGATCCTTGACCGCATGCAACCGCCCCACGGCCAGGAGCGTGAACGGACCTCTCGGCGTATTCACTCGCGGTACCGGAAGCGCCGCAGCGTCGGATACTTCCACGCCCAATCGAGCCACCAACACCTTCTCCGCATTCATCTTGGGATAATGTTCGAGAATGTAGCGCCGGTTGTACTCCGACACGGTGAGGCAGAACCCGCAGTTCGCAAGCTTGGTATCGAGATATGTCGCATGCAGCAGCAGGTCCGAACCGTGCAACGTCATACTGAATTCCACGTCCAGCAGCCGTGCCGCGACCATGGCGATCCACGATCCCAAATATCCATGGTGAACGTGGATGTGCTCGATCCCGCTTCCTTCCAGCAGCACCGCGTAGCAAGCCCCGAGCCAGGTGTGGGCCAATGCCTTCACTCGCTTGATCGGTCCCTCCCTGCCCTGAAACAGCACGCGGAAAATCAGCGGTCCGATAAGTTTCATGCGCCGGAGACAGAGCCACAGGGCGCGTAGCAGAATGTCTCCGTGCGGAGGCCGTAATACGATCTGCGGCTTACATTTCGACCCCGAGGCTTCAACCGGAGCAGTCTTCCGCACACTGCCCGCGATCACGCGCGCCCCCAGCCTGCGCAGCTCCTCGATCTCTTCGACCACATAAGGCTCGACGGCAGACGGAAACTCATTGGCGAGATAGGCGACGGTTAGCATGACGGGAATCCCTCCGCTCGGCGGCGCTGTGCCGCCAGCATGCCGGCCATCGTGAACAGCAATGCGTTCACAAATTGGTAGCTCATGACAACCAGCGCCGCATTCACCCAATACACGGCCAGCAGAACCGGCCACAGACGATGAAACTGCGAATCGAGGAAGCCATCTTTTTCGCCGGCTGGAATCTCACCTCGGCCAAGGCGCCACATCTCCCACATCAGCCACAGATACAGCGCCAGCCCCGCCATTCCCTCCTCCACCAGCAATTCCAGATAGGTGTTGTGGGGATACAAAACCTTGTCTTTGTACTCACTGACATACCGGGGTAACTCGGCGGGCATCTGGTGAAAGCCCCATCCCAGGAGCGGCCGGTCTAAGAACATTTGCCAACTGCCCGCATAGACTGCGACGCGAAATTCCACAGGTTGACGTTCTTCCAGCCGGTCACTCAACGCACCGCCCAACTCATGCGAGCTGAGAACCACCGCCAGCGCCAGGCCCCCCACTAACGCCAACCCCACACCCGCGCGACGCAGCGTGCGGTTCTTCGAAAGAAAAATCAGCGCTATGACAGATCCGGCAAACGACAACCAGACCGCCCGCGTCATGGTGGCCAGGATCGCGACCGGCACGGAGGCCAACAAAACCGCTATCTTTCGCCCTCGAACACTTCCTCGCTGATACGCATGCAGAGCGACCAATCCGAGGATGTTTAACGAGACCCCATTCGCTACCGCTTGCAGGAACGGTCCCCGCGCCCGGTCCGCATGAAACCCGAGGCTTTCATCCAGAATGAAACGGGGGAAAATCAGGGCGCGCGCGCCCGACAGGAACGCGATTGCGGTAAAGCTGAGGTATGCCAGCACCAGTAAGGCGTACACCTCAAACTGGCGGAATTTCTTTTCGTTGGTGAACACCATCCCCGCCGCGTGAAAAAGAACGAACGGAATAATGAACTTCGATGCCAGCAGGCTCCAGGTCTCGCTATCGAACGGTTGTCGAATCACGGTTGCCAGCGCCAAAACCGTCAGTCCAAGCATCGGCCAGTGGATTCGTTCCACCACGAAAAGCCGTTGCCGCTGGATGATCGCCCGTCCCACCACTCCCAGCAGGAGAAGCCCGAACGCTACCCGGTCAATCTCATAAAACGGTACATTCTGATGCCGCAACAACATTGCCGTCAGCATCGCCAAGAAAAGCAGCGAAGGCGCGACCATCAGCGCCTGCAGGGGGCGCAGAGAAATCCCCACCGCCCAGACCGACAAATCGACGCCGATTCCCCGCCATGCCGGTCTCAGCGAGAGCGACTGCATCAGTCCCCGCTCCCCTGCACCACCGCTAGAACGGTTCTCAACAGAATTCGCATGTCGGACCTTAGACTCCAGGTCCGGATGTACTCGCGATCCAGTTCCATGCCTCGCTGAAACGAAGGATCGCGACGCGCCGTTACTTGCCACAGCCCGGTGATACCTGGCGTCACGTCTAACCGTGCCAAGTGCTCGATCTCGTAACTCGCAAATTCGTCCAGCGGATGGGGGCGGGGCCCCACTAAACTCATTTCCCCTTTCACGACGTTCCAGAGTTGAGGCAGTTCATCCATGCTGTACCGCCGCAAAAGATGCCCGAGCCGGGTGATGCGTGGATCATTCGCGATCTTGAAAAATGGTCCTGACCTCTGGTTTGCCGGTCGCAGACGATCTTTCAGCGCATCCGCATCGCTCACCATGGTGCGGAACTTGTGGCATTGAAACAGCCTTCCCTTCCGTCCAGCCCGCTGTGCGCAATAGAGAACGGGCCCCCGCGAATCGAGCGCGATCAACACTGCGATCGCTGCCAGCAAAGGCGACAGCACCGTCAACGCCAACCCCGCTCCCATGACGTCCACCACCCGTTTCAGCGCCAACTCAGCCGACGGCAATCGTTCCGCGTGCAGGCAAATCACGGGCATGTCCCCGATCCGGTCGAAGTCCGTCCCTGTGGGTTTACATCCGAACAACTCCGGAACGATAGCCACATCCAGCCGCAAACGCCGGGCCTCGCGCAGCACCTGCAAGGTCACAGTCCGGTCGTGCGGCGGCGCCAGAATTACCTCGTCTACAAATCCCATGCGCGCCAGCCGGGCGAGATCGCTCACCCGCCCGATCACGCCGTTGGCCAACGGCCTCTCGTTGTCCAGGAGTCCAGACACTGTGCGCCCGGCTTCGGGATGCAACCCCACACACGCCGCCACGCGCCGTCCTACTCCTCCGGCTCCCACAATCAGCACACGGCGCACGTCCGCGCCCGGCCGCTCGCGACTGTCCTGCCCGGCACTTTGCCACCGCCACGTCCACAGAGCGCCAAAGTGCAGCAAGCCCGCGACGCAAAACAAACCAGTCGTCGTCCACGGAGCCCCCTGCAAGCCATAGGCGAAGCACAACACAGCCGTCGCCCCCAGGACGGACTTGCCGAGAATGAGCGCCTGCCGCCGCAGATCTTTGCCTACGGCGTGAAGCCCCTGGGTGTACCCCATTAACGTGATCAAAACCGCGTGCAGCAACGCGATGCCCAATAGGAAGACCGGCGCTCCAGCCGCATACTTGAACAGGCGCACATGGGGAAACAGCGCTCGAAGCGGGACCATCAGCGCACCAATCGACAGCCAATTCAGAGCCACCAGCGCGAAGTCGGCCGCCGTGGAGCGCGCCCATTTCAACGCCATCCGGCTCTGCAGAGGACCCGGCATGAAGAGCGCCAGTGCGTTCTCCGGCATCCTCTCCACGCCCTCTGTGGCGATCTGCGACACCTCTTCAGACGCGGCGAGCCTAACTGACCCGGCGGGCTTCTTCCCCCCACCGATAAACGCCGGCGTTTCTCCGGGAATCAGCCGCGCCCAGTCGACCACCTGCGGTCTCGGTCGCTCCGGATTAAGAAAAGGAGAGGACATTTCAGCTCATTTCCACTTCATCGCCTTCAATCTCGACCGTCACCATCTCGCTACAACCGCCGGTAAATCCCATCCGGGATGGGAAAGACCCGGTCGCTCAATACGGTGCCGAGGATGCGCGCCTGCGCCGCTTCGAGCATTCCTTTGATCTTGCGCGCCATGATCCGGCGCGTACGTTGAGCGGACAACACCAGAATGATTCCATCGGCAAACTGCGCCATGGCCGTCGCCAGGTCTGATTCTCCGGCAGGCGGCGCCTCCACAATCGAGTACCCAAACTGCATGCGCACGTCAGCCAAATACGAATGCAATGAGGCGGTGGCAACCCAATCCACATTCTTCCCCACAGGCGGCGCCAGCCACAGATTGGCTCCCACCCGAGTTGCGGTATGGCGCAGCGGCGTGCTGGTGTTCTGTGCCTGGCGCTCTGTCACCTTCACTGGATACGTTTCCTCATCCGACACAAGCCGCGGATACTCTCCCACGACGGCAATAGTTCCCTCTGTCTCCAGCGCCAGGGCCTCGCCGACTTGCCTGCAAATCGTCCGCACATCCGTCTCGGGCTCGAGCGCGCTGAATACGACTTGCCGTACTGGGCGTCCGACATTCGAAAAAAAGACCTGGCGGACCAGTCCCCGAATCTGCTCTCGGGCGAAGTCTTCCGGATTCCATCCTCCCTCGTGCGCTACACTTCGCTCTTTCGAGCGCACATGCTCACGCTCGTTGGTCTCGGCAAACAACACTTCGGCGCCCATAATCCCTTCTCTCATGCGGAAAGACTTCCCCGCGGCCTTCGCGGCAGCGACGCCAGAACTGGAGAATCCAAGTAAGCCAACACGTCATCCGGAGTGCGGAATGCGGAATCTACGTAGTCGGCCGCGAACGCCGCGCCGGTGCCCGCTGCCCCGGATGCGGCCAAGCCAATCACCAGCACCGACCACGCGGACCAGAGTGGCAGTGCGGGGGCGATGGGATGCTCCGCGATCGCCACGTTGACGATGCCCCGCTCATCCAGCGCGTCGTCCATCCGCGCCTCCTCCTGCTTCTTCACATACAGAAGATAGTTTTCCTGCGCGGCTTTCTCTGTGCTGAGCAAGTCATCCTGGGTGATCGCGTCCTCGCCCAGTTGTTGCGCCACCGTGCGGTAGCCGGTTTCCTGTGTAGCCGTCGCCGCTTCCCGCGCCTGGAGGCCCCGCAATTGCACTTGCATGCGTTGCAGTTCCGACTTTGCCCATTCGTAGTGCGCGTTCTTGTCGGTAGTTTCATCGCGCAGCGGCAATGCGCTCTCGGCAGCGATCGTCGCCTCGGCCTGCGCAATCTGCTGGTCGACTTCCTGCACCAGGCGGTGGCCGGGCTCGTACTTCGTCAGCAACTGGGTCCGTTTCAACTGCAGATCGAGCAAACTCGCCTTCAGCGACTTCAGCAATTCCGGATTGTCGGCCATGCGAACCTGCGTGGTGGTTCGCTCCGGCAACTTCGTTAACAGGTCTGCAAGTTCCCACACTCTCTGCTGCGTCTCGGCGAGATCGATCCTCGTCTGCCGGTAGTTGGCGTCTACGTCGCTCAACTTCTGCAGGGCCAGGTCGCGCTGCTGCGCCGCCGCCACTACTCCATGTCCCGCGCTGAACGACAGCAGTTGCCGTTGCGACTCTTCCAGTTGCCGCCGCGATTCGCCGGTCTGCTGCTGAAAGAAGCCCAACTCGCCGGTGGGACGATGCACCTCTATATGCTTCTCCAAGTACACCTTGGCCACCGACTGCAACACCTTCGCAGCCACCCGCGGATCGTCGGCGGCGTAACTGATCGCAATCAAGTTGGTTTTCTTGACCGGCTCCACTTGCAGCTTCCTGGCCAGTCTTCGCGCCGCCCGTTCGACTCGCTCCGCATTGCCCTCGCCGAGCCGCAGAAAGTGAAACCAGTCGCGCCCGCCCACCCCGGTTTCTTCCACCACCCGCCGCAGGACCTCATCGTCCCGCAGCAATTCCACCTCGGAATTCAATTCCTCCTCGGTGATCGCCATGCGCGTCAAGTCGAGCGGAGCGTTTTCCGACGCGCTCACCGGAGCGTCCGCGCGCCCCCGCCGCACCAGCACTTTCATATTGGCCTGATATTTCGTTCCCACCACCGCATACAGGACGGCAGCCGCCAGCACCAGTCCCGACGCGCAGACGAAGACCCTTCGCTGGCGGAACAACACCGTGGCCAGTTCCCGCATGGTTGGCGCCGGTGTCTGGTCTCGCCCTCGAATTGGGTCTTCGTCTGCTGACATGCGAGTGGGGGAATCTTTTTTCTACAAATGAGCAGGGCTCAGGTACGCGCCGAGAGAAGCTTTGGAGAGGAAGCGACTGATTTTCGAAATCGTATTTTGTGGTACGAAGACCAGATCCCCCGCCCGAAGATGAGCATCTTCTTTCAGGCTCCGCTGCTTCAGCATCTTCTTCAAATTGAGCAGCCGGGTTTCCACCAGATCGTCATTCACCCGCCGGAACAGCACCACCTGGGAGTGCTTGGATTGCTGCGTCAGCCCTCCCGCAATCTGTACCGCTTCGGCCACGCTCGTATCCGATCGCAGTTCGTACTTTCCTGGCTTCCCTACTTCGCCGCCCACGATGAAGTAAGGCCGCTCAAATTCCTTCAGAGTCACCGCCGCCTGGGGGTCGTGCAGATATCCGCGATACGCCTTCTGCACCGCCTCGCTGAACTGCTCCAGGTCCAACCCCTGCACCTCCACCATGCCGGCGTCTTTCAGCATGACGTAGCCGTCCGGCTGCACGGTCAGGGTCTGGTTGAATTCCGGTGCGACCGTGAAGCTGATCTCCACGACATCGCTGGGTCGAAGCCGGTAGAGCGGATGGCGTTCCCCTCCAAGCGTGGGGTTTCCCAAGCCATCCGCTCCCCCGGGTTTTGCGGCCGTTGTAGCACTGCCTCCCGCTCCCGCCCCGGTAAAGCCGGATCGGGAAGTCTCTTTGTTTCCGCCCAGGTCTGTTTTCTCATCCTGCGCGAAAGCGGCCGGACAACACTCCAGAACCAACAACACGACTGCTATGGATCGGACGAATATGAAAAGGCGCTTCATTTCTCCTTGAGCCGTACCGTTCGCTCTGAGCGCCACTTGCTTGCATGACCCTCTACTGCGCAAGTTAAGCTCATGCTGGGGATCGAACAAGACATGGAAAGTGTCGTCCACCAAAGTAGAACGATCTCCCTTTTCGGGAAACGCTCCTGGCGCACGAAGAGTCGTACTAAATCAATGGGTTGTGGAGTTTTGTCTGTGTCAATCGCGCGAAAAGGGCTTGGGAGTACGTCTCTGCTCAGCGTACCCACAAAAGTAGACTTGCATGTTTGTCATGTCACAGGAATTGCAGACCGATCCTTCGTAGCCAGGGCGCCTGCAATCCGGCAGCAACGCGCATTTCGGACGAAACCGCAGTGCGGGCGCCGAACCGTTCGTCTCCCCTCTCATCTCGTTGTGTTCGGGAGTTCCAGCTTTCCACAGCGCAACCTTCCGTTCCCCAACTTTCCGCCACACCGAAATTTCGATTCCCGTTTTGAACGCGGCACTCAGATATTGTTACTAGTTTCCTTGTAGAGCGAGCTTCTCCTCCCTACAATCGGCGCATCGTTTCTCTTGGAGTTTTTGGGAGACCTGTTTGACGAGTCTGCAGTCCGCCGCCGCTTCCGATGCTATGGGTGTCCTCATCGCGGACTCCAATCGCATGCAAGCCCAACTGCTGGCTAGCGCGCTGCGCCGCCGGCCGGAGTTCCACATCACCACCTGCCCGATGGACACCAGCTCGATTCTCCAGGCGATCACCGCGAAACTTCCCCAAGTTGCCGTGCTCTCATTGAGCCAGCCCGCCAACGTTCTTGAAACGGTGATGACCCTGCGCCGCTTTAACCTTTCGCACCCCCAGATCCCGAAAGTTTTGCTGGTCGACACCTGCGACCGCGAACTCGTGGTCAGCGCGTTTCGCTCCGGCGCGCGCGGAATTTTTTCCATCACAGACGCCAACCTGCGCATGCTCTGCCGGTGTCTGCTGCGCGTAGCCGCCGGACAAATCTGGGCCAACACCGAGCAACTGAATTACCTGATGGATCTGGTCTCGGAAGTGCCCTCGCTGCGCGTGCTCAACTCCCGCGGGGGCAGCCTGCTTACACCGCGCGAGGAACAAGTCGTCGCCCTCGTCGCCGAAGGCCTCTCCAACCGCGAGATTGCCCGCGAACTCAATCTCAGCGAGCACACCATCAAGAAATATCTTTTTCGAATTTTCGAGAAACTCGGGGTCTCGACCCGTGTCGAACTCGTCCTTTACGCCGTCAACAACGGAGATCCCCGTCAGGCCGAGTGGCTGGGTAGTGCCGCCCGCTTTCCGCCCAGCGCCTGAGTCCGGCGATCACTGCCACTCCCATTGAAAACCCCGCGCTCTGCCCTGTATAACTTGGGACGGAATTCCTTGCCCGACGCCGCTTCCAACCCGGCCCCCGCGCCCCAACCCCAGCCCGAGCGGAAGTCCCGCCGCTGGACGATCGTTGCCGCCGGGTTGCTTCTGCTGGCGCTCGCTCTGGTCGTGATCTACACCAGCCGGGCTGCGTTCTCCAGTCCGCTCGCCCTGGTGGTCGTGGCGGCCATTGGGCTCGCCGCGCTCCTGCTGCAACTTCGACTTCGAAAGGATGTAAGCACCCAGGTAAGGAACGAGGTCCGCGCCCTACTATGGCTCAATGCCCTGGGAATCGTGTTCGCGGTCTCGGCGGTTTTCGCCGACGTCCTCCATCTCAGCGCCAACCTCATGCCGGTCGCCGCGTTGGGATCCGTTCTCTGCTTCGCGATCAGCGGCACCACGGTGTTGCGGGCACTCCGGAAGAAGAGGAAGTAGAAAGGGCTTCCGGCTCTGGGCGTTCGGCTTCCGGAAAACACTTTTGAAACGCTGGTCGGCACGGACGCTTTATGCGAACGTGAGAATCCTTGTTGTTTGAGATTTCGCTGACAGGAAGATTTTCCGGAAGCCGAGAGCCGAGCCGGAAGCCGAGACAAGCCTATCTCTTAAACTCTACCGCCACGGTCGTCTCCACAACCGCCGGCTCTCCATTCACCCGATACGGCTCAAACTTCCACCAGCGCAGCGCGTCCATCGCCGCCCGCGCCAATACGTCGGGACCATTCAGCGCGTGCATGCTTACCACCGATCCATCCCGCCCCACCACAATATCCAGCGCGATCACGCCCTGCAGATTCGCCTTCCGCGCTTCCGCCGGATACGCGGGCTCCACCTTGTGGACCAGCAACTTCTCCATCACCTCAGCCGCGACCTGCGCCTGCGGCTTCTCCGTGGCCGACACTACCTCCGGAGTCTTCAGCCCTGACTCCAACTCCTCCCAGCCCTGATTCCAGCGCCACCAGAACACAGCCGCCGCGATCAAAGCGAGAGAGAAAATGGTCAGAAAGATGACCCATCCCATCCCGCGCCGCTTCCTCCTCGGATTGCGCGGCCCACCGCCTCCCGTGCTTTCCCCACTCGTTCCGCCGGAATCCGTTTCCATTTTCGCCACAGGAGTCGGAGCCGCGGTGATCTCCGTCTCCACCCTCACGGAGCTTGCCCAAGTTCGAATCGCCGCCTGCTGCTCGGCCGACAGCCCCACAAACTCAAGCCCGCAGCGCAGTTGGTCCTGATAGCGCACCATCGCCCGTGTCCGCAGAGCCCGCGCCGCCGTCGGCAGTTGCACTTCAACGCCCACCGCCTCACCTGGAACCAGTTCCCCCGCCAGCATGGCCGCAATCCCGCGCTCGCACACGTTCACCGACCGCCCCGGCACAGTGTCGGGAATCCCCGACCGCAGCACCGTCACATCCAGCGGCGCCTGCACCTGAAACCGCGGCATCCGCCTCCGCGAAGGCCCACTCCACCCCCGAACTTGTGCCTCAGTCGCCAAATTGCTCTCCGCGATTCCCTTTAAAGATTGTCATTCCGAGCGAAGCGAGGAACCTGTTTTTTGCTTGTGTGGGTCCGGGTCACGGACTCGGACGGTGGAGCAAAAGCTCGGCTCGCTCTCATCGTTCCCCTCGCAAAATCCCCACTTCTCGCAAAAGACGCGAGAAATGGGGCACCCTAACTGCTCAATCAGCTATCTTCTCAACTCCACAATCTCACTTCCCCGCGCAAACAGCACCACACTCGCCATTCCGACAAACAACCCATGCTCCACCACACCCGGCATGTCGCTCAGTTGTCGCGCCAGCCCATCCGCATCCGGAATCTGCCCGAACCGGCAATCCAGAATGTGATTGTGCTCGTCAGTCACAAAGGGCTTCCCATCGGCGCCGGTTCTGACGGATACCTGCGCCCCCAGAGCCGCAATCCGTTTCGCCACCAAAGCCTGTGCAAACTGGATCACCTCCACCGGCAGCGGAAATTTCCCCAGCACCGGAACCTGCTTCGAGGCGTCCGCCACAATCACCAACTGCTTCGTCGCCGACGCCACAATCTTCTCCCGCAACATCGCCCCGCCGCCACCTTTAATCAAGCGCAGCTGCGGATCGACTTCATCCGCTCCGTCCACCGTGACCGCAATCTCCTGGCATTCATCGAGCGTAGTCAGCGGAATCCCCAGACTCGCAGCTAGTTCCCGCGACCGATCCGAAGTAGGAATCCCGCGAATCCGCAGCCCGGCCTTGACCCGCTCTGCAAGTAGTTTGATAAAGAACGCCGCCGTCGAGCCAGTGCCCAGCCCGACGACCTGGCCATCCTTCACGAACTGCAAACTAGCCCGCGCCGCCGCCTCTTTTTCTTGATCGTTCGCCATTTTGTTTCGCGCAGCACTCCCATTCCCAAAGGTTGTCATTCCGACCCCTGAGCAAAGCGAAGGGGGAGGAACCTGCTGTTCCTCTCGTACGAGGGCGTGCCCCTACCCCAAAATCCTCTCCGTATAAATCAAATACCCCGCCAGCACCAACCCAAACAACACTGTCAAAGCCGTGATCAGGTCCAGCACAAACCCCGCCGGCTCAAACGTCCCCGCATCCAACTGCCGCCGCGTCTTGCGATACCGCACCAGCCCCGCCACCCCCAACCCCACGCCCGCGACAATTGCGCCCGACCCCATCCACACCGACATCCCCGCCGTCCGTACCGGATGGCCCTGGAGCGCCGTCAGTTGCCGCATGGCAATCGCGAAGCGCCCAATCGCGAATCCAAACACCACGATCGCCGCCCCGGTCCGCACCCAGGCGAGAAACGTCCGCTCATTCGCCAGATGGTCGCGCGCCCGATTGGGATTGGAATTCTCCGACACGCTTTCTCCCCGAAGAGAGGCTCCGTCGCCGCTCCTCACAACCGCGGGAACACCGCCTGAAAAAACGATTCGTATCAGGGCACGCCTTCAGGCGTGCCGTAACGTCTAGCAAGAGTGCCCGCTTTAGCGGCTGCCCCCACGGCTGAAGCCGTTTCGCGCTTCGCTGGCTTGGGCGGCATCGCTGCAGGGATGCCCTGATATACGGTTCAAACTTCGGAAGCCGCGCAACTCGCGACGCCATTATTCCACAGCTTTCCCGATCACACCGCCCGCACCCGCAAGATTCTTGATCAACTCGCCCGGCACGCCATGCCTCTCTTTCAAATACTGTGGATCGTTATACGTGACCGAGACCTTGCCCGCCGCATCCTCCGCCACCAACGCCTTCAGCGGCAGATCAATCGCCAGGCTCGGAGCCGCCACCATCAACGGAGTCCCACCCTTTGGGCTCCCAAAGATCACGACCTTCGTCGGCCTCATCTTCAACCCAACCTTCTGCGCCTCGCCACTGTGATCGATGACCGCGAACACCTGCAGCCCCTTCTCCACGAACGCCGCCTGTAGCCGATTCACCGTGTCATCGACCGAATAATGACTGGCCACCGCAAGCAATCCTTTCCCTTGCGCCATATCCTTCACCTCCGCAGATCGCTCGATTGTATGGAAAATCTCGCAGCGCTCCAACGACACGAGAGCAATCCATAGCTAGAATATGATTCGCATGAAAATCCGGGCGCTCACGTTGCTGACTTTCATCGCTCTCTCCGCAGCCGGGGGAGCCGTTGCCCAAGCCAAGCCGGAAGAGGTTGTCTTTCCCAGCGACGGACGGCAGTTGCACGGCTTTCTCTGGAGGCCTGAGGGCGGCGGTCCTTTTCGGGCGATCATATGGAATCACGGCAGCGAGAAGTTACCGGGCTCTCAACCGGCGCTGGCCAATTTCTACACCGCGCATTCGTACGTATTTTTTGTTCCGCATCGCCGAGGGCAAGGCCGCTCCCCGGGGGACTACATCCAGGATCAGATCGCGCATGCCCCTCCGGGCCAGCGTGCCCAGCGCATGATCGACCTGCAAGAGGCCGAGGTCGACGACGTGATTGCCGGCCTGAATTATCTGAAGTCTCTGCCCTTCGTCGATCCCGCGAAGATCGCCATTTCAGGATGCTCCTACGGCGGCATCCAAACCCTGCTCGCCGGTGAGCGCGACCTGGGCGTAAAGGCGTTGGTGCCGTTCGCTCCGGGAGCGATGTCGTGGGGGCAAAACCCGTTCCTCGAAGACGTCCTGATTCACGCGGTCGATCGCGCCCGAGCGCCCGTGTTCCTGATTCAGGCGGAAAACGATTTCAGTCTCGATCCCAGCCACGTCTTGAGCAAAGAGGCAAATAAGAAGCACAAAGACTTTCAATCAAAGATCTACCCAGCCTTCGGCAAAAGCCATCACGATGGCCATTGGGGATTCTGTTCCTCGGCAACTGAAGTGTGGGGAGCAGATGTGCTGGCCTTTCTGGAAGCACAGATGAAGGCTCAGTAAGGTTCTCTCAACGCTGCGCCGTCAGCATGCAGCTGCCGTATTAACAATGCTTCAGCCGTGTACCGTGCGTCGACTTACTGCACGACCTGGGTGACGGATGCTGTGCTCTTGGCGATGTTGGAATCTCCTTGATACGTCACGGTGACCGTGTTCGTCCCCGCCGGTAGCGATGACGTCGTCAGCGTTGCTTTGCCGGCGCTGAGTTGTGCTGTCCCCAGAACAGTCTTCCCCGCCGTGAAAGTGACTGGCCCGGTCGGTTTCACCGTCGGCGACGTAAGCGTCGCGGTGAACGTCACCGCCTGCCCTTGCGCAGACGGATTCGGCGACGATGTCAGCGTGGCCGCGCTCGTGGTCTCTAGCACCACCTGGTTCAGCACGGCGGACGTGCTGCGTAGGTTCGCCGCGTCGCCCGCGTACACCGCCGTCAGCGGATAGGCGTCAGCATTGAGATTGGATTTGGTAAGAGTCGCGACACCGCTGCTGTTGAGCGTTGCCGCACCAATCGTGTGGCCACTCCACGTGAAGTTGACTTTCCCCGTCGGCGTGATTGAACCGGAGGAGGTAACCGTCGCCGTCCAAGTTATGCTCTGGCCGTAGGTGGAAGGATTCAGGCTCGAAGCAAAGGAGGTCGAGGTGGCGGATTTGGAAGTCGTGAGCTTGAACACCACCCCGGCGCGGGACATGCCCCCGCCCGCGGTGCCGTAGAGGTTGCCCGCCGCGTCCAGAAGCAAAACTGACGCTGGATCTCCGATAAGGTCGTGGAAGGTATACAGCACGGTCTCGGTGCCGGCCTCGCCCACCCTGAACACCGTCCCGGAGGCCGTCCCGTTTTTGATGGCACCCCCCTGCAGGGTGGTTCCGTAGAGGTTGCCCACCGCGTCGCGAACCAACCCCGCTGCGGGATTCCACCCGTCCAATCGATTGAAGCCGTGCAGCACGGTCTCCGTACCGGCGGTATCCACCTTGAACACTGTGCCACAAGTGTCTCCCCCTAGGCATGCGCTAGAGCCGCCACCGTATATCGTTGTGCCGTAGAGGTTGCCCACTTCGTCCTGGATTAGGCTGGCGTCGGGATATGCACCGTCCGCGCCGCCGATGAAGCTGTAGAGCACGGTTTCAGTGCCGGTCGTATCCAACTTGAACACTGTCCCGAGGTTCGAAGCTCCGCCATTTTCGGTTGTGCCATATAGGTTGCCCGCCGCATCCTGGACCAAACCTTCTGTTGGATTTGCCCCGTCGGCTCCTCCAGCGAAGCTGTGCAGAACCGTCTCCTTGCCGGTCGCATCTAGCTTGAAAACCGTGCCACAACCCGTGCCATAACACGCATTGGAGGTGCCACCCCCAAACGTGGTGCCGTAGAAGTTGCCCACTCCGTCCCGGACTAATTCGCCGAAGGGATATGCCCCGTCCGTTCCAGTGAAGCTGTAGAGCACCGTCTCCTTGCGGGTCGTCGGATCCAGTTTGAACACCGTCCCGAAGTTCGAAGCCCCGCCGTACCCAGTGGTGCCGTAGAGGTTGCCCGCCCCGTCCTGGACCAAACCGGCTTCGGGAATTGCGCCGTCTCCGATCCCCCCAAAGGTATGCAGCACCGTCTCGTTGCCGGCTGTATCCAGCTTGAACGCGGTTCCGCAATTCCCGCATTTAGTAACGGAACCGCCATAAGGGGTGGTGCCGTAAATGTTGCCCGCCGCATCCAGGAGCAAACGTGCCCTTGAACCCCCTTCCAGGTTTCCGTCCCCATGCGTGCCGGTGAAGTTGTAGAGCACAGTGAGTGTCTGCGCGTTCATCAATTGGGTCGCAAGGACCATAAGCACCATCAGTGCAAATACGAGGGCGGCCCTTATTTGTGCGAGGACCGTAAGCCTGGTCAGCGCGAAACGCACCATGAGGCAGAGGCCCTTCAATTGTGTTTGAGTCTGCATGGCGATCTCCTTTTGACTGGCCGCAAAGCTAATGCGGCCTTGGCCTCGTTGTCAGTGCACGGTCTGCGTAACCGAAGCTGAGCTCTTGGCGATATTGGAGTCTCCGTAGTAGGTCGCAGTGACTGTGGTGGAGCCCACGGCCAGGGACGAGATGGTCAGCGTTGCTTTGCCTGCGCTGAGTTGTGCTGTCCCCAGCACAGTCGTTCCCGCCGTGAAAGTGACTGGCCCCTTCGGGGTGACGGTCGGCGAGGTAATCTTCGCAGTGAACGTCACCGCCTGGCCTTGCGCAGACGGATTCGGCGACGACGTGAGCGTGGCCGCACTCGTGGCCTCCAACACCACTTGGCTCAGCACCGCGGATGTGCTTCCTAAATTGGCCGCATCGCCTGCGTACACCGCCGTCAAAGGAAAGGCGTCGGCATTGAGGTTGGACTTGGTTAGAGTCGCGACACCGCTACTGTTGAGGGTCGCCGAACCAATCGTGTAGATACTCCATTCGAACAGCACCTTCCCAGTCGGCGTGATTGAGCCAGAGGAGGTAACCGTCGCCGCCCAAGTTACTTTCTGGCCGTAGGCGGACGGGTTCAGGCTGGAGGCAAGTGCGGTAGAAGTCATGAACTTGGTCACGACTTGGTTGAGTCCGGGTGACGTGCTGGCCGCGGTGGTGGTGTCGCCTGGATAGGTAGCTGTGATGGTGAAGATGCCCGCCGGCAATGAGGAGGTCGTCAGCGAAGCCATCCCTCCGCTCAGCGTTGCGGTTCCCAGAACGGACAAGCCGTTATAGAACGTGATGGTCTCTCCGTTGCGCGGGGTTCCTGCAGTCGAACCCACGGTGGCTGTGAAAGTCACCGCCTGCCCCACGGCCGAGGGATTGAGGGACGAAACCAGCGTGGTCGTCGTGGCGTTAAGGCCAGTATCATTGAGCAGCACGCCTACCGAGCCGTTGGTGCAATAGGTTTCACCGCAGTAATTCGCAACCACGAGGTCGGGCCTACCGTCGCCATTCACATCCGCAGCCGCCACCGCCCAAGCTGAAAAGCCGCCCGACCCATAAGTCACTGCAGGCTGGAATGTGCCGTTGCCATTTCCAAGCAAAACGCTCGCGAAGCCGTCGGTGGCGCCGCAAGAACCGCTTCCAGCACAATTCGCCAGTATCAAGTCACGCTTACCGTCGCCGTTCACATCAGCGAGTGCTACCGACTGAGGCCCATTCCCCAGAATCCCGCCCGCGGCATAGGTCACTGCTGGCTGAAAGGTACCGTCGCCGTTGCCCAGCAACACACCCACATTTGCGGACCCAACGTTCACCACGGCTATGTCCGGTGTGCCGTCGCCATTCAGATCAGCAACTGCGACCGAGAATGCTGCAAGTCCGCCTGACTCGTAGGTCACTGCTGGCTGAAAGGTACCGTTGCCATTGCCCAGTAGTACCGACACTACTCCGCGCGCTGAACAATTGCTCTTACTGCACATGTTCGCCACTACCAGATCCGGTTTGCCATCCCCATTTACATCCACGACGGCTACCGACCAGGCATCTCCCCCGCCCGAGGCATAGGTTACAGCTGGCTGAAAAGTCCCGTCCCCGTTACCGAGCAGCACATCCACTAAGCCACCAAATACCTGCCCCTCCTCACTCGTCACCACCAAGTCCGGTTTGCCGTCGCCATTCACATCAGCAATTGCTACCGAAGTAGAGAAAGGTCCACCAGAGGCGTAAGGTACCTCCGGCCCGAAGCTCCCGTCGCCGTTGCCCAACAGAACGCCAATTGTCGATGTCAAAGTAGCCACTACTAGATCCGGCTTACCATCTCCATTCAAATCGGCCACAGCCACCGAAATAGCCGCGCCGCCGACACCAATAGCTGTTTGGAAGGTTCCGTCACCGTTGCCCAGTAGCACGCCGATCGGCCCGCCCGTACTCGCAACTACCAAGTCCAGCCTACCGTCTCCATTCAAATCAGCCACAGCCACCGATTGGGAGGCAGGACCCGGTGAGTTGTAGTCCACCGCAGGCCGGAAGAGGAAACTAGACGATGTTATCGCGCGCGAGTTGATTATTCTTCTCGGCAACTGGCTGTCAGAGACATGCTTAGCGGTGTCGGCCCCCGCCACCGCCGAGCCCAGCGCCGGCGCAACCTCGCCGGCATCCGGCGGCAACGCAACAACCGCCGATCTTTTAGACCTCCCCACGCCCACCACTTGCGCGGGAGTGGTCACGATGGTCAGCGTGGCGAGTGCGATCAGCACCGCGGCGAAGAATACCTTCAGTTGTGTGTGAGTCTGCATGGCGATCTCCTTCTACGTCCACGAGGATTGGGCACGCGCATTCGTGGAGTGCCCCGAAGAACAAGAACGGCCTGCTCAGACAGAATCGGCTTTCCAGGAGAGACTCTGGTGAGGTATTCGCGATCTACCGGAGGACAATGCGCCCTCCCGGGAGGGTTGTCAAGGGGATACATGGATGCCAAAGATCCGAGCAAGTCCGCAGTCATCGCCTAGGTCAAGCGCCGGTCTTTTTGATGCAGGCCGAGAACGACTAGAGTCTTGCCCCCAGCCAGCTTTGACCAAGGAAACCACTAAGAAGCACAAAGACCTTCAATCAAGGGTCTATCCCGCCTTCGGCAAATGCCAGCATCACGGCCACTGGGGATTCTGCTCCACGGCAACTAAGTTTGGGGAGCCGACGTTGCTGGCCTTTCTTGACGCGCAGATGAACGCGCTTTGAAGATGTTGGGGCCGAAGTACCGGAGGGTTCGGAACTGGGCGCTATCTGCGCCGCACGTAACGGTGTAAACTCACCTGCTCGATCGAAATACAACCGCGCTTGAGGAGCACTCTTGATGGACCCAAATATCCCTGCCGGAATCATCCTTGGTTTCATTGCCTGGTTTCTACTGCGCTACCTGGCTGGCGGCATTTACACCGTCGATCAGAACGAGCGCGCGGTGAAGACGAACTTCGGACGCGCCGAAAGAATCCCCGGAGCCACAACTCTCAACGATCCTATCTCGGCCGGCCTCGACGACGAGGAAAAACAGCGCTACCAGTATCCCCAGATTCGCGTCATCATGCCGGGCGGTCCCTATTTCAAGTGGCCGTGGCAGAAGATCTACAAGGTTTCGATCGCCACTCAGACCGTCAATATGGCATTTGATCCCGACACACCGGGCGCCAATCAAGCCGGCACCATCGTCGACGCTGTAACGAAGGACCAGCTCAACACCGGACTCACCGGCCAGATCCGCTACCGCATTTCCGAGCGGAATCTTTATGCCAAGATTTTCGGCGTCAAGAATCCCATCGCTCATGTGATGGGCTATTTCGTATCCGTGTTGCGCGAGCGCATTGCCACCTTCGAAGCGCCCGCCGCTGCCGGCGTTGACCCCACCACGAGCGGTATCTCTATTAATGATCTTCGCAAGAATCTCCGCGACCTCAACGAACACATGGACCGCGAGTGCAGTTCCTCTGAGGCACGCTATGGCATCGTACTCGACGCCTCGCTGATCACCGGCATCGACCCGCCGCCCGAGGTCGAGTCCGCGCTCGCCGCCATCAACACCGCGCACAATATGGTTTCGTCCGACGTCAGTCTCGCGCAGGCCACCGCCGACCAGCGCATCGAGCAGTCCAAGCGCGCCGCCGAAATTGAAACCCTCAAAGCTCAAGCTGAAGTCCAGCCCCTCATCTCTCTGGCAGATCAATTATCCGCACTCAAAGGGACCGGGGAAGGAGCCTTGCGCCCGTACGTGCGTAACGTGCGTCTCGGCCTTTTCGGCAATGCCCAGCAGGTTGTCGTGGAGACCAAGCAATGACTCTACTTATCGCCGCCGCCGCAACGTTCCTCGCCTGCTTCGTTCTGGCGCCAGTGATCTTCTGGCTGCTGCGTTTCTTCGGCTTCTATGCGATCGTGGAAGAGCGCACGTGCAACGTCTATGTCCTGTTCGGCAAGGTAGTCGCGGTCATCGATGAGCCCGGGTTGCACCTGCTCCTCTTCAAGCTTGGCCTGAAGGCGCCGATTGTCCGCTGGCTCGGTAAGCTGTATGTCCTCGACATGCGGATCGACCAGCAATATCTCCGCAGCCAGCCGGTGAACTCCGAAGAAGGCGCGCCCATGGGCATCGGCATCTGGTATGAGATGTTCATCAGCGATCCCGTCGCGTTCCTGTTCAAGAACGCCGATCCGCGCGGCTCGCTGGCTACCAACGTCAGCAATTCCACCGTCCGCTGCCTCAGCAACCTGAAGCTTGCCGACCTGCTGCAAAACCGCCACGCCATGAGTCAGACCGTGCGTGCCGAAGTTTCCCCGCAATCGCACGACTGGGGATACAAGCTGGGCTCGATCTACATCCGCAAGGTCCACTTTCGCGATGCCCAAATGATCGAGCAAATCGAAGAGAAAGTCGTGAACCGGCTACGCCAGGTCACTTCCTCGATCAAACAAGACGGCGCCAACCAGGTCAGCATCATTACCAGCACGGCCGAGCGCCAGGCCGCCGTTGAATTCGCGAAGGCCGCCGCCATGCGGCCTCGCATTGTTGGGGAGGCACTCAACAGAGTGGCGGCCGATCCCGATGTCGAAGAGGCGATGTTCGAGATTCTCGAGATTCAGAAGATCATCGACAGCAAGGCGCGCATCACGCTGATTCCAGAGAAGGGCGGCATTCTTCCCGAACTGCTGGCCTCTACTTCTCGTGCGACGGACGCACCGTCTCCATCACCTGTGCGCCCGAAGGGTCCTGCCACGGCCCAGAGTTAAACAGGGGAGCCCAGTTCGCGACGGTGCCACTCGCCGTCGAGTAGACTATTCGCGGAGAACCACATGCCAAACGCCCGACACTCCAGGCTCGTCAGATGCAGCCTCGCGATCGCCCTCGCAGCTTCCACTATTCTCGCCGGGCACCGAGCTCAAGCCCAGGCCGACTACCAGCCTTCCCCCGAGAACCTGCAAGCCCGCCGCGAATTCCAGGACATGAAGTTCGGGATGTTCATTCACTGGGGCGTCTACAGCGTTCTCGGCGACGGCGAATGGATCTTCCACGAGCGTCATCTCAAGGTCGACGAATACAATCGCCTGCCGGCATTTTTCGATCCCGAGAAATTCGACGCCCAGGCCTGGGTCGCCCTCGCCAAAGCCGCTGGCATGAAGTACATCACCATTACGTCGCGCCATCACGACGGCTTCGCCATGTTCGACTCGAAAGTCTCGGACTGGAACATCGTGCAGCGGACTCCTTATAAGAAGGACCCACTGAAGATGCTCGCCGACGAGTGTCACCGCCAGGGCATTAAGCTCTTCTTCTATTACTCGCAACTCGACTGGCACAATCCCGACTACTTCCCGCGCGGCGCAACGAATTGGCCGAACGGCCGCCCCGACCACGGCGACTGGAATGCCTACCTCGACACCTACATGGACGGCCAGTTGACCGAGCTACTCACCAACTACGGCCCCATCGGCGGCATCTGGTTCGACGGCATGTGGGACAAGCCCGACGCCGACTGGCATCTCGCCAAGACCTACGCTCTTATTCACCAACTACAGCCGGCCGCGCTCATCATTCCCAACCATCATCAGACGCCACGCCCCGGCGAAGACGTGCAGACTTTCGAGCGCGATCTGCCCGGCCAGAACACCGCTGGATTCAACACCAAGTACGTAAGCACGAATATCCCGCTGGAAAGTTCCGACACGCTGAACGGCGCCTGGGGATTCAACATCGGCGACAGCAACTACAAGAGTCGGGAGGAATTGGTGCGCAAGCTGGTCCGCGCGGCCGGAAACAACTCGAACCTGCTGCTGAACATCGGCCCGTACCCAAACGGCGAGATCGATCCACAGTTCGCCAGCCGCCTGCACGCCGTCGGCGAGTGGCTCGCAAAATACGGAGACTCGATCTACGGTACTCGCGGAGGCCCCATCCCGCCCGGCGACTGGGGAGTCACCACGCAGAAAGAAAATAAGATCTACGTCCACGTGCTGAATTGGGGATCGCCCCTGCTGGCGCTGCCGCCGATCGCTGGAAAAATATCAGCAGCTCAGGTGATGATCGACGGCGCCAAAGCAGACGTCACGCAAAACCCAGACGGCGTAATCCTGAAACTTCCCGCTGCCAAGGCCGACGAAGTCGACCGTGTGATCGTGCTGACAGTCGCCAAATAGCTTGTCATCCTGAGCGGCGTCTTTTTGCCGCGAAGGATCTATGCAACTGGCGGGAAGTGCATAGATCCTTCGCGCGCAAAAGACGGCGCTCAGGATGACAAATCCGATTCCTTGCTTCACGCCTTCGCCGCCCACAGCCCACCGTGCTGATAAGCCAGGTTCCCGATCTGCCCTGCGCGCGCCGCCGCGACCCCGGTCTCCACCGGCGCGTTCGGCTCTTTGCGCGTCTTCACGCAGTCGAAGAAATTCTCCATGTGGGAAATGGTGCCATCGAGGACGCTGCGTGCGCTGACCGCAGGATTCTTCTCCTCCTCCACGTGCTCACGATGAACCGTGAACCCACTGCGATTAATCTTCAACGTCGCATCCGTGCCGCGAAATTCCAGCCCGCCGTCGTCGATCGACGAGTTCATCATTCCCTCATACACCACATCAAAGCCGGGATAACGAAACGCCGCCTGGATCGTGTCCGGACAATCCCACTGGTCGAAAACATATTTGTCCGCGATCATCACTGCGTTCCGCGGCTGGTCGGCCTTCATCGCCCAATGAACCACGTCGATCCAGTGCGTGAATAAGTCGGTCATCGCGCCGCCGCCAAAATTCCAGAACCATCGCCAGTGGTCGAACTTCTCCTGGCTGAAGGGCTGGTCAGGCGCGGATCCAAGCCAGGCCTTCCAATCGAGTGCCTCTTGATCCATCGGCTTCGGCGGCCGGCTCCGGTGATAGTTCTGCCACCAGTAGGTTCGCACCTGCACCACGCGGCCGAGCCCGCCTCCCTGAATGATGTCGACGGCATCGCGAAAATGGCTCCAGCTGCGCTGCTGCATGCCGCACTGCAAAATTTGCTTGCTGGAACGCACCGCGCGGGTCAGCGTGGCGCCTTCCTCCACGGTGTGGGTAACCGGCTTTTCCAGATAGACGTCTTTGCCCGCTTTCAGAGCATCCACTGCCATGGGGACATGCCAGTGGTCGGGGGACGCAATGATCACCGCATCAATATCCTTCGCCAGCACTTCCCGATAATCCAGGTGCGCGGTGGCGAGCCCGTTGGATTTCTGCACGATAAAGTCGCGGTTCGGACCATACACGTCGCTCACAGCCACAATCTGGTAGGGCGCGACCTTGTCCGCGGCATCGAGAAGCCCTCGCATCCGATGCCCCGCTCCGATGACTCCAATACGAAGCGTGTCGTTCGCCCCGAACACCCGGGTTGAAGCCAGCGCGGTCATTCCGCTTGCAATGATGAAACTGCGGCGAGTAATCATGGATAGGTCCTCCCGTCCGTTTTGTGCGGAATGATCCTATCAAGTTTCAGGCTGCTGGCAAGGGCTCAATGACCACCAGTCAAAACGTAAAACCGCCTGGTTACAACAATTGGCATTCGGGTGTAACCTCGTGATGTATGAAGATCATCGTCCTGACCCTTGTTCTTGCCGCCTGCTTCCTCGGTCAGTCAACTGAACGGTCTGCTCGCGAGTCGTTCATCGTTCGCGTGTCGGAGGGCCGTTCGACCTTGCATTCAGTTCTCGGCACGAGCAATTACAACAACTGTCTGATCATCATGCCGGACGGTCGAATCCAGCTCCAACTCCGCAGCAGGGAGTTCTTTGACGGAACCGCCGTGCTAACGACCTATCAGTCTGCTCTCCCCGACAAGGATTTGGAAATACTGCAGGGCCTCATTGACGACGAAGCTGTGAAGGCGCTCCCGCCGTTCGGTGGGCCGCTGGTTGTACCGAAAGATGTCGATGAGTGGCAGGTTTTGAACGCCGAGATTGCGCGGGGCAAAGCTGTGCAGCACGTGGGGTACGCCGCATGGCAACCGGAACCCGATAGCGCAGTGTGGAATCGGGCCAAACTAGCTTTGCGCCGCCTGGTTGAATGGTCGCATGCTGTCCAAAACGGACGATCAGTGGATTGGAAGAGGGTGGCGAATTCAAACAGCTACTGTGGTCAGTAGTCGTCGTAACCCTCGCCTAGCGCTCACTGACCTCAATCGACTCCACAGCGAGCTCATCGCCCCAACTTCTGCTAAAATCCCTGCCGTGAAACGACGAACATTACTCCAAGCGATTCCTGCCGCGGCGCTCCTTCCCGCGTCCCTTTGGGCTGCCTCTCAGCAAGACAGCGCCAACTCCAAGCAGGCCTCGGCCGGCGTCTATGAGCTCCGCGTCTATCACGCCGCTCCGGGGAAATTGGCAGACCTGCTCACACGCTTCCGCGAGCACACCATCAAGCTCTTTGACCGGCATGGCATGAAAAGCGTCGCCTACTGGACGCCTGTCGATGAGCCCGACAAGAGCAACACTCTGATCTACATCCTCTATCATCCCAGCCGCGAAGCGGCCGCCGCTAACTGGAAATCCTTTCAGGACGACCCGGAGTGGAAGAGTGTCCACGACAAGTCCGAGGTGAACGGCAAGCTCGTGGACAAAGTGGACTCCACGTTTATGGCCCTAACCGACTTCTCCCCTCCGTTGCGCTAAGAAGACTAAGAAGTAAGTAAGGAAGAAGAACGATAAACCTACCGCCGCGTGCCCCATCTCTCGCGCTTCCGTTGCGCGAGAATCGGCCATCAGGGCCCTACCGTTACCTGCAGAGGCCCGGGCGTTTTCAGGTCGGTTCGGTAAATCAGATTCCTCGGCGCCACCTCACCCACGGCGTCGACATGAACAACATATCCCCCGTGCGGGAGCGTCTCGCCAAAAGGCAATTCTTTGGCAACCGTACCCCGCCGCAGCACGAAATGCTGATATCCGATGGCCGTCGCCCGGCCATTCTCCGCCACAGCCAGCACATAGTACGTCAAATCCATATCGTCGGGCGAGGTGTTCGTAACTTCCACACTCCCTTCAATCCGGCTCCCGCTCACATGCGCCGGCGCCTTCCAATTCAGGGTCAGGGCGGCCAACACCCGCAGCACAAATCCCTTCTGCACCGCCGACTCCCGATTGCCAGCTTCGATCGCCGACACCGTAAACTGAAACTCTCCCGGACGCTCCGGCTCCCCGTGGAGGAGTCCGTTATCCTCGAGTTTCATGCCCGGCGGCAGCGTTCCCTTCTCAACCTTCCAGTGAAGCGTCGACACGCCGCCGTGCGCATGCAGGCGTAGCTCATAAAGCCGATGCGGGTAAGCCGACGGCAGTTCTGAATCGTTTTCGATCACCACGACCCGCTGGTCCTGAGGCGCCGCCGGCGCTCCCTCAGCCTGAGCCGGATCATCTCCCGCCCCAACCAGCCCAAGCTGGCAGCCCGCCATCCCCACGGCACCCGCCAACAGCAGGACCATGTTCAGAACCCGCTCCATCCTTAGCACCCTCGTCATCTTGCCCACCTTGAATCGATCAGCGCGATCAGCGACCCTAACCCCGATGCCCTACTCTCCCATAATTCTCCCACTTCCGTATAAGAATGTTCTGCCAGCCCAATCTTGCGCCCGCCCCAAACGAACTCTTTCGTAGTGGTGCAGTTTGAGAAGAACGATTCGTATCAGGCTTCGCTGCGTAACAGCTTCTGTGGCACGCCTGAAGGCCTGCCCTGATACGAATCGCCGCCCCCAAGCTACACCCCTACCCAAAACCGAGGTCACATTGACTTGGATTTGAGATTTCTGAAAAACTAGGCTCTCTAGAAGTTTTGTTTTCGCGTTCCGCATTTCGAGTATCGTCTATGGAACTGTTACTCAATCTAGCGTGGCTGCTGTTGGCGCTGCCGGCCTATTGGCTGTGGCGCGGATCCAGAACTGTCCCCGCTGGCCGTAAGATCAGCTCCTGGCAGTGCCTGCTGGCCTTGGGTTGCATGCTGGTCATCCTCTTCCCCGTGGTTTCGGCCACGGACGACCTCTGCGCCATGCGCACCGAAATGGAAGAATCGCCGGCCAGCAAGCGCACCATCCGGCAAGCCAGCCCTGACAAAGTCTCGGCTTGGAAGTGGCAGAGTCCCGCGCTCGCCGGATCAGCTAATTTCTTGATTGTGAATGACGAGGACTGGCAGCAATCGCCGGCCGCCTCTCTGTCTGTGCCGGCAGCGCCCGCCATCGAGCGAGTGGGCCGCGCTCCTCCCGATTCTTTCCCCGGTTAATCCCCCGCATCATTTAGTTAAAACAATTACGGCGAAGTGTTTATCAATCTTCGCGAAACGGTTGGGCGGAAAACGAGATAGTGTCGTCGGCGGATTCACCCGCCGGACACAACCCGTTGTCGAAGCCCCTTTTCCCGCACCGGACCAGTGGATGGCCCGATGGAGTTCCTGAATGCAGTGGAAATTTCTTAGCGTAGCGGTGGCCCTCAGCGCCGCCAGCCTGCTGGCCCAAACCGCGCCCCAGCCTGCGCCTTCGCCTGCGCTCGAAGTCTGGACTTGGGGCGCGGTCAAGGACCGATTCCATCTGAACAACACGACGCTGATGGCGGGCAAGCTGAACATTGATGAATTGAAGGCTCAGGAAATCACAGCCCATCTCCGCCCGAATCCCGACTTCACGCTGACCGCGGACGGCACCCAGATCAGCCCCAGCCACGGGGTGTGGCAGCCTTTTGCCGGCACCTTCGTCTCGCCCGGCGTCAGTTACTTGTTCGAGCGGCGGAACAAGCGGGGGTTGCGCTACGAAGCCTCCAAGCAGGGCACCGCCATCGGCATCGCTCAGCAATCCGACTCGGAACGCACTCTGCTGTTCAATCTGCGCAGTGCTTTCGTCGGCGTCCTCCAGGCCAAAACCGTATTGCGCCTCGCGCAGGATAATCTGGAAGCCTACGACAAGATTCTGAAAGTCAGCCGCGACCGCTTCCAGGCCGGCGACATCGCCCGCATCGACCTCGACCGGCTCGAGCTTCAGCGCCTGCAATTCGAATCCGATGTGCAAACCGCGCTGGTCAACCTGCGCACCACCAAGATCAACTTGCTCGCTCTGCTCGATGATCGCAGGCCGGTCGACAGCTTCGAACTCGATGGACCGTTCGAATTCAGCGAGGCCATCCTCCCGCTCGACGACTACCGCAAAGAAGCCCTGGACGCGCGCCCGGACCTGCGCGCCGCGGTTCTTTCGGTGAAACAGGCGGAAACCAACTACCAGCTCGCCGAGGCCAACGGTTCCACCGATCCGACCATCGGCGTCTGGTTTACCCACAACGGCTCGTTTAACAATCCCGACGCCCTGAACACGCTCGGGGCCAGCGTCAGCCTCCCGCTCCGCTTTTTCGACCGCAACCAGGGCGAGAAGCTGCGCGCGAAAATTGATATCAAGCGCAACGAGAAGCTGCGCGACGGCGTCGAGACCCAGGTCTACAGCGACGTGGATTCCGCCTACGCCACTCTCGGCAGCAACATTAATCTTCTGAAACCGTACAAGCGCCAGTATCTGGAGCAGGCAGTTCGCGTGCGCGACACGGTTTTATTTTCCTACCAGCACGGGGGAGCGTCGTTATTGGATTTTCTGAATGCGGAAAGCGACTACCGCACCGTGCAATTGAATTACGTGAATCTGATCGGCTCCTATCTGACGGCGGCCGCACAGTTGAACCTGGCGGTGGGGCGCGAGGTAATCCAATGAAAGAACGAAGAGTTTTATTCCCGAGTCAAACCGGCGGCGCGCGCAACTGCGTGCCCGGTTCGCGCTGGCTCCCGCTGCTGCTTTTACTGGCGGCCCTTGGCGCCGGCTTGGCCTGCTCGAAAGACACCCCAGCTGCTACCAGCACACAGCCCATCACCCTCGATCCCGACGTCTTCGATACCGATCAGCCGCAGCTATTCAAGACCGCGAAGGCCGAGACCCGCGCGCTGCCCACGTTAGTCACTGCCAACGGCGTCGTCTCCCCCGACGTGAACCGCACCATTCACGTCACCTCGCTCGGCGGAGGCCGCGTCATCGATCTCAAAGTAAAGCTGGGCGACACAGTCAGCAAAGGCCAGACGTTGCTTGTGATTTCCAGTCCCGATCTGGCCTCCGCCATGTCCGACTATCAGAAAGCGAAGGCCGACGAAGTTCTCTCCCGCAAAGGTCTCGACCGCGCTCAGATGTTGTTTGACCGCGGCGCCATCGCCGCCAAGGACCTGGAAGCCGCGCAGGACGCTGAAGACAAAGCCAAAGTCGACGTGGAGACTGCCGAGCATCACATTCAGGTTCTGGGCGCCGACCCCGCTCATCCCAGCCCTCTGATCGATTTGAAAGCGCCGGTTTCGGGCACAATTGTCGAGCAGAACATTGCAGGATTCGAAGGCATCAAGAGCCTCGACAACACTCCCAATCTTTTCACCATCGCCGATCTCGGTCAGGTCTGGATCGTCTGCGATGTTTTCGAAAACGATCTGGGCGAAGTTCATCTCGGGGATGCCGCCGAGATCCATCTGAACGCCTTCCCTGATCGCATCTTCAAAGGCAGTGTCGCCGACATCTCCCGCGTGCTCGACCCCACCACTCGTTCAGCCAAAGTTCGCATCGTGCTTGGCAATGCCGATGGCGCGCTCCGTCCCGGCATGTACGCCGTCGCCACCTTCCGCTCGCGCAAGCTGACCAACCGCATCTTGGTGCCCGCCACCGCCATCATGCGCCTGCACGACAAAGACTGGGTCTTCCGCAAAGAGGGCGGCAACCGCTTCCGCAAGATCGCGGTCCAGGCCGACGGCCTCGCTCCCGATGGCATGCAGGAAATTCGCGACGGCGTGAAGCCCGGCGACGTCCTGGTCACCAACGCTCTCGAGTTCTCCACCGAAGTGGCGGAGAAGAAAGCGGGAAACTAAGGCATGATCCGCAAGGCCATCGATTTTGCCCTGACCAATCCCCTGCTGGTGCTGGGAGGCGCGCTGGTCCTGTTCGTGTGGGGCATCATTTCCTTCCGCAACCTGCCGATTGAAGCCTATCCCGACGTCGCCGACACTTACGTGCAGATCATCACGCAGTGGCCCGGGCACGCCGCCGAGGAGGTCGAGCAACAGATTACCGTTCCGCTGGAAGTGCAACTCAACGGCGTACCCCATCTGACCCACCTCCGATCGGTGTCGCTGATGGGCCTGTCGATGATCACGCTGATCTACGACGACGAGATCACGACCTTCACCGCCCGCCAGGAAGTGCTCGACCGGTTGGCGCAGGCTAGCATGCCCGCGAATGTGAATCCGGGCTTGGGCCCCGACTATAGCCCGACCGGGCAGGTCATGTTCTACACGCTCAAGAGCACCAACCCCAAGTATGACGTGATGGAACTGAAGGCCCTGCAGGACTGGTACGTGCTCAACCAGTTGAAGTCGGTTCCCAATATCGTCGACGTCAACATTTTTGGCGGACCGACTCGTGAATACCAGGTGCAACTCGACCCGGGGAAACTGGTTTCTTTCGGCCTCTCCATCGCCACGGTCGAGCAGGCGCTGGCCAACAACAACATCAACGCCGGCGGCGGATTCATCGAGCGTGGACAGCAGGCGCTGAATGTCCGCGCCGTTGGCCTGATGCAGACCACCGACGACATCGCGGCGACCGTCGTGAAAGTGCAGAATGGCACTCCGGTCCGCGTCCGCGACCTGGGGAACGTCGTCCAGGCCCCGAAGGTGCGCCTTGGTCAGCTCGGCAAAACCATCCGCAAGGAAGATGGCACCATCCTGAACGATAACGACGTCGTCGAAGGCATCGTCCTGCTCCGCAAAGGCGCGGTCGCCGAAGAGGCCCTCGACGAACTGCACAAGAAAATTGATGAGTTGAACGGGACCAAGGACAAGCCCGGCCTGCTGCCCGCGGGCGTGAAGTTCATTCCTCACCTCGACCGCAGCGATCTCGTCCACTACACCACCCACACCGTGCTCACGAACCTTACGCATGGCGTGCTGCTGGTAACTCTGATTCTCTTCTTGTTCCTCGGCAACGTGCGCAGCGCCCTGGTCGTCACTTTTACGATTCCATTTTCGCTGCTGTTCGCATCGATTCTTCTCGACCTGCGGCACATCCCCGCCAACCTGCTTTCCCTCGGTGCGCTCGATTTCGGTATGGTGGTCGATGGATCCGTGGTGATGGTCGAGAACATCCTTCGCCACGGCAGCTTCTCCAACCACAAAAAGACTTTCCTCGAAGTTGTGGGCACCGCGGCGCACGAGGTCAACACGCCCGTCTTCTTTTCCCTGACCATCATCATCGTGGCCTACCTGCCCATCTTCACCCTGCAGCGCGTGGAAGGCCGCCTGTTCA
>Ga0210399_10000359_pt1 | contig 36707 bp, 31 predicted proteins | sample IncBWC14MmetaG_FD_150865 | JGI IMG/M metagenome (GOLD analysis project Ga0210399, IMG submission 150865) | Forest soil microbial communities from Barre Woods Harvard Forest LTER site, Petersham, Massachusetts, United States - Inc-BW-C-14-M | ecosystem: Environmental > Terrestrial > Soil >... | reverse complement strand
CGGTGGAAGCCGCGCGATGAAAACAGCGCCTGGACCTTATGCTCGCCGGAATGGGCGAAAGCCTCGAGCCCGACGTGCGGCCAGATATGGTGCTTTCTGCCGAGCAGCGCGAGCATCTCGCGAGTCTCGGTTACTTGGAGGCTGGGGGTGGCAGCCGGGTCAGAGAGAAGCTACCCGACCCGCGCTCCATGACGGCAGTTGCACAGGAGCTCCACCGGGCGGTTCAACGGGTGCAGGAGGGTAAGTGTCCGGAGGTATTGCCCCAGCTGGAAGCCATCGTGCAAGGCGACCCGCACAATTTTCCTGCCCTTTCGCTCGCCGGCGAATGCTTGCGCGATGCCGGCCGGCACGAGGCCGCACTGGCCGCCTTTCGCCGCGCGGCGCAGGAGCACCAGTTGTCCGCGGTGCCGGTGGCGAACATCGCAGGCGCCCTGCTAAGGCTGGGGCGGAAGGACGAGGCGATGCAGGAGTACCGCCGCGCTCTGTCACTCGATCCGACGCAGCCGGTGGCCGCCTCGAATCTGGCGCGCCTGCTGCGCGACGGGGGCGACCGCGCCGGGGCCCTGCAAGTGCTGGATGAGGCGCTTGCGGCTGGTTGTCACGCGCCAGCGGTACTGCTAGAACGCGGCGTGGCACTCGCCGAGAGCGGCAGGGTTGCGGATGGCCTGGCGAGCTTTCGCGAGTCGGCACGACGCAACCCTGCGGACCCGTTGCCTCTTGAGAACGCCGCTCGAGCCGCCTACCAGCTGGGCCGTTACCGCGAGTCGGCGCAACTGTACGAGGTGCTCCTGCGCCTCTCCGCCGCTCGCGGCGATGTCTGGAAGACTCTCGGTGCCGTCTACCTCTTTCAGCTCGACGACCGCCCCAACGCTCTCCGCGCTTTCCGCGAGGCACTTCGCCTCGAGATCGACCCGAGAGAGCGCGCGAAGGTCGAGCAACTCGTGCGCGAGCTGAGCAGTTGAGGCCCCGTGAGGCCGACTCTCTTGGCGTCGACCGGTTCAGAGGGCAGGGACTAGCGGCTATGTCCGACTGATCCGACAGGCTCGACCGTCTTCCGTGAAAGGCGATCGGAACGGGATCTCTGCAGAAGCGATGGTACCGATCCAACGGGGGCCAGGCTCTCGGCGAACGCCACAGGATAGGGGGAAATGGCGATGTCAGTTACGCGGTCCCTTTTAGTAGCTACCGGCTTGCTGTTGACTGTCCTTCCGGCCCTGCCGGTTGTTGGTCAGGAAGCGACCGAGCGTTCAACGCCACCAGCAGTGGCTACGGACGAGATCGTCCGACAGCTCCAGGAGATCATCAAGGAGCTGAGGGCGCTTAGGGCTGATGTCAGGAGCCTCCGCACGCCCCCGGCGCCGCCAGCGCCCGCTCGAGTTTCGTTAGGGGACGCGCCCGTCCTGGGAAAGCCCGAAGCCAGACTCGGCATCGTTGAGTTCGCGGACTTTCAATGCCCCTACTGCAAGCGGTTCCACAACGACACGTTTTCCCGCATCAAGACCACTTTCATCGACAGTGGAAAGGCCAGATATTGGTTCCGGAACTTCCCCCTGGAGGGAGTGCATCCCGAGGCGCGGCAGGCGGCACTCGTCGCAGTGTGCGCCTGGAGGAAGGACCTGTTCTGGCCGGTTTATTCCGCCCTTTTCGATCACCAAACTGAGCTTGCGGCAGACGCGTACCGCGAAATCGCAAGATCCGTGGGCCTCGATTCGGCCGCACTCCTTGAGTGTATTGGGTCGCCGGAAGCAAGCTCGCGCCTGAAGGAGGACGTGACCGTGGCGGAAAGGGCTGGCGTCGCGGGCACCCCACACTTCCTCCTGGGCCGGGTTGAGGGCGATCAACTCACGAACATCGCAGTTCTCAGCGGGGCTCAGCCGTTTGATGCATTTGCCGCCGCGCTGGAGCGACTCGCGCCAAACCAGTGATGGGGTGACGAGAGCATAAAGAGAGGGAGCTGTCATGCGCAAGACGCTCGCCGCCTGTCTTTTGCTTGCGATCGGAAACGCTGCGGCCCAGCCGTTCAATCGAATCTACAATACCGTCGATCTCTGGGATTTCGCCATCTCGATCTGCCCGACAGAGGACGGCGGCTACGCCTTGCTTGGATTCTCAGGCTTTCAGCCCACCTCCACCACCATCCTCACCAGGCTCGCTCCCAACGGCAAGGTGCTGTGGGCGCACTCTTACGGTCGCAATATCTGGCGCGTGGTGCGCCAGACTCGCGATGGGGGATTCGTCCTCTTCGGTGACTCGCCGATGAGCACGGATCCTAGCCGGATTGTTCCCAAGATCATCAAGCTGGACGCCAAGGGGGTATTCCGTTGGGGGCAAGAGTTCCTGATTACAAATGCTGACGGGACACCCGGGACCTACGCGCAAGGAGTAGCGCTCGCGGTCGATCCGTTGGACGGCAGTTTCCTCGTCGGCGGGACGTTCTACAGCCAGCCCTTCATCGGCTACGAGCCATGGCTGGGCAAGGTTGGCGCGGAGGGTAACAAGCAGTGGGTGGTCGCGTATCACAACCTGCCGCCGACCGCGAATGCCTCAATCCGGGCTGTCGTCCGCACGCAGCAGGGAGGGGTCATCGGCGTCGGCGAGTTCTCGATTCCAGCGGCGGGCGTACAACAGTTGTTCGTGGCACAGGTCGAGCCGGATGGAACGCCCGGGGGCTACCAGTCGTACCAAATCGTCGGGCAGAACGGTTGGGCTGCGATCACCGACGTCGCTACGATCGTCGGTGACGGTCATTCGCGAATCGTGGGCACGGTTCGCAACTTCAAGTTCTGCATCACTGCGAACTGCCTTGCGCAATTGAACGCGGTGGTGCTGTCGGCGGTGCTCGACGAGGCCACATTGAACTTGTCCAGCGGAGTCGTCCTATGGGACACCACCGCGCAGTTCACCACCGCAGCTTCGCTGATCGTGGGGATGCCCCGCGAGGCATTTTTCGTTGGCGGCCAAGTGATGTGGACAAAGAACAACGTATTCATGCCGGGCTTTCGCGAGGCGCTCTGGATCCAGGTGGCCCAGGGCGCAAACGGGATCGTCGGGAAACGCTACGGCGACGGCGACGGTCCCTTCGAGACGAACCTGCTCGACCTGGACCGGGCGGTAGCCGGGCCCAACCCCGCAGGATTCGTGTCGGCGGTTGAGATCTATAAAGGTGGTGGCACGTACTCCGGCGAGAACGTGGTGCGCACCGATGTCCAGGGGGATTCGGGCTCCTGCCAATCCACACCGCCGATGTTTCAGACCACGTTCACGACCTGGGAGATCGGCCGGCGGTCCGAAGTCCGGACGTGGGACTTACAGCGGTTCAAGCTGGAGGCTTCCACTCGGCGGCTCACGAGCGTGCCCTGCACGCAGACCGAAGGCGCGCGCCGAGGCTCCAGGAACGCCGCTACCAGCGTGGCTGCCGGCGGCCCCTCCAAGTGCCTGCACGATCCTTGCGTGCCGGGCTTCGCCCTAGGCGCCGATTGTGGCCCCGAGGTGGCGGCCGTGTGCGCAGCCGATCCCCGCTGCTGCCTCGTCGGGTGGGACGACGCGTGCGTCCTCGAGGTTTCATCTGCGTCACCGGCCAGTGCCGCTCCGCCTGGAGGGCAACTCTGTGCAGAACTCCCGCATGCCACCCCGACAGCGACAGGGCCCTTCTGGATACCATGCTCGGCTGGTTTCTGCCCGTCGATCTCCGCGTCAGGCGAGAAGTGATGCAGGTGCAAGGCTGTCAATCGGCCTATCCGTAGCGCTGAAGGCGTCACAGAATGAGCGCTTGGCGTCAGGCAAGGGGTGGTGCCTCGAGAGACGAAGCCCCCGCCGCTCAGCATGTCGACGGCGTGAGGGGTGCGGCATCGTATGCTCCTTGCATCTAACGGGGTAACCGTCGGTGAGCCGGACGTCGGATCTCTAGAACAGACGCTCGGATCGAGTTACCGATAGCGACAACCATGTTGGCCCTGTCGATACAACTCGGTCGTAGCCCATCGTTCGGACCCCCTCTTACTCGTGGAAGTCCTGTTCGACAGAGCTCCGCCCGAGTCGCAGACGCGAGCTGACTGCCCGCAGGGAGAAAGCATTCGACGCTCGTCCGGCCTAAGGCTCGTGACTGCACTCGGACTTTCGATCGACCCATCTGACGGCCCGACCGTCCAGCTGAACAATGTCGATCGGGAGCCCGACTGTCTCCGGGTGGGCGGTAGCCGCTCGATCCAGCACCGCCCGGGCGCCCTCGATGGGGTTCATCCGGTCGACTATCGGATTCGCCTCCAAAAAGTTCCGCATCTCTCGAGCTTCGCCCATCAAGGCATATCCTGGGCTCGGGAGTTCTGCGCCGCCAACCTCGATCGATAGTCCTTTCTGCTCCGATTCCCTCGCCTTGAAGTCCCTTACCAGGAACCTCGGCTTACCGGCTTCATTTGCGAAGAAGGCGACCTCCACGAAGGCTGCGTGTCTCCGCTCGCGACCACGGTAGTAGTCAGGAGCGGTATCACGAATCTGTACAAGCGCTGCCTTGAGAGGCCCTTGCATGGCTTCCTCGAAGCTCGCAACCTTATCGTCTAGATTACCCGACGCCCGGCAAGCGCGGGCGGCCAGGGACGGAACGTCAAAGTCGCCGTCCGTGCTTCTACGCAGCCCGGCGACAGCGAAAAACACGCCTGCCGCCTCCTGGATCTTGCAGGTGTTGGTGGATACGTCGGGTGCATCGAGGCGCGTAGTCTTGCTGTCCGCAGCCACCACCAGCAGATCCTCCGTCCGAATGGCTACGATGGCCGTCCCTAACTGCAGAGGGGCCGCTGGAAGAAACTCTTCGTGACGTACGGTGAACAGCAATAGGGCTTTAAGGAGGATCTGCCCCCACACTTCGGTCATGGCAAGCCCCGCATGAAGGGGTCACCTAGCGTACGGCATGAGCGGCGGCGCGCCCCTCTTTGTGACGTTAGCCTACCGCCACTCTCTATCCGCACTCAACACATCGGAGTCGGCGTCCTGAATGTGCCGTTCACGCTTCCCGCGGCGTCCGCCTAGCGTCGGCGGGGGTCTCGACGCTCCACGTGCCTTACTTCCGGCCCTCCTGGCCGTAGCGCCCGTCATGAGGGCGAGTCAGGATGCCACGGTACCACGAACCCACGCCGAGGCAGGTCCGACAGCCTTGGGCAGCCTCTGCTGGTCGCAACGTCGATCGTCCCACCAGGGGGAACTGATTTTCTCGCCGAGTGTCCCGGGCGAGCACTATTCTTGATGCGTGGCCTTTGCGTCTGTTTCTAGCTCATGAGCGATTCTTCGATGTTCCCATCAGTCGACGCCCCTCAGTCGCCGGCGTCGCCTCCCGCCCCCCACCTTCATGGCGGACTAGCTGACTCTCGCCCTGGGCCTGAGCCATAGCCACGGCCGCAATGAGAGCGGCGACTGTGATCGCCAGGAACATGGCAGTCGGGCCGGCATACAGCTCTTGAAGGAGTCCCGTCAGCCACGGCCCCAGGATTGCTCCAATGCGCCCAACGCTAAGCTCCATCCCGACCGCAGTCGCTCTGACCCTGGTTTCATAGGCGCTGGCAGTGAAGTTATTCAGAACGAACTGCCCCCCGATGATGAAGAAGCCCGCGGCTGAGACGAAAGAGAGATTTGTAAGGTGATTGTTAGAAAACAGGAGGGCAAACACCGACCCGGCTCCTAGAACCCACCAGAGGACAATTATGGCCCGCCTTGATCCGTGTCGATCGGAAATGTAACCGCACGCAAGACCCCCAAGGAAGCCCGCGATCTGCATGAGCGCGCCGAAGCCAAAACTCGCCGCAAACGTTTCGCCCCGCTGGAGCATGACAGTCGGGATCCAACCTGAGAGGCCGAAAATGCAAAACAGGCAAAAGAATGCGGAGGTCCAAATGAAAAGCGTAGTCCCGCGATAGCGTTCAGAGAGCAGCGTTACGATCGCGCCTTCCGTGGTGGCCCGACAATCCATCGGTATCCGCGCGTCACGATACCGGGCCGCGTGTTCAGGCCGCAAGCGCGACAGAATCGCCTTGATCTCCTCTGTCCGGCCACCCAGAGCGAGGAACTTCACAGACTCTGGCAACGTAAGATGGAGAATTGGAATCAGGCCAAATGAGAAACAGCCGATCCAGTAAAGGCTCTTCCAGCCATAGTGCGGCGTCACCAAGACACCCACCACACCGGCCAAGCTCCCGCCCGCGGCCCACCCCAGGCCGACTCCCCAAATCGTGTAGGTATTCGCGGCGTGCCGCGGCGTGAGTTCATTGATGTAGGTGGTCGCGAGGGGCAAAAGCACACCGAGACCCAGACCGGTCAGGAAACGTATCGTGCAGAACGGCCAAAAGGACGTCCCGAGAATTGGAGTGACCAGACTGAAGACGCTGGCAATCCAAAGCCCACCGACCAACGTCACGCGCCGGCCGACGCGGTCGGCTATCAAGCCGTGCACGGCCGCGCCGATCAAGAATCCGACGAGTCCGCTCGAGACGAGGAGTCCGGCTTGGCCCGCCTTGAGGTTCCATGGCTGCATGACGTAGTGGATGACGTAGGCCGGACTGAACGTGTCGTAGCCATCGAACAGGGTGAGTGCCCCCATTGTGGCAGCAAGTCCCCAATGGAATCGTGTGATTCGCGCGTTCGCCAGCTCCTCATGAACGTCTATGAGTTCGTCGGCCACAGTATGGTCGTTGTCTACCGTTTCTCCTGTCACTTGCAAGCACATTTCTCGACTGGGCAATTTGTCCCGTAGCCCAACTTCGATGATGCGGCCCTACCCAGAAAGCAGACGTTCTCCAGGAGTCTCGCGTTAAGGGCCATTGGGGAAGCGGTTTCATGGGCTAAAATCGTCGCCGCCAATCACACCCTCCATGGGCAATCGAATCAATACGCACGTGCTGATCGTCGGTGGTGGACCAGTTGGTCTGACCCTGGCAATCGATCTTGCGCAGCGCGGCATCCAGGTAACGGTCGCTGAGACGCGCGCAGGGGGCGAGCTGCCCAGTGTGAAATGCAATCATGTCGCGGCACGGACGATGGAGACATTTCGTCGGCTCGGACTAGTCCGGGCCGTGCGCGACGCCGGCCTCCCGGCCGAATATCCCAACGACGTTGCGTTCCGAACCACCGCGATAGGGATGGAGCTCTCGCGCATCCTGATTCCGTGTCGTGCCAAGCGTTACACGGCCCAGGCCGGCCCCGACACGTGGTGGCCGACCCCCGAGCCGCCGCATCGAATCAACCAAATCTACCTGGAACCCGTGTTGTTTGCACACGCTGTAGCGACGCCCCGACTTTCCATCTTGAACCGCACGCGGGTTGTTGACTTCGTGCAGGGCGATGGCGGCGTGCGGGCGACCGTCGAGAACCTCGACGGCGGTGGCGTCAGTGAGATCTTTGCGACCTACCTAGTCGGCTGTGATGGCGCCCACTCCATCGTTCGTCAAATCATGGGCGCGAAATTCACTGGCGACGCCGTGGTGATGCAAACGCAGTCAACGTATATCCGTACGTCGCGACTGCTCGGCATGATGGCAAGACCGGCGTGGCTCAGCGTTTCCATCAACCCGCGTTGCAGCGGCTACCTATTTGCCATCGACGGCCGAGAGCGATGGCTGGTCCACAACTGGCGTCCTCCGAGCGAGGACTTGGCGACACTCGACCGCCATCGGTGCATCCGCGAAATCCTGGGTGTGGAATCCACTTTCGAGTTCGAGATTCTTGGACAGGAGGACTGGACCGGCCGCCGCATGATCGCCGATCGGTTTCGCGACCGCCGCGTGTTCTTGTGCGGGGACGCAGCACACATATGGGTACCGTTTGCCGGCTACGGGATGAACGCGGGAATCGCCGATGCCGTGAACCTTTCATGGAAGTTGGCGGGCGTAATCAACGGCTGGGCTGAGCCCGCAATCTTAGACGCCTATGAGCTAGAGCGCCAACCGGTCAGCGAGCAGGTTTCGCGTTACGCGATGGATACGTCACTCGCACGAGAATCACACGGAAACGCGCTCCCCGACAACTTAGAGGAGCCCGGACCTGAGGGCGACGCGGTACGAGCACGCGTCGGCAGGGAGGCTTACGAACTCAACCTTGGCCAGTTCTGCTGCGGCGGCCTGAACTTCGGCTATTTCTATGATGCCTCCCCAACAATTGCCTACGACGGCGAGGAGGCACCCAGATACAACCTGTATGACTTCCGCCAGTCTACTGTTCCTGGATGCCGCACGCCCCATCTGTGGTTACGCGACGGGAGATCACTGTACGACGCGCTGGGACCGGAGTTTACTCTGCTGCGTCTCGATCCTGCCGTCGAAACTGGCCGCCTTGAGGCGGCGGCTGCACAGCGTGGGCTACCCCTCGTTGTGCTCGATGTGGACGTGGACGATAGCGCCTCGCTCTATCCACGTAGACTGGTCCTCTCCCGCCCAGATCAGCACGTGGCCTGGCGTGGCGATGAGCCGCCACAAGACCCTGCAGGCCTGATCGACCGTCTCCGGGGTGCATCCTCGACTCCGTAGGTGCCGCAGTCGGGACCTGAGCGCCCCTCGCACCCAGCCCGAACATGCGCACTGGTGCTCGAGTAGCTCTCGTACGAAGCCGTCGGCCTCCTATCGGGCGTTTGCGAGGGAGCCGTCGATTGAGTCCTCGGCGATCGGCCGACGTGTCCTATGCCCCAAGCGGTAGAGCGTGATGTCGAAATAATCCGCTGTTCCTTCGAGAACAATGGCTAAGACGCCATCGTGCTTCCGCCACGACAAACGCGCCGGCAGGTTCGCGGCCACAATCGCCTCCCCGCAGCGGACACTAGGGACGCAACTCCCCTGGGTTGCGGCCTTTGTCACAAGGTCCAATCCCCTCGCCGGCGCCGAATGGTTGCCAAAACCGGCCACCACAGGAGGGGTGTCCATGCTGGCGTCATCAGCAGCAGGCGGAGCTCCTCACGAAAGGGCTGCCGTAGACCTCGCCTTTGTCCAAAGGTGAGATTCTATGAGCTAAATCCTCCTGTTTCCACGCACATACTTTCGGGGAAGCTTACCTGAAGGTGAAAGTCTGGGCCGAGGTGACTTAAAGGTGCTGCGAAATGGAGTCCGAGCCCCACAAGGGCTGAGAGGCATCGAAGCGGGGGGAACCAGCGGCTGCCCATCGCGCTGTTGTCGTTGACCGGGCGGGGGTGAATGAAAGCGGGATCCTGCTTCTCGAACTTGGAGTCGCAACGAATCTCTTCAACCAGGTTCGGCGAGAGCAGGCGGAGCTGTCTCTGCCAACAGCTACCTCGGGCAGCTCTCTTGGAAAGCAGGGTTTGGCCTTTGCTTTGCTCAGCGAGAACGCCTGTAGTCGATACAAGACGGTGCCGGAGGATCTCAGGTCCTTGGGGAGGAGTCAATGGTGAACCTTGATCGTGCGCTATGTGTTATCTGCATGTTCGCTGGGCTGGTGACGCTGGATGCCGGGGCCGCGGATGTCGAGGGAAGCAAGGATCACCCGCTGATCACGCGGTACCCGGGATCGCAGATCACCGAGTACAGCCAGATACAGTACGGCGAGTACACGCTGCCGCTCGGCATTCCGCAGGACGGTCATTTTGCGAAGAGCCAGCATCTTGAAGGCAAGGTGACGCGAATCCGCTACGAGATCCCGGAAGGGCGCTCCTCCCTTGAGGTGTTTCGCAACTACCAGGGAGCGCTCCAGCGCGGCGGCTTCGCGTCTCTGTTTACCTGTTCCGGCGAAGGGCAATGCGGCAATGGACAAGGGCTCGCGGAGTGGAGTGCCGGCTGGTGTGGGGGCTGCTCGCCGCGCCACGTGTCGGCAAGGCTGCCCCGCCCGGAGGGTGATGTCTACGTGAGCGTCCATATCGAGCAGGATAACCCCAGCACCCGGGCCCAGACGCAAATGGACATGATCGAGTTGAAGCCCATGGACGCAGGCCTGGTCAGTGTAAATGCCGAGTCGCTGGCGCGGGACATTAGTCGCACCGGCCACGTCTCGGTCTATGGCATCTACTTCGACACCGGCAAGGCGGACGTGAAGCCCGAATCCGACGCCACACTCAAGGAAATCTCCAAGCTACTGCAGCAGGACCCCAAGCTCAGTCTCTACGTGGTGGGTCACACGGACAATGTGGGGGCGTTGGCAAGCAACATGGACCTTTCGCGCCGCCGCGCCATTGCCGTGGCTCAGGTGTTGACAACGAAGTATGGGATCGCCGAGGCACGGCTCAACGCTCAGGGAGACGGCCCGCTTGCGCCGGTTGCGTCGAATGACGGTGAAGCCGGCCGCGCCAAGAACCGGCGGGTGGAGCTGGTGAAACAATGATCGGTCTTCGCGTCCTCTGAGTCTCGGCCCGGTTTAGTCAGCTTTAGCCCGGGCCGCGCACTCTTGCGCTCCTTCCAAGACTCGGTGCTCGGGGTAGTGTTGTCGAGGCATGGGTTTGCCAGCGGGTGGTCAACTGGTACTCTCTTGCACCGGAGATCACGCCGCCTAACGCCAGTAGGCGAGCGATAGTGTGGCCCTAGTGTACTTGCGAGCCGGACGCCCGGTGATAACGGGCACGCCCGAAAGGAGTTGGGACTTGGAAGACGTGGCCTTCTTGCGCAACATTGCGCACGAATTTGAGGAAGGGTTCAACAATGGTGACGTGGACCGGATCATGCGGTTTTACGGCGAGACGTATGTCGATGTGAACCTGAGACACCCAGTCCAGAACAAGGCCGAGCGCCGAGAATACTACTCCCAGGTCATGCGTCGTCCAGGCCTTCGCGTCCGGGTGCAACCGGATGACATTCTCGTCAGAGGCGACCTCGCCTTCGTACGGGGAACGATTCTCCTGACGCAGGCGCCCACTACCGGCGCAGCGCCGACCCGAACCGAGCTACGCTATTTGGAGGTCGCGGAACGCACACCGGACGGAGGCTGGCAAGTGTTATGGGGGATGGACGGCCCCGTTCAGGAATATGAAGCTGGGTCGTCATGAGAGGATCCATGTATCGGACACTGATGTGAAGGAGAGATCCGCGATGAGTGAGCGAGTGAAAGTGGCGAACCTAAGCGAGCTCCCGCCCGGCTCGGGCCGCCAGGTGAATGCTGGGGGAAAAGCGCTTGCCGTCTTCAATGTCGATGGCACGATCCACGCAATCGACGGGACCTGCACGCACCGTGGGGGCCCTTTGGGAGAAGGGGAGCTGAACGGGACGATCGTCACCTGCCCCTGGCACGGCGGCAAGTTCGATGTAACGACAGGAGCAGTCCTTGGGCCGCCTCCTCCCCACGGGGTGCACGCCTATAAGGTAACCCTCGAGGGCGACGCGATCGTCGTTGAGGTCGGCTAACAAGGGCTGCGGCTCGTGCTCGCCCCCGTTTCATTGCGGAGCCCTTCCGTGTTCACCAAGATCTGGGACTGAGCGGCCTGGCTGTGAAAACCGCGTTCACCGCGGTGTTGCCCTGGCCGTCAGAGACGTAGCAGCGGCCATAGCTCGGAGTGGAGCTATCCTCCGGTTTCGAGATCCTCCCTCCCTACGGTGGCCGGTCGCGTTTCTCAGCGCATTTGCTATGGACAACATTCCGGAGAAGTCGGCGTAGACCAAGGAGGTGAGCGATGGGCAGCGGACAGGCGCTGTTGTCGTTTACAGCCGCGGCGGGGCTGCTGACGGTCACCCCGGGGCTCGACACGGCGCTGGTTCTCCGGACGGCCGCTGTCGAAGGCCCGCGCCGTGCGATGCTGGCTGGAGCCGGGATCTGTGTCGGCTGCCTGGCTTGGGGACTCGGAGCCTCGGTGGGGCTGGGCGCCCTTCTGGCCGCTTCGGAGCTGGCCTACGACATTCTGCGCATCGTCGGGGCGTCCTACCTGATCTTCCTGGGCAGCAAACTTCTTCTGCGCCCACGCTCTTCCGCCTCAGGAATCGGGGAGTCCGAGGCGAGACCCGGAGTGCAGTCCGACGCTCCGGCTCGGTGCTGGTTTGTTCGCGGATTTTTCACGAACATCCTCAACCCCAAGGTGGGGGTGTTCTACGCTACATTCCTGCCGCTGTTCATCCCGGCCGGCGTCAACGTGACAGCCTTCAGCATGTTCCTTGCGTCGATTCACGCGGCGCAAGGCATCCTATGGTTTGCCGTGTTGACGAGTGCAACCCGGCCGCTTGCCCGCTGGCTTGGGCGCCCCGGTGTCGTGGCGACTCTTGACCGAACCACTGGTGGAGTTCTCGTCGGGTTCGGGCTCCGCCTCGCCCTCGAGCACCACCGGTAGGGCCCTGAGGTCCGAGCCGCAACCGACTGGTTTCCACTGATTTCGGAAGATCGTTGTTTCTTGTCCGTACGCCTTCTTGGTCGTTCAGGATAGCCAGGCATGCCTGTTGACAACAGGTCAGGTGAGTGATTCTTGCCGCGATTCGCGCGTTACCTAGTAAGAAGCGTCCCTTCAGCCGGAAAAGAGAGAGGGAGCCGTGCATGGGAAACGCCGGGGATTTGTTACCACCGAGAGCGTCCCGGATCCTCGCATAGGGCTCCGCCCAGACCCAGACCGTGGGTAGCGAGGTTCCACGGGCGCCGGAATTTGGACCTAACCCTTCGTCGAGAGCCAGCGCCAGGGCCAGACCAGGGGGATTATGATCAAAGCAGCGACAGCGTTAGGGAAAGGTATCTTGGCAAAGGCTGTGGGGGGTGTGAACGGGGCAAGGGTAAAAGAGTCACTCAGAAGACTGCCTCCCTGATCCCCGCCGAACGAAGCCGACGGAAATACGATCACGACAATCCATGTATTCTCCCTGTTGCGGCACGTTGTCGGCATCATCGCCCTCAAAGCATCTAGCGCTCGCCTGTGAGTTGAAGCCGATCGACCTGCGCCCAGCCTAGCGACGTACGCGCGAGACTCTCGCGGAGACTACCGCGCGGTGAAGCTGGTGATCGAGCCACCGTGGAGCAACGGCCCGATCGAAGGCCAGGATCAACCGCCTGAAGGCGATCAAGCGCCAGATGTGCGGCGGGGCCGGCGGTCCAGATCGCAGGGGCGGTCGAGGTTCTCAAGGGGGGCCAGTAGTGCCAACGGTCTTTTCGCGCGGCGCAGGGCGCGTCGCAGGCTCTGCCGCGTTCCCCAGCCGCACCAGTTGACGGATTCTAGGTCCTCGATGGGCCGGGCCGCGGCGACCAGATAGACGCCTCCATCCCGAGCGGGCCCGAGGACCACCTGGTCCTCGTCTTGGGCCAGCAGCTCCAGGGCTTTTCGAACTACTGAAGGCACTCGTGATGCCTTTGGAGCCCCTCGCTAGCGCATGGAAGAATTCGTTCGCGATAGGGGTGAGTAGGGCGAGAGTCGCTGTGCCCTCGTGGAGGAGTACTGCAATCGCGAGTCCCGAACGCCGAGACACGCCAAGGGGTGTCAGGCGATGCTGCTGGAGCCACACCGAGAATACGGAAGAACCCGGCACACAAGGGGAGGCCAACAGCTGGTCAATGACCCACCTGGCAGGCCGTTGTCTTGAAGAGACTGCACCGTGCTGTCGACGTGATCCACGTCACGCGTCTCTATCGTATTCTCATCGCGGGGTTCAGCATGGAGAGAATCCAGTCCCCGAGCTCGGGGAATTGCGTCGCTAGCAGAGTGAGCAGAGGCACTAGGCCATAGACTAGAAGGTTCGTTGCGAATTCAAGATTGAAGTTGATTCGCCCCGGGCTCGTTTTAGCGATGTAGCTCAGGATTAGGTCACGATCCATATCTACAAAGGTCCAGACGACACCCGCGATGCCTATTAGTCCTACTATCCATGCGAGGCCGATGACGGGGTGCCGTGGCTGAAAAGGATAGGACCCGATTAGAGCCATTAGCAAGACAAAGCCGGCTAGCGCGAACGTGAGCACGTTCCGCATGTGTGAAAAGGCATAGTGAATGAACGACACAAACCGCACGGCGACGTACTCCTCTGCGATCCGAATGTAGACGTCGGGGGGCGACGGCACCTGCCGTCGAAGCCAGACTATGGTATTTAGCGCTTCCTGCTCCTTGTCTGACTTGTCCGCGATTTCAGCTCTGGATGGCCAGAGAATCCAGGCTCTTTCCAACATGCGGCAGACGCCCATGGTGGCTAAGGCAAGCTCGGTGCGGAGACTCTTGCGGTCAAGTTGCGTGGAGGCGTAACCTTCGTGGGCGCCGCGAAGCACCGCTGTGAACATCCCATCGGCGTTCATCTGTGCAGTCTGCACTTCCTTGGAAAGCAGGAGCTGCCCATCGAGCCCTTGGATTCTCTTACCAAGGTTGACAAGTGTTTTCAAGTGTGAGACTGCCACATGGAGAGAAGTAAGTGTTGGGGCCGTCCGCCACATTCTCCATTGCGACCTGGCAAGCCCGTCGGGCATGCGGTTGAAGGCGTCGGCGAGCGGGCTCCACGCGAGAATTCGCAGTAACGCGGAGAGGCGGAGCCAGATGGCACGGAATTCCAGTACGCTCCAAGCGACACACCAGCCGCACAAGAGGAGGAGTAGATTCAAGAGAACACCCCAACAACGGCCATCAAACGAGCGGTACCAGCCGTCACGTACGAAGAGCAGTTGGAACATTAGCAATCCGCCAAGGGGGAGGATGCACGCGAGGATTGACGTGGAGGGATTGCGGATTATTAGAGTAAACGTGCTGTAGGGTTCGAGTAAGGCGAGAAGGCTCTGGGGCGGATCGTCTTTCGGGGGCTGGATGCGCTGCTCTTCATAGAGGAGAGACCGTCGGACCTGGCACACCGCAAAGAGCGCGAGAACCACGCTACCGAGGCAGAGTGGAAGCAGGGGTCCGGAACGGCTCAGGAGAGCGAAGCTACGGTTCAAGAATAAGAATTCCTGCAATAGGAAGTTCTGCCCCGCTTCCGCGTCTGCAGCGGAAAAGGTAACGGCGGCGACGGCGATCCCGATAGCGGCGAATGGCAGAAGCATCGCTAGGTTGAAGGCAAACGCGCGCCCGACTTGTGTGATCGATCTCTCTGGGGAAGATGTGTCTGTACCTATCTTGATCAAGCGCCGAGCGCCAAATAGCTGGTGTACCTCAAGGAGGGAGATACGGGCCGTGAAGAATGTCAAGACGAATGCCGAAGCAAGGATGAGGCCGGCAAGGACTTGGATGGGCCCATCGCGCCGAGCGATGAGCTCCCAGAGCGCCAGCTGCGTCGCGAGGAAGCCCTGGATGACTGCGAGGACAAAGGCAAGGCCAGCCATTGCTGCGTGGTTCATGAACACATGCGATTCATCGTGACACCTGCAAAAGAACACTCGCAGCCTGTCGCGGGCCATGCCAGCGCCCCGCGACTGTCCGCTTGAGGCGGAACTCTGGTCGCCGTTTGACGCTGCAGGGCGGTAGTGGTGGTACCCGAAGGCGAAGACAAAGGCCGCAATGGACCAGGCCGTGAACAAGACGAGTACCGCAGCGGGAATGGGAAGGCGAGGCAACGAATGAATGTCACTAGCGTCTGGAACGCCTGCGTCTGGCAGCAGAGGCGTCCCGCCATTTACCGCTGATGCGGGCAATAGCCACACCGGCCAAAAACCATGACGGCCGTTTACCACAATCCAAATCGGAGGAAGGTGTGACTGGGTGGGGCCCGCGACCTCGATCGGTGCATAGTCCACCGCCCTGTTGCCCTGGCGCATCAGGAACAGCAGCGCGTTGTAAATGCCCTCCTCACTTGAGCCCGGAAAAGTGCGTCGATGGCTCCCGGTAGCATGCCACGCCTGGTCTGCGGCAAGGAGGGGGTAGGTGGTGACTACGAGAAGGCCGTCGAGGGACGGCTGAAGCTCAGGATGCTGATACAACACGTCCGCGCCGAACGTGAAAAGCTGGGCGTCGGTGCCGTATTCACGTGCCTTGCGGGCCAGGAAGAGCACATCGCGAGTGTCGGATGCGACGAGGCCAAGATACCGGATCCGCTGGCGCCGAACCGTGTCGAAGACGTTAGCAAGCACGAGGTCCGCGGCGTTTGCGGTCATCCGTGGCTCAAAAGGCGAAAGCGCATCCTTTGGCCTCTCGGGTCCCTCAAGAGAGATCTCCAGCGCCCGCTGCACTGGTGGACCCGCCAAGGTCGCCCGCCGTGACGATTCGCGCTTCTCGTACGCGCTCCGAATCTGAGAGATCTGGAGCGGGAACCGCATGATGAGTTTTAGGTCAGGCAGGGCCGACCCCTGACTGTTAGGAGAGGCGACAGGGGAGGCAAACTTCCTTGCGAAATCCTGGCCGAATGCTGTTCCGTCCTCCACCAACAGTGCGACGTGGGCTGCGGGATAGACGCCGATGCTCTTGAAATACCTGTGGAGGGCCTGAAGCATCGCACCATCTGTGTGGGTGACCGTCTCGTACCAACTCTTGCCCTTAAGACTGAGAGTGCTGCTGTTGGTGTCTGCCGTTGCTGAGCCGGACATGACGTGGACTCCCCTAAGCAGTACCTGTGAGTTCAGGACGATGTGGAGGGACTCGGAGCTTCCCGAGAAATAGGGAGCCAGGATCGGAAGGGGCAACCCTGCGTCGAGCAAAGAAGCTGCATTAGCTTTTTCAAATTCGCTGATTGCGTTCAATGACTGGACAAACGCGTCCTTCTGAAGGCCGTGCGTCGGTGTTTCGCCGATGAGGAAGAGCACGACCAGCTCTCGTTTCTTTCGAAAGAGTACAGCTCCGGGGTGACTGCGGTGTGCATCCAGCATCGGTGGCCGGGCATTCAGTGTTGGCTTCCCAGAGGAGTTGGTGGCCCAAACGGCCTCTACCTCAGTAGGTGCAGGTATGCGCCACGGCAGCGACCACCTGTCGAGGTCGTACCCGCTGTCGACCATCGCCGAGACCATTGCCTCAAGACCGCGGTCGAACAAGCTCGCGAAGTGTGAGTCGACCGGATCCGGCAGGGTTGCAACGACGAATTGGACTTTGTACGGCCCCGCCTCGACGCTATCGACCGTCCGCGCCTTACCGTTAGCATCCTGTCCGAGGAAATCATCCAGCACGAACAAGGGGGCCAAGTAAGAATCCTCCGCCTTAGGGTTGGACGCGGTTGGGATTGTTGGCGGGGGGACGGAAGCAGACTGCGGAATCAGCGAATAGAACGCAAGCACTATTGCGCCAAGGCCCAGCGTGGCACCGACGTTTCGGTCAATCACAGCTCTGCTCCTCGCGGTAGGCATCACGCCAGAAGGCAAAGGCGCGTCCGGTCCCCTCCCTCCGAGGTCCTTCCGTGTGGATGGCCCGCAATCCGTAGAGTCGTCCCCGTGGCCTCATGCACCTTCTCCTTGCGCAGCGAAACGGTCAGGCTTGCTGTCAAGTGTCTTGTCGAACGGCCCTTCGCTTTTCCCCGCCTGGATACTCCTCGGCGGGGAAATCTTCGTTAGAGTTATGGCGAAACTGCTGGGCATCGGCCGGGTCGGGGAGGGAAGGTCGCCCGGCCACCATCAAGCGCTGCCTCTTACGTTCTATTGAATGTGATAGATGCTATTCGCCCAGAGAAGTTGTGTCGTAAGCGTATTCAGTGGGATCCGGAACTGTCCGACTTGCAACTGCCGACCTCCACGCGAGAGGTACGGATGCGGGTATTGGTTGTAGGGGTAGATCTCGAATGGGAAGGGGTCGTTCACCACGACATATTGGCCGGATGCGCTCAAGTCGTAACCGACCAGCACGGCTATGTGCTGTGAAGCGTTTGGTAGAGCAAACCCGCCTCCCGGGGCGATCCCGACGACGATGGGGCGCCGGGCGTCTACTTCGGCCTTGATCTCGTCAGCGCTCAGCGCCCGGAAGACCAAGGACGCCGAGAGGACACGCGACGGTACTCCCAGACTCCGTAGGAAGACGCCGTACAGCGTGATCACTTGATATTCATTCGACATCGGGCCAATAGTAAATTGGCACAGGGCACAGTTGTAAGAGCATTCCGGGTAGGCGCTGACAAACCACGAAGCAACGATTCCACACTGGTAGTCACCGCCCGGATTGACATTGGGCAACCCGTAGTATCTCAGCACCATCTCGCCCGCGGCGGCCCAGCACCAGACGGGCGTCTCTTGGATGGTGGGCTGGATTGGCAGAATTACAAGGCTGGAAGTCGGCACCGGACCGGGTCCGACGGGGTTGATGGGGCTGGGGGTTGGACTAGGAGTCGGAGTGGGACAAGCTGGTAGAAACGTTACCACGGCAGCTAGAAGCGCGATTCTTTGGGAGTAGAGCCCCACGCGGCCTCGGTTACTCAGTGGAAGAGGCACGTTCGCGAGTTGGCCGCGGTGTTGGCAGTGGAGTTGGAGAAGGAGAGGGCCCATGCGGGACTGACCCCCCATCGCAGCCCGAGAGGAGACAGGCAAGCGGGAATCCCGCGACTACGCTGGCCAAGACCGTGCGCATGCCTCAGGCTCCATTTGTAGGCGGAGCGGCCTACTGTCGCGGAGGGGAAGAATGACAATATCTCATACGCCTTTCGCGCAGCTCCGTCAAGCATTTTGTGGCTCTTCCGCACTTCCGTGTGCTCCTCAGAGCGCTGCGAAAGGCTCGACGGGAAGACGCGAGGCTTCAGCAACTCGAACCCCGCACGACCGTACATCTGGCACTTGTTGTGATCGCCAGCTCCACGGCACAAAATCTCAGCGGAAGAGTCCCCACTAGGAGCCACGTTCAATCCAAAGACGGAACCTCTATTGCCTACTGGCAGAGCGGCCGCGGTTCAGCACTGGTGCTCGTCCATGGCACGACCGCCGATCACCAGCGTTGGGCGCCGATCTTGCCCGCGCTCGAGAAGCGTTTCACCGTATATGTCGTCGACGGTCGTGGGCGCGGCGGCAGCGGCGATGCGCCCAACTACGCGCTGGAGCGCGAGTCCGAGGACATCGCAGCGGTCGTCGATGCAATCGGCGAGGCAGTGTTCCTGCTCGGGCACTCTCACGGGGCCATCTGCTCGCTCGAGGCCACCTTGCGCACGTCGAACGTTAGCAAGCTCATTCTGTACGAGCCATCACGGATGGGACGATTTATCCGGCAGGGATCCTAGAGCGCCGACAAGCGTTGCTCGATGCCGGCGATCGCGCGGGCGTCGTGACTACGTTCTTCAGAGAGGTCGTACGCATGCCGCAAAGCGAGGTCGACATCATGCGCTCGGTGCCAGCCTGGCCCGCGCGCGTTGCCGCAGCCCACACGATCGTCCGTGAGATTCGCCTCGACGACCTCTACCGCCTGGATCCAGCGCGGTTGGCCAGGATGCGATCCCCCACGCTCCTCTTGCTCGGCGGTGACAGCCCGATGTTCTTCAAGAGGGCCATCGAAGCCGTCCACGCATCCCTGCCTAACAATCGCATCGAGGTCATACCCGGACAGCAGCACACGGCAATCAACACCGCACCCGAGCTATTCCTTCGCTGGTCCTCGAATTCCTCGTAGGGTAGCTTCTACCAGCGTCTTCCATCGCCTTAGACGGCCTATCACCCCGAGGGTGTGAACCGTCCCTGCCTAGCGAAGGATTTAACGCAGCCTTCCTCTCGGTCCTCTGGGGCGCCGTGCGCTCAGATCAGGCGGATTTGACGGCTCCTGAAGGGTCGGAGGAGTTGGCGCTGCGCCGAGGTCGGGGTTCGATCCGCTGTGATCTGACGCAGTGCTTGTAAGGTCAACGAGACCAAGCCTGGAAGACCTTGGTTTCCCAAGTCAACCGAGCCGGGTCTTCTCCGATGAGTGACGGCCCTCACACCCAGCCTGAACACGTGCTGCACTGGTGCTCGAGTAGCTCTCGAACGAGGCCGTCCGCCTCCTGTCGGGCGTTTGCTAGGGAGCCCTCGATTGAGTCCTCGGCGATCGGCCGACATGTCCTATGCCCCAAGCGGTAGAGCGTGATGTCGAAATAGCCCGCTGTTCCTTCGAGAACAATGGCTAAGACGCCATCGTGCTTCCGCCATGACAAGAGCGCCGACAGATTTGCGGCCATGATCGCCTCCCCGCAGCGGACACTACGGAGACGCAACCCCCCTGGGCGTGGCCTATGTCACAAGGGTCCGGTCCCCTCGCATGGTGCCGGATGGCGACACTTGGCTTTCGAGAATGTCGGCCGGTGGCGTCCCCATAAGTGGCGCTCCTTAAATGAGTTAAGTCACTGACATTGGAGCGCTTGACCAAACGCGACCCCCGGCAGCCGGTTGCGACCGAGCAGAGGCTGCCCAATGCGATTGGACCTGACTCGGTGTCGGTTCGTGGTACCGCGCCATGCTGACTCGCCCAAATGACGGGCCCTACGGCCAGGCGGGGCGGAAAACCGTACAAGACGGAAGCGCTACTCTAGGGTCGGGTCTGCCTTCGGAGGCGCAGCCGGCTGACGCTTGAAATCGAAGCAGTCCGACATGCTATCGGCCGCCGCCACGCGCTTGTGAGGCGCAGCCACCCCGAACTGCTGCACGCAGAACTTTAGCAGGCTCACGTGCGAGTGTCTCACTTTGGAGATGTATCCGCTCCGGGCAAAAGGGCTCAGAACCAAGCAGCCCACGCGTGAGCCGTACCGAAACTGGGTGCCGTCGGTCCACTGCTCTACGTTCTCGGGGGCCACGTGATCGAGCCAGCCTCCCCAATCATCCCAGGTGATGAAGATGGCGGTCTTTGGCCACAGGCCGCTCTGTACGACGGCGTTGACCTGAGCGACCGTCCACTGCATGCCCAGCGTGACGTTGTCGAGGGGATGCTCGCTCTCATTGTGCGGCGCGTACACCCAGGACACGGTTGGAATCCTTCCCCCGTTTGCGTCCGTCACGAACTGCCGGCTGGGAAACTTGTTTCGTCCCCTGAGGGCCGCGATGAAGTCGAACGCGTAACCCCCGTAGTTTCCCCAGGTGAGACCGTTCGCCTCTAAGTTCTCCGGCAGGGACGGAATATTGAAGGGCTGCATGCCGGGACCAAGGCGATAGTTGTGGGGGTTCACAATGACCGGAGAGTCACCCGCGATGAGCATCAAGTGGTTCGGTGACGATGGCCCCGTCACGTCGGTGAAGTAGTTGTCGCACAGCGTGTACTGGCGTGCGTACGCGAAGTATGCCGGGATGTCCTGTTCGACGAACTGGGCGCGAACCGCTGTCGTCTTCCGCGTGAGCCAAGCTGCGTGCTCATGGTTCGGATCGTGGGGTGGGGGATTGGGGGACCGGGGAAGCCGGGCCCCGTTCGCCCCCGGGAACGTACCGAAATAGTTGTCGAAGCAGTGATTCTCCTTGACGATGATCACCACATGCTCGATCGGCCCCTCGACCGGCTTGGGCTGCCCCAGTGGGCCAGGCGCTGGCTGTGGTCTTGGGGGTAGACCGGGCTTTCGTCTGGACGGCTTAGCAGTGGACGCGCCAGGCCGCTTACGCTTCGTTCTCCCCTTGGTGGGGCGCTTGCTCTTTGCAGTCTGTCTTTTCGTCGGCATGCTGCCCTGGAGCTGAGTCGCGTCACCACCGAGGCATTGGCGCCAACGCTCGTGAAGAACCTGCGGCCGCGGCTGCTCTTTCTGGGTGATCGAGTCTAACACCGGGAGCAGCGCTGTCCAACCGATTCTTCTTCGCTCCTCTCAACACCGCTAGGGAGCCTCTTCGTAGTACCTTGAGGTCGTGCGTCTTGGATGAGGGGGATTCGAACAAGTGCCCCAAGCCCAGGTGCGACTTCCGCCAGGCCGAAGCCCTCGAAGAGAGTCCGGGAACGCTCATTGGCCTCGCGGTGATTGCCAAGGGCAACAGCTGAAGTTGACGTGCAGGCAGGCCTTGAGAACCTGGCGCTGTAGGGATACCTCCGGTCTGAAGAAAGCCTTAAGAGAGGGGGGGCAGGAACATCCCTGTGTGGCGGCGGTGCTCAGCAAAGCGGTCTCCGAACTCCTGCCCGAGGAACGACTCTTCCCGACGGGCCTTGAGATAAAAGGAGAGCCAGGCGATGGCCACAGCGAGCAGACCACGCACCTCGCCAATGGCGACCGCGGTGCCCAGGATTGCCACAAGAATGCCTGTATAAATCGGATGACGAATGCTGTGGTAAGGGCCGCTGCGAATCAGTTCATGTCCTTCCTTGATAGTGACGACACCGCTCCAGTTCGCGCCAAGATGCCAGCGTGCCCAAAATGCGATGGCCACGCCGGCGGCAGTCAGCAAGACACCGATCCACGCCGTGGTATTACTGGCAGGGACGAAGCGCGCGCCAAACCATCGGTAGTGCGCACCAGGCGGAGACAGCAAGGCAGAGGCGACCGCCAGCATTAGCAGGTATCTGAACCTCTCGCTCCACGATTCGCGCTTGGTCGTCTTCTTTGACTTGAAGGCGGAAACGCTCCAGTACAAACCGAATAAAATCCACAGCGCGTTGATCCACTGTCGTTGGGATGCGAAGTCCATTGGCGCCCCTCTGGGTCCACTAGTCGCCAAGCAGGTCTTCGCTCGGAACTAGGGAACCAGCACGACCTTACCGACCGCCTTACGGTCATGGATGTAATGATGCGCCGCAGCCGCCTCCTCGAACCGGAAGCTCCGGTCCACGTGTGGCCGGATCTGGCCAGCCTCATAGAAGGCTATGAGAGCCTGAAGCTGCGGGCCCAGAATTTCGGGATGGCCGAAAAGGTGGCCCAGGTTCACTCCCGTGAGAGTCTTGTTGTCGTTCATGAGGGTCAGGGGACTCCACTTCTTGATTCTCAGCACCTGGCCTAGAGCGTGCAGCAAGTTGCGACTCTTTCCGCTCGAAGCGGCGGAGAGGCCAAACGCGACCAGTCGACCGCAAGGGGCCAAGAGATCGTAGCCCTTTGTCCAGGACGACCCTCCTACGGCATCCAGGATGAGGTCGAGGCCCGCGTTGCCCACCGCGGCACGCACGCCGGGGACGAAATCGCCCCCGGAATCGATCGGGTAGCGACAGCCTTGCGCCCGCAGGAACTCATGCTTGGCCGGAGAGGCGGTCCCAAGGATGATGCACTGACGGGTCTTCGCCAGCTGGATGGCCGCAAGGCCCACGCCGCCTGCCGCGGAGTGGATCAGCACGCGGGAACCCGGACGCAGCGCGCCGGTGTAGAACATCATGTGATGGGCAGTGAGGTAGACGACAGGCAGGGCAGCCCCTTCCTCAAAGGTCATGGCCGGAGGCATGGGCAGGACCTGGGGGGCTGAGATCACCAGGACGTCGGTGTATCCGCCGAAGCGCGGCATCGCCAGGACGCGGTCCCCCTCCCGAAAGCCGGTCACCCCGGTGCCGACCTGATCTACGACGCCCGCCACTTCATAGCCGACGACGCAAGGGAGCTTGGGGGCGTCGGGATAAAGGCCCACTCGGGCCAGAAGGTCCGAGAAGTTGATTCCGGCGGCGCGGACGCGGATTCGTACCTTGCCCGCACCGGCCACAGGGTCGGGGGCCTCGCGGACCTCTAGGACTTCCGGAGGGCCCGCTTTTGTGATCCACACCTGGCGCATGAGCAAGACCCCCTTTGGATGTCACATCGAGACGACAACATGCGCCGGTGGGAATTCCTCGCGGCCCGCAAACGACCGGTGTGAATCGCTCGGACAAGGGCAATTTAGTCGCCCGACCGTCATCAGATCCCCCAGCCGCCGCTCAGGTGGAGGTTGGCGCCGTTCACGTAGCGCGCCTCCTCCGAGAGCAGGAAGAGGACGGCCGAGACGGCGTCCGACAATTCGCCCACGTATCCGGCGGGGATGTTCTTCACCATCTTCTGCAGCTCTTCGTCGGGAGCGCTTCCCGAGGCGATGAAGCCGGGCGATATCGCGTTGACGGTAATGTTGAATGGGCCGAGGATGCGCGCGAGCGAGCGCGTCAGGACCAGGATGCCAACCTTGGCGATGTAGTGGGCCGTCAGCTGGGGTTGGCCGATCATCTGGTCGGCATTGGCCATGCTGAAGCTGACGATCCGTCCCCACTTTCGCTCCTTCATGGGGCCGGCGACCAGTCGACTCATGTAGAAGACAGGGTCGAGGTTATTGTCGAACATCTCGTGCCAGCTCTCGGGGCTCGTCTCCAGCAGGGGAGCGCGATGGTAGGGTCCCGCGCCATTGATGAGGGCGTCTATTCGCCCCCACTCGGATAGGACGCGGGATACGAAGGCTTCGCAGGCGCGGGGGTCGGAGACGTCGTAGCGACCCTCGATCACGGGCGCTCCCTTTCCGCGCATCACCTCGGCGGCAGCGCGCGCCTCCTCGGAACTCGTCCGATAGCAGAAGGCGACAGACCAGCCCTCTTCTGCGAGACGAAGAGCAACCGCCCGCCCAATCCCCTTGGCGCCCCCGGTCACGACCACGACTCGATTGGCCATTGGCCCCCCTCCCGGGGAAAAGCACTCCGGCATGTTGCGCGAGCGCCATTGCAACTCCAACCGGCGGGCTTTGCAACACCAATTAGGGGGTGCGGGTGCTGCTACGCGGGCTGGATGGGGATCCTCGGAGCCCGACGGTGCCTGGCACCTGCCATGTCCCTAGGGTGCCCCCCACATAGTATGCTCAGCATCGCCCTCGGTGAAGATTACCTGCCCCTCCTGTCAGACCGCGAACGGGGAAGGCGCGCGGCAGTGTCGTAGCTGCGGTCGTCCTCTCGAGCCCACCCTACCCGGTGGGACCCTCGTTGCTTCACGGTACGAGATCCGGCATGCACTGGGGACGGGGGGCATGGGAACGGTCTACAAGGCCTACGATCGCGTCCTTGAGGAGACGATCGCCCTCAAGGTGCTCCGACCGGAGATTGCCCGCGACGCGGAAGTCGCCTGGCGGTTCCAGGCCGAGGTCCGACTCGCGCGCAAGGTCACCCACCGCAACGTCTGCCGGATGTACGACTATGGGCAGGACGGGGACATCCACTTCATCTCCATGGAGTTCATTTCGGGCACAGACCTGAGCAAGGTGGTGCAGGCTCAGGGGGGCTTGATGCCGGACGGGGCGTTCGACGTGGCCCTGGAGATCGCGGCTGGGCTGCAGGCCATCCACGAGGTTGGAATCGTCCACCGCGACCTCAAGGCATCGAACATCATGCTGGACTCGAGGGCCGTGGTGCGGATCATGGATTTTGGCATCTCGAAGGAGTCGGGAAGCAGCGTGACCGGTACCGGAATCATCATCGGAACTCCCGAATATATGAGCCCCGAGCAGGCGCGGGGCGACCGGGTCGGCTTCGCAAGCGATGTCTACGCCCTGGGCATCGTCGTCTTTGAGATCTTCACAGGACAAGTCCCCTTCCGGGGGGCGAACTCGATGGCGACGCTTTACAAGCAGGTCCATGAGCCGCCGCCCCTCGACGGTTCGGCCGCGGCCGTCATCCCGGCATCTTTGATTCCTGTGCTGAGGACCGCGCTCGACAAGGTCCCCGCCTCCCGACACTCCTCGGCGAGGGCGTTCACAGAGGCGCTCCAACAGGCCCGAGGGCAGGCGCAGGCCGCGTTTTTTCTTCCTTCCCCAGGCCTTGCCGTCCCCGTCCCTGCCGTTCCGCCACCTGCCCCCCCGGCCCCGAAGACAGCGGAGGCAGCAGCGGGCCAGCCGCGGCTCGCCACGGCATTCGACAAAATCACGACCCTCCTTCAGGAGAGCCCTGGCCTCCTGCGGCTCCTGGAGGTGATCCTGAACGCCGCTCAGGCCATCGGCTCCGCAGAGGCCGGTCGGCTGGCGCTGCTCGATGTCGAGCCAGCAGGGGGAGCACTCGTCGAAGCCGTTGCCGGCGACGGCTCGGAAGCGCTTCGGGGCACACACCTTGCGCCCGGGGAGAGCCTGCTCCTCAGGGCGGCGGTGCGCGGGAAGGCCCTGCGCTCGAACAACCTCTCAAAAGAGGAGGGCTACTCCCCTAAGGTGGATGAGCTGGCAGCGTCAAAGCCCGGCTTCCTCGTTCTGCCTCTTGTCTCCGGAAATCTGCGGGGTGGGCTCTTGCTCGCGGGCCGGGAAGGAGGTTTCGGCCCGGGCGAGGAAGCTGACCTTGTCCGCCTAATGCGCTTTGGTGCCGTCGTCCTCGAGAACGCCCAGGCCCGGGAACGCGTCCTCGACTCCTTCACCCACACCGCCGAGCTCCTCGTCTCGTTCCTGGAAAAGGCGGACCCCAGCTACCCAATGCACGCCCGGTCGGTCGCCGCCGGTGCGGACATGATCACGGCAGGCCTTGGCCGGCCAGCGGAAGAGCAGCTGCAGATCCACTTCGCCGCTCTCCTTCACGACATCGGGAAGCTGGGCCTCGACCCAGCCCTGCTGCGCACGGAGGGCGAGCTAAACGAGGACCAGCGCCGGCAGATCCAGCAGCACGTGGGCCTCGGCGTCCAGCTCGTCTCACCCATAAGCCCCTGGAAGGAGCTGCCCCGCATCATCGAAGCTCACCACGAACGCTGGGACGGAAGCGGCTACCCCAAGGGCCTCAAGGGCAACGAGATCCCCTTTGGGGCCCGAGTCGTGGCCGTGGCCGACGCCTTCGACGCCATGACCGTCAAGAGTCCGGGGCGTGCGCCGGAAGATGTTCTCGCCGAGCTACAGACGGCTGCTTTCTCACAGTTCGACCCTGTGGTCATCCGAGTCCTGGAGGGGGAGTACCGCCGCCGCGCCGCCCTCCTCAAGCGGTGAAAAGAGCGCCACTCGGGGCGGGGAGGCCGAAGTGGACACGAGCCGATACCTCGAGAGGATTTCGACGGCTCAAGTCTTGACGCATACGTGTCCGAAGGCTCGCATGTGCCTGTGAGCAAGACCTGCATGAAACCCGTACGGTACAGGCGCAAGTCCTTTTTCGTCGACGCTTATGGGAACCCGCGGAAGCCTCAAGCCGGGCAGCATCGAGGTGCCTTGACGTGGGGGCCGTCATGGACGCGAGCGTCTACATTGGACACTGGGAGCGTGGCCTCTACGAGGACACCTTGGCGGAGATCCGGAAGACCTTCGTGATCCGATACTCCGCAGTCCAGCTCTCCGAGCTCAGGCGGGAGCGCGAACGCGTGAGACGGAGCGGACCGTCAACCGGTTGCATTATCTGGCGTGGGGCATCTGGGAACCCACGCCGGTGAGTGAGGCTCCTCAGACCCAGCCAGAACACGCGCCGCACTGGTGCTCGAGTAGGTCTCGAACGAGGCCGTCTGCCTCCTGTCGGGCGTTTGCCAAGGAGCCCTCGATTGAGTCCTCGACGATCGGCCGGCATGTCTTATGCCCCAAGCGGTAGAGTGTGATGTCGAAATGACCCGCTATTCCTTCAAGAACAATGGCTAGGACGCCGTCGTGCTTCCGCCATGACAAGCGCGCCGGCTGGCTGGCGGCGATGATCGCCTCTCCGCAGCGGACACTACGGGGACGCAACACTCCACTGAGACATGAAAGGTCGGGGTGAGGTCGGTCGGGGCTCCCCAAATCGAGCGCAGTCGTGGCGTCGTCGGGCCGCTCACCGAGGAAGCTCAGAACCTTCATGCTATGCATCCTTCCACAAGCAGAAGGTAAGGCTGTGAGGCCACGAATAGTCTAGGAAAATCATAGGTTTTCCCAGCTTCGAACGACGTGGCGACGGGCGATCTCGCGTTGCCAGAAGGCAAGGGCACCGTCCTGGAAAAATGGGGACCGCCACGCTATTCACCGATCTAAGAGTCTGCTCGCCGCTGCAAGTGGTTGCGCGTACGCTGGATACGCGGCTCACTGACCACTGACTGCGAATCAGTTTCTGTTCAGTATGTCTCGCGAGGTGCCAGGAGGTTCCAAGCCGATACGTCCCGTCCTCTGGGTCGGTCGCCGGCGCGCGGCATTAGACTTAGGCTGACCATCCGGCCGGCGAGTCGGTCCTGGCTGATCGCTCCTTGTCCACGGAACGCGGTATCCTCTTCAACACTCCGATGGAGATACCAGCGAAGCACGAAGCGCCGAGTCTGTGGCGACCGTTGCGCACGCCAATCTTCCGCCAGCTGCTAGTCGCCGACGTGGTGTCTGACGTCGGTACATTCATGCAGGGCGTCGGCGCGGCATGGCTCATGGTCTCGCTCGGCGCCGGCCCCATGTACGTAGCGCTGACCCAGACGGCCTCCGCGCTGCCGTTCTTCATCCTCGCGCTGCCCGCCGGAGCGATAGGGGACATTGTCGACCGTCGCAGGCTGATTCTCTATACAGAAGCATGGATGGTCTGTGCCGCGTTCACGCTCGCAGTGGTGACCCTGACGGGTGTCATCACCCCGTGGATCCTGCTTGCGCTGACGTTCGCGCTGTCTGCGGGAGATGCGTTCGAAACGCCCACTTGGCGGGCGGTACTTCCGGAGCTTGTGCCGAAGGACGATCTGCCCGCGGCCTCGGCGCTCAACGGCATTGAATTCAACATCGCACGGGCAGTAGGCCCGGCGCTCGCCGGCGTACTGATCGCGACGGCTGGCGTCGGCGCCGCCTTCCTTCTAAACGTGGCGTCGTTCGCCGGCGTCATTCTCGTGGTTGCGCGTTGGAAGCGTCCAGTTCATAAACGAACGTCGCCGCCGGAAACGGTCGGTGGAGCGACGATAGCCGCCATCCGCTACGTTCGACACGCTCCCGCGATCCGTGCGCTTATGCTGCGGTCCGGCGTGGTGATGTTCTTTGCCAGCGCGTCGTTCGCACTTTTGCCGACGGTGGCGCACAACATCAGTAACAACGCGATTGGGTACGGGATTCTTCTAGGGTGCTTCGGAGCCGGTGCAGTCGGAGGTGCGCTGCTGATGCAGCCCGCCCGCGCCCGTTGGTCGACGGAAGGCATCGCCTCGATGGCCGTCGCGTTGCTCGGCGCGATGATTGTCGCGACCGGCCTGGTCCACAGCCTCGGCGGTCTCATCTTCATCATGCTCGTGAGCGGTGCCGGTTGGATCCTCTTCATCTCCCTCGTGAGTGCGCTTGTGCAGACTTCCGCTCCTGACTGGGTCCGAGCTCGCGTGCTCGCGGTCTTCATGCTGATCTCTCAAGGAGGGATGGCCGCGGGGAGTGCGGTGTGGGGAAGCGTTAGTGCGCACGCGAGCGTCGAAACAGCACTCCTGTGGGCGGGCGTGGGCACGGTCGCGACGACAGCGCTGGGACTGATGGCGAGACTGCCGGCCATGGCCGCCGACGTAAGCCCCTGGAACCACTGGCGCATGCCGGCGATCGTGAAAGACGTCGCGCCGAGTCTTGAGCGGGGTCCCGTGCTCGTGACTGTCGAGTACGTTGTTGATGCGCAGAACGCAAAGCAGTTCCTGCAGACGCTACACAGGTATGGGCGCGTCAGGCGACGAGACGGTGCATCTCGTTGGGGAGTCTTCCGGGACGTCGAACACGCTGATCTGTACGTCGAGACTTTCTTGGTGAGCTCCTGGGCGGAGCATCTGCGCCAACATGAGCGCTCGACACGCGAGGATCGGGATTTGGAGGATCGACTACACAGCTACACGCGTAGTGAGCCGAAGGTGCGGCATCTCATTCATGTCGAAGCCGAGAGTTAGTGGGTCGTGACCCGCGTCCGGGTCCCTACTACGGGCCTTTAAGGACAAGGCCTTGGGAGTGTCCGATAGACGAAGGAAGATGCTCAGCGACCTGTCGCGGACACGGCGGTCTCTGACGACCGTCTGACGAAGTCCGCGACTCCCTCGACGCTGAGACGTCCCACTTTCCCATCTGGACCGATCACAAACCTCGCGAACCGCGGGTAAGCCATTGGACCGCGTAAGCTCATGCGGAACAAGTCGTAGTGCCAGTGTGTGAGATCGGCCTCCTGAGCGCCCGGGAAGCCGAGAAGTAGCCCGCCTGGCTGCTCGGTGACGTGTACCTCACCGTAGGCGGGATCGAAGTAGGTTCCGGCAAACGCCGAGAGGGGAAGCTGCGGGCTGGTGCCGACGCGCCGCCCATCCCTAAGGCGCTTCTCAGCTTCTTGGGTCTCGCGCTCCTGCGCCTCGTACCCGGTCAGGACGCGGTGACTCCAGTCAACCTCCGGTGCGCCCAGATGGAGATCGAAGGCCGTAAGGACCAGGGCCGGCGCCAGGCCCGTGCGATCGGCGTTCGCGATCACCACGACGCCGATGCCATCGTCGGGGAGCAGACCGACGGTGGAGTGGAAGCCATAGACGTTGCCGGTGTGCGAGGACATGCGCCGGCCTCGGTAGTCGTTGAGACGCCACCCGAGGCCGTAGGCCATGAAGTGTACGGCCGGCTCTTCCCGGAGAAACGGCGACCAGTTCTCGCGGGGGATCGGAATCTGTGGCTCATGCATCTCCGCGAACTGCTTCTCGCTCAGCAAACGCTTGCCCTCGAACACCCCCTTGCCTACCAGGAACCTGACCCAACGCGCCATGTCCCTGACGCTCATGGACAGCTCTCCGCCCGCGGGGCCGATGTTGGCGTAACGCCGCCAGGGAATGACTTGCATGCGTCCGTTCTTCTTGAGATGGGGCATGGTGAGGTTGGTCCCGGCTCGCGCGTCCCCGATTCCGACGGAGCGTCCGACCAGGTCACAACAGAAGCAGGGCGCCACACTCTCGGGCGACCAGAGCGAGTCGAGAGTGAGGTGGGCGCCGGTAATTCCGAGCGGAGCCAGCAGCCGCGACTGGAGCACGTCCTCCCAGCGCTTACCAGAGACCTCGGCCACGATCTCTCCGGCGGTCGTGTACATCAGGTTGCTGTAGTCGTAATGGGCGCGGAAGGGCGCGTAAGGCTCGATGAAGCGCAGCCGCCGGAGCACCTCCCGGCGGTCGAGCGTTGTGGCAGCCGGAAGCAGAGCCCCCCCAACCCCGACGCGATGGGTCAGGAGGTCCCGCAGCGTCACTTCACGAGTGACCCAGGGGTCGAAGAGCTGGAACCATGGGAGGTGCTTAGTGACCCGATCATCCCAGGCGAGCTTACCTTCGTCGACCAGCATGGCGACCAGAGTGGCCGTCATGGCCTTGGTGGTAGAGCCGATCGCCATGACTGTGTCAAGGTCGACCGGCTCCGGTTTCCCCAGCTCCTTGACACCGTACGCGCGAATGAAGGCGACCCGATCGCCCTCGACCACCGCGATGGCTAGTCCGGGGACCTCCCATTCCGCCATGCCCCGCCGCACCGCCGCATCGAGCCTTAGCCAGCGCGGGTCCTTTTGCGCGGTCGGCTGCGCGCCGACCGTCGCCGCCGACAGAACGAGGGCTAGGAGCGAGAAGAGACTCGACCTGGACATCGCGGGCAGACGGGGCTCAAGCCTTCCAAACCGCCTTGAAGACTCGAATGAAGTTCTCACCGAGGATCTTCCGTACGTCCGCATCGGAGTAGCCTCGTGCCTTTAGGCCCTTGGTGAAGCTCGCAAGCTTCGAGACTTCGTCGATGCCCGTCGGGTAGTGCCAAGGGGGCATCGGGTAGGTGTCGGGCTCGTACCCCCACCGCTTGTAGTCCTCAGGATTCGACTGCGAATAGTCGAGCCCGAGCCCGATATAGTCGGTACCGACGAGCTTGGCGATGTAGTCGACGTGATCGAGCAGTTGCTCGAGCGATGGCCCGCGGTTCTTGTCGACGAAGCTGTCCTTGCTCACGAACCCGGGAAAGCCGTTCATCCCGATGACGCCACCGCTCTTTGCCAGCGCCTTGATCTGGTCGTCCTTGATGTTGCGCTTGCTGGGGTAGACGCCGTACGCGTTGGAATGGCTGAACATGACGGGCAGCTTGGAGACTTCCATCGCCTCCATCGTGGTCCGGTAGCCCACGTGGCTGCAATCCACGACGATCCCCAGGCGGTTCATCTCCTCGACCATCTTGCGACCGTACTTGGACAACCCGGAGTCGGTGCGCTCCGTCGAGCCATCGCCGACGGGGTTCTTTTCGTTGTACGTGAGCTGGATGACCCGTACGCCCAGTCGGTGGAAAACGCGGAGCAGGCGCAGGTCATACTCGACGGGCCGCGAGTTCTGGAAGTGGAAGCCCACGCCGAGCTTTCCCTCGCGCTTCGCCCGATAGATGTCCTCGACCGTCGTCACGTGGATGAGCGACGGGTCGCGGTCGAAGCGCTCGAGCCAGCCCGTGATCTGGTCGATCGCCGCACGGAAGTCATGGTTGCTGGCCACGGTCGCCATGGCCACGGTCTCCCCCCCCGCGCGTGTCTTCGCAATGTATTCGTCCGCTTCCGGGGTCAGGAGCGGGCATGCGTGGTCGATGACGATGGCGGACGAATGGAGATCGCCCCCGACGGGAGTGGGCTGCGCAGCCGCAGGGGAGGGGCGCAGCGCCGCGGCCGGGGCTGCGAGAAGCATCGGTGCTGCGGCTAGGGATTTGAGAAAACCGCGCCGCCCTGGCTGGGGGCCACTGCTCATGGTTGCCTCCTTCGCTTCTGCGGTCGAGGACGAGGCTTCAGAACGCGAATCTCGCAGACACCTGCAGCTGGCGCGGCGGGAACGCCCCCGTCGCGATCTGGTATGTGTTGGTGCCAACGATGTTGCCATAGGTATTCTTGTTGAGCGTGTCGAAGACGTTGAAGGCTTCGAGCCGCACGATAAGTTGGTAGCGGTCCTTGAACTTAAAGGCCTTGTTGAGGAAAAGGTCGAGCTCCCGGAACCAGTCTCCCGTCAGGGTGTCCTTGCCCACGCCCGGTGGGCGGTCGTTAGTGACGCCGTCGCCGTTGTAGTCATAGCCGAGCTGGGCGGTGTAGGGCCGGCCAGAATAGGCGAGGAAGATTCCTCCAGCCGAAAAGCCCCAGGGCAGCTGAACCGTGCCGTTGGCGGCAACGGTGTGGCGGAGGTCGTTCAGGGAAGGGCCCCATTCGGCCGCCATGTTGGTGCTGTCATTGGGCCGGCTGACGTAGTCGCCGCCGAAGCCAAGATTGTCCCTCGACTTGGCGAGGGTGTAGGACAGCTGGAACGTGTGCCCGCCGCGCACACGGCGAGTGATGTTGAAATAAAGCCCTTCGTACTCGCTGCTGCCCGAGGACTCAAGCTGGTCGACCCGGCGAAAGCCGTTGGGGACGGGAGGTGTCGGCCGCAGTGCGTTGGCGAACGTGGTTTCCTGGCCCTTGGGATAGGGACCTTCAAAGGGCGGGGCGTTCAGATCACGAATGCGGAACAGGTTGTGACCCCTCACGTAGACCGCATCGACGCTAATGGCGAGGTCCCTGGCGATCTCGCGTTGAATCCCGATCGAGCTCTGCCAGCTACGGGCGGTCTTCATATTGGGGTCGAGCTCGTAGATATCGCGCGCCGGGATCGGACGTCCCGCCGGAAGCGAGGGAATGCTGGCGAAGTTGCTCGGATACAAAGGGTCGGAAGGACGGAAAGTCAGGGTGTACGCGCCGTTGGGGCCGCCCCAGGCCGACACTTGCAAGAGCTGTGTGAACGCCATGTCGTAGAACAACCCGGTGCCGCCCCGGACGCTGGTCTTGCCGTCCTTCCAGGGGTCGTAGGCGAAGCCCACCCGTGGCGCAATGTCGCCATGGTCTGAGGGAGCGAACTGGTTGTACTCGTAGCGGAGTCCAAGGTTGAGCATCAGGTTGTCGCGAACACGCCAGTCGTCCTGCGCATAGACCCCGTCGACGTTCTCATCGAAGACGAAGTGGGTCGGACCGAACGCCTGGCGCAAGTACAGCGGGGACCCGTAATACACGACGTAATAGCCGGTGGCGGTGTAGCGGGTGTCGGAATCGCCTCTCAGGACCTGGAAGTCGCCCCCGAACTTCAGGCTGTGTTGGCTCAGGTGGAGAGTGAGGTCGTCTTTGAACTCCAGGCGGCGGGTATGGTTGGTCTGATCAACGCTGGGATGGCTGCCACAGCACGTGATGACGCCGAAGTCCGTGTACTCATAAACGGACGGATGGCGGGAATTGGGATTCCAATCGTTCTGCCGCGTCCCGACCTGGAAGCGGAACTCGTTCAGGGTCCGGTTCGACAGGGCCAGCCTGTCGCTCAGCATGAAGAGTTTTTCGTCGTACACGGTCTGGGCCCCGAAAGCCTGGGTCGAGAAGCCGCCCACGTAGACGTTGGTGTCGGTCTCCGTCTTGCGCGTGAACGACGCTTCTAGAGAGTGCTTGGTCGAGAGCTGATGGTCGAGCTTGGCGAAGAAATGGTCGCCGTCGTTGTTCTGGGGGAAGTTGCCCACTTCCTTCGAGATGTCGAGCGCGGGGATTGACCAGGCCGGGTCCGCGCTGACAATCGTCGTCGTGTGGTAGTTGTCGCGCTCGTAGTTGACAAAGAAGTGAGTCTTGTCCTTGACGATGGGACCTCCGAGGCTGGCTCCATACTGCTTCTGGCTGAACGGGCTCTTGTCCTTCTCCTTGTCCAAGCCGAGCGTGTCGGAGTTGAAGACCCACTGCCGCGCGTTCAGCCTCTGATCCCGCCCGTAGATGTACGCAGTTCCGTGGAAGTCGTTGGTCCCAGACTTCGTCACCACGTTGATCACGCCGCTCATCGACCGGCCATACTCGGCGGTGAAGCGGTTGGTGATGACCTGGAACTCCTGCACCGGCTCCGAAGTGTAGTAGCCGTAGGCCCCTCGGTCCACGACGTCCGTTACCTCCAGGCCATCGAAATGAATGGTCACGTTTCGGAAGGAGAGGCCGTTGATGCTGGTCAAGCCTCCGCCGAAACCCGTGGACGGAGCAACTCCGGGCGCCAATTCAGCCAGCTCGAGGAAGTCTCGTCCGTTGAGAGGCAGCTCCTGGATCCTCTCAGACTCGACAATCTGGCCGATTTCCGACTTCGTGGCGTTGACTAGGGGTGCTTCCCCGGTGACGCTGAGAGCCTCCTGGAATTGTCCCACCTTCAGCACGTGGTTGATCGCCACCGCCTGACCCACGTGGACGGTGATGCCGTCACGGGTGAGGCGGGGGAAGCCTGAAGCGTCCACCGTGATTCGGTACACCCCGGGCGGGAGGGCGTCGAGCCTGTAGGTACCCACGGGGCTCGTGGTCGCCTCAGTCGCCCAGCCGGTAGCCACGTTCGTCGATCGCACCGTGGCCCCCTTGATCACGGCGCCGCTCTCATCCTTTACCGTTCCTTCTATGGCCGCCGTGCCCTGGGCCAACCCCGGGACGGCAAGAGCGAGAACCAGGCAGGCTCCCACAAGGACGCGGCCAACGATGCCACCGCCACTCTGCTTCTTCATGGGAAGCCTCCGGGTAATGCGGCTGATATTTGATATGAAGTATATCTAGAAGGCAACGGGTGTCAACTGCTTTTTTAGTCCTGTTCAACGCTAGTTAGCAAGCGAGGGACTCTAACTACTATGCGCGTGACAGGGACGAGACGTGTTGTTCAGCTGGTTTGGCGACCCGCAGCCCCCAGCCCAGCGGGTCGCGAGGATTGAGAACGAATTGCTGGATTCCGATCAGGAACGCCTGTCCTGAAATGACGGGTTCGACCGCGACGAAATCGCCGACCCGGGTTTCCCGGAGGAGCTTCCCCTTGAAGCGGCTCCCGATGATGCTCTCGCTCGTGAACTCCTGCCCCAAAGACAGTTCGCCTCGGCTGTAGAGTGTCGCCATCGTAGCTGCCGTACCCGTGCCGCAGGGCGAGCGGTCCACCTGCCCTTCACCGAAGATGGCGACACCTTTGGAGTACGGCTTAGAAGGATCGGGCCTCTCGTAAATCTCGGTGAGCTCGACACGAGCGATGTGCTGCTGTAGGGGATGCCGGACAGATACCTGCTCGTTGACCGCGCGCTTGATGAGAATGCCGATCTGCACGAGCTTGTGGAGGTTCTCGGGGCGGACCGACGTACCGACGGCGCTGGCGGGAACCATGGCGACGAAGTTTCCGCCGAAGGACACGTCTACGACGATGCGCCCGAGACCGGGAACGTCCAGCGCGACGTCCCTGGAGTGAGCGAACGAAGAGACGTTGAACAGCGACACCTCGACCACGCGCCCGTCTTGGATTCGGGCGCGCGTCTCTACGAGCCCGCTCGGCGTGTCGAAGGCGATCCTCGTTTCCGGCTCGATCGGTGGGACCCAACCGGTCTCGATCAGAGCAGTGGCGGCGCCGATCGTGCCGTGGCCGCACATGTCGAGGTAGCCATCGTGGTCCATGAAGATGAGGCCGCACTGAGCTTCCTCTGTCACGGGCGTGGTGAGTACCGCACCAAACATGTCACGGTGCCCACGCGGCTCCTGCATCAGGAGGGTGCGGAAGCGATCCAGGCGCTCGCGCATGTCGTTCCGCTTCTCTGCCATCGTGCGGCCGATGAGCTGGGGGAGGCCCCTCAGGACGATCCGGGTGGGCTCCCCTGCGGTGTGTGTGTCGATGGCCGAGATGAGGTGACTGAACTCAACCATAGAATGGCACCCCTCGAAGCTTGCGTCGCCAGTGAACTAGTGGCTAATATATTACATATCAGTTCTGGTGTGGGTTTTTTCGGGGGGACTAACAGAGGACGGGCCTTGAACCGCGAACTTGCTGCCACCACGGGGCGTGCAGCAGCGGGTGTCGTGAGGGGAGGGAAGGCCTGCAAGTTATTGAAAAGGCAGTAGCGTACACACTAAGACCCAGGCTCCGGCGGACGCGCTGGTCGCGGCGCGCGGGAGGGGGGCCGACCAAGACGGCAGTCCGCGTCCTGGATAGAGCCGGGGACGAAGTGCCTTGCCCGCGACAGGTAAGGATTCCCAATTCGCCGCGCCGGCCCCTGGTGGAGCCACAGTCGAACTATGGCTCTCTGGGCCTCTCAAACCGACTTGCACCACCAACGTGCGCGAAGGGTGGTCCGATGTGAGCTTTCGGAATGTCTTGTTCGTAGGACTTGGAGGCGTCACGATCTTCTTCGCCCTCCGGGGCTGGTCTGCGTTGCGCGAGCAGACACCAAAGGCGGTTTGGCCCACCCCGCTCCAGACCGCCATCGGTTTCGTGACCAACTTCTTTGACACGCTCGGCATCGGCTCG
>Ga0210399_10000358_pt1 | contig 36710 bp, 24 predicted proteins | sample IncBWC14MmetaG_FD_150865 | JGI IMG/M metagenome (GOLD analysis project Ga0210399, IMG submission 150865) | Forest soil microbial communities from Barre Woods Harvard Forest LTER site, Petersham, Massachusetts, United States - Inc-BW-C-14-M | ecosystem: Environmental > Terrestrial > Soil >... | reverse complement strand
CGGGAATTGAAAACGCCCCAAAACTTGAATACAACAACTTGCAGAGCGTCGGGACGCTCTAAACAAGCTGCAAAGCACTGTAGGAACCGCTATTATAATTCGCCTATGCTACGGGTTGATTGACGGTCGCTCAAAGTGCCGCATCGGACTTCTTCATGGGTCATCCTCTTCTCGAACTCAAGGACAAGACCGCCGTCGTAATCGGCGGAACCAGCGGCATCGGGTTGGCTCTCACCAGGGCGCTCGCTCAGGCGGGAGCGAATGTCGTCCCCACCGGCCGTCGCGCGGAACAAGTGCGCGCCGCCGCTTCCGCGGTGGAGGCCCTGGGGCGCCGGTCGCTCGCTCCGACCTGCGATGTCACCGACAACTCCAGCCTCGAACATTTACTGCAGCTCGTTTGTGCTGCATTCGGAAGCGTCGAGATCCTCGTGAACTGTGCCGGCCGCACCAAACGGATGCCCACTCTTCAGTTCCCTGACTCGGACTGGGATGCGATCCTGGAAACTAACCTGAACGGTACTTTGCGTGCCTGTCGCGTATTCGGACGGCACATGATCGAGCGGCACTATGGCCGTATTATTAATATGGGTTCTCTTTCCTCATTTGTCGGGCTTTACGAAGTCGCCGCCTATTGCGCCAGCAAAGGAGCCGTCGCTGCCCTCACCAAATCACTTGCTGTCGAGTGGGCCAAGTTCGGGGTATGCGTCAACGCGCTTGTGCCGGGTGTTTTGCGCACTGACATGAATGCTGCACTACTTGACGGAACCGAGCGCGGGCGGGAATTCCTGCTCCGAACTCCGATGCAGCGATTCGGGCAGCTCGATGAGCTTGCTGGTGCCACGGTATTCCTCGCCTCGGAGGCCGCGAGCTTCGTCACTGGGCATCTGCTGGTGGTGGACGGCGGTTTTTTGGCCAGCGGCGTCAACCAGTAACCCCGGCGTTCTTAGCGCAAGGCGCCCGCGGCGACGTCCACCGGCGTCATCCGGGCTCGGGCTTGTCTCGGCCTGGATCAATGAACCGGTCCTCATGTTGTACGAAGTCATCGCGCAATGCCCGCACCCTGTCGCTCCATCACACGGATCACTTCCTGTAACGTCACCATGCTCGTGTCGCCTGGCGTAGTCATGGCCAGGGCACCGTGCGCGGCGCCGCAGTCCACCGCCCACTGCGGACCCTTGCCGGAGAGGAAGCCGTAGATCAAACCAGAGGCAAAGGAATCGCCCCCTCCCACAGCGAACCAGCGTCTGGTCCACGCCACCCTGATAAATGAAATCTTGAAGCAATCGCCCCACCGGATCGTCGGCGAAGGCGGTGACAATTGCCGTATCCAGGCCGAAGCAGCGTTTCAATCCGCGGGCTAGGTTATATTCTCCGCCGCCCTCGCACACATCAAACCTCCGGGTCGTCGCAATGCGCTGATCACCGGGGTCTAGCCGCGGCATCACCTCGCCCAGGCTCACCAGATCCCACTTGCAATCTTTCCTCAAGCGAATCGTCAGTCCCATTGCTCTACCCTAAACGGCCATCTATTCGGCGTCCATCGCCTAGTCATGTGCGAACGCTCTCCGCTTACGAACCCCGGCGGGACGCAGTAAGATTGAAGTATAAAGGTGGCGAGGATCGTCCTGTGACGCAGAGTGTGGTTTTGAAGTTGCACTCCAATGATAACGTTTTGATCGCGCTGCGAAACCTTCGCCAAGGGGAGAAGATTGATTTCTCCGGCCAGTCTTTCGTTTTGACTACGGACGTTCCCGAAAAACATAAATTTGTGACTGAGAACCTGACGCTAGGCGCTGCTGTACTCATGTATGGCGTCCTTGTTGGAAAGGCCGCGGAACCGATCCAGAAAGGCTCGGTGCTCAACAGTCGCAACATTCGGCACGATGCCTTGTCGTTCCACGAAAAGTCGGTTCAGTACGATTGGACTCCGCCCGATATCTCGCATTGGAAGAGTCGCACATTCCTCGGTTATCACCGGGCTGACGGCCAGGTTGGCACCCGAAATTATTGGCTGGTGGTGCCACTGGTTTTCTGCGAGAACCGCAATATTGAAGTCCTGAAACAGGCGTTTGAAGAGGAGCTGGGCTTTGCTCCGCCGAAGGTTTACCGGCGGCAGGTCGCTGAACTGGTCAGACTCTACCAGGAGGGCAAGCTGGATGAGATCGATCGGCAGCGGGCGGAAGCAGATGTGCAAATCAGCGCCAAGCCTGGGATTTTCAAGAATGTCGATGGCATCAAATTCCTCATGCATCAGAGCGGATGCGGGGGAACTCGAGAAGATGGCGACAATCTCTGCGGGCTGATTGCGGGTTATCTCCATCATCCGAACGTCGCCGGAGCCACCATCCTGAGTCTTGGTTGTCAGAATTCACAAGTCAGTATTCTGCGCGAGCAAGTTGCCCGGCGCGATCCCAACTTCGGCAAACCGCTGCTGGTATTCGAGCAACAACAAAGTGGCTCCGAGTTCCATATGCTCTCAGATGCCATTCGAGAAACGTTCCTGGGAGTAGCGGTCGCCAATAAGAACAGCCGTGCCCCGGCGACGCTTTCGCAGCTATGTGTCGGTTTGAAATGTGGCGGGTCGGACGGGTTCTCCGGGATTTCCGCAAATCCCGCGATCGGTCATGTCTCGGACTTGGTCACCTCGATGGGAGGCAGGACAATCCTTTCGGAATTCCCGGAGTTGTGCGGTGTCGAGCAATCGCTGATCGAGCGCTGCACCGGAAAAGAAGTCGCCGATCGTTTTATCCAGCTCATGCGCGACTATGCCGCCCGCGCAAAAGCAGTCCGCTCGGGGTTCGAAATGAATCCTTCGCCGGGGAATATCAAGGACGGTTTGCTGACGGACGCGATGAAATCCGCAGGCGCGGCCCGAAAGGGCGGTAACTCCCCGGTTAGCGCTGTGCTCGATTATCCGGAGTACTCTACCGAACCAGGACTCAACCTCCAGTGCACACCCGGTAATGACGTCGAATGTGTGACCGCTCAGGTGGCCGCCGGGGCCAACGTTGTTCTATTCACGACCGGTCTGGGCACGCCAACAGGCAATCCGGTGGCGCCGGTTGTCAAGATCTCGACCAATTCCGATCTTGCGCGACGGATGCGGGACATTATTGACGTTGACACCGGCCCGATCATTTCCGGCGAGAAGACGATTGAACAAATGGGAGACACCATACTCGAATCCGTCATCCAAGTGGCCAGTGGCGAGGTTCGAACCAGGGCCGAAGCCTTGAGACAGGACGATTTCATTCCCTGGAAGCGCGGAGTGTCGCTGTGAAACCTCTCGAACCTGTTTGACCAAACATTCCTGATTAACGGGCCAACTGAAAACAATGAGATCGATTCTGATTTTCGGATTCTGTGCTGCCTGCGTCTTGACTGTATCCGCTGCAAGTGAGCCTCCCGCTGAAGCGTTTCGCGTGCTTCCACCGGCAGTGGCGGAAGCTCCGGCCATTTCGCCCTATCTGAAATATCAGACCGAGATGGCGTGGCAGGAGGACGACCAACGGCGCAAAATCTGGGATGGAATACGCACTGAAATAGACTTGCTGCGCGTTCAGCGCGAGTTGGAAAAAGAGCTGCTCGCGATGCTGGGCGGCCTCCCCACCGAAAGGACTCCGCTGCATCCCCAGATCTCCGGTCAGATTCAGATGGAAGGCTTTCATATCGAGAAATTGATTTTTGAGAGTCTGCCCGGAGTGTATGTCTCGGCGCTGGTTTATGTGCCCGAGGACGGAATCAAGCGCCACCCTGCCGTCCTCGTGCCGGTTGGCCATGCATCGAACGGAAAGGTTCGTTACCAGGCTCTTTGCCAGCATTTAGTGCAGCGCGGATATGTTGTGATCTGCTGGGACGCGGTTGGTCAGGGCGAACGCAGCCAGTTTTGGGCTGCGAAAACTAAAAAGAGCCGCTACAACCTGATTTGTGCTGAGCATGCAGTATTAGGAAATCTGGCTTATCTTGCTGGTACCAATCTTGCACGGTGGGAAATCTGGGATGGAATGCGTGCCGTCGACTACCTGCTGACGCGGCCCGACGTCGATCCCGAACGCATCAACATCACGGGTACGAGCGGCGGCGGATTTCAGACTGCACACATTGCCGCGCTTGATCCCCGCATCAAAGTTGCCGTTCCTTCCTGTTACATCACCGCGCTGCCTATGCGTATGTACAACCGCATTTTCAAAGATCCCGACAGCGACCCTGAGCAGGATCTCTACGGCATGATCTCGAATCATATTGACCACGCCGGATTGCTGCTCATGATGTACCCGCGCCCGGTGTTCGTGGCTGCCGCCGTGCTCGATTTCTTTCCGATTGAGGGTACGCGCAGAACCGTGCGCGAGGTGACGGAACTGTATAGCAAATTCCATCATGCCGACCGCATTGCAATGGCGGAGGGCTACCATGATCACCAATATTCCCCCGAGAATCAGGAGGCAGCCATTGATTTCCTGGACCGCTTCAACGGCCTCCCAGCGCGGCTAGGCTTTGCGCCGGTCAAAGAAATCGACGAGAAGGCATTGCAATGCACCCGAACGGGACAGGTGATGCTGGATTTCCGGAACGCCACGTCGCTCATGGATTTAGTCCGCGAATACCATCTGGAACACAAGAATCAGCCGCACGAGACCCTCAAACAACTCTATGAGGCGAACCTCTATCCCGGAATTAACTCGTGGAAAATTGCGGAATACCAATCACAAATTACGGGCAGCCGCGAAATCATGTGGGAGTCTCGCGGCGCATCCGATTTCGATGGCATAACCATTGAAAAATATTCGCTGCATCACAGCCGCTACCTGGAGTTGCCGCTCCTGTATATCCACAAGAACAGCGGCAGCCAACGCCCGGTGATGCTCTGGTTTGGGACAAACGGCAAAGCCACATCGAAAGATTGGCCCACCCTTTCGCAGCATCTCGCCGAGGGATACGACATTCTTTCGTTCGACCCTCGCGGATTGGGGGAGACGAAAATGGCTTATAAAGCCGTCTCCCCAGACGATCCCGCCCTGGCGCAACTGGATTTTGACCATGCTTACGTGAATCCTCTTTCTGGAGTGTTCAGCGACTACGTCTATAACTCATTGCTCACCGGCAGGCCCTACCTGCTGCAAGTGATCGAAGACGCCGAGATCGCCACTCGTTTCTTCCATTCGCATATCAACCCGCACTCCGAATTTGTTGTGGCCGGAGCGAACGATGCCAACACCCTGGCCGGCGCGATTTCCGAAACCCTTCCGAATATCAAGCTTTTCCCCCAGCCGGACGCTCAGATCATCAAGTGGTCTGAAATTGTGGATCGCAAAACCGAACTCTGGCCGATCGAGTACTTGCTTCCGGGCGGGGCATACATCCATTAATCCCGCCGTCCAGGCAGCGAGCAGCGACCTTGGAAGCCGCAGACGTTACTACGGCCAAACCGGCGCCGCGCAACTAAAATATTCATGCCCACTCCGGTTGACGGCAGAGAACCAGGTACGTCTTTCCTGTAGAGGGTTGAGGTGACGAATGACAGTTCGCAGCGTATTCGCCTTGTTCGTTCTTCTCGCTGGCATACCTCTCGCCTACGCCAAGGGTTCTCCGGCTCTCATCCTGATTTCCGGTGGCGGTCTACCTCAGGCGATTGAAATTACCGACCCCGCATCATTGCAGGGATTCGACCCATGGCTGGGACAGTTTGCGGATTGGCAAAAGCAACCACTGGTGGACGCCCCGTGTTTCCGGCGCTCCTTCGAAGTTCTTTTCTTCATGAAGTGGCCCGGAAGGAAATCCGCGCTGGATCGCGGCGATCTCGCGATGATCTACGCAACGCGTTACTGTTTCGACGGCACAACCGGATATGTTTACCTCCCGGGACCAAGCGAGCCGCTCTATCGCCAGAATGCCGAAACAATGCTCCGCGGCCGTGCCGATGGAAAATGGTTTCCCTCGACCCCCGCGTGGGACTCACTGTTGGCCAATGCGGTGGCCATCAGGGACCAGCAAGCGACGACCGACATGATTCTCATCAGCGGCGGTCCACTCAAACACCCTATCGAGATCACTGACTCCGATCTGCTGACAACGTTTGATCCCTGGGTTGGTCCCTTCGTCGATTGGGAACAGCCCGCGTCAATGGGCCACTGCAACTGGGAGTATGAAGTTGAATATTTCAAGAGAGGCCTCGAGGTTCCGACGACCTACGACCACGACAGCCTGGGCTTGATATACGGCCTTCGTTACTGCGCCGGCGATGACGGCCACCCCGGCTACGTGCATCTGGCAGGCCGCGATGACAAATTTGGTCCGGAAAGTGTCCGGACGATCTGGGATGGTACACAGGCCGGAAAATGGCATCCGTCAACCCAATTGTGGAAAGCCTTCATCGAGCGCGAGGTTGCAAGCCAAAGACCCGTCGAGGGGGCTGCGACGGACTGACAGATCAGGTTTTGTCGATCGGCTTGCTGCGCAGCAGTTTCACCGTTTCAGGTTGAGCCAGTTTGCACAAGATGGGAGGCAGCCCGCGCGCAATCAGCTCTGCATCTCCCACCGCGAGTTTGCCGATTTGCTTGATTGCCGCCTCCAGCGCTCCGGCCTGATGCGCGCAAAGAATTAAATTACGAGTCTGCCGGGCGCGATGCCAGGTGGGCAGTGGCTCCTCGGGAAACACGTCGGTAGCAACCCGAAAGTGTCCCCGATCGGCGAAATCGAGCATGGCGTCGAAATCTACCACCGCCGCACGGCTGACCAGGACGAGCCCTGTCCCCTTCGGCATCGCGGCAAACTCTTTTTCGCCGAGAAAGCCCTGGTTCTGCGACGTCACTCCAGCCACGACAATCACCAGACGCGAATGCTGCAAGACTTCATCCAAGGAAGTCGCCTCGCATCCCAGCGACTGAATATATTCGGCCGGCAGCCACGGATCGTAGGCTCGAATGCGGCAACCGAACGGGCGAAGCAAAGGCGCGATCGCTTTGCCAAGATCTCCCAGTCCGATTAGTCCGATGTCTTGCCGGTACAGGGAGAATGCCTCGACGTTCGCCGCCAGGCCGTATTCCTCTGTCCCTTGGCGAAAATCGCGATCAGACTTGCTGATGCCGCGCGCGACATCGATTGCCATGCCTAGAGCTGCCTCTGCCACAGGCTCAGCAAACACGGGACTCGTGCTGAGAACGCGGATGCCGTTGCGGAAACAGTAGGCGTAGTCGATATTGGGAAGGAAATTGCCTTCCACGTTGAACACCGCCCTCAGCGCCGGAATTTGCTTCAAGCGCGATTCGGGAAGATCGAACTGGCCCATGATGATGTCGGCATTGACCACTTTTTCGTCAAACAGCGCGTCCGTGACCGGCCCCTTTTCGTGTATGTACAGATCCCCAAGGGCACGCAGCCGTGCCAAATCGCTCGCGTCAAAAATGTCGGACGTTACGCGCGGTTCCGGTGCCAGGAAGATATGTTTCGAAGTATTGCGGCTCGGCATAACAACTCCTTAAGAAATGTATGGAGACAAGTGCTGAAGAGAAAAACTTAGCGACGCAAGCTCAAGGGCTGGCCACAACCGGCAGAATCAGAGCCGACGGATGCCCCGCATCGTGATAGACAAAATTGGTGGCAGACACCGGTTTCGCCGCCCCACCGGCATCTTGACCCGTATTCAGGTTTCGATCGAAGCGCGGAAAGTTGCTGCTGGAAATCTCCAACCGCACCCTATGCCCCTTAAGAAAGACATTGGCTGTCGCCCACAAGTCGATCATGAACTTGTATACCTGCCCCGGATTCATGAGTTCCGGCTTCTCTTGCGAGGTTCGATAGCGCGCGCGAATGATCCCTTCCGTCAGGTTTTGGGCGAAGCCGTTCGGCCAGACATCCACAAGCTTGGCGGTAAAGTCAGTGTCCACCGCCGATGATTTGGCAAACAGTTCCAGTTGGACCGGCCCCGTAACCTCGAGATCTTGCGCCAGTGGCGGCGTTGAGTAGACGAGAACATCGGGACGCGCTTCCACCGCCCGCTGATCGCGAGGCCCGGGAGCGAGGTGCCCCCAGTCACAGCACAGCGGACCGCCAACCGTTGGAGCCGGATTTGTAGGATCGTAAACATATTGATCGGGGTTGTCGGAGCGGGGAGCATCCGTAGCTAGTCCGCCATCACCGCTGACCGAATTCGCTTTTCCGCTCGAGTGAAGAAAGTATTTCGTGTTGTGGGCGCGCGCCAGCGGCCAGTCATCTTCATCGCGCCATTGGTTAGTGCCCAGGACGAAAATCCTGACTGGCTTTGGATTGGCAAATTCATTGTTGACGTTCTTGAAGAGGTAGTCGTACCAGGCCAGCGTAACCTCGTCTTCTTTAAACTCCGCGGTGGCCCCGAAGTCCACTTCTCCGATCTTCCGGCTTGAGCCCGCGTGTCCGCCAATCGTCACCAGCAGGCGCTGTCCGCGGCGTGCGGCTTCGTTAGCACCATGCTGCCTGATACCCACATAGTTATTTAAAGAGCCGCCAAGAAAAATGTCATACCAGGCTGCAACCGTCAAAGAGGGCACCGTAATCTTGGAATATTGTTCTTCAATCGACCATCGCTTCCAATAACCGTCGTAGTCGGGATGAGCCAGCCAATCGAGAAAGTAGGGGGTTAGCGACCGTAGCCGGTGTGCATCCGACGAATCTTGCGGCAATTCAAAGAGCGGGTAGTTGCCGAGAGGGAGTGTCAAAATACCGTTCATTGCATTGGTGTGCTTTTGCACGACCCGGTTCAGCGTGTCCTGCGCCAATCCCGACGTCCACGATTCATTGAACCATTGTTCGAACGCCCCGCCCTGGTAGGTCCACCCATCGTGATAATTGCTAGCCGTTACAACTGGGCATATACCAGAGAGGTGCGGAGGATGCGCGATCGCTGTCAGCATCTGCGTAGCCCCAACATACGATCCTCCGTACATACCTACTCTGCCATCGGAGTAGGGAAGAGCGGCCGCCCACTCCACCGTGTCGTATCCATCGTCTGACTCGTGCAGGAATGGATACCACTCGCCCTCCGATGCGTAGCGCCCGCGCACGTCCTGATTGATCACGACGTAGCCGTGGGACGCCGCGTTCAGCCCGAAGCCGGTGGCATCGACGTTGCGCTTGTCGTAAGGAGTGCGCTTCAGAATTACCGGAAACTTTCCTGCCGTTGTGGGGCGGTAGATATCTGCGCGAAGCACCGTCCCGTCACGCATCTGCATGGGCACATCGTGTTCAATGGTCACTACATAAAGCTCGGCGGCAAGAGCGAACTGCGAAAAAAGCATCAGGCCCGCGATCGCTATGGGCGCAGCGAGTTTTTTGATAGAAGGCGCCTTCAATTTCATCTGGATTTCTCCACGAGCCGGATCAGGCCAAAACGTTCGGGTACATGAAATGTATTGCTCATCGTCGCTTGCCAGGATATTGTCTGGTGCGGCGGCGGTCCCTGGCTTCTGAACAGATCAATACGCAGCGTGTTCCCCGGGACTGCAGGCCGTGTATCGATTGCGCCGAACGGGATGCGCATCGCGCCATACCAGATGTGTGCCGCTTGGTCGATCCGCGCGCTTGCCTCAAATCCCGAGTTCCACGTCCACCCTTCTTCGTGATGCGGCTTGTGCAAGTCGATATCAAGGTCCATCCACTCACCCTGCGGAGATACCTCGAATTCCTTGTAGCGTTGTAGGTCTGCGAAGTCGGACCCGATAAAGACTTCGGCGACATCCCAATTCCACAGCTCATTGGTTTCTTTCTGCGTCGTCGGAAAGGGCTTCAGGTGCAGTTGCTCGTAAGGACAGACAAACAAGAAGTAGAGACTGTTCTTGGTCCAGCGCGTGCGCACCTCGGTGCGATATTGGGGCACAATCTTTCCGAGATTGTCCTTATCCATGTAGACCGGATGCGCCTCGCGCCAGAACTGCGTTGCGGGATCGAGGTCCAAAGGAACATCTTGAGTTGCCTGCACGCTGTCGATCACTGGATGATCGGCCCCAACCACCATGCTCGAGACCAACAGCGACAACGACAATACTTCAGCGAAGCCATTCATCAAGGTGCTCCTGTACAAATGCGTCATCCTGCAAATGCGGGTACGACTTGCAAACACGATCGATTTCCGCACCCTGCCCCGGAGAAAGTTCTTCGTCGGGATCAAGACACCAACGCCCTTCGAGCAAGCCTTGGCGCCGCAAAATCTCATGAATACCGGGAATGCATCCCCTAAAATCGTGAATAGGATCGAAGATAGCTGCATTCGCGTCTGTGATTTGCTGGGCGAGCGTCAGAAGTTCCCGGGGAATCTGGCCGGAACGGTCCTTCGCGAGAGCCAGATGGGAAACGGCAGTCCTCGTCCACACTGCCCAATGCCCGAGCAAACCGCCGGCGATTCCAATTGGTTCCGTGCCGAAGTTGAACTGCGCCAGCAGATCGTTGAGGATGTTGTCATCGTTCCCCGTGTAAAGCGCGACCTCGCTGGCGCGGCCTGATTGCGCCAGAGCGCGGACAACTTCGATGGTTTGGTACCGGTTGAACGGCGCGATCTTGATCGCGACCACGTTGTCGATTTCAAGGAACCGGCGCCAGAATTCGTAGGGCAAAAACCGGCCGCCGACTGCCGGCTGCAAGTAAAAGCCGACGACGGGGATGGTCGCTGCAATCAAATGGGCGTGGTCCACCAACTGAGAAATACTTTCCTGCTCCAGGGCCGCCAGGCTCAACAGCGCGGCGTCATAGCCCAAGCTCGAGGCAAGTTCCGCCTCCGCTGACGCCTGCTTTCGCTTTCCGCAAACACCGGCAATTCTCACAACCTCGCTTCCCCGACATTCTTCGCCCGCTAACCTGAGCACCGGTTCCAGCAATGCAAACTTGGGATCGCGAATCGCGAATTGGGTAGTGTGCACTCCCACGGCGATGCCCCCGGCGCCCGAAGCCAGGTAGTATCGCGTTAGAGCGCGTTGCCGGCGCTCGTCCAGCTTGCGCTGGGAGTTCAGCGCGAGAGGGTGCGCCGGAATCACCAGGCCCGACCGGAGTTTCTCGCGCAGTTGCATCAGAATTTCCCGTCCTGCGTCTGGAAGTGTGTCGGCTTGTTCAGTAACGCGCCGCCCTCCCGGATCCAATGTGCGGTCCACTCGATCAGTTCCGATGGACTTAGGGTAGGAGCGCCAAAGAGGGAGTGCGCCTTGCTGGCATCGTTGAGCAATGCCGCGGAGCCCTCGGCCTCAGCAAGGAATACAGGTTCGATTCCAAAGTTGCGGCCAAACTCTACCGCAATTTCACGCACCGAAAGAGTTTCCGGCCCGGTGATGTTCAGCACAAAGGGCGGAGTCTGACAGTAGGAAAACGAGCGCAGGCACCAGGAATTTGCGTCCCGTTGCCAAATGACATTCACAAAAGGCATACGCAGATCAATGGCACGGCCCTCGAACACGGCTCGTCCAATATCGAGCAGAACTCCGTAACGCAACTCGACAGCATAGTTGAGGCGGAGGATTGCGACGCGCGTTCCCCATCGCGTCGAGCCATACTCAAACATACGCTCCCGACCGAGCGCCGACTGCGCATACTCTCCTACTGGTCCCACCGACGTGGACTCAACCGCGCCACCTTCCGAAATGGCGCGCAAGGGATAAACGTTTCCGGTAGAAAAGGCCACGATGCGAGAATTGCGATATCGCTCGGCCACCAACCCAGGCAAATGCGTATTCATGGCCCAGGTCAAGTGTTCCGCGCCTGACGTGTCAAACTTCCGCGCTGCCATGAAGATGACGTTGGGCATCTCGGGAAGGTCTTGTAACGCGCCCGGCTCGAGCAGATCGCATCTGATGGTCTCAATGCCCTGGGCTTCCAACTCGGCAGGCAAACTGGCGTTGCTGAAACGAGCCACGGCGACAATGCGCTGCCTGGTTCCGGCCTGATCCGCGGCGCGGTGCGCCAGTCGGGCCAGGCTCGGCCCCATCTTGCCGCCAACGCCTAGGATCAAGAGATCCCCCCTCAGGGCGGCCATCGCCGAAGCGTCCGCTTCAACCGGACGCGAGAGCTGCTCTTCCAATTCTTCGAGGTTGTGGATTCTCATCATTACCCTGGCTAGCCAAGTTCAAAACCAGCGATCGCGTAGATTTCTTCCGTCTGTGTGCACAGATCCTTTCCGCGGACCATGCGCGTAAGGTGCCTTCTTGGAGTGAACCCCAAGTCCCGAGCAATCGCCACTGCGTTAGCATTGTCGGGAAGTAAATCCCAAGACCAGCTCGAAGAGCCTGTCAGCAGGGCGCGCGCAATCACGGCGCGAGCCGTTTCGGAGCTGTCGCTCACGCATGGCCCCAAGTATGCAGTCTGCCGCCCCGGTCGTGTGAGTACGTATGAGGACTCGACAGCGAGAGGGGGATTGCGATGCGCGAGATTCTCCAACAATTGCGTACGATCTGCTCCAAATACCTGACGGTCTGCGCTACGCCATTCTTCTGTGAGTGGCGCGTCACAAAGCGCGTTAGACAGGAGCCCTGATGCGCCAGATAAGTCCAGGCGTGACCAGCGTTCCACTGCCTGTTCGGAATGAAAGCCTAGTTTTTCGTAGATCGGCTTACCCTCATCCGTCGCGTCGAGCTTCACCGTCAAAATTCCCATCCGATCGGCTCGCGCCAGTGACTGTGTCAATAAACGTCGTGCGAATCCCCGCCCCCGGTGTTGTAGCTTGGTCAGCACCATTCCGACCCATGCCAGCCTCTGTCCGTAACACATCAGAGTCGTGGTCGCTGCGAGCTCGCCGTCGACATCGATCGCCACGCAGCCTTTCGGAGTCAGGTCTATCAACCTACGCCAGTCTTCGGCGGTCTGATTCCAGCCGGCTTCCGCAGACAACTGGACGGCCGCGGGAATATCGCTCACCTTTAGCGGACGCACGATGGCGCTGGCGCAATCGCTCATGCGTCTCAATTCTCCCGGAACCAATGCGCAAAATGTGGGAGCGCAATGCCGGCGTCCGGAATCTCCGGATGCCATTTCTTCTCCCATTCGAAGGACACGAAACGATCGTAGCCCAGTTGGCACAGCGCAGTTCGAACCTCGTCTAGAGGAAAATTACCCTCGCCGGTAAGGACTGGCTTCCAGCCATCGTGGTTTTGACGCAGGTCTTTGACATGCACGTGTCGAATGGCTGCGCCGAGGCGAGCTGCGCCATCTTGTGGCCGCTCCTGCGATTCGAGCAAGCAGTTCGCCGGGTCCCAAACCACTCCGGTCTCCCGCCTTCCGGCTTTCGTCAGGATTGCTTCGGTCTCGGGCGCGGTGGCAAAGTCCCCGTGAGTTTCCAGCCACACTTCAATCCCTTTTGGGCCGGCGTAATCGGCAAGCGTGCGGATGGAATCGGCAATCCATCCTCGTGTCGAGGCCCGGTCTGCGCCGGGCTGGATCATGTCTCCGAAGACGCGCAGGCCGGGCGCTCCGAGGGCGGCGGCCACGTCGGCCATGCGCTCCCCTTCGGTGAGCCATTGAGAGCGCTCACCGGCGTCGGGTGAATGGAATCGGCAGCTGGTGTCCACGCAAGAGATCGTCAGCCCTTGGTCGGATAATGCACGTTTCGTTGCGGCTAGTTCTTGTCCGCGAAAAACAGGCAACTTCCAGAGCGAGTCTTCATTCTCCACAAAACGGAGTTCGATGCCGTCATATCCTGCGGCTGATGCAATCGCGATGATCTGCGGCAGTGTCCAGTCGGGACAGGCGAGTGTTGAGAACGATAATTTCACGCTTACGTCATCCGGTCGAGCATCGCGGTGGTCACACGGTTCTCCACCCCGCCTCCGCGAAAAAAACTCTCCAGGTCTTTCATCACGATCTGCGCCATTTCCTGGCGCACCCCCTGGTTGCTGCCCGCAATATGTGGCGTGACGATCGCTCCCGGCAAGGTACGCAACGCGTGCCCGACGGGGAGTGGTTCCAATGGTTCGGTGACGTCGAGAGCGCACCGAAGCCGCTTGCGTCGTACTTCATTTGTTAGAGCGGTAAGGTCGAGAAGACCTCCGCGAGCGACATTAATCACGACCGCGCCATCCGGCAGGCGCGCGAGTCGATCGCGGCTGAGCAGTCCACGCGTTTCATTCGTCAAGGCCGCAGCTAGGACGAGCAGATGCGCACGTGGGATGAGCGTCTTCAAGGCGACGAAGCGAACCGGGTACTTGGTAGCCTGAGGTTTTGGCGCATAAGGGTCGTACACCAGCCATTTGAGGTCGAAGCCCTTCATTAAATCCACCAGGGCGCGGCCAATGCGGCCAAAACCGATCATTGCAACTTCACGCCCCATCAGAGATTCAGTGCCGCCATGAAGGTGCAGGTTGCTGTAAATGCGATTTGACCTCTTGCGCAGTTCACCGCGATAAAAATCCACATTGCGCGCACTATAAACAAGCAGCGCCGCCCCCATTTCCGCCGTGGCGCGCGCCATAGGTCCGGGTGCCGCCGTAATCGTCAGGTCATCAAAGAGGGGCCGGTCAAAGCGCGATTTCACCTCCCCGCCACAATGTGCGATGATGCGGAGTTGCGGCGCGAGCCGAGGCAAGTCTTCCGAAAAATGCGGGCTATCCCAGGTGGTGATCAGCGCCTGCGTTGTGACTAGTTTTCGCTTGAGCGCGGGTGTGATTTTGCGGGCACCGTCCCTCTGCCACCGAAATAACCGAGATAATCGCCGCTGCTGCGCAGGCTGGAAAAAGGACGCGAACAACTCTTCCCCGGCGCAGACAATGAGACGCGAACGCGGCATGACGGCCTAGTTTAGCATTGTTTTTCTGATTGTTTCTTTTCTTTAGTATCTATTAGCTTCTCTTTTCTTTCCGAACGCAGTATAAAAAGTAGGGCTTATGGGTATGCGTAGCGTCAACGCCGTGGACTATGGTGTGATTGGCGTCTACGCGATGCTCATGGTATTTGTTGGTCTCTACGTGATGCGCTTCAATCGGACCGCGGCCGAATACTTCCGCGGAGGCAGCCGGATTCCCTGGCTGGTCGCCGGACTCAGCTGTTTCATGGCCGGCTTTAGCGCCTGGACTTTCACCGGCGCTGCCGGAGTAGCCTACCGCGCCGGGATTGCGGCCACGGGACTATACATCGGCAACGCCCTGAGTTTCCTGCTCGGGTACTTTGTCTTTGCTAAGCGCTGGCGCCGCAGCCGGATCACCACCGTAATGGAGTACCTCACCGGACGCTTCAACCGGGCGACTCATCAAACTTTCTCCTGGACCACAATTCTGTTCCAACTCTTTACCAGCGCCAGCACACTGTATGGACTCAGCCTGTTTGTTTCGTCAGCGTGCGGCTTTCCCGTCACCTGGACGATCCTCGGCGCGGGAGCGATCATCGTCTTTTACTGCGTCTTAGGCGGACTCTGGGCTGTGGTGGTCACCGATTTCCTCCAGGCATCCATCCTCATGCCCTTCTGCCTGGTTCTCGTCATCACCTCTCTTGCGCGTGTTGGCGGCGTAACCGGGCTGATCCAAGGACTGCCCCCGGAGATGAAGACGATGCACATCTCCGGAGAGTTTGGCTGGATCTATCTCGTTTCGTGGACCATTATGGTCGCATTCGGCTACAACACCAGCGCCATGGCGCAACGGTACTTCAGCGTTGACGATGAACGCTCGGCGCGCAAAGTAGCTTTGCTCTGCTGCGGACTCTTTTTCGCCGGCGCCTTCCTCTGGTTCATACCACCCATGGCGATGCGCGTCGTCTATCCCGATCTTCATGCAGTATGGCCGTCGCTTACCCATCCCGACGAAGCCGCATATGCCGTTGCCAGTTTGACGTTGCTTCCGCACGGACTGATCGGCGTGATGCTGGCCGCGATGTTCAGCGCCACCATGGCCAACCTCTCGGCCCAGTTCAATCTCAAGTCGGGGATTCTAACCAAAGACGTGTATCAGGCACTCTTCCGCAACAGCGCCGGCGAGCATGAGTTGCTCGTGGTCGGCTGGATCACAACCGCATTGGTCGGCGGAGCTACCACTTTGCTCGCCGCCATTATGGCCGCGAGCGGCAAGAGCATCTTCCAGATCATGCTCACGTTCAACACTCTCATCTCGTTGGCCTACGGCCCGCCTGCGCTCCTCGGCCTGGTGGTGCGGCGCACGCCACCCTGGTCAGGGCTCGCATCGTTCGCGGTCGGCCTGGTTATGGGATTGCTCGGCGCATTCGTCTATCACTGGTCGCTGATCCAGCAGGTCGAATACATTATTCCCGCATCCTTTGGGATCTTTTTCCTGAGCATGTTGTTCGACCGCGGAGACACTCCAGGGCGAGCGCGATTGTTCAAGAACCTTAATACTCCCATCAATGTTGCTGTGGAATTAAAGGACTCGCCGGATTACACAGCGCCTGTCTTCCGCTTCCTGAGCCGCACCATCGCGGGTATCGGTTTGCTAAGCCTGCTTCTGTTGTTCACCGCTCCGGCCGATCAGCGGATGACGGTCCTGTGGTTCGGCATACTCACCGTGTCGATTGGTGGTTCCCTGCATTGGGTGCGAGGTGCACGGCCCGGCGGCGAAAAATCCGCGGCAGCAGAAGTGGCGCCCCTGACTGCGCGCCACGAATAATTTTTAGACCTTCTATGATTCGTCTGGCACTCGTTGGCTGTGGTGAGCATTCCGAGAGCGGACATGCCATTCCGCTTGCTCGGTACAAGGCTGCTCATCCGGCCGCCATTGAACTCGCCGCCGTTTGTGATCTGCAGCAGGAACGCGGCAAGTCTTTCGTCCGCAAGTATGGCTTCAGCAGGTATTACGCCGATGTCGACGAAATGCTTGCCCGGGAAAAGCTTGATGGTTGCATTGCAATCGTTCCCGTAGAGACGATCTCTGAACTCGGCATCAAATTACTGCGCCAAGGCATCCCCTGCGTCGTCGAGAAGCCGCTGGGCGCATCCCTGTCGGAAGCGCGGGCTTTGCTTGATGCCGCCAGGACAACGCTCACACCCAACATGGTTTCCGTGAACCGCCGCTTCATGCCCTTTCTCAATCGCGCTCTCGCGTGGTGTCGTGATGAAGGCTCACGCAGTAACGGACGGCTGCGCCTTGTGCGCTGTACCATGGCACGGCACGCCCGCAGTGAGCCGGACTTCCTCTGGACAACCGCCGTTCATGCGGTGGACACGTTGCGGCACATTGCGGGTGAGGTTGCTGACGTGAAAATGCGCACTCTTGGATCCGCGGCCGGATCGGCGAACTGGTATGGAATCGATTTGCGCTTCGAGGCCGGTGTCACCGGATACATCGAGGTTCTCCCTACGTCAGGGATGGTGGAAGAAACCTACGAGTTGTTTGGCGATGGCTTCCGCGCTACGGTCACCTGTCCCTTCGGGCCGCAGCGCGGATGGCGCGGTTTTCGCGAAAATCAGCTGGTAGTCGAAGAAGTTGCTTCCGAAGGCATGGCGGAAGAGCTGATCAACGGATGTTATGAGGAGACTGCTGAATTCGTCACGCTGCTGTCGTCGAACAACGCCGGAGGCCCGTCGATCGAAGGCGTTTTTCCTTCGGTGGAGCTTTGCTTCAACATGGCTAAGACCGTGAACGGGAAAGAAAGTGTTGTTCCCACAAAAATCTGATCTCGAGGTCATTCAAGAATGGTGATCAAGTCCTTCGAAGACAAGCGCGAAATGGCCAGGGCTGCAGCCGAAGAAGCTGCGTCCGCCATCCGGCAAGCCATACAGACGCGAGGCAAGGCGCGCATCATCGCCGCCACCGGCTCCTCTCAGTTCGAGTTTCTCGAAGCTCTGACCAGCCTTCCAGGAATCGACTGGAAGCGTGTGGAAATGTTTCACCTGGACGAATATATCGGCCTTCCGGAATCCCACCCCGCCAGTTTCCGCCGCTACTTAAGAGAGCGCCTGATCGAGAAGACTGGCATCACAAATTATTTTCTCCTCAACGGGGAAAAAGATCCGGCCGAAGTGATCCACTGCATTGGTCAGGCGTTGCAGGCCGAGCCCATCGACGTGGCGTTTGTCGGTATCGGGGAGAACGGGCACCTAGCCTTCAACGATCCGCCCGCTGACTTCGAAACTGAGGAGTCTTACCTGGTGGTTACGCTAGACGATCCATGCCGGCGTCAGCAACTTGGCGAAGGTTGGTTTCCGTCTTTGGCCGATGTTCCACAACGCGCGATCTCAATGAGCGTGCGCCAGATTCTCAAGGCGAAGAAGATTCTGTGTATCGTGCCCGACGCTCGTAAGGCCAAAGCAGTGATGGCATGTTTCGACGGGGAAGTTAGTCGGTTGGCTCCCGCCTCAATCCTGCGTACTCACGCCGATACGACTGTGTATTTGGACGTTAATTCCGCTGCTCTCCTGAATCCCGCTACTCTCGCCTCGGCTTCCTGAAAATGCGCGCGCGAATGAATCCAGGGATTTTGCCAGGGTCTATTTTAGTTCGGCGGAGAGTGGCGATCCGACAATAATCTTCAGCCATTCTTTTGCCATCAGTCGATGGTAAGGCTCTGTCATGTGAATGTGATCGAGGCAAAGGAAACGGCTGCGATCCGGCGATGCGGCCAGAATCGGACTCACTTTCACGATTTCGATACCCGCTTGCCGCGCCGCGTCAGCTTCTTTCTCCAGCATCTTCGGATCGGCGGAGGAAGGGTCATGGACGTCGTCGAACATGACGACCCGTGCCCCGGCGGCCTTGAAGCCCATTCCCATCGTGCGCAGATCGGCGAGATCCTCGTCAGTACGGTTGGCTAAGACGAATAAGACTACGTCGGGCCGCCAGGCGAGCGCGTCCTGATAGAAATTTTTCCGGGCGCGCGATGAGGTTAACCCTCCCGCCTGAAACTGGCGAAACTGCACCTTTGGGTTTTGTCGTGCGAACATCGCTGTAACAATCGGCACAAAGGCCGACGGCGAGGCCCAGTGCAGATCCATAGTGAAAGAATGTCCGATCACCGCGATTCGCTGCGCGGGAAGCGCCTTCATCTTTGGCTCGATAGCTCTCATCTCGGGTTCGGCGAGCAGTTCGTCGGCCAGGACTTGCGCGTCGCGGACATGGAGATTTTTTTCACCCCAGTTCCAAATCTTTCGGCTGGCAATTTGCCAATCCGTGGCGCTCAATCCGAACGGAGACGAACACGATCGCCCTTCGAGCAGGCGGCCGGTTGCGAGGAAGTCGTCGTCACCGCCGGGAAGTCCCAGTTGCCGGACGTACACCGGAAGCCCCAGCGCGATGTAGAAGGCATAGAGATCCTGGAGACGGTCGCCGTCGCGCTCCACTTCGAGCACCGTCTGGTAAAGATTTGCGATGGAACGAATTTCTTCATTTCTGTGACGTGGCGCGCGCTCACGAAGGTAAGCGGTGAACACGTTGACCGGAAGGTTGGCTGGCATCGGCAGTTTGGCCGCGAGCAGCGGCTGCAAATCTTTCGCCGGATCGAAAGCGGAAGGCGCTCCCAGCGCCCACATCCTGGCGATCGCAGGCGAACCGAGCAGCGCCGTCTGGTGCTCAACCAACTCCTTTAGTGCCCCTTCTGCCGGATCACTCACCGGCCAGCAGGCCAGATCAACATTGTGCTGTTGCCTGGCTAACAGAATCTGATAAGCGTGCACCGCAGTGACATTCGCTTCGACAAACTGCTCCAAGCGATCCGGACCGGGAGTTGCCGCCTTGAAAGCTTTGTCCTGGGAAAAAGCGGCTCCCGAAAATATCGTCGCAAAGAGTAATGCGGGGACGGTGCGGTTTAACAACTTTCTCGTGAAGTGCGTAGGATTAAACTCCTTTTCGCCAGCCGCGATCGCCAGCCGCCTTGAGCTCAACCGTGAGGGAGCCATCCTCATTCAGCGGTTGTTCACAAGCCCATGCCACAGGCCGTTTGACGCCCGGACGAATCTCCAATTGGGCCGACAGATGAACCCTGCCTGTATAGCCTTGTGGCAGGAGAAAGGAAGCCTGCCGGAGTCCGCCGCCATAAGGATGTCCGGCGTCGAGCGCGCCGCGCAAAATCAAGTTCTGGTCGGGACTTTCCAGTTGCAGCCATAGCACTCCCGGAATTCCGGCCACGCCACGATTCGAAACGCAGACAATCAGTTCTGACGTGCCGTACCGTTTGCGCTGCCAGACCCATGATGGGCGGAGGCGGTAGCCCAGGTTCGAGCGCAGCCGTTCAAATCCGCGCGGGAATTTCTCGTTGTAGCGCGCCAGGTTGTCGGCTTCCGTCCACAGGGACCAGTAGTTGGCTTTCAGGTCGAGGACGTGCAGCATGTAATTTTCAAGCTCGTTGATTCCCGCCGCGTCGAGCTTGAGTTTCGACGCGTCGTATTGCCGGAAATAGCCGTCTTCCAAAATGGCAGCCAGCCAGGGTGGACGGTTCGCGAGTTCTTCAATCTGGATCGGCTCTTCAACGATGATGCTGTCCGACCGCAGCCAGGCTCCGGCGCGCACCGCAATATCAATCACCGTGCGATTGCCCACGTTACTGATGTCAGGCTGTGTGTTTACCGCGAGAGGAGTTTTCTTCCAGGTCTCAAGCTGGCGCTCCGTCATCGCCACAAAAGTTCGTTCCGCTGTCGGGTAATCCGGAAATGGACTGGGAAAGTCGCTGGTGTGCCCCTCGCCCCAGAACCCGTACTGCATCAGATCTACCCACTCAATGAGCGGATTGCCTTCAAATTGTGCTGCCAGAAGGTCATTCAACTCAGCAAATGCCTTCTGAAATGCCGGGTGGTCGTATCGTGGCTCTCGGTATTCCGCACCGTTCTTGCCTGGGATCCGGCCAATTTTTACCAGTGGAATGCGATCGCGCAGGAATTCGGGAAGAGCAACCTGTTCAGGCTGAAACGAAGTGTTTGATAGCTGTATGCGAAATGCAACCCGTAAGCCAACGCGCTTTGCGGCATCCAGTGTGAGGTGCCACACTGGCTCCAAGTCTAGGCGTCCCGAACGGCTTTGGACATTGCGCCAATCGCAGCGTATGTAGAGCACGTCGACAAATGGCAGACTTGAGATTTTCTCCACATGCCTCTCGAGCGTTTCGCGGCCGGCCCGCGCCGCCAGCGATGGGCCGCTCTCTTCCCACGCATAGCCCACCAAACCTAGCCCAGGGTTACGGATAGGCCTCTCCGAGGGTGTTGTGTAAAGAACCGTCTGCCAGCCCTGATCCTGGTCAATATCAAACGGACCCTGATTCAGGCGCTCGCGGACAGAAGGGCGGGAGAGAAATTCAGAGTCTTGCCACAGATGGCTCGGCACGTCAGCCTTGGTCACCAGGGCGGCACTCGGCAGTACGACTGCGGCTTTTAGCAGGTCTCGGCGACGCATGGGCAAGTGCGCGGTTAAGAAAAGACAGTACACAAAAGAAAACAACCAATCAATGGGAGACCCTGGGTTTGTATTTTGCTTACTCCGGTCCCGTCTCTGGCTTTGGTCTGCAAGCAAGCTGGGGCGGCCGGCCACTTGCTTTTATGTTTTCTTTTACTTTTTATATATTTCTGTTGTTTTCGCTTGGCAGGGAAGATAGTCTTCAAAAAGCGTATGCCCCCTACATCGCTCGTCGAACCGGATTGGCTGCCCCTGTTGACACAGCGGCAGCCAAAAGCGGCTGAACTGCTGGCTAGAAGTCCTGAGGAGCAGCGTCGGCTGGGTTATTTCCACACGCTTCGCGAAATCTGCCAACAACCATCCACTTGGCTGCAGACCTGTGCGCTGATGTGTCGCCAGGCGGGCGATTTCCAGCCGATGCTCGCCCAAATCCTCGGCCTTACCCTGACAGGTTCGGGCAGCTCGGAATACGCCGGCGATTGCGTGCGCATGGCGCTTCAAAATGAGTTGGGCATTGTCACCCAAGCCATCGGAGGGGGGATATTGCTCGCCCACGGAAGCGAGGCGCTCCTGCCAGACCGGCCCGGCCTCCTGGTCTCCCTGGCTCGCTCCGGCGACAGTCCCGAAAGCGTCGGGACGGTTGACTTGATGCTCAGAACTCAACCTGATATTCGACACTTGGTACTGACCTGTAATGAAGCAGGCAGTTTGGCCAGGACCTACAAGAACGATTCGCGGGTCGCAGTGATTACCTTGGGCGAAGAGACGAACGACCGCGGGCTGGTGATGACGAGCAGCTTTACCAACTTGGTGTTAGGCGCGCGTTTTCTTGGATTGGTGAAGCGGCCTGAGCGCTATCAAATGATCTGTAACCAGCTAAGCGGAATGGCCTCGGAATTGATTCAAGGTTATTTTGGAAGTCTGGCCGAGGTCGCGAAAGCTCCCTTCAAACGGGCGCTGTTCCTGGGGAGCGGTTCGCGTTTTGGGGCAGCGCGTGAGGCCGCGCTCAAGATGTTGGAAATGACTGCAGGTCGTGTTACCACCCTATGTGAGACCTATCTGGGACTTCGACACGGCCCTATGAGCTACATCCATCGAGATACGTTGGTCGTATGTTTCCTGTCTTCTAACCCCACGCTCCAGGCTTACGAAGCCGACCTTGTGCGCGAGCTGGATCAGAAAGAGCTAGGTTTGCGGAAGCTTATGGTAGGTGAGGCGATACCCAGCGAGCTCGTCCGGGAGAACGACGTCGTGCTCGAGTGCAAGGGACTGGGCCAGCTCGGAGATGAAAATTTCCCGGTGATCGACGTGATTGTGGGCCAGTTGCTTGCTTTCTTTCGGTGTCTCGAAGCGGGACTGCGTCCGGATTCACCTTCAGAAGACGGCGTCATCAGTCGCGTGGTCCAAACCTTTGCTCTCCACCTCCCAAAGGCCTAAGCACGGCCGAAGGACCTGGCGATTTTGCGGATATCGGCGCCGCCTGGCAGTGCGACGGGTTCCTGCTGGAAAGCGTATTGCTTGCGTTTGATTTCTCATATTTTTCATTTGCTATTCTTTATTTGCTTTTGGGCTACAACTATGTTAAAAGTTCGGACGTTGGAAACCAACCGTTTTGGAGGCGTGGCAATGAAGTTCGCGACGTGGTTTGCGTTAGTGATGATTGTGGCGGCTTTTTTTGGGAGCGGCCAATTGCTCTTCGCCCAGGGCACGGACTTAGGCATCATTCGCGGCTTGGTGAGTGATTCCAGCGGCGCCGCAATTCCAAACGCGAAAGTCGTGGTGGATGATCTCTCCACCAATACCACGCGCGAGACTACGACCAATTCGCAAGGTGAATATCAGTTCATCGGCCTGAGACCCGGCGGCTACAAGGTTTCCGTTTCCGCATCCGGGATGGGCACGCTCGACCTCACCGGCATCGTCTTAAATGGCAGCGACATCGTCGATGCGAATGCCACTCTGAAGGTGGCAAGCAAAACTGAGTCGATCGAAGTAACTGCGGTAGGTGCGACCATCAACACCGAGAACCAAACAATCAGCGACACGATCACCAGCGAGGCTGTGATCGATCTACCTCGGGACAGCCGGAACGTGTACAACTTCCTCTATCTCAATCCCAACATAACGCAATCCGGGGTGGATGGCGATTTCAAATTTATCGGGGGGGAAAGCTACGGTGCTAATTTTTCTCTCGATGGGCAACGCTCCAACGGCGGTATTTTCGGCCAGCCCACGAACAGCCAGCCGTCATTGGAAGCGGTGGGCGACATCAATGTCCTGACTAATGATTTCAGCGCGGAATATGGCGGCATTGCCAACATTCGTGTGACCACGAAGCGCGGAAGCGCGGGTTATCACGGCTCGATTTTCTACAACAACAAGAACTCTGCATTGGCTGCGTGGACCTTGCAGGATTTGGCAGGAAAGGCAGCGTTTTCGCCAACTCCATTTCTGTCCAAATATCCGAACCCTTACTTCAACCTGACCGACGTTGGCGGATCCGTAGGCGGTCCAATCCCAGGGTTGAAGAAGACATGGTTTTTTGCGGCTTACGAACGCAACTGGAACGTTTCGCCAGTAAATCTATCGGCCACGAATTTACCTCACCCCAGCCTTTACACCGGTGATTTTTCTTTGGTTAATGACGTCCATAAGCCGGTGGTTCCGGCCGACGTGACCCTGACGCCCGAAGAGTTGGCAAGCGATACCGTAGTCGCTGGAGGCAAGCTTAGGTTCATTACGATCCCTTCGCGGCTCTTGAATCCAACGGTGCAGAATTTGATTGGTACTTACTTTCCGAAGGTCGGACTTTCTTCGCCGATCGACCCTGTGACTGGTCGAATTGGCGGCCCCAATGATCCATCGGGGTACCAAACCCTGTTACCCGGCAGATCGATCCGCGACGTGGGAAGTCTGCGTGTGGACCATGACTTCTCAGAGCGTGATCACGTCTATGCTGTCTACAACGGAGCGGGTACTACATCGGCCACTTCCCTGGTACAGAGCCCTTACACCGGGCTTGGCCTGGGCCAGCTCCAAGGCACAAACCATACGCTTTCTCTTTCCTACACGCGGGTCTTTAGCCCGAACGTGGTGAACGAATTACGCGTCGGATTTAACCGGCAACCGCTGATCCGCCACAGTAATACCACGCTGGAGGGTTTCCTCTCCGGCATCGGATTCGATCAGTCTGATATCGCCGCGTACGGAGCGGTGGTCGGGGCGCAAGAATTGAAGACGTTTGGTCACCCGGCAGTTACCTTTGGCAGGAACTTTGCAATATTCCAGAACGGCGGACGAAATACGGACCGTCCCCAGGATCAGAATCTTGTCACCTTCGGAGATACTTTGACATGGGTGCTCGGCAAGCACACGTTCAAAGTGGGTGGCGACTTTGTCCGCAACCAGGCCCTTGATGGCTTCGCCGTGAATCGCGGAAATGTCAGAGGCGCTGTCACCTATGGAAACGCCAGAAGTATTGATCCATTCGCATTATTCCTGTTGGGAGAGCCGGGAGCGAGCGTGTCTTATGTGAATTTACCGCGTCCTCCGATGAACGTGCACAACTGGGAACAAGGTTTCTATTTTCAGGATGATTGGAAAATCACGCCCCGTCTTACTTTGAACCTGGGCCTGAGATACGAACTCATTACTCCGTTCATAGATGAAAATGATCTGCTGGCCAACTTCGATCCCACATTCGTGAACCCCGCGACGGGAATGAAGGGGCGATTTATCATTCCGTCGGATCGGACCAAGGCGTTCCTCGATACCCGCATACTGAGCGAATTTCCAGTGGTCACTGCTGCTCAGTCGGGCCTGGACGTGGGCCGTGGCGTAGTGCGCGAAGACAAGGACAACTTCGCTCCGAGAGTTGGCGCGGCTTTCCGCTTAACCGACAGGACGGTTATCAGAGGCGGATATGGCATTTTTTACCCGACGTCGGCTGCGCAAGGCATCCGCGACCCCATAGGGACCAACCCTTTCAATCAAGGCATTACGAAGCAGCTCGATCCCACCAATCCCAATCCCATGCCTCTGTCGGGGTGGCCTGGTTTTGCCCATGGGTTCAGTCCTCTGACTGGCGGCAACATTACAACGAACTTTACCACCCTGCCTTCTATCAATGCTGTGCCATTCGGGCTGCAAGAGCCTCGCGTTCAGCAGTACAACGTAACCGTGGAACGCGAGCTTATGTCTGATACCTTCATCCGTTTTTCATATCTGGGCAGTGTGCTGAGCGGACTAATCACCGGGGTGGATCTAAACGAACTTCAACCGAGCGATATACCGTTCGGTACCACCACTGGGGACGGTGTAACTCCGTGCGACCCAGTAAATAACGGAGATTGCTTACCTTCAGCTGCCGATATGGCGCGCGAGCCGCTCCCGGGGCTGGGGGATTTCATCTTGAGTTACGGTAATCGGGGACACAGCCGTTCCAACGCTTTCCAGACGCAGTTCGAGCATCGATATGCGCACGGATTGATGCTGAACCTGTCGTATACCTATCTTTCACAAAAGTCGACCGGCCTGGACACAGATAACTCGAGTCTCGGAGGCGTTTCTTACAACCAGTTCCAGCCCAACAATGATTATGGACAGGAAGCTTTTGTGCCCCATAACCGCTTTGTGGCGTATGGGACTTACGACTTGCCCTTCGGGTCGGGGAAGCGGTTTGGGTCGTCCATGTCAAAGCGGGCAAATTTCTTCCTGGGAAATTGGCAGACCACCTTTAATATGTTTGCCAAATCGGGTGTCGGATTCACACCGTACTGGGCATGCGACGACTGTAGTTCCATTGAGCCAGGAAATGTTGGTGTCAGCTCAATTGACGCGGTCGGCGACTTCAACTGTTGTATCAACGGCGTCGCCTCATTTCGGCCGCCTGTTACGGGAAACTACAACCATCGCGTAGGCAATCAGATATGGGATCCGACTGCTTTCGGCGATCCTCTTATGGGCGCAGATTTGTTCAGCAATCCCACCGTGGCCAAGCGCAACCTGCTGATTGGCCCTGGGGCGTGGGGCGTTAATTTGGGTGTACACAAAGAGTTTCGTTTCAGCGAGCGGTTTAGTGCGTCCCTCGGCGCTGATATCGACAACGTCTTCAATCACCCCATGTTCGCGCCCGATGACAATTACGGTGGTGGCGGAGGCCCCTTTGCGATGTTGGGCGACTTCAACGTTGCGGTAGATCCGGCCACATTGAAGCCGGTCATAAACGATATAACGCGTAATGATCTATTCGGGCGACTGGTTCAGTCATTCACTCAAGAAGGCATCGACAGCCGGCGCACCATTCGTCTGCGGCTGCGAATCACGTTCTAGATTGCAGTTTTCGAGGGCGGTAACGACTGCGCCTGCATTTGGATGCTGGCGAGTTGTTTATTGCACACGTTCATAAGAGCTCAATGAAATCTAAAATCTTCGCCGCGGTTACTCTATTCTTGTGTTTCACCGGCGCTTGGGCTGAGCGTCCCGGCGATTTTCGCGTGCTTGGGCCAGGCGGTGGGGGCGCGATGTTCAACCCCACTGTTAGCCCCCACGATACCAATACCGTTCTTATCTCCTGCGACATGACGGGTTCGTATATGACGCACGATGCTGGCCGCACGTGGCGGATGTTCAACTTGCGCGGCGTGGTTGATTTTTTTGTCTTTGATCCTCTGGACGCAAGGACTATGTACGCCCATGCAACTGGTTTATGGCGCAGTACGGATGGTGGTGAACGGTGGAATCTGGTCTATCCCAGTCCTTCCGCCGTCAAAGGCGTCAAGATGGATTCGGATCATGCGGACGAGCAGATTCTGGCCGACCCCGATCCGTTAAATTCGATTCAAGCGCTTGCAATAGATCCGGCGAACTCAAAAGTGCTTTACGCCGCGGCCGGCAGCAAAGAGAGTTCGGCGCTTTTCATTTCGCGCGACTACGGGCAGAGTTGGCAAAAACAGGTTGACCTGTCCGCCGTTCCGCGCCACCTCTGGATCGATCCACATTCCGCCGCCGATTCGCGCAGGCTATTTCTGGCTAGCTCGCACGCGATTGCAGTGACGAGCGCAGGCGAAGTGCGTAGCCTCCCGCTTCCAGTGGCTGCTAATGATGTTTCCCTCGGTTTCGGTTCCGCACCCGATCCGACAATTTATGCGACCTCGAAGCAGGGCACGTATGTGTCCGCGGATGGAGGCAACACCTGGCATAAGTCTGAACTCCCGGGCGAGGGCGCGAAAGTTCGTGCGATTGCAACCAGCCTTCGCCATCCGGAGGTGGCCTATGTTTCGTATGACCACCTGACGCTTGAAGGAAAGTCGTGGATCGGTGTCGCGAAAACCATCAACTCCGGAGGCGACTGGCAGTTGGTGTGGAAGGAATCGGAGACTGGCGCGAAGAATGTGCGTGACGCCTGGATCACCGAGCGCTTCGGGCCGGGATGGGGAGAGAATCCCTTGAACCTTACTGTGGCGGAGCAGGATGCCAATCTGGCCTACGGCACCGACCTGGGAAGAACGATGCGCACCACCGACGGAGGCGCGACCTGGTCGGCCTTGTACTCCCGCAAAGTAAACGACGCAGGATGGACCAGCCTTGGCCTCGATGTCACCACCAGTTACGGAATTCACTTCGATCCCTTCGACCTGAAGCGCGAGTTCATCACCTACACGGATATTGGGCTGTTCCGCAGCGAAGACGGAGGAGTTTCTTGGACGAGTTCAACCGCCGGAGTTCCCGCGAAGTGGGTGAATACTACGTATTGGGTGGTCTTCGATCCCAAGGTGCGGGGGCGAATGTGGAGCGCGAACAGTGGAACGCATGATCTTCCTCGTCCCAAGATGTGGCGGCACAATTCAGTTCTGAATTACAAAGGTGGCGTTTGCCGCAGCGATGACGGCGGCCGGCACTGGACGAAATCGAATAGCGGGATGCACGAGACAGGGGCGACAAATATTTTGCTCGACCCCACTAGCCCCGAGAATGCGCGCGTTTTCTACGTGACCGGTTTTGGACGCGGCGTTTACAAGAGTTCGGACGACGGAAAGACCTGGCGCCTGAAGAATGAGGGCATCACGCAAAAACAACCGTTCGCGTGGAGGCTGGCACGGAGTTCGCAGGGCGATCTGTATGTTTTGCTGGCGCGGCGCTCGGAAGATGGGAGTATCGGCAATGCGGGCGACGGCGCTCTGTACCGTTCGACCGACGGAGCCGAACACTGGCAGCCGGTTGCGCTGCCCGAGGGCACCAACGCTCCCAACGGTCTCGCAGTCGATCCGAATTCGCCCGACCGCCTTTACCTGGCGGCGTGGGGCCGGGCGAAGGGAGTACATGGAGATGGCGGAGGGATTTTTCTTTCGGAAGATGGCGGCAAGAGCTGGAAGCAGGCGCTCGATAAGGATCGTCATATTTATGACGTCACCATTGATCCGGCGGATCCCAACATTGTTTATGCAGCTGGCTTTGAGTCGTCAGCCTGGCGATCGGCGGACCGTGGGCTGCACTGGACCCGCATTCCCGGCTTCAACTTCAAGTGGGCCCACCGCGTGATCCCGGATCCGATGGATCATAATAAGATCTTCATCACCACGTTTGGCGGTAGCGTCTGGAACGGTTCGGTCAACGGAGAAGAACGGCTGGTGGACATCGCTACCCCGGCGCTTAAGCCTGGACAATAGCTGAAGGTGGGAAGAGCTTGATCGATCGCCGTCAGTGGCTGTGTGGAATGGGCCTAATGGTTGCGGGCGGTGGTGCGCATGTCGGCAGGGAGGGCACTGTGGCAGCCGAATCCAAGGGGCAGAGCGACTCCATCGACCTTTCCCGGTACGAGCCGAAGAGCATGCTGGAGGTGCACGAGTCGTACATCGAGCGTTCAAAATTCCGGCTCGTCGACTTCCACACCCACATTTCGTTTTCGAAGAAAGCGGAGAAGGGAATTGAACTCTCTCCCGATCGGCAGTACTTGGGAACTCCACAGGAATTGCTTCCGGTAATGGACCGCAAGAATATTCAGTCTATGGTCAACCTAACCGGCGGTTATGACCATGGCCTCGTGGATGCGGTTGCGAAATACGATCGCGCGCACCCCGGGCGCTTTTTCACTTTCACCGAACCTTCGTATGAGCGATTCCAAGAGCCGAATTACCCGAAACTCCAGGAACAGGCGATCGAGCAAGCACATCGCGCCGGCGCGCGAGGGTTGAAGATTCTTAAAACGCTGGGGCTCTATCTTCGGGAAAACATTACGTCGGGCACTCTGGTGAAGATTGACGATCCCCGATTTGATTCTATGTGGGACGTTTGCGGGCAATTGAACATGCCGGTGGCGATTCACATCTCGGATCCGGTGGCGTTTTTTAGCCCGATCGATCGCTTCAACGAGCGTTACGAGGAGTTGAATAATCATCCGGACTGGTCGTTTTACGGAGCGGACTTTCCGAGCAACGCGGAATTGATTGCGGCGCGGAACCGGATGGTCGCGAAGCATCCGCAGACACAGTTTGTGACGCTGCACTGTGGGAATTTTTCGGAAAATCTGCAAAATGTTTCGCAGAGCCTGGACCGCTTTCCAAACATGTCGGTGGACATTGCGGCTCGCATTGGGGAGCTTGGGCGGCAGCCGGTGACTGCTCGAAAGTTTTTTATGAAATATCAGGACCGGATTGTTTTCGGCACCGATGCGACGCCCCATGGAGACGAATTTCCGCAGCAGGTTTTTACCGATCAGCTGTACGAGATCTACTACCGGTTCCTGGAAACGGAAGACGAGTATTTCGACTATGCTCCGGCAAAGACACCGCCGCAGGGGCGCTGGCGAATTTATGGCGTGAATTTACCGGATGACGTTCTGCGCAAGGTCTACTATGACAATTCTGCGCGGCTGCTGCGACTCTAGATGCGGATTCCTCGGCTCATCGCTGTCGTCGGCGTAATTGCTTTCGCATTGGCGGCACATGCGGAAGTAAAGGTCTGGCAGGGCACGCTTACTCTGCCGACTTATGAAGAGGGGCTGCCCGATCCGAATCCGCCGTTCGATCAGTTCACTACCAACCGGTTTAACTATCCCTATACGCTGCGGACCAATTTGACCAGCCGGCGCGTGGATCATGCGTGGCGGGCGGTTTATCTCGAAAATGAATATCTGAAGTGCTCGGTGCTGCCGGATATTGGCGGGCATTTGTATACGTGCGTCGATAAGATTTCCGGCAAATCGATGTTTTATGCTAATCCCTCAATCAAGAAGGCGGCGATTGCTTATCGCGGGGCTTGGGCGGCATTTGGGATCGAGTTCAATTTTCCGGTCTCGCACAATTGGGTGACGATGTCGCCGGTCAACTTTGCTTTCAGCCAGCATGACGATGGGAGCGCGTCGGTCAGCGTGGGGAATATCGACCGCGTTTATGGGATGGAGTGGACGGTGCAGTTGGTTCTGCGTCCGAAATCGACTGTGCTCGAGCAACGGGTGACCCTCAGCAATCGCAGCGATGTCAGGCATCGCTTCTACTGGTGGAACAATGCTGGAGTCGCGGCGTGGGACGATTCGCGAATTATGTATCCACAGAGGTTCGCGGCGACGCACGGGTTTACGGAGATCCATCCCTGGCCGGTGGATGTGGATGGCGTGGATTACAGCATCGTCCGCAATCACACCAAGGGTCCGGTTTCCATGTTCACCTACGGCAGCCGGGAAAATTTCATGGGAGTCTGGAATCCGCGCACCAATACGGGAACCGTCCACTTTGCGGAGTACGAACAAGTACCGGCCAAGAAAATCTGGTCTTGGGGTGTCGACGCGGATGGCCTGGACTGGCGCAAAGCCCTGTCCGATGACAACAGCGGCTACCTTGAGGTGCAGGCTGGCCTGTTCCGCAATCAGGAGACGTACGCTTTTCTTGAGCCCCGTCAGACGATCCACTTCTCGGAATACTGGATGCCCGCGCGTGAGATCGGCGGCATCTCGCGCGCCAATCTCACGGGAGTGTTAAATCTAAGCCGCAGGGACGATAGCTTCATCGCTGGATTCAACGCAAACCAGCCTATCCCGCAAGCATCGGTGTCGATTCTCAATGGCACTCAGCAAATCTTTCGCGAGAGAGTTGATCTGACACCAGAGCACGCCTGGATCCACGAGTTTTCGAACGCGAAATCGCAGGCGAGGTACACGATTAAAATCCAGAACGCGAACGGTGCAACCCTTCTGCGTCAGACTGAGGGCGAATACGATTGGACGCCCGAGGCTGAAGTCCAGGTCGGCCCACAACCCTCGTATCGCATTCCCGAACCCGAGAAGCGGACTTACGACGACTGGATTCAGCTCGGCAAGGAGGACGAACTCAACGGACGAGCCCTGAGCGCTCTCGAAATTTACAAAGAAGCGCTAGCCAGGTTTCCGGAAGGCTTCCAGGCGGGCAAGGCGGCTGGTCGTTTGGCGGCTAGCCTGCTGCGCTTTGAGGAGGCGAGAAAATTTCTTGAGCCGCTGCATTTGCGGGATACGACGGATAGTGAAATCTCCTATTACGTCGGCATTGCGTATGACGGGCTCGGCGATGAATCCCATGCACGCAGCGCCTACGAGGAGGCGGAGCGCTTGCCGTTTTTTTATTCTGCGGCCGCTTTGCGGTTAGGTGAACTGTCGGCCCGGGAAGGTGATTTGCTCGGCGCTGAGCGACACCTTGCCGAAGCCCTGCATGATGCGCCCGACGATCTTCGCGCCCAGGAGGAACTCGTTGCCGTCGCTTCCGGCAAGCCCGACGAGATACGAGCTCGCGCGCGAGCGGCGCTAACGCGTTTTCCGCTGAGCGATTTCCTTCGCGAAGTTGCCGGAAATCCGGATCTTGCGCACCTTGCGAATGATGCCAACCGGGTTCTGAACATTGCCGCGGAATATATGCGGCTGGGGCGCTACCAGGCGGCGTTGGATGTGGTTTCGAGAAAATATCCAGCGGCCACCGCCGATCAGTCTGAACCGGGAGCACTGGCGCCGGGAGAACATCCGATGGTTGCGTATTTTCGCGGTTACTGCCGTCAGAAACTGGGACTATCGGAAACAGGCGATTACAGCGCGGCTTCGAAACTATCGACCGCCTATGTCTTCCCCAGCACCGCCGAGGAGTTCACCGTGCTGCGCGCCGCATTGCGAACGACTGCTTCGGATGCAACCGCTCATTATCTGCTGGGAACATTTTATTTTTCTCGCGGCCTGACGGATTCGGCTCTGCACGAATGGTCTGAAGCTCAGAAGTCCGCATCTGAACTTCCTGTCCTGAGCGCGAGCACGGGTCTCGCCCTCCTGCATATAAAGGATGACCCCGAGCGCGCGCTCGCAGCTTTTCGAGAGGGGCTGCGAAGCGATCCCACGAACATCGCAATTTACATGGGAATGGATCAAGCGCTAAGCCTGCTCAACAGGACCGCTCGGGAACGGATAGAGGCTTTGGAAAAGTATCCGCGGCTGGATGCTGCGCCAACGGGACTGATATTCGAACTGATTCTGAACCTAGCGGAAGCGGGGGATTTCGAACGCGCCAGCAATTTATTTCACAATCGCTTCTTCGCTCGCGAAGAGGGCGGAACCAACGTTCGTCAGGTCTGGATTGAAGTTCAACTTCAACGCCTGTTGACTCTTGCCCGGGAGGCACAGTGCGGCGAAGCATTGATGGCCGCCCGTCAGCTCGGCTCCGAAGTTTCAGGATTGGAGTTCACACGCGATGGTCTGGAGCCGATTCTTCAATCGGCGAGAACCATCTACCTTGTCGGTTCAGTTTATGCCGCGTGCGGGAAGGCCGAAGAAGCCAAGGACAAATTTGAACTTGCAGCTGTCGCTTCGGCGCCAGACCAGATCCCGTGGGCGTGGTTGGCTGCGCAAAAATTGCCGGGGTTCAATCAGCCGCAATGGCAAGAGCGCATGGAGTCCGCTCTAGAGCAGGCGAAAAGCCGAAGCGAAACGAGCGCGTTCCCCAGTTGGTGGACGTACACGGAGGGTGTGCTGGAAAGCGACTTGGGCAGAAAGCAGGAGGCCAATCTAAGATTTCGGGAAGCTTTGTTGCTGCCCGACCGGATGCTGGCCTATCACTCTACCCGGCTGGCGATGTCGGGTACTACGCCGTAATTATATCAATTTTTGATTTGTGCAGAGCCTCGATGAATTCGGCCGGCGCGCGGCTATCGGTAATCAGCCGATGGACGCCGGAGAGAGGGCCGATGCGCGACACGCTTCTGCGCCCTAGTTTGCTGAAATCCGCGACTACGTTCACCTCTTTGGAAACACGCATCATCACGGTGTTGAGCTGGGCCTCAAGCAAGTCGGGCGTCGAAGGGCCGAGTTCCAGGTCGAAACCATCCACCGCCAGGAAGAGACGGTCGGCGTGGAATTCTTTGAGCATGGTTTCCGCCTGGGGCCCCACGAACGAGCCGGAAACCGGGCGCAACAGTCCTCCAATCATAATTACGGATAGCATTGAGGCGTCGACTAACTCGGATGCGATGTTCAGAGCGTGGGTGATAACGGTGACCGACTGGAGCCGGCGCATTTTTAGATGGCGGGCAATCTCGGCGGTGGTGGTTCCGGAGTCCAAAATTACGGTTTCACCGTTTTGGATGAGTTCCGCCGCCGCTTTTCCAATCCTCGCCTTCTCGGCGTGATGCAGCGTTGTCTTCAGACGCAGTGGGTAGTCTTGACTTGCTTCCACCCTCCGGACCGCACCGCCATGGGAGCGAACCGCCATGCCCTCCGAAGCCAAAGCATCGAGGTCGGCGCGGGCGGTTACGGCGGAGATAAAAAATTTCTCGACCAGATCCCGAACGGTGATCTGGCCTCTTTGTTCGATCAGATCCAGAATTCTTCTGCGCCGCTGCTCCGCTAGAAGACGAGAGTCCTTGACGCTCCGCATCTACGTGATCCTCAGGTGGCTCATGAAGTGACCGGGTAAATCGCACCCTTGCCGGTATCTTACTTTGTTTATACACTTAGTGGGCCGCGAAGAAGAAAGAAAATAGAACATAAACGAAAGGGAAGCGGAAAGCCGGGGATTGCGTCGTCGCTCAAGGATTTTGAGACTTTCGTGTGTCCGGCGGACACGTACGGCCGAAGCGGTGGTTTCTTTTACCTTCCTTTTTCGTGACTTGATTTCCATGCTCCGGGCGCGGCGGTTTGACGAATTCGCAAACGCTATAAAGCTTAATATACGTAGACAAGATCGACCAAAATATGAGAAGGCGCGACTTTATCGCGGCGCTCGCCGCGTCCGCACTAGCCAGTTCGATTCCGGGTCTGGCTCAGGGACGAACTCTTCGACGGCCGCGATTACTGATCGGCGATGAGGACCCTTTCACCGGACTGCGATTGTTGAGGGCACGTTATGCGGTGGGACGGCGCCCCTCGGAAGATATGGAAGGCTGGGCGCTATCGTGGCAATTGACGGGCCAGGATTCTTTTGCCGAGCGCGCCGTCGCCGAGATGCGAAACGGACACATTGCCTCCGGGGGAAAGGCTTCGCGCTCGTGGGTCGATTACACGCGGTGGGCGCTGGCATTCGATTGGCTCCTTGGATATCGGGGCTTCGATCGCGCGTTGCAGGATCGCGTGACGGGTGAATTGAGAGACGGGGCGGCCACGATGCTCGCCACTCCTGACTTCGACGATCCAGGACAACTTTCTTACCACAACTATGCCCTGCGTTATCTGGCATTGGCGGCGTTTGCTTCGGCGGCCATCGAAGGAACTTCGGCTTGCGATGAAGGTTGCGCAGTCTGGCGCGACAAAATCGCCAAAGGCCTGGCCAACATTCTCGACACAACAAATGTTGTGAGCCCACAGGGCAGTTACCACGAGTCGATGGATTACATGCGCATCACATGGGCATCGCTGGCGCTAGTGTCGGAGTTGCAGCGCACGACAACGGGAGTAGACCCTGCGCATCACTTTCCGGTGTTTGAGAACATCGGCCCGACCTATCTTTACAAGCTCCTACCCGACGGGACGCCGTCGCGCGAGGGCGACAATGAATATCCGGTTCTGGATTCGCGCGACACCGCATTGCTGGGGTACGCGGTGAACCGTTTCAAGGATCCCTACAGCGCGTGGCTCCTGCGCAAAAGCGGATTTTTCCAGAAGCAATGGGTGCTGCCGGTGCTGGAGTTTCTGTGGGACGATCCGGAGGTTACGCCGCGAGATCCATCCCTGGCCGACGAAAGCGAGCTGCCGCGCCAGCGCTACTTTCCCGGCGTCGGACATCTGGTGATGCGGGATGGCTGGACTCCGGAATCGACCTGGATCGAGTTCGATTGTGGTGGGTATTTTGCCAAACACCAGCACCTTGACCAAAACCAGATCACGATCTATCGCCGTGGCTATCTGGCGATCGACAGCGGCGCAGACTATACCGACACCGAGAGCCCCCACTATCTGAACTATTACCGCCGCACGGTGGCGCATAATTCGATGCTCGTTTACGACCCGGCCGAAAAGTTTTTCTGGTCTGACAATCTCTTGCCCGCCGCGAACGACGGCGGGCAGCGGATGGATTCATCTCGCTACTGGAACACCATACGCAGTCCCGAAGATTGGAACCGCACGCGCGACTTGTGGGACGTTGGTTCGATGCGTGTCGTCGACTATGTGCGCGGCCAGTATCACTACGCAATGGGGGACGCAAGCAACGCGTATTCCCGCGAGAAGGTCCGGCGCTTTACACGAGAGGTGCTTTACGTGCCGGGGCAAGGCGTTCTGTTTGTTTTTGATCGGGTCGTCAGCAAGAGTCCTTCCTTTCGAAAGGCATGGCTGCTTCACGGTGTAAACCAGCCGAGGGTTGACGAGGATGTTGGAAAAGGAACGCCCAGCACTCAGGGTTTTCAGAATGCTAAGACCTTCCTCTTTGCGGAGGGATCGGGCGAGTTGCTGGTGCACTCGCTTCTACCCAAAGAACGCGTCATTACCAGGAGGGGCGGCGATGGCGACGCATTTTATTCGCCCGGTGATGATCATGGGGGGGCATGGGGAACAGGCGAAAACTGGCCGCTCGATCCGCCCGAAGGCGGTCCTCTGCCGGAAGATCCAAAGCTCCGTCATGCGTGGAAGCTTTTTTGGGGTGAGGATTTCAACAGAATTCTAAGTTCTAACCGTAAGAATGTGATTCCTGGCGGCTGGCGTATAGAAGTGTCGCCCTCTTTGCCAGCGGAGGAGGATTTGTTTCTTCACGTTTTTGAAATCAGGGACACCGGGAAGACCGGACAAAAGCGCACCGAACTTCTGGACGGATTAAACTTTCAAGGCGCCGCTTTCGAGCGGGGCCCGATGGTGTTGTTCAGCACGGTTGGTTCGACGGTCAGCACCGGTGAAGCGTCGTTGCCCGATTTGGCTTGCGAGTCGTTGATCATCACGAGCCTGCGGCCAAACGCTATTTATGAACTCAACTTCGGGGGACTGAATGTGTCATCCTCGCCCACAGCCGTGTTGCCCGG
>Ga0210399_10000357_pt1 | contig 37091 bp, 29 predicted proteins | sample IncBWC14MmetaG_FD_150865 | JGI IMG/M metagenome (GOLD analysis project Ga0210399, IMG submission 150865) | Forest soil microbial communities from Barre Woods Harvard Forest LTER site, Petersham, Massachusetts, United States - Inc-BW-C-14-M | ecosystem: Environmental > Terrestrial > Soil >... | reverse complement strand
GGGGTACTGGCATGGCGATGGGCGGGGTGGGCACGGACGTAGGGCGTGCGCGGTGGGGGACTGGCGTGGCGCTTGGCGGGTTAGGCACGGACGAAGGGCTTGCGTGGTGGGGGACTGGCAAGGCGCTTGGCGGGTTAGGCACGGACGAAGGGCTTGCGTGGTTGGGGATTGGCACGGTGCTTGGCGGGTTAGGCACGGACGCAGGGCTTGCGCGGTTGGGGATTGGCACGGCGCTTGGCGGGTTGGGCACCGGAGCGGTCTTTATGAGGTTAGGCGCGGGAGCGAGGCTTGGCAGGTTGTGCGCGGGACCTGGGCTTGCGCGGTGGGGGACTGGCACGGCGCTTGGCGGGTAGGGCACCGCAGCGGTCTTTATGAGGCTCGGCGCGGGAGCGAGGCTTGGCAGGTTGTGCGCGGGACCTGGGCTTGTGCGGTTGGCGACAGATGCCACGCCCGGCCGCGGTTGCACTGGTCTTACTTCGATGTCCGAAGGAGCGATCTCCCCAGGGCGCGCGTAACGTCGGTTAGAGTCGAATGAAGCAGGATTCCCCATACAAGGCAAGGGTACAGCGGTAGGGGTGCCACGTCATTTGTACCGAAGTTCAGTTTAAGGACAGGGGTGTCGGGGTCCCCACTGCCCTTGTCTCCACCTCCCTGCCAGAACGCTCCCATCGGGAAATGGGGTACCGGGAAAATGACTGCCCGAGAACCGAGATCGCTACCCTCAGCTCCGCTCGTAGAATCCCATCCAATTCGCGCTCTCCGCAAGTTGAGCCCACGCCAGCCCAGATGTTATCCTGCCTTCTATGGCGGAACCCGTCATCTTCCCGCCGGAAGCAGTGTTCACCTCCCCGCTTGAACATTCCCGGCGTCAGCTCGAAGCCTTGCTCGAAGTAAGTGAGGCCATCGCCCAGCAGCGCGATCTCCCCGCGCTGTTCCACGACCTCGCCGGCCGTCTCCATTCCGTTGTCGAATTCGATTTTCTCTCTCTGGTACTTCACGAGCCTTCCCGCAACGTCATGCGTCTCCACGTTCTTGAAACTCGCGTCCCCGGCGAAAAGGTCGCTGGCAGCGAGTCGCCCGTTGAGGGCAACCCCGCCGGCTGGGTCTGGCAAACGCAGCAGTCTTTTGTCGTCAGCGACACCGAAGAAGAAACGCGCTTTCCCGATTTCCTGAAGCGCTACCGTGAGCACCATGTCCGCTCCATTGCGATTTTTCCGCTGACCACCGCCCAGCACCGCCTTGGTGCCATGGGCTTCGGCCGTCTGGTTCCTCAGCGCATAACGGACACCGAGCTGCAATTCATGGAGCGCGTCGCCAGCCAGGTCGCCGTGGCCGTTGATAACGCCCTGAACTTCGCGACTTCGCAAGCCTATCAATCGCAACTCGCGCGCGAGCGCGACCGTCTCCAGGTTCTGCTCGAAGTCAACAACGTCCTGATCACCAGCCGCGAAGTCCCCGAGCTTTTCCGCGGCATCGTCAAGACTCTCGAGCGCGTAATTCACCACGACTACACTAGCCTCGCGCTCCTCGATTCCCAAACCGGCTGGCTCAAAATTCATGCTCTCGATTTTCCCGGCAACCCGAGCCTCATCAAGCAGGAAATTACCGTTCCTAGTGACACTTCTCCTTCCGGTCAAGCCATCGCCAGCGGCCAGCCCTTCCTCGCGCGCGGCACGGAGATCGACCGCTACCAGAATGAAATCATCCGCGCACTCCGCACCTCCGGCGTGCAAACCGTGTGTTGTGTTCCTCTCATCACCCACGGAAAAGCGTTTGGCACTCTTAACGTCGCCAGCCACCGCATCGAGGCCTTCTCGCCGCCGGATGTCGAGCTTCTCCAGCAAGTCGCTTCGCAGATCGCCATCGCCGTTGAAAACGCTCTGGCTTTCAAGGAAATCGAAGCCCTGAAAAATAAGCTCGCTGAAGAAAAACTCTACCTCGAGGAAGAAATTCGCAGCGAATTCAATTTCGAGGAAATCATCGGCGAGAGTCCCGCGCTTAAGCGCGCCCTCGCCCAGGTCGAGCTGGCTGCTCCCGCCGGAACAACCGTCCTCCTCCTTGGCGAAACCGGTACCGGAAAGGAACTCTTTGCCCGCGCCATCCACAATCTCAGTCCGCGCCGCGATCGCACCTTCGTCAAAGTCAATTGCGCCGCCATCCCCAGCGGTCTTCTCGAATCCGAACTCTTCGGCCACGAGCGGGGCGCCTTCACCGGTGCCATCAATCAGAAAATCGGCCGTTTTGAACTCGCCGACCGCGGCACCCTTTTCCTCGATGAAGTCGGCGACCTGCCCCTCGAACTTCAGCCGAAACTTCTCCGCGTCCTGCAAGAACAGGAATTCGAACGACTCGGCGGCAACCGCACCCAGCGCGTGGATGTCCGCGTCGTCGCCGCCACGAATCAGGATCTCGCGAAACTGGTTTCCGAGCACGCCTTCCGCAGCGACCTCTTTTATCGCCTGAATGTATTCCCGATTCAGATCCCCGCTCTCCGCGAGCGCGCCGAGGATCTTCCTCTCCTGGTCCGCTATTTCGTCCAGCGCTTCAGCCGCCAGCTGAATAAAGCCGTCGAATATATTCCCACCGACGCCATGGATGCCCTGACCCACTATTCCTGGCCCGGCAACGTTCGCGAACTCGAAAACCTCATCGAACGCGCCGTTTTGCTTTCTCCCGGCAAAGAGCTGCGCATCCCCTTCGCCGAGCTGAAATCCACGTCCACCTCTGGCGCCGCACAAACCAGCGATCCCTCTTCCTCCTTAACGTCCTCTCCCTCCTCGACCTCTCCCATCGCCACCCTCGAAGAAGGCGAACGGCAGCACATCCTTCGTGCCCTGAAGCAAACGCAGTGGCGTATCGCCGGCCCCAAGGGCGCCGCCGTCCTCCTCGACATCAAGCGCACCACCCTCCAGGCCCGCATGCGCAAACTCGGCATCCGCCGCCCGGTCTAGTAGAGCTATACTCCGTTTTCAGAAAACATCTGCCGTCATTCCATCCGGGAGAAGCCGTGGCAAGATTCACGTTCAATCTCATCCTGATTCTTCTTCTTGCCGTCTGCTTGGTCGGTTCTTCGCTAGCTTTGCGGCAATCGGCGCCGTCTGCGCAAGCCAGCGCCACTGCCGCAACTAAATCATCCGCGTCATCCAGCGCACCACCTCAGACTAGAAGCAAAATCACCGGCTACACCCTGCCGCCCGATCTCTATCGCAAAGCTCGCAACCGCGGCCGTATTGGCTTCGCCTCCCGCATCGTTGGCTGCTTCTACAGCCTCCTGGTTTTCTGGTTTATCCTGCGTCGCAAACTCTCCGCAAAATATCGCGATTGGGCCGAGAAGTTTTCGCACCTTCGCTTCCTTCAAGCGCTCGTTTTCACCCCGCTGCTCGTCCTGACCGTCGGCGTTCTCCAACTCCCCATCGATATCTTTCACGAAGCGGTATCAAAACTCTACAAAATCTCTGTCCAATCCTGGCCCTCCTGGACCGCCGACTGGGCCAAAGAGCAGCTCCTCGCCGTCATCATCGGCAGCCTGCTCGCCTGGATTCTCTATGCGGTCATTCGAAAGACCCCGCGCCGTTGGTGGCTCTATTTCTGGCTCATCTCGCTGCCTATCCTTTTGTTCTTCATCTTCATCTCGCCTTACGTGATCGATCCTCTTTTCAATAGGTACGAACCTCTTTCCACCAAGGCCCCGCAGCTCGTCCCCGAACTCCAGCGTGTCACCCGCCGCGCCGGCCAGGAAGTTGCTCCTGAACGCATGTTCTGGATGAAGGCCAGCGACAAAACCATCGCCACCAATGCTTCCGTCAACGGCTTCGGCGCTTCCAAGCGCATCATCATTTGGGACACCACTCTCGCGCAGGAAACCACCGACGAAGTCCTCACCGATTTTGGCCACGAAATGGGCCACTACGTCTTGGGTCACGTCTGGAAGGGATTTTTATTCTTCACCGCCATGATTTTCGTCCTTTTCTACTTCGGCCATCGCTCCATCGGCTGGCTTCTGGCACGCTTCGGCGCTGCCTGGGGCATCCGCGCTCTCGACGATTGGGCCTCGCTTCCGGCGCTTCTCTTGCTCTTGACTCTCTTCGGTTTCGCTTCCGGCGCCATCGGGAACACCTTCAGCCGCTATCAGGAGCACCAAGCCGACATTTTCAGTCTCGAAGTCACCCACGGCATCGTTCCGGACCCCGGCCAGGCTTTTGCGCGCTCGTTCCAAATCTACGGCGAAACCGTTCTAGTCGATCCCGACCCTAATCCCATAGACGTCTTCCTCTTTTTCGATCATCCCACTGTCGCCGACCGCATCCACCTGGGCGTCGCCTACGACCCTTGGTCCAAAGGCGAATCGCCCCAATTTGTCAAGTGACGCCCCGACCGTCTCCGGTGTCGTGAAAAGGGAAGCGCTCCTAGAATTCAGTTCCTGCTTTTCTTCTAAAATCGCCCCTTTTTCCTTGCCATTACGTTGGGAATCCCTCCAGGGGCTACCGTTCAGGAGACGACGGTTTCTTGCCCACCTGTCCCCTTTGCCAGGGTGATTGTTTGCACAAAGCTCCTTCCAGCTCCCCTTTTGCGTTCCCTCTTCTTTGCTAGTCTGTACATACGTAACGACATAACCCGTTGTTGAGACTTTCCATCGTTCTTGACACGGGGTCCGTCGCAATCTTCTTCGTGATTTTCTTGGTCTTTGAGAAACAGCGGGGCCGCCTTGCGGCCCGTGCAATTCTTTCGCCTTCATGGCGATGGGGGTTTTGAGATGAAAATCGCATCCGCGTTTCTTGCTTTAACTGGCACGGTCAGCATGCTCGCCGCGCCCGGGTTCGCGCAGGCACCCTCTTCCACGGCGTCCGCAGCGTCGGCCAAGAGCGTCTTGCGCACCACCAAAGCGGTCAACTACCGCCGCGCCGGCGCCGCCAAGATCGATTTTCAAGGGACGGAATTGATGCAGCAGGCCGGCGGCGAAGCCAGAGTGCAGAACAAGGGCAATCGCACGGAGATTGAGGCCAAGTTCACAGGCCTCGACGAAGCCACCAAGTTCGGCCTTGAATATCTCACCTACGTTCTCTGGGCCGTCTCTCCTGGGGGCCGCGCCGTAAACCTCGGCGAAGTGGTGCTCAAGAATGGCAACGGCGAAGTGAAAGCCATCTCCGACATGCAGACCTTTGGCATGATCGTCACCGCCGAACCGTATTTCTCGGTCACGCAACCCGGCAATACCGTGGTCCTCGAAAACGTTTTCGGTCCCGCCACTCTCGGCAAAGTCGAAAATATCGATGCCAGCTACGAACTCCTCGGCCGCGGCATCTATTCTTCTTCCAACACGAAAATCGAAAACGCCATCTTTGGCATCGACCGCAAAACGCCCCTCGAACTCTTTGAAGCGCGCAACTCCGTGCGCATCGCGCATATCGCGCTGGCCGATAAGTATGCCGCTCCTGCGCTCGCCAAGGCCCAGGAGCAGCTCAAGAATGCGGAAGAAATTTACGCACGCAAGAGCGACAAGAAATCCGTCATAGCCGCTGCCCGCGAAGTCGTGCAAACCGCCGAAGAAGCCCGCGTCATGGCCGTGAAACAAAAGGCCGAAGAAGACGCGCAGGCCAGAATTGCGGCGGAAAAGAAAGCCGCCGAAGATCGCGAAGCCAAAGCCCGCGCTGATGCCGCCGCCGAAGTTCAGCGCCGCCAGGAAGCTGAGCAAGCTCGCCAGCAAGCGGAAGCCGCAAAGGCCGAAGCCCTGCGCATGCAGCAGGAAGCCCAGAAAGCCGCCGCCGAAGCCGCTCGCCAGAAAGCGGAAGCCGAAAAAGCCAGCGCCGCCGCCTTACTCCAGCAACAGGCCGCCCAAGCCGCGGCCGACCAGGCCGCTCGCGACCGGGCCGCCGCCGTCACCCAGCAGCGCGCCGCTGAAGCCGAAACCGAAAAAGCACGCCAAGCCGCCGCCCAAGCCGAAGCCGAAAAAGCGCAACTTCGTGCTCAGCTTCTCAACCAGCTGAATTCCATTTTGCAGACCCGCGACTCCGCACGCGGCCTCATCGTCAACATGTCGGACGTCCTCTTTGACACCGGCAGCTATACTCTCAAGCCCGGCGCTCGCGAAAAACTTGCCAAAATTTCTGGCATCGTCCTAGCGCATCCCGGCCTTTCTCTCCAGATCGAAGGTCACACCGACAGCGTCGGTGGCGACGATTTCAATCAACAGCTCTCTGAACGCCGCGCCGATTCCGTCCGCGATTTTCTTGCCGAGCAGGGCGTGCCCGCTTCTTCCATCACCGCCCGCGGCTTCGGCAAAATGCAGCCTGTCGCTTCCAACGACACCCCCGAAGGCCGCCAGCGCAACCGCCGCGTCGAGCTGGTCGTCAACGGCGACGCCATCGGCAACAGCGCCGTGGCCTCCGCCGCACCACCGTCGCGGTAATCGCCCTCGCACCGCTTCCGAGCTCCATGGTAGGGGGCAGCATGCTGCCCCCTTAACACCCGCGGCTCTCCCGTCCTCCCCCGGTTCGTTTTTTCTAGCGCTCGCCTCGCCCATTCCCATGGGGAGCGCGGGTTGCCCTTTCTCCTCGCCGCGATCGTTTTTCTTAAGTTTCAACTTTAAACTTTCAACTCTCCCATCCTCATCTCCTTCCGCTTGGTACTAAATTGTCCCGCATCGCCCTGCCCTCTGGCCCCGCTCTTGCCACAACAGGTTATGCGCAGCACCGGCCGCATCCCTAAACACATCCCCATCCTCCTCATCGGCTCCGATCTCGATGGCCGCGTCTTCTCTGAGCACACCACCACCGTCCTTCTCAGCCTTCACGGTGCCGGCATTCTTTCCCGCCACAAGCTTTCACCGGAGCAAGAACTCGTCCTTCGCTGGACCGAGAAAAACAAAGAAGCGGAAATCCGCATCGTCGGCCATCTTGGCGTGCAATCCGGCCAGCACACCTACGGCGTGGCCTTCTTCGATCCCAATCTCAATTTCTGGGATATCGATTTCCCTCCCCTCAACGCTTTGGAGGAGCAGCTTGGCCTCATCTCCATAGTTTGCAGCTCCTGCAATGCTCTTGAAAAAATCGACGACGCCAGCGTCGAAGCCGACGTCTGCGCCACCAACGAAAGCGTCGTCCGCTTTTGCAAGCGTTGCGCCACCACCACTCCATGGAAATCGGCGCTTCATGTCGTGAATCAACAGACCGCTTCGCAGGAAGCCTCGCAACTGCCGCTTTTCCCGGGGTCCGCCACTCCGCCTTCCGCGTCGGCTGCTGCGCCCCCCCTAGATTCCACTTCTGTTCCAGGGCCTTCTCCAGGCCCGCCACCTTCACCCGTGGCTCCTGCCGCCCCGGCCTCTTTTTACGCTCAGCCTTACGCTTCCGCGAAAAACCCCGCTCCCTCGCTATCCCCTTCTCACGCCGCCGGTCCTGAGCCTCGAAGTGAGCTGCGCACGGCCGTCCTCACCATGTCTCCTCCAGCTCCCGAAAAATCCGCCACGCCTAGCCCCAACCGCCGCAAACACCCGCGCGTCAAAGTCAACTATTCCGCTTGCGTCCGCCATCCAGAGCGCGGCGAGGACATCGTCGCTTGCGAGGACATGTCCAAGGGCGGCCTGCGCTTCAAAAGCCCCACCCGCTATTACGCGCAGTCCCTCGTCGAAGTCGCCGTCCCTTACCAAAAAGGCCAGGCCGCCATTTTCGTCCCCGCCCAAATCGTCTTCGTTGAAGAACTCCCCGAGCAGCGCCTGTTCCGCTACGGCGTTCAATACCTTAAAGCCACCAAGCCCCGCGACCACTTCTAGCCAGACTCTTCTCCGCCTCGGAACTCCGCGTTTCTTTCTTTCTCTACGATGCTACAATCCGCAAACTAGGTCAGCCCGCTTCACTGTTTACCGGAGGCTCCCCATGCATCGCCGCTTTCTAACCCTGCTCGCCATCATCCTGGCGCTAAGTGTGCCCGCTTTCGCGCAGGAACATGCTGAGCACGCTGCCCCCGCCAAAGCAAAATCCGCTGTGCTCATGAGTGGCTACGGCCATTGGCATCATCCGGTCTCCACCAAGAACGCGCAAGCGCAGGCCTTCTTCGATCAGGGCTTGCGGCTCATCTACGCTTTCAATCACGATGAAGCCGCGCGCTCCTTCCAGCGCGCCGCGGACCTCGATGCCCAACTCGCCATGGCGTATTGGGGCATTGCCGAAGCCGTGGGCCCCAATTACAACGATCCCGCTAGCGAAGGCCGTTTTGCGCAGGCCCATGAAGCCATCGCGAAAGCGCTGGCGCTCTCAGCCGACGCTTCCGAGAGCGACAAGGCGTATATCATCGCTCTTGCCAGGCGCTTTCCCGCGGATCCCAAATCCGATTTGCGCGCCGCCTTGGAACAATATCGCGACGCCATGCGCGAGGTGGTGAAGCGCTTCCCCGACGATCTCGATGCCGCCACGCTGCTCGCCGAGGCCGGAATGAACCTGCATCCCTGGGGACTGTGGCGCGCCGACGGCATGCCGGAAGAAGGCACGGACGAAATCGTCTCGACGCTGGAGTCTGTGATTCGCCGCGAGCCCAATCATCTCGGCGCGATTCACTATTACATCCATTCCGTCGAGGCTTCCTCCTCGCCGGAGCGCGCTTTGGCAGGAGCGAATCGCTTGGCGGAGCTGGCCCCTGCCGCGGGACACATCGTGCACATGCCGGCGCACATCTACATCCGCACCGGCGATTACGAAGCCGCGTTGAAAACCAACCAGAAAGCCGCGCTCGTCGATCAGGCTTACATCAAGGCCGGCGCTGTACAAGGCATCTATTCCATGATGTATTACAGCCACAATCTGCATTTCATCGCCATGGCCGCGGCCATGAATGGCAACTATCTTGAGTCCCGGCGCGGCGCGCAGATGCTCGCTGCCAACGTGGGCCCGCACGTGAAAGAGATGCCGCCCCTAGAGGGCTTCATGACCGTGCCGCTGGCCGTCGAAGTGCGCTTTCACAAGTGGAACGAAATTCTGAAAGCCCAACCGCCGGACCCGGCCATGCACACCGCCACAGTGTTCTGGCATTTCGCTCGTGGCCTGGCCCTGGCCAGCACGGGAAAACTGGAGGAAGCGGAAGCCGAGCATAATTTTGTCGCCCAAGCCGAAGAGCAGACGCCGGCGAATGCCATCTTCCAGATGCCCATCAACAACAAGACCAAGGACATTCTGAAAATCGCGGAAAGTGTGCTCGGCGCGAAAATCTCACTCGCGAAAAACGATATGGATGCCACCGTGAACCAGCTTCGCGCCGCCGTCGCCATTCAAGATTCGCTGAAATATGATGAGCCGCCAGACTGGTTCTATCCCGTGCGCGAATCTCTTGGCGCGGTGCTGCTGAAAATCGGTGATGATGCCGGAGCCGAAGACGTCTTCCGCGCGGACCTCGAACGCAATCCGCGCAACCCACGTTCGCTCTTCGGCCTCGAGCAAGCCCTAAAGGCGCTGGATAGGACCTACGACGCCGGTTTCGTCCGCAAACAGTTTGACGCCAACTGGAAGGGCGCTGCGCGGCCGACGGTCGATGATCTGGTCTGACCCTGCGACCAGCGTCCGTAGGCAAAACTCTCCATCGCCGAACTGTTCGGCGCGCTCATTTCTTTTTGATGGCTCAGGTCTTACTCAAAATTCCTACCGGCTCCAACGAGCAATCAACGCAAACAAAAAAGAGGGAGCCAACTTCGCTCCCTCCTGCTAAACGAACCGCCGCAATCCGCTATTTAGGGCCGGAGTGCGTGATCCGCGCCAAGACGTCGCGCCGGCTGTCAAGCACGCTAGCAGCGGCGAATTCCGCGCGTTCCGCCGGAGTCCACTTACTCATCGTCGTGCTGATGGCTGTCGCCCACTTGTCCATGCCTTCGGCATTGGGGTAATTGATGACCAGGCAGCGTATCGACGGCGCCGCGGTGTTTACGTATTGTTCGTCGAGGCCGTAGAATGTGGCTGCGCCCTTCTTGAGCTGTTCCTCAAACGTCGGAACCAAGAGTTTCTTGAGCATGGCAGTATATTCGCCCGGCTTGTCAGCCTTCGCGTTCGAGCAGACCACACGCAAGTACGTCGGTGTTCCGCCGCCGGCGTGGTACATCGTCGACTGCATCAACAAGTCTTCGTGCTTGGTGGCTGCGATTTGCCCTGGCCGCGGTCCGGCTTTGCGAATTTCGTCGAGCACCTTCAGCAGTCCCGAAATCGTTGTCGACGACCAGGCCGCGCCGTGCGTATATCCATCGGGCGTGTGTATGACTTGCTCAAAGGTGGACCAGCCTAGGATGGTTCCGTCAGCCGTGAGCTTCTCCACGATCGGAACGACCGTCTTCTCGGTGTCCTCGGAGTAGGACGCCCAATTCGCCCGCGGCACTTGGAACTGGCTTACATACGTGTACAGGACCGGCGTTGGTTCCATTTGGGGAAGAGCCGCCGGTACCATCATCACTGCCAACACCATCAAAAGCAGGCCAGCTATCCGTTTCTTCATTGTATAGTCCTCCTGGACTCTCTGGCAGGCCGCGCAGGGCAACACGTCGGAAGTCGTTCCTCGTCGCTCACTCGCAGGTTGCGGATGGTGAAAGGGATACGGCGTTCTGTCTAGTGGGTAACCCGGAATATAGGGCTTGCGCCCGTGGCACCGGCCAGTGTGTGGCGACACTATTCCCTAACCCTATCCTTGTCAACGCAATTTTGCCGCACCCTTGGCCCCCTGCATTGTGCCTATGCCGGAAAGTAATCTCTCCACGAATCTGGCACTTGGCGTCTTCGCTTCTCTGTGCTCTCCTATAGAGGAGGCCATGAAACCCAATTTCCATCGTCGCGCCGCATTTCGTTACCTCCTTACTTCCTTGCTTCTCTGTCTCATTCCAGTTCTTGCTTCTGCTCAGCAGTCCGACGGGCAGCCCACTATCCGCTTCGTCCGCAATCCCGATCCGGCGCCAGACTTCAAGCTCACTGGCCTCGATGGGAGGCCGATCAACCTCGCCGAATCGCACGGCAAAGTGATCCTGCTGAATTTTTGGGCCACCTGGTGCGGGCCTTGCCGCGCGGAAATCCCCGACCTCATCGGGCTCCAGAACAAATACAAAGGTCGTCTCCAGATTCTTGGTCTTGTCGTGGACGATGACGATCAGGAGGCCGTCAAGGAATTTGTCGACAGATCCGGCATCAACTATCCGGTGGCCATGGCCAGCGGCGACATTCGCATCAAATATGGCGGCATCGGCGCGCTGCCCACTTCGTTCATGCTCGACTCCGAAGGGCGCATCGTTCAGAAACATGAAGGTCTGCGCGATCCCCTCCTGTACGAAATGGAAATCCGTTCGCTCCTCGGCTTCTCTATCGGCAACATCAAAGTGGAAACCTTCGAGGACACTGGTCAGATTTTCCTGAAGAATGCCGAGCGCGCCAGCGAATTTCCCGGTGTCGATCTCTCCAAACTTTCGCCCGAGCAGAAAACCGTCGCACTCCACAAATTCAACGCGGAAGCCTGCACCTGTGGCTGCACTTTCACGCTCGCGCAGTGCCGCATCTACGACCGCAACTGCCAAACCAGCAAAACCGCCACCTCCAAAATCATCGACGCTCTCCTCCATCCCGCCGCGCCAAAGGCCGCGCCCACACCTTCTCCCGCTACCGCCCAACCAGCAACCTCTCCGTCTCCGGAGAAACCCCGCGAATAAGCGCGTACTCGCTGGCTCGGAACGCCTTTCGCCTGATACTCTTTTCGCAATCGATGCCGACCCTCGCGAAAACTATTTTTGTTCTGGCTCTCGCGTTTTCGTTCACGGGATGGCTTTCTCCGCCGATCGCCCTGACAGTTGGAATTCTCTTTGGTCTGAGCTTCCCGCATCCGTACATCACCGAAAGCCGCGGCATCGCGCGGACACTTCTGCAATGTTCCGTCGTGGCACTCGGCTTGGGCATGAATCTGCACGAAGTTTTGAAAGCCGGCCGCAACGGATTTGTCTACACCGCGCTGGGAATTTCCTTCGCGCTGCTGACGGGTCTGGCGCTCGGGAAACTTTTGCGCGTGCGCGGCAATTCGTCATTGTTGATTACGACCGGCACGGCCATTTGCGGGGGGAGCGCTATCGCCGCCATCGGCCCAATTCTCGAAGCCAATGAAGAAGAAATGGCGGTATCCCTCGGCACGATTTTTATTTTGAATTCCATCGGGTTGTTGATTTTTCCGCCGATTGGAAACGCTCTTCGTCTTTCGCAATCGCAATTCGGATTGTGGGCCGCGTTGGCGATCCACGACACCAGTTCTGTTGTCGGTGCCGCAACGAAATATGGCCCCCAGGCGCTGGTGATCGGCACCACCGTAAAACTCGCCCGAGCACTGTGGATTGTTCCGCTGGCGCTCGCGACTGCCGCAATCAAGCGCGGCCGCTCGAAAGAGGCCGCCAGCGGCGGCACCAGCAAGCTGGGCATCCAGTTTCCCTGGTTCATCGCGTTTTTTGTGCTGGCCGCGGTTCTCAATACGTATGTTCCGGTGTTCGAACGGCCCGCTAAGTGGCTGTTCACCGTAGGCCGGCTCGGGCTTACCGCCACGCTGTTCCTCATTGGCAGCGGCATTTCGCGGGCCACGCTAAGAGAAGTGGGCTGGCGGCCGCTGCTTCTTGGTGTGCTGCTATGGCTGGGGGTCGGGCTCACTTCGCTGTACTTTATTCGAAGGGGGTTGATCGCCATGTAGGAAGACGGTCTTTGGCAGGTCCCGGAACGGATCCATCAGGCAATTCTTCTCTGAGTCGGAAGAGCCGCCTCCTTTGCGGTACGAAGTTGACTTGTCGGGGGCGAATTTGGGTACTACACTCGCGCGGCATAGCGGGCAGGTTATTCAAATGGAGGGAAAGTATGAATCGTAGGATCAGCTTTCTGGTTGTGGTTTTGGCGGTGGCGGGGATTTTCACGGTACACGGGGCATTTTCGCAGGTTACCATGCAGCCCACGAGGAAGGTGGTCAAGCTAGCGGGTGGACCGATTCAGGCGCCGTTTAGCGACGCGATCCTGTCAGGCAACACACTCTACCTGGCGGGACGAATCGGCATTGATCCGAAGACGGGCAAGGTTCCAGAAAAAATAGAAGACGAAGCCAAAATGTTGCTCGATGGGGAAAAAGAAGTCCTGGCTCAAGCTGGCATGACCATGGATGATCTGGTGTACGTCCAAATCGCGTGCACGGATTTGTCGCTGTTCCAGAAATTTAATCCCATTTACGCAGGCTACTTCTCGACGAAAGATTATCCCGCGCGCGAATTCATCGGTGCCGCTTCGCTGCTGGCCGGGGGACACTTCGAACTGCAAGCCATTGCGGTGAAGCGGTAAGAGCACCATCTGATGGCCGCGATGCGTGTGCATCGCGGAGCGGGTGTTTGTGCCGAGTTGAGGATCAGGCGAGCTCCTTTCCGGCCGGGCCGGAACCTTGGAGGTTGTTGCGCTAGAGGGTGTGGGCGCCGACGGGGTTGACAAGGAGCGGCGCAGGGCCTACAGTTAACACTGTTAAGTTAGTGAGGCGAATGCCAACGCATGGGAGTTAAGGAGCGCAGGGCGCGGCAGAAGAAGTTCCTCCGGCAAGGGATTATGGATGCCGCGAGCGAGCTCTTCGTGCGCGACGGGTATGAAAATGTGTCCATGAGGCGGATTGCGGACAAAATCGAGTATTCGCCGACGACGATCTACATCTACTTCAAGGATAAGGCCGAGCTGTTGGATCAGGTCTGCAGAGAGACGTTTGGGCGTCTGGTGCAACGGCTGAGTAAGATCATGGAGCAGCCGGGAGACCCTGTGGAGCGGTTAAAGCGGGGGTTGATCGCGTACATCGAATTTGGGGTGGCGAATCCGCACCACTACCGAGCCACATTCATGATGCCGATGCCGGAAGGGTTCGATAAGTCGAAGTATCACCAAGAGGATTCGCCGGGGATGCAGGCCTTTTCCTTCCTGAGGCGGGGGCTAAGTGAATGCATTGCCGGCGGGAAGATGCCAGCCCTGAATGTGGAATTGGCGAGCCACACGCTGTGGGCAGGGATCCATGGGATTACCGCCCTGCTGATCACCAAAGCGGCGTTTCCCTGGGTAGGGAAGGACAAAGTGATTCATGCGACCGTAGATACCCTGGTGGCGGGGCTGCAAGGACCGGGGTAATATTTTTTTGCCTAGATATTAACACTGTTCATCAAACGAGCAGTGTTACTTTCTAGTAGGCCGTTACGTATTCTGGGCAGAAGCAAGTGCCCGGGGCTGGCTGGCGTGAAGGAATCTGTTTCACGACCGGGTGCGGTTTCCCGGGTGATGCTGACGAACGCGCTGGTGATGATTCATTGTAGACCATATATGGGCATGCAAATCAGCCCGTATTTGATACAATGCCCATATATGGTCCATCATCCGAGTCTTGAAATCCCCTTATTTGTTTTTAAGTCTTTATATTGGTGATACTTACAGATTAACAAATTTTTGCATCGGATGGTGATTGCAATGCATCTACTACGGGCCAATGGGGCGGAATCAATGCTAAGAATTACAACGGAAAAGAAGCGAGCAAAAGTGTTCCTCAGTGTCGAGGGACGGCTGGCGGGGCCGTGGGTGGCGGCGCTCGAACAATGCTGGCGGGAGTTGCATGCCGCGTCGCCGAAAGAGAAGTTCCACCTAGACTTGTGCGGCGTGAGCTTTATCGATGCCGCGGGGAAAGTGCTGCTGAAAGAAATCTATAGGCAGGGCGGTCGGTTGGTCGCCGAAGGCTGCCTGAATCAAGCGATCGTGCACGAAATCGTGGCGGGAGAAAAGCAAGAGGGACGCCCAGCGGGCAAGGAGCGCCGCAAGTCTTCGCACATTATTTTCTACACAGTTTTTTTTAGCTTGGCGCTGGGGCCCACGGTCACGCACGCGCAAAGCAGAAACAAACCGGGAAGGTTGCCCGGGAATGCACCAACGCAGGTCCTGCGGCTGACGCTCGATCAAGCGGTTGGATTGGCACTTAAGCAGAATCCGACGGCGCAAATCGCCATATTACAAGCGGCACAGAGCGAGCAGGACAAGAACACGGCGCGTGCGGATTTGCTTCCGCAAGCGAGTGCCAATATTTCCGACCAAGCCGAGAAAGTAAACCTGAAGGCCCAATTCGGGGGAAAGACACCCTTTCCTGGATTTCCCGCGACGCTTGGTCCGTACCAAGTATTTTCCGCGGGTTCGAGCTTCGGGGTGCCCGTTTTTGACCTGAGCCTGTGGCGGAGATATCAGGCGGCGCAGAACACCCTGAATTCGAGCAAAGCCAACAGCCTCTCGACTCGCGAGCAGGTGATTTTGTTGGTGGTTTCACAGTACATCGGGACGCTGCGAGCAGTGGCAAGCGTGGAGGCATCGCAATCGCGGGTGAGCCTGGCGCAGGCGCTTTACGACCAGGCGGCCGACCTACAGAAGGAAGGCGTGGGCACGGGAATCGATACGTTGCGCGCCAACGTCGAGTTGCAAAACGAAAAGCAGCGGTTGATCGAAGCGGCAACCGATCGTGAAACGTCGCAGTTCGCGCTGAGCCGCTTGTTAAACCTGGATCCCCGGCAGGCTGTCGAGCTGGCGGATTCGCTGCGTTTTTTCGACACCCCCCAGCCCGAAGTCGAGCCGAGCATCGACCTCGCGCTGGCGGAGCGCCAGGAGTGGAAGGCGCTCGAATCGCAGATCAAAGCCGCGGAGGATCAGAAGAAAGCAGCGCAGGATTCGCGGCTGCCGTACCTGCGGTTCGACGGCGATTTCGCATACGTCGGAACGTCGGGAAACACTGCGCTGCCGACGCGCAGCTATCAAGCCAGCGTGAATATGCCGCTGTTTACCGGCGGACGGATCCGTGCGGAGATCGTTCGCGCGGATCTGGAGATCAAGAAGCTGGAGCAACAGAAAGATGATTTGCGGAACCAGATTGCGCTGGACGTGAAGACGGCGCTGCTGAATCTCGAATCGGCGCGCAATGAAGTGCAAGTAGCGAATCTGGGCGTGCAACTTTCGAAGGAGGAAGTGGATCAGGCGCGGGACCGCTTTAAGGCCGGAGTGGCCAACAACATCGAAGTGATTCAGGCACAGGATTCACTGGCACGCGCCAACGACAATCAGATTGTGGCGCTCTACCGCTTCAACCAGGCGCGCGCTGATCTGGCGCGGTCCATCGGGCAGATGGAAAAAGTTTACTCGAAGTAATCATGAGGGGACGATGAGCATTGAGATCGAAGTGGGGCTGGAAAATGCGACCAAGGTGCCGCGGATCACGCAAGAAGACTTGCTGCTCGAAGAGCGGCCCACAGGACTAGCGAACCCGAAAGTGAGGCGGTTGCTCGTTGCCGGCGGGACGGTGGTGCTGGCGGCGATCGCCGGATTGTTCATGTATTTCCACAACCGCGAAACGACGGACGACGCGCAGGTAGACGGGCATATCACGCCGATGGCGTCGAAGGTATACGGGCGAGTGGAGCAAGTTTTGGTGGACGACAACCAGCCGGTGAAGGCCGGGCAAGTGTTGGTAAAGGTTGACCCGCGGGATTACCAGGCGGCGTTGGATGAAGCGAAAGCGTCGCTGATGTTGGCGGAGAGCGAAGCGCGTTCCGCGGGGGTCGATGTGCCGCGAACGAGGGAAAACGTGGCGAGCGGGAATTCGAGCGCGGATGCCCAGATGATGGGCGCACAAGCGGACCTGGCGCGGGCGCAAGCGACCTATGAGCAGGCGCAGAAAGAGGATTTGGCGTGGGCGCAAGCCAACGTGGACAAGAGCCGGGCGAATGCCGAGCTGGCCAAGGCGGACCTAGCGCGTTACCTGCCGCTGATGCAGAAAGGCGAGATTTCGAAGCAGCAATATGACGCGGCGAAAGCCAACGCGGACGCGAGTGCCAGCGCGCTACAAGCAGACTTGCAAAAGCAGGCGCAAGCGCAGCGGAGCGTGGAGGTGTCCAAGGCGCAATTGGATGCGGCGAAAGCGCGAGTCGAGCAAGCCCGAGCAGGCGTGGCCTCGGCGCAAGCGGACATCAAGCAAGTGAGCATGAGGGCCGCCGATGCGCAGGCCAAGCTCGCCAAGGTGGAGCAAGCGCGGGCGGCGGTGGCGGCGGCGGAGTTGAACTTGAGCTACACGGAGATCACCGCGCCGGTCGATGGCGTGGCGACCCACAAACAAGTGGAGCCGGGACAGATCGTGCAGGCGGGGCAAGGGTTGTTGGTGGTCGTGCCGCTGCAAAACGTGTGGGTGACCGCGAACTTCAAAGAGACACAACTGAGGAACATGAAAGCGGGCCAAAGGGTGGAAGTGAGAGTGGATACCTACGGAGAAACGTTTAGCGGACACGTGGATTCGATCGCCGGGGCGACAGGATCCGTGCTGAGCCTGCTGCCGCCGGAAAACGCGACGGGAAATTACGTGAAGGTGGTGCAGCGCGTACCGGTAAAGATCGTGCTGGACCCGATTCCCGCGGAGAAGGCGATTTTGCGGCCGGGAATGAATGTGGACGCCACGGTGATCACGAATTAAGGGGAGTAAGGATAGGGATCGGACGAGTCATACGTAGAAACAGCAGGGCCGGGGATTAGAGGCGATGCGCGACAGGATTTTATCGAAGCTGCGGATGCCGGACGGGACGATCAACCCCTGGGTGATCGCCGTAACGGTAACGCTGGCGACGTTCATGGAGGTGCTGGACACGTCGATTGCCAACGTGGCGTTGCCGCACATCGCTGGGAATCTGTCGGCGGGATCGGATGAATCGACGTGGGTGCTGACGTCCTACCTGGTTTCGAACGCCATCGTGTTGCCACTATCGGGATGGTTTTCGGGATTGATCGGGCGAAAAAGGTTTTACATGACGTGCGTGGCGATATTTACAGTCAGCTCGTTTTTGTGCGGCCTGGCGCCGAGCCTGGGAGTGTTGGTGATTTTCCGAATTTTGCAGGGGGTGGGCGGCGGAGGATTGCAGCCCAGCGAACAAGCAATTCTGAACGACACGTTTCCACTGGAGAAGCGTGGCATGGCGTTTGCAGTGTATGGATTAGCTGTCGTTGTGGCTCCCACGATCGGCCCGTGGTTAGGCGGCTGGATCACGGACAATTTTTCCTGGAGATGGATTTTTTACATCAATGTCCCGGTGGGCATTCTTTCGCTGGTGTTGACGAATTTTTTGGTAAGCGATCCGCCGTATATGAAGAAAGCGAACCTCAAAGCGGGATTCCGGATCGACTACATCGGGATAGGGTTGATCAGCCTGGGCCTGGGAAGCATGCAGATCATTCTGGACAAGGGACAGAGAGAAGATTGGCTGTCGTCGAATTTTATTCGCGTGTTTTTCGTTTTGATGATTTTTGGCCTGATCGCGGGAATTCTTTGGGAATTACGGGAGAAGGAGCCAGTGGTCGACTTGCGGATGTTGAAGGACCGCAATTTTGCAGTCGCCACGACGGCGATGTTTTGCCTGGGGTTTGTGCTGTATTCGACCACGGTGCTAATCCCGCAACTGCTGCAAGAGCTGCTGGGCTATACGGCGCAACTGGCGGGAATGGCGCTGTCGCCGGGTGGAGCGGTCATTATGTGCATGATGCCCGTGGTGGGAATTCTGGTGTCGAAAGTGGACACGCGGATCCTGATTACCTTCGGGTGCATCGTGTCGTCCACGGCGTTGTTTGTGATGGCCGGGTGGGACCTCGGGCTGGACTATGGGCACGCGGTGCGAGCGCGCATGCTGCAGAGTTTTGGGCTGGCGTTTCTGTTCATTCCCATCAACGTGGCGGCGTTTGCGTACGTGCCGAAAGAAAAAAGCAACATGGGAACGGGAATCATCAACCTGGCACGGAACATTGGGGCAAGCGTGGGGATCGCCACGGTGACGACGATGCTGGACCGGCGCGCACAGTTTCATCAAGCGCGGCTGATGGAGCACGTCAATGGTTTCAGCGTGGCGTACCGCAATATGCTGAACGGAACGCAGGCTAGATTGATCTCAGCGGGTTCGACCGCAGCGCACGCTAGCGCGCAGGCGCACGGAATGATTTACGGGACGATCCAGCGGCAGGCGGTCATGCTGGCGTTCATCGACAATTTCAAGATGCTCGGCGTCGTGTTTCTCGGGGTGATTCCGATCTTAGCACTGATGAAAAAGCCGAAAGCGCGGGCGGCCGGCGTTCCGGTTCACTGAGGATGAGGTTTTTGGCGGGGATCGCGCACCAAGGGTTTGCTTCAAATTGGGGGGACTACGATGGCAACGCAAGCTGTAGTGGCAGTACAACCGAATGAAGAGACGTTGATTCGTGCCGGCCAGCGAGGTGACGAACGGGCGGTGGAAGCATTGTTCCGTCGCTACCAACGGCCGTTGTTTCAGACCGCTCTGCGGGTGCTGGGGAACACCGAGGACGCGGAAGACGCGTTACAGGACGGGCTGCTCTCGGCGTATCGCAATCTAAAGCGGTTCGAGGGGCGGTCGCAGTTTTCGACTTGGCTGACGCGCATTGTAATCAATGCCGCACTGATGCGGCGGCGGAGCGCGAAGGCGCGTCCAGCGGTATCGCTGGACGAAGCTCCCCGCGAGGACGAGCTGCCGGCCGCGGAGCGCTTTGCGGACGACGGACCGAATCCGGAGCAGGTATTTGCGAGCACCGAGATTCGCGAGATGATAAGCGAAAATCTGGACGAACTCTCGCCGTTATTACGGACGGCGTTTTTGCTCCGCGAAGTGCAGGGATATTCGACCGGCGAAGCGGCCAAGAAACTGGGTGTCACAGAGAACACGCTGAAAGCGCGTTTGTGGCGTGCGCGACACCAACTGGCCGAGCGGCTAGGACGGCGTCTGCGGCGGATGAAGGACGGCATGACCGGAGGGATGGGAGATCCGGAGTGCAGCTACTGCTAAGAGATGAGGTAAAGGACAGAGGAAACTCAGGAAGTACGGCAAAGCGGGCCGGGTGGCGGCCCGCTTATTTTTGAAGCGAATCCTGTTTTGCGACAGGGTAGAGGCCGAGAATGCGGAGAAAGTTTGTGGCGCGGCGGACTTCCTCTAGAGAGGCCTGAAGCTGGGCGGGCGTTTCGGCTAGCAGATCGAGAAAGAACTGATAGACCCAGGGAGTGCCATGAATCGGGCGGCTTTCGATTTTCATCAGATTGATGCTGTGACGTGCAAAAGGCTCGAGCGCGGCGAGAAGCGCTCCGGGCTTATGGGCAAGGCGGAGTGCGACGGACATTTTTAACAGCGATCCGGATTCAAATTGCTCCATTTTTCTCACCCGGAGTTCAGTCATCAGCTCTCGGACGGTAGGGGAAGCAAACCGAGGTGAGTCAGCTGATTCGCCGCTGTCATCGCGCGTGACGGAGACGAGCAGGACAAAACGAGTAAAGTTTTCGGGATTGTCCTGGATGGATTCGGCGAGAATCACGCCCCCATAATGCGTGGCCGCACGGCGGCCGGCGATGCCGGCAGCGGATATATCGCCGCGATAGAGGACGTCGCGTACGCTGCCGGCCGTATCTTCGGCAGGGACGCGCTTGAGATTGGGGTGGGCGAGAAAGAACTTCTCGCACTGCGCGAGAGCCATCGGATGCGAGGCGACCGACCGAATGTCGTCAAGCGACGATCCCGGGCAGCCGATGACGTGATGTTCGATGGGCAGGATTGTTTCCGCGACGATTCCAAGCGCGCTTTCAAGCAAGAGATCGTAGACACGCACGACAGAGCCAGCGAGGGAATTTTCCACTGGAACGAGAAGAGCGTCGGCCGTGCCTTCACCGATGGCCCGGAATGCCGCATCAAACGTGGGGCACGGGACAGTGGTGATCCGGTCACCGAGCAACTGGATGGCGGCGGCTTCGCTGAAAGCGCCGGGTTCGCCCTGGAAAGCTACGCGCGTGATCTTGCCGTCGGATGGACTCATAGGCTGGCGCTATCTTGCAATAAGCCGCACAAAACAAAAAGCGGAGTTTCTGGAGCGAGCGGGAGCCTCCGCCGACTTCATCGTGCGCGGGAGTTCCTCTCCGCGCTATAATTCCAACTTGCGATATTGAGGAGCCCCATGAAGAGACCCGAGCCAACGGAGTACGCGGAATCTTACGCTGACTATGTGTCCAAAGTTCCGGGGCCGGATGCCTTGGCTGTTCTCGAATCCCAACGGTTGCAGATGGTGCAGTTGTTCGCAGGGAGGAGCGAGCGGGACGGGAGTTTTCGTTATGCCGCAGGAAAATGGACGGTGAAGGAAGTTCTCGGGCACGTTACCGATACCGAACGCATTTTTACCTACCGTGCGCTGCGCATCGCTCGTGGCGACCAGACGCCGCTTCCCGGATTCGAACAGGACGACTTCGTGAAGAATGGAGGGTTCAGTGAACGGACGCTTGCCGGCCTTGCCGACGAGTTCGCGATGGTACGCGCCGCAAGTATCGGGCTGTTTCGCTCTTTTCCGGAGGAAGCCTGGGCGCGGCGCGGCGTCGCCAGCCAAAAGCAAGTGACCGTTCGCGCGTTGGCCTTCATCACCGCCGGCCATCAGATACACCACCGCCTCATTCTGGAAGAGCGCTACTTTCCGGCGATTCCGCGGGCCTGAATTGGCAAGCAAATTTACGGTGACGACGATAAATCCGGCTAGGCCCCGAAAGGCGCGCGGGCTCGGCGCGGACGACCGAAGATTTGAGGGCACGCACACTTGAAGCGTGTTGGATAATCTCTGCGCGCCAGGGTCAGTCCTTCGCGGGATCCCGATGGAGGAGTGCGGGCTCTCGTACTTTTAAGAAATCGAGGTAGCGAACGGCCGGCGGCGAATAACCCTTCTTCATGTTGCTGCCGCAAGCGCACAGCGGGTTTTGTCCCTCAATTTCGCCGTTGGCTTCCACCAGAACCGTGCAACCACACGCTGGATGGATACAATGCCAGCGCTCCCCGGAGTTCATGACCATGGCCCTTTTCCTCCCTTCCCAGAAGAACGGCTGGATATCCGCAAAGGCAATCGCAGGTCGGGCCCGTTTCCGAGCGGGTAGCGAACATATAGTTACGGTAGTAGAAAACGCAAGAGAATTTTAATGCTTATCATATATACATAACTAGTACCGAGATGGATGCGAAGGCAGTTTCCTACGAGAACGGTGGTGATTCGCCGCACCTTCGCTTTCTGATCTGACTCCAGTCGAGGAGTGCCTAACCAGCTGATCTCGAAGCCAGGGGAAGCGAGGTTGCGAGGTGGGCTGGCGGCTGTTAAAATTCGTTGTTTGCTGGGACGCAGCCGTCTGCGCCGTAAGCGCGGGCGGCTTTTTCTCCGTTTGGGAAGGCCTTCGTAAGACCAACGTTGGGAAAGGCCTTTCCTAAGGCGGACGGCCAGCGACCGGTCTGGTCGGCCCGGCCGCGCATTTTTCGAGTGAGACGGCGGTGACTCCACTCACCGGAACTGGGCCCCGTTTGGAAGGGAGACTACGAGTGGCAACGTACGACGTGGCGATTATCGGGAGTGGCCCGGGCGGGTATGTAGCCGCGATCCGGGCTGGCGAACTGGGCCTGAAAACGGTTGTTGTGGAGAAGGACCCGTTCCTCGGGGGGACGTGCCTGCACATTGGCTGCATTCCTACCAAGGTGCTGTTGCACCACGCCGAAGTTTACGATCACTTTAAGAACGCGGCGGAACTGGGATTTGAGGTGAGCGGGCTGAAGATCAATTGGGCAAACGTGCTGGCGCGGAAGGACAAGATCGTCAAGAAGCACGCCAAGGGCATCGAGTTTCTGTTCAAGAAGAACAAGGTGGAGTGGGTCCAGGGATGGGGCAAGTATGAAGGCCCGGGGCGCGTGAGCGTGGAAAAGGACGGGAAGAAAACCGAGATCGAAGCGGCCAACATCCTAATGGTGAGCGGGTCTGAGGCGAAATCCCTCCCGGGCATTGAACCGGATCACAAAACGATTCTCACCAACCGCTCGATTCTGGAACTTCCCGAGATTCCAAAAACATTAATTGTGGTTGGCGCGGGCGCCGTGGGGGTGGAGTTTGCCTCCATCTACAATTCCTTCGGAACGCAGGTGACCATCCTGGAAGCGCTGCCGCGAGTTGTGCCGGTAGAAGACGAAGAGATTTCCGCGGAGCTGACCAAGGCGTTCCAGAAAAAAGGCATCCAGGTGTTCAGCAGTTGCGCCGTGGAGTCGGTCAAGAAGGACGCCAAGGGTGTCTCGGTGGCCTTCAAGGGCAAGGATGGCAAGGCGCAGACGTTGCCAGCCGAGAAGCTGCTCTTGGCCGTGGGCCGCAAACCCATGACCGATGGTTGCGGTTTGGAGAAATCAAAAGCCAAGCTGGAGCGCGGCTTCGTCCACGTGGGCGATAACATGGAGACGGCCGAGAAAGGGCTCTATGCCATCGGCGACATTGTTGCCGGGCTGCCGCAACTGGCGCATGCCGCGATGATGGAAGGAATTATCGCTGTGACGCACATCGCGGGAAAACCCGCTCATCAGATTGTGAAGACCCGGATTCCCAACGCGACGTACTGCGAACCGCAAATCGGCTCGATTGGATTGACGGAAAAGCAGGCGCGCGACGCAGGCTACGATGTGAAAACCGGGAAGTTCCCGTTTGTGGGGAATAGCAAGGCGACGATTCTGGGAAATCACGGCGGATTCATCAAAGTGGTGTCCGACGAATCGTACGGCGAAGTGCTGGGGATTCATATCATCGGCCCGCTGGCGACGGAAATCCTGGCGGAGGCGGCAGCGGTTTTAAATCTCGAGGGTACCATCGATGACATGATGAACATGGTGCACGCGCATCCCACGGTGTGGGAAGGGATGGGCGATGCGTTTGCGTCGGTGCGCGGGCTGCAGATCAACGTGTAACGGTTCGAGGAGAGTTCTTGGTTGTTAGTTTTAAGTCTTTAGTGGGAGAAAAAGATTTTCTTGCGAATTTGTTTCTCTGCTGTAGCCAGGGGCTCTCTAAAGAGATGGCGGACGTTGTGGGTCGTCATTTTCGAGTTTCGACCGCAGTAGTGTGACAGACTTCTCCGGGATCCGTTCTTCACTAAGAACTTAGAACGAATGACTAAGAACGCTATGGAGTAGCAAAACGTCCCGCATGAGGAAGAGATGGCGAAAGCAATACAAGTGGATTTGGGGCTGATTGCGTACGCGGAAGCGTACGCCTTGCAGAAGCGGGTAGTGGCCGCACGGAAGGCCGGCGCGATCGAGGATGTGCTTGTGCTTTGCGAACATCCGCCCGTAATCACCCTGGGCAGAAGCGGCAAACGGGAGAATTTGCTGGCTTCCGAGCATGTCCTGCGCCAGAAAGGCGTGGAGTTTCATGCTACGGATCGCGGCGGAGACATTACGTATCACGGGCCAGGGCAGATCGTGGGATATCCGATCTTGAACCTAGGCGCGATCCGGCGGGACGTTGTATGGTACGTGCGAACGCTGGAAGAGGCGATGATTCGGGCGACCGCGGAGTTCGGGATCAGCGCCGAGCGCGTTACTGGCAAGACTGGAATTTGGGTGCGGGCCGGGAATGCTGAAGAGAAACTGGCAGCCATCGGCGTGCACGTCAGCCGCTGGGTCACTTCGCACGGATTTGCGTATAACGTGTCGACCGATTTGCGGAATTTCGACTTGATCGTGCCGTGTGGGATCGCCGACCGGAAAGCTACCTCTCTGGAGAAATTGCTGGGGCGTAATGTCGGGCAAAAGGACGTCGCGCCGCGGATCGCGAAGCATCTGGGAGAATTGCTCGGGTTGGAGATGAAGCAAGGGTCGAAGAAAGAGCTGCTGGAAAACCTGGAGCACGCCGAGCAAGCGGTAGCGATTTCAGCATAGGAATTGGAGCAGGGGATGAAGAAGGAATTGACCCGGCAGCAGTACCTGGACCTGTACTACTACATGCGGCTGAACCGCGCCGTCGAAGACTTGATGGTGAAGCTGTTCCGGCAGAACAAAATTGTCGGGGGGCTTTACTCCAGCCTGGGCCAGGAAGCGATTTCCGTGGGGACGGCGTACGCGCTGGAGAAGAAGGACTGGTTGGCGCCGATGATTCGCAACATCGGGGCGCTATTGGTGAAGGGTGTGGCGCCGCGCGACATTTTCATGCAGCACATGGCGAAGTACGATTCGCCGACCAAGGGCAAGGACGGCACGAGCCACTTCGGGGATCTGGACCATCTGCATATCGTTTCACCGATTTCGATGCTGGGGGACTTGATTCCGGTGATGACCGGCGTGGCCATGGCGGGACGCTATCTTGGCCAAAAGGTTGTGGCCATGACGTGGATTGGAGATGGCGGCAGCTCCACCGGCGTGTTTCACGAAGGGCTGAATTTTGCGGCCGTGCAGAAAGCACCGTTCGTTTTGATTCTTGAGAATAATCTGTGGGCGTATTCGACTCCCGTCCGCAAACAGGTACCGCTAGAGAATTTGGCGGACCGCGCGAAAGCCTACGGTATCGACAGCTACATCGTGGACGGCAACGACGTCGTCGCGGTCTACTCGACGGCAAAGGAAGCCGTGGAGCGGGCGCGAGCGGGCGAAGGGCCCATCCTGATTGAGGCCAAGAGCTTCCGGCGCATGGGCCACGCGCAGCATGACCCGGCCGAGTACGTGCCGAAGGAGATGCGCGCGTATTGGGAGGCGCGCGACCCCATCGCGCTGTACGAAAAGTATTTGTCGAGCGAAAAGCTACTCGACGCCAAAGGCAAGAAAGAGATTGAAGAAAAGATTGACGCTCTGCTCGCCAAGGAACGAGACTTTGCAGAGAATTCGCCGATGCCACCGGCAGAACTTGCAGAGACGGGCGTCTACTGCACGGGCGACGACTGCCACAAGATCCGGGCCAAATGGGAGCGGCCGATCGCGGAGGTGACGCCGCCAAGAGCGAGCGTCAAAGCGGTTTGGACGGTCCCAGGATTTGGATCGGGGAAAGGCTCCGGCGGTGCGAATGCGCCGATTCACTTCGGGGAGACTCAGCCGGCTGCGGAGGACCTCGCAGGTAAACCCAAATCGGCGAATGGCGCCAAGCCTAGTGCAAAAACGGCCGCGAAAACGGGAGCAAAGAAAAACCTGAAGATCGCTCCGGCGAGCGCTTCGAGAAAGGCGCGGAGGTAATCATGGCCAAGGCTAACGGGGCCGGAGCGAACGGCGGCGCCTCGAACGGAACCCAGGTCACTTTTCTCGAAGCTATCAAGCAAGCCATGTTCGAGGAGATGGAACGGGACCCGGCGGTTATTTTGATGGGCGAAGACGTCGGCGTGTACGGCGGGGCGTTCAAGACCAGCGAAGGTTTGCTGGAGCGCTTTGGCTGGGAGCGGGTGATCGACACGCCCATCAGCGAGAGCGCCATTATCGGCGCGGCATGCGGAATGAGCTACTGCGGCTTGCGTCCCATTTGCGAAATGCAGTTTATCGACTTTATCGTTTGCGCGTTCAATCAGATTACCAATTTCGTGGCCAAGGGGCATTATTTGTGGAACGCCCCAGCGCCGATGGTGGTCCGCGGACCGTCCGGAGGCGGAGTTCATGGAGGGCCGTTTCACTCGGCAAATCCGGAGATGTATTTTGTGCACACGCCGGGACTGAAGGTGATTTATCCCTCGACGCCTTACGATGCCAAGGGCTTGTTGAAGGCCGCGGTGCGCGACAACAACCCCGTACTTTTCTTCGAACACAAGTTCCTCTATCGCCGCATCAAGGGTGAGGTTCCCGCCGAGGACTATACCGTGCCGATCGGAAAAGCCGTGGTGCGCCGCGAAGGGAAACATCTGACGATCCTTTCTTACGCGGCCATGATGCATACTTCGCTCGAAGCGGCCGAAGCACTTGCGCAGGAAGGAATCGAAGCGGAAGTGATCGATTTGCGGACGCTGCTGCCGCTGGATGAAGAGACGATTTTGCAATCGGTGAAGAAGACCAACAAGTGTCTGGTGGTTCATGAAGACACCAAGACGGGTGGAATCGCCGGCGAGATCGCGGCGATTCTATGCGAGAAAGCGTTTGGCGATCTGGACGGGCCGCTGATGCGCGTGACCTCGCCGGATACGCCGGTCCCGTATGCGCCGACGTTGGAAGAACATTTTCTGCCCAACGCGAAAAAAGTTTTTTCCGCCGCCAAGGAACTGGCGCGGTATTGAAGCAAGTTTTCAGTGGACAGTTGTCAGTGTTCAGTGGAGAAGAAGAAATTTCACTCCGTTCGAGCATCTTCTGACGGACTACTTAAGACTGACAACCGGATTCTGGAAGCCCCGGACTCTAAGGAGAAGGAAGATGGCCGTAGACATCGTAATGCCCCAGATGGGGGAAAGCATTTTTGAAGGCACGATCACCAAGTGGCTGAAGAAGCCGGGCGACAAGGTGGAGCGCGACGAGCCGCTCTTCGAGATTTCCACGGACAAAGTGGACGCGGAAATTCCCTCGCCGTCAGCGGGCGTGCTGAAAGAGATCAAGGTCGGCGAAGGGCAGACCGTGCCTATTCAAACGATTGTCGGCGTCATTGATGCGGCGGGTTCTGCGGCAGTTGCGCCGGCGCCGGCTCCGGCGAGGCCAGCCGCGCCGGCTCCAGCTCCAGCAAAGGCTCCTGCCGCTGCCGCTTCCGCACCAGCCATAGCGAGGCCCGCTGCTCTTGCTTCAGCCGCTGCTCCGATGGCGGCTGCTCCCGTTTCCTCGGGTTCCACGGGCGAGCGGATTCACAGTTCGCCTCTGGTTCGGCGCATGGCCAAGGAGCACGGCATAAACCTCTCCGCCATTGAGGGTAGCGGTGCTGGTGGGCGCATCAGCAAGCAGGACATCGAAGCGGTTATCGCCGCCGGTGGCACGCCGGCGGTCGCTCCCACGCCGCCTTACTCCGCTCCGGCACCAGCGTCATCTTCTCGTCCAGCGCCTCCGCCGCCCTCCGCTTCGGCGCCGGCCGTGTCCGGCGGGCAGGCCCATATAGCACTGGAGACGGCTGTGCCGCGGGAGAAAATGTACTTCGGCAACTACGAAGTGCAGCCTATGAGCCCCATGCGGCAGCGCATCGCCGAGCACATGGTGGCTTCCAAGCGTGTTTCGGCGCACGTCTACTCCGTCGATGAAATCGACATGACCAAGGTGGCCGCTCTTCGCGCCAAGTCCAAGGACGAATTTGAGAAGCGCTACGAGACCAAACTGACGTTCATGCCCTTCTTTGTGAAGGCCGCAGTCGCGGGACTGCGCGCGTTTCCCACCCTGAACGCTTCGCTCGACGGCACGAACGTGATTCTGCACAAGGAGATCAACATCGGCATTGCCGTGGCGCTCGACTGGGGCCTGCTCGTGCCCGTGGTGAAAAACGCCGACGAGAAAAATGTCCTGGGCATCCAGCGCAACATGAACGACCTCGCCGAGCGCGCGCGCTCGAAAAAGCTGAAGCCAGAGGAAGTGCAGGAAAGCACGTTCTCGATCACCAATCCGGGCGTCTTCGGCGGCTTGTTCGGCCTGCCGGTGATCAGCCAGCCCAACGTAGGCATCCTGGGTCTCGGCGCCATCGAAAAGCGGCCGGTGGTCATCAACGATTCCATCGCCATCCGCTCGATGTGCTACGTGACGCTGAGCTACGACCATCGCGTGGTGGACGGCGCCATCGCCCACCAGTTTCTCCATAAAGTGAAGGAGACGCTGGAAAACTGGTCGGAGTCGGTGCTCTAAAGAGGCACTTGGTGGGGCGAGTGACGGAACGGCGGAACGGTTTTGGGACTCTGTCGTTGTATGGCTGGTTCCCATCGTGCCACGGCAACGGCTTTCTTTCTGGCGATGCCAGCGGCCAGCGAAGTCTTGTCCGAAACTGGGACGGGCGTTCCCAGGAGTGGCCAGGGCTGCAGCTTATGGTTCCCCGGCTTGCCGGTAAGTAGCTTACAGTAAAAGACTTGTACCCGTTCTAGGCTGGAAGCTGGACTGCGGTAAGGCCGGTGGGCGCAGTTGCGAGCTGTCTGCTGCAGATCATCAAAGTGAACATGTTCCCAAGGCGAAAAGCCGCAAGCTAAGTGGCCTTGCAAACTAGATTTTGCCGCCGACCGCAACGACAGCCATTTTGAAGGGCACGCAACGATGCATCAGCGAATTCTGATCGCCGATGACCAGCAGGACGTTTTGGACGCCCTGCGCCTGCTGCTCAAGGGGCACGGCTACAGCATCGAAACGGTAAATTCGCCAGCGGACCTGCTGGCGGCAGTCGCACGTCAGGAGTTCGATATTCTCCTCATTGATCTGAATTATGCGCGCGACACCACGTCGGGGCGCGAAGGTTTGGATGTGCTCAGCCGGCTGAAGGAGTTCGAGGATGCGCCGCCGGTGGTGGCGATGACCGGATGGGCTACCGTGGGCCTGGCCGTGGAAGCCATGCAGTATGGCGTAAGCGATTTTGTCGAGAAACCGTGGACCAACGCGCGTTTGCTGGAAATTCTGCAGAAGCAAATCGGCCTAGGCCGAGAACGCCGTGAATCTCGGCGGCTTGCCGCGGAAGAGGCTCGGGCACGGGAAGAAGCTCTGGTGCACCTGCAGGAGCAGGAGCGGGAGATCGCCGAAGCCAAAGCCATCCAGGAAAAACTGCTCCCGCGCGAGATTCCGCAGATGCCGGGATATCAAATCGCCAGCGCTTGGCAGTCGGCCCGGCTGGTGGGAGGCGATTATTTCGACATTCTTCCGCTCGACGATAAGACCTTGGGACTCTGTATCGCCGATGTTGCCGGAAAAGGCATGCCGGCGGCGCTGCTGATGTCCAATCTGCAGGCGGCCGTTCGCGGGCTCTCATCGCTCACCGTCGCTCCCGATCAACTATGCAGCCGGCTGAATTCCATCGTTTACCGGAACACGGAAAGCGATCGCTTTATCACTTTTTTTTACGCCCATCTGGAGGGCCTCACGCGCCGGTTGGAGTACGTCAACGCCGGGCACAACCCGCCCTTTGTGGTGCGCTCCGACGGCTCGCACGAGCGATTGCGGGAAGGCGGCACCGTGCTGGGCGTCTTCGCCAGCCGGGATTATGAGATGGGCTCCGCACACTTGTCCCCGGGCGACCGCGTGATTCTATTTACCGACGGGGTGACGGAAGCGTGCAACGCGGTAGGGGAGGAGTTCGGCGAAGCCCGCCTGCTGCGTTTGCTCGAAGATCACCGCACGTTGTCCGCTGCTGAATTGCAGGCGAAAATCCTAGCAGTGGTGGCAGAGTTCAGCAGGAGCCGCTGGCAGGACGATGCCACCCTGCTAGTTCTCGCCGTTTGCTAATAAAGAAGGAAACCGGTAACCATCGGAGACCGCTCTCTCTCCACGCCCTTCACTGTAACAACGGTTTCAGCTTGGCCACCCACACCGCAAATCCTTCCATGGCGACAGGCTCGATGCCAGCGTCGCGCAACATGTCGCGCACGAAGCGGTGGCGGTCATTCTCGGCGTTCAAGAGCACATCGGTGACGGCCGCAAATTCGGTTTTTAGAGAAGCCTTGGCGGTGATGCGCTCCGCGGTATAGGCCAGCACTTTGGCGTCAGCCGGGGCGCTGGTTAGGGAGAGATTCTGCACGAATCCGCGTGTGCCGTTGCGCCGGTAACTGTAGTCGAGACGCATGGGGTCGCCGGGAAAAGTAAACTCCGATGCGCGAACGGACTTTTCGATGCGGTCCCACAGACGCGCTTGCCGGAAAACCTGCGAACAGTACGAGCGCATTTGGGCGCGGCTGCCAGCCGCCCCGACGCGGCTCGGGGCGCGCTGCAGTGCGACGTGATGAGTGTACAGGCGCTCGAGTTCGCCATCGAGGTCAGCAGCAAATACGCTTTTTTGCGGGGCCAGTTGCAGGGCGTTGGACAACGTATCATCCCACTTCCCGAGAAGCCGCTGCCAGTTGGCACTGCCGCCGTTCGAACCGCCAGCGGATTCCAGCTGAAAGCGGTCTTCCAGATCATCGCGGAGCGCTCGCAACAGCCTCTCATCGGCTTGCGGATGGAGCCGCCGGACCCGGTTGTACTCGCCCTGTTCTTCGATCAAGCGCAGCCGGCGCTCCCCGGTGGCTGGATCGAGGAGCAAGACGCCGATGTTCACCCACTCGTCGCGGACAAGATTCGGAGTGTAACGGAGGATGCGGTATGCGTAGGGGCGCTCTCCCAGTGATGTCCCCGCACTCCGGGATTCCACCGCGTGATTTACATCCAGTTTGGAAACGGCTGGCGATTGCATCTCTTAGCCTCCAAAATCAGGTCGGGCACGCGTTGGCGGCGGTACAGCTCTTCGAGCCGAACTGCAGCCCGGCCTGGCAGGGAATCCGCGCGCGGCAGCTTCATGGCCAGGTCCGGCGTCAGCCGGATCAGCTCTTCGGAGACGGTGACAATTCCCACGGGACCGTGAGCAGGCCGAGTCGGGCCGCCGATCTGGTCCCAAGCAATTCATTGACCAGGATACGGCGCGTCGGGGACTGTTTTGGAACTTCACAACGTAGTAGTAGTAGGCGTCGTCCGGAGGGCATCAGGTGCGACTGCGCGCCGCACCGCATCCGGCGTATCTGTTCCAAAGCCTGCAACATGCGAGAATGTGCTCGCGCTACGTACCGCTCCGGGCAAGCTGTAAAAGAGGAGTTCCATTCCTGAATCGAGAAGCGCAGGGTTCAAATTGGGAAGCAAGCGGGATGCTTGAAATCCCACTGTGGGAAGCACGAGTCCGCAAATAGAAAAAGCCGGAACAATGGTCCCGGCTTTTCCCGCAGGCAGATTCCCTAGTCCTTGAAAAAACTTAGCGTCTCTTTTTCTTCTTGGCCGCTTTTTTCGCCTTTTTCTTCGCCGTCTTCTTGGGCTTCGCTTTCTTGGCCTTTTTCTTTGGCGCGGCTTTCTTCTTGGCCGCTTTCTTGGCCGGCTTCTTTGCCGCTGGCTTGGGCGCCGACTTTGGAACCGGCGCCTCTTCCTCGGGCTCCTCGCCGACGATTACCAGCTCCTCTTCCTCGGTTTCGACGATCTCTTCTGTTTCGCCAGCCAGCTCCTCGTCGTCTTCCAGCCGTGACAGCTCGTTGTCGTCTTCGAAATTGTCCTTCTCGAAATCCATTCCATCCTCCCCTGGGAAATCTCTGGGCCCCGCTCGGAAAGGGATCCCGTGGGTCGCTGTTCTGGCCGGAGTAAGCTAAAATCCCACCCCGCCCGTGAGCCGTTGTTACCGTACTCGCCGTTCGTTGTCAAGCCTTCTGCGGTGTTCCTTCTAAGAGACTGCCGGTCTTAGGAACAGCCGGACCGAGAGAAGCCGTGGCGGGGGATCGTTCGGAGTCCCAGCCCTCACATAAGTCATTGATAGGAAATAACTTAATTGTGATTCGTGGCCACGGCTCCGCTGCTGGTACTACCCCTCGCCGGTGGCGCTGGTTTTTTCTTGGACTTTGATCGCGACCGCGCGGGCGAACTCTCCGGAGCACCGCCAAGAGTGTAAACGCGCAGCACCATCCCGCGGCTCACCCTGTTGGCCTTCAAGTGATTCCATTTGCGCAAGTCGTCCGCACTTACGCTGAAGCGGTCGGCGATTCCTAAAAACGTGTCGCCGCGGCGCACGCGATAACTTACCAGCCGGCGTTTCGTTTCCGATTGCGGCTGCGTCGCCGGAATGATCAGCTTCTCGCCGGTATCGAGCGCGGCGTTACGCTCCAGATTGTTGGCGTCGGCGATGGCGGCAGAGGTCACGTGATATTTCTTGGCGATGGATGTGAGTGTCTCTCCTGTCTCCACGCGATGACGCCGCCAACTGACCCACTTGTCCGGCGGAATATCCGCGATCTCCGCAGAGAATTTTTGCGCCGCGCCCAGTGGAAGATGCAATTCGAAGGAAGGATCATCTGGAGTCGCGAGGCGAAGCAGCGAGGGGTTCAGCGACCGAAGTGTCTCCACGTCGACCTCGATGGTTTCCGCCACCAGCCGCAGATCGATGGCCCGGCCCGGTTTCACGACGTCCGTGGCGACCGGCGCTTCCGGTTCGACCTGGATGTTGTAGTGCGCGGCATCCTTGGCGATCAGGGTCAGCGCCACGATGATGGGCACGTAGTTTTTCGTTTCTCGCGGGAGTACATTGCGTTTGTAAAGCTCCCAGAAATCGGCGTAACCGGTGCGCTCGATGCCCTTCTGCACGTTTCCGGGGCCGCAGTTGTAAGCGGCCATCGCGAGATACCAGTCGCCGTAAATCTTGTAGAGGTCGCGAAGGTGCTGCGCGGCGGCATGCGTGGCCTTCTCGGGATCTTGCCGTTCGTCAATCCACCAGGTGTGCCGCAGGCCGTATTCCTGGCCGCGGTAGGCCACGAATTGCCAGATTCCCCGGGCGCCCGCGCGCGAAAGCGCCAGCGGCTGGAAGGCGCTTTCGGCTTGCGCCAAATAGATCAGATCCTGCGGCAAGCCCTCTTCCCGCAGAACCCGGGAAATCATTTCGCGATAACGCCCGGCGCGGCGCAGTCCGGTCTCGACGATGGCGCGGCCACGCGGCGTTTGAAAGAAATTGAGAAATGAAAGAACCTGGTCGTTTACAGTCAACGGCAGATCGTGGGAAATGTTCTTGGCCGCTTCCTCGGCGCGTTCTTTCAGACGCGGGTCGACCGGGAAGGTCATCTCCGCCACTTCGTCTATCGCCGCCGGAACAGCGGGAGCTTCGCTGAAGCCATCGCCGGCCCGGAAGGCCTGCAGTTCGTAGGCATACACAGTGTCTACTACGTGGTGAAACAGCTCGCTCAGTTTAGGATCGCCGTTCGGGTCGTAACCGCTCTCCAGCATCCAGTCGACGGCATCGTCAAAATCCCTGCGGGCAGCTTCGAGATGACCAGCTTTGAAATTCTGCTCACCGGAGGCGAGTTTTTCCTGGACCTTCTGGATCAGGTAGTCTTTCCCGGCTGGAACCGGTGGCAATAGCCAGACGTAGTAGCGGTGCGGCGGATTCTGCACCGGCAATGGCGCCAGTTCCACGGGTGCTGGGGGCACCGCCGGCACGGGCAGCAGTGCCGGAACCCGCGCCTGGACGGGCTTTTTGCCCGCGTCTTCGCAGCCCACAAGACCCGCTGCCAAGAGCAGGGTGACCGCCGCGATGCTGAGCTTTTGCCGCATGTCTACATGGTAAGGAGTGGCTCACCGCAAGGTCAACGCATTCCGGCAGCCGGGGGGGTGACGCTCTCAGTACACCCCGGAATCTCACCTGCTATGTTCCGGCAGTGCCTGGTTTGGGATAGACTCGCGCGGGAGGGTGATCGCGTGATCGCAAGTGCGCAACACGCCAGCACGAAGCTTTTTCGATCACGCGTCCTTTGCCTGCTGGTCTTGTTGCTTGGCGGCGCTTCGGCCCCTTCCGCACAACGGAAAAGCTTTTCCGCGGAAAAGCGCACGCAAATCGAAATGGCCGTTTCGCGTTTCAGGTCCGCGAACAGTGTGCCCGGAATCGGCGTGGCCGTCGTGCTTGAAGGTGAGCCCGTTTGGTCTGCGGGATTCGGCATGGCGGACCTCGAAGACTCGGCCCCGGCGACATCTTCAACACTCTTCCGGCTGGGATCCATCTCCAAACCAATCACCGCCACCGCCATTCTGCAACTCTGGGAGCGCGGCAAGCTGGATCTGGACGCGCCCGTGCAGAACTATTGCCCGGCATTTCCCCAGAAAGAATGGCCGATCACCTCGCGGGAGCTTCTCGGCCACGTGGGAGGTATCCGTCACTACAGTCCCGATGGAAAAGGAGATATTCCGGAAGACAGCGCGCGGCACTTTCAGAGCATGGAAGAGTCGCTCCAGATTTTCGCGGGTGACCCGTTGGTCGCGAAACCCGGAACGATATTCAACTACTCCACCTACGGCTACACGCTACTCGGGTGCGTGCTGGAAGGCGCGGCTGCGCAAAAATACGTGGACTATGTGCGTGAGAATATCTTCAAGCCCGCCGGGATGGCACAAACGCAAGCCGATGATCTTTTCGCCGTCATCCCTCACCGCACGCGCTGGTATCACAAAGACAACTCAGGAGTCGTCCGTAATGCTGGCGTTTTGGATTCCAGCTACAAGATTCCCGGCGGCGGTCTCATCTCTTCCGCCGACGACATGGCGCGCTTCGAGGCTGCCATTCTGGCAGATAAACTCCTGCGACGCGCCACGCGCGACCTAATGTGGACCACTTTGAAAACCGCGGATGGAAAGCAGACCGCCTATGGCCTTGGGTGGGGCTTGAATGAAAAATTTGGAGTCCGCCTCATCGGCCATACCGGTGGGCAGCAGGGCGCGGACACCGCTATTTTCCTCGTGCCTGATCAACGTGCAGGGGTGGTTGTGCTGGCCAATATGGATAACGTGAACTCCAACCGCCTCACGGATGAGATTTTGAAGATCGTCCTGGACCTCAGAGACAAGACTCCATGAATGAAAACCGCCGCACTTATACTTCCCCGCGTTTGAGAAGATATTGCGCCGCCAGTGGAAACGCCACTGCCAGGAAAACGGCGCGCCATAACGATCCCCACGGAAACGCGCTCAGCGGCACGAACGGTTTGTTGTTCCACAGCCAGAACAGGGGGCCTGCGAACAAAGTTGGCGGGTTGAGGTGCAGCGGAACAATGACGATTTGACGCACGATCACGTACACGCTTACCACGCCAGCCGTGTACAGCAGTCCGCCCTTCCCGCTGCGCCGCAACGCGGTCATCAGCGTTGTCAGCCCCAGCATCGGCACCCCGACGATGAAGATGATCCAGGGAGTAAGAAGCAGCAACGGCATTTGCCAAGATCTTGTCAATCCTCCAAGTAATGCCGCCGCAAGGTTGATGGGAACGAGGGCTACAATGAGCATTTCCGACAGGCAGACGCCCCAATGAGTCCACGTCACCGAAGTGCGCGTGCGGGGTCGTGTCCACAGGTATTCAATCGTTCCAGATTCGAGTTCGCTTCCGGGGGCCGTCGCGCCGAAAAACAGCGCCGAAAGAAAACCCATCGCCCCCAGGCTGCTGAGGACCTGAATGGTTACCATCTGCGCCGTCGGCCACGGATTGCGCAGGTATTCCCCGCGGTCGAAATGCCACCATCCGTTCTGTTCCGTGAGCCCCGGCGCGAGTGTTATGAGCAGGGCGACCGCTGTGGACATCATCAAGAGAAAGATGAAACTGGCGCGGGTTTCGCGCCAGCATTTCCAGGCGTACATGCATCCTCCTTGCGTACCAGGTGCAGAAACAATTCCCGCAATCCAATCGGGGAAATTTCCAATATTGTTGCGCCTTGATTGCGAAGCTCCCCTGCGAATCGCTCCGCCTCCCGGGACACCACATAGCGACGGAACCGCCCATCAGTTGTTGCGGAGACGACCTCCCCAGATGGCCCTGCGGGCAGGCCTTCCCCAGAAGCAATCACAAGCCGGAATTCCTGCCGAATCTCTTCCAGCCGCGACTCGAGCAGCAGGCGTCCTTGTTCCAGGATCCCCACCCAGTCGCAAATCTGCTCCACTTCGCCGAGATGGTGGCTGGACACAAAAATCGTCCGCCCCTGGCTGATGTGATCTTCAATTAGCGTGCGAAGGATTTCATCCACCATCACCGGATCAAGCCCGGCGGTTGGCTCGTCCAGAATCAATACTTCCGCTCCCTGTGCCAGCGCCAAAAGGAGCGCTACCTTGCTCTGATTTCCGATCGAAAGTTTCTTGAACGCCATCTTCATCGGAATTTCCAGCCGTTTGGCTAGCTGCGCCGCCGCATCATCCGACCAGCGCGGGAAATATGCTTTATTCATGCGCAGCAGTTCCGCCGGCGTCGCCCAGCCATAAAGCTGCTTGCGCTGCGGTACGAATGCTACGCGTTCCAGGATGCGCAGCAACTCCGCCTCGCGCGTCGGGTCGAGCCCCAGCACCCGCGCGCGTCCCTTCGTCGGCCGCACCAGCCCGAGCAGCATCCGCATCGTGGTCGTTTTCCCAGCGCCGTTGCGACCCAGGAATCCGTAAACCGTTCCCGGCTGGATCCGCAGGCTTAGCTCCGATACGGCGACCTGCGCTCCGAACGATTTGCTCAAGCCTTCGGTGAAAATGGCCACTTCGCTCATGCTTGGCCTCCCAATTTGTCGAGCTCCTCTTCCAGCAATTTCAGCGTCTCTTCGCGGGTCAACCGCAGTTGACGCCCTTCCACCGCCAGCTGCCGCGCATGCGGCCGTAGCCGCTTCACTTTCTCGCTTTTCAGCAGCCCCGGCAGCC
>Ga0210399_10000356_pt1 | contig 37117 bp, 40 predicted proteins | sample IncBWC14MmetaG_FD_150865 | JGI IMG/M metagenome (GOLD analysis project Ga0210399, IMG submission 150865) | Forest soil microbial communities from Barre Woods Harvard Forest LTER site, Petersham, Massachusetts, United States - Inc-BW-C-14-M | ecosystem: Environmental > Terrestrial > Soil >... | reverse complement strand
CACTCGCCTCGCGGATCCAATCCCGCCTGTAAATGCTGGATCTAACCAAGTACCAATCCATCGGCGCGGCGCTGAAGGATGCATTGGACCAATTCGCGAATGAGATTTGCTTGATCGAATCCGATCGCGAGCGCGAAAAGGAGCGCCTGACCTATCGCGATTTCAAGGACCGCGCAGCGCCGATCGCGCGCACCCTGCAAGACGCAAACTTCACGGCCGCCGATCGCACCGCGATCATCATGACCAATCAGTCTAAGTGGCTAATATCCGCTTATGCCATTTTCTACGGTGGCGGCGTTCTGGTTCCGCTCGACTACAAACTCACGCCGGATGAGCAGTGGCAACTCCTGACGCACTCCGGCGCAAGGGTCCTGATTACCGAATATCCAATCTGGCGGCAGCTCGCGACCTCAGCTGGCCGTGCGAGTGCTACATGCCTGCGCACCATTCTCGTTACCGAAGCTTCGGCGAACGCCGATCTGGCAGGCGCCATCCGCTGGGAAGATACGCTCGGCAACAGGGCCATGCCCACTTTCGTTCCACGCAGCCGCAATGACGTTGCCACGATCGTGTACTCTTCCGGAACCGGCGGCCGCCCCAAGGGCTGCATGATGACGCACGAAAACTATCTCGAACAATGCGTTGCGCTGACATCGCTCTACCCCTTCGCGCCCGGCTTTCGTTATCTCAGCATTCTGCCCACGAATCACGCCATCGACTTTATGGTTGGGTTCTTCGGCCCGTTTATCTGCGGCGCTACCGTCGTGCATCTCCGCACCCTACGGCCTGAATTCGTCCGCGACGCCTTTCCCAAATATAAAATCACCTACATTAGCCTTGTTCCGCTGGTCCTGAAAAATCTTCAAAAGGGTCTACAAGCCCGATTCGACGCACTGCCTTCGGGCAAGCGAAAAATCTTCAACGCGCTCGTTTCGATCAACAGGGCGCTCACAAGAAGTCGGCCGCGCCTTGGCCTTAGCCGCCACCTGCTGAAGCAAGTTCACGCGGGCTTTGGCGGCGAACTGCGTGCGATCATCGTAGGTGGCGCGTTCACCGAGCCGCAAACACTCCAGTTTTTCTACGATCTCGGCATCCCGGTTGCCAACGGTTATGGCCTCACCGAGGCGGGCACCGCAATCACCGTAAACGATTTGCGCCCATTCCGTGCGGACACTGTCGGCAAGCCACTGCCTGGCATGGAAGTGCGCATCGTCGATCCCGACAAGGACGGCATCGGCGAAGTTTTCGTGCGCAGCAAGACAGTGATGTCCGGTTACCTCAACGAGCCGGAACTCACCGCCGAAGCGATCGTGGATGGCTGGCTAAAGACCGGCGATCTCGGACGTTTCGATCCCGCCGGCCATCTTCAACTGTTCGGCCGCAAGAAAAATATGATCGTCACCGAGGAAGGCAAAAACATCTATCCCGAAGATATTGAAGCCATCTTCGAGAGCCTACCGGTCAAGGAATTTTGCGTCTTCGCCGCTAACTACATCTGGCCCCGGCGTTCGATGACAGGCGAACAACTTGTCCTGGTGATTCACCTGGAGCCCGGCCAAATTCTCACCGAAGACTTGCGTAAGAGTGTCTCGCTCCTCAACAGTCGCCTGCTCAACTACAAGCGCATTCATGGAATCGTGCTTTACGAAGAGGATTTTCCGCGCACGGCTTCGCTTAAGATAAAAAGGAACATTCTGGCGGAGCGGCTGGGCAAACTCGAGCATGATGCCGCGATTCAGCCTTTGTGACGTTTGTAGAGTTCCTGCTTGCTTTGTTGCGGCTGGGTTGAAGTTGCGTCTAAACCCCGCCCTTTCGGAGAGGGCGGCTACAATTGCTGTGGAGCGGGCGACGATGAGTTTTGATTTTTCTTTTTGATTTTTTGGGGGACTGTGAGACCAGGGGAAATTACCGCCCATCGATGGAACGCTTGGTGGCTCGTTTCTTAGCTATCGTAAATCCCGCTGCAGGTGGCGGCCGCTCCGCGAAGCTCGCGGGACCGGCGCTGGCGCGCCTGCGCGAAGGGGGCATCTCCGTCGACGTTATCGCTTCCACCGGCCCGGGCCACGCCGTCGATCTCGCGCGCGAAGGGTACAGCCAGGGCTATCGCCGTTTCATCGCCGTCGGTGGTGACGGCACCGCGCACGAAATCCTTAACGGCGTTTTTTCCGGGGGCAGCCCGCAGAAGCGCATCTCCTTGGGTTTTTTGCCGCTTGGCACCGGCAATTCTTTCTTGCGTGACTTCACAAACGACGGCGTGGAATCTTCGTTGCAAGCCATCCTGGCGGATCGCAAGCGCCCTGTCGATCTTCTCCGCCTGACACACGCAGGCGGCCAGATTTATTCGTTCAATCTTCTCAGCGTGGGTTTCACCGCAGACGTCGGTGCGCTTACGAATCGCTACTTCAAGTCTCTGGGCCATCTCGGTTATCTGCTCGGCGTTTTTGTGCGCGTCGCGCAGTTGCGGCGTCGCGCCTTCGCGCTCCGCTGCGACGACGACAAAGATTGGGACGCGCGCCGCTGTCTGTTCCTGACATTCAACAACAGCAAGTACACCGGTGGCACGATGCTGATCGCTCCTGACGCTGATCCCGCCGACGGGCTGATCGAGTTCGTGCGATGGGGGCCTATCGGCCGATTCGGGCTGATGCGCATGCTTCCAAGACTTTATGACGGCACCCACATCCAGCACCCGTTAGCTACGCGTCGCGAAGTGCGCCACGTCGAATTCAACGTGCCCGTTCCAGTGGACGTGATGATCGATGGCGAAATCGCCACGTTGGAATGCCGCTCGCTGGATATAATTCCCGCAGCCGTGGACATCTATATATGAAGCACGCAATGCTGGTGCTTCGCAGCGCTGTGCTTTGGGTTCTCAGCGTCCTGCATTTTTTTATTGCGGCGCCCGCTCTCGTGTTTCTGGGCATCTTCCTCGATCCGCGCAAACACGATTGGCTGCAACGCGCTTTCTGCCGCCGCATCGCGTTTCTTTCCGGTGCGCGAGTCGAAGTGCAGCGGTCGCCGAATTTCGACCCTCAGCGCACCTGCTTCTTCATGGTCAATCACGTCAATCTTTTCGATCCCTTCATGCTCTACTGCGCCATCCCGCAATACGTCCGCGGATGGGAACTCGAATCTCATTTCAAAATTCCCGCGTACGGCTGGCTGATGAAGCGCTTCGGCAACGTGCCCGTTCCGGATGTGCGCCGTTCGTCCGATCTGAAACGCATGTGGCGGTTGACGCAAGACGCCATCGACGGCGGCACCAGCCTGATCATCTTTCCCGAAGCGATGCGCACGCGTAACGGACACTTGAGTCCCTTCCAGGACGGGGGCTTCCGCGTCGCGCAGCAACTCGGCGTCCCCATCGTTCCTGTCAGCCTGGTCGGATCTTTCCAACATCACCACACGGGGCACTGGATGCTGTGGCCTGCTACGGTCACGGTCGTTCTGCACGACACGATTGAAACCAAGGGCCTGTCGAAAGAACACGTTCCCGCATTGCGAGAAAAGATCAGGGCAATCATGTCCGCACCTCTCGAAGCTCGTCTAAAGGGAGAGAAGTGAGCCTGATTAGAGTGAAAGGCGAATGCCGGGAAGAGTGCGCCCAGCGCGAGTTTCCTGCCACGTGTAGACGATGCGGTGAATCACCGTGATCGTTGAAACGACTGCGATCACCCATAACACTGGCGCCATGCGGTTGAAAATGCCACCAATGATCAGCAACACCAGGCGCTCGGGCCGCTCCATGAATCCGACTTTACATAGTGGAATCAGCGATTCCGCTCGGGCGCGGGCGTAGCTGACCATCACCGAACCCGCCGTTGCCACTGCTGCGAGCACTACGTATGGAGTGCGGCCGCTCACGGAGTAAAAAACCAGCAGACCCATGTACAACGCCATGTCGGCGTAGCGATCCAGAGTGGAATCGTAGAACGCGCCGAATGCGGTAACGCGATTCTGGCGTCGCGCCACTTGTCCATCCAGCATGTCCAGGAAACCCGCGAAAAAAATAATCAGCGCGCCGGTAAAAAAATGGCCGACGGCGAAGGTCGCCGCCGCAACAAAGTTAACCACCAGCCCCAGAAATGTCAGGAAGTTGGGATTCACGCCCGTTGCCGCGAGCGCGCCGACAATTTTGTCGAGCAGCCACTTGCTTCCCGTTCCAATTCCGCCTGTGAGCGTAGCCATGCGTGCGTCATTTACCTCAAGCAAATCCGGTCCCTCAACGGACTCCGGCTCTCGATCAATTTCGCCTTTTAGGGTTCGCGAAATCGTACACTAGCCGCGCTCCGCACCGCAAACCAGCCATTTTGGCGCGTTCTACCATGCGAGTTTTGAATATCTTCGATTCGCCGTTTTCCCTTGACTCGAATAGGGTCGCGGCTTACATTCCCAACAGCCTCGCGTCTCTTCATTTATGACTAACGATCTCGGCCGTCGTGAATTTTTATTGCGTTCGTGTAGTAGCCTGACCGCTGTCTGGGTTTCCGCCCATTGGCCCGCGCTGCTCTCCGCCGCCAGCCACGCTCGAAACGCCGCGCAATCGCCCTCCGCTCCCAAGCTTGAATTTTTCACCGCCGACGAAGCCAAGGAAATCGACGCCATCACGGCTCGCATCATCCCCACGGACGGGACCCCCGGCGCGCGAGAAGCCGGCGCCGTCTATTTCATCGATCGCGCCTTAAAGACATTCGCGATCGACGATCAGAAAAGCTATCGCGAAGGCCTCCCGGAAATGCAGGCGCGCACTCGCGAGATTTTCCCCGCGGTCGAAAAATTTTCGGCCGCCGCGCCAGAGCAGCAGGACGAAATCCTGCACTCGTTTGACGAACCGGTCGAAGGGAAGTCGATTCGCCGCCCGAACCGCCCGCGCCCCGCCGCCAAGACTTTCTTCGAGACGATTCGCAGCCATACGATCGTTGCGTTTCTGCTTGACCCGGATGCCGGCGGCGACCCCAACGGTGTCGGCTGGACAGTCATCGGCCGTGCGCGCGAGCACGTGTTCCAGCCGCCGTTTGGTTACTACGACAAGAATTATCTCGGCTGGCAGCCTCCTTCGGGCTCGGACAAGGCCAAGTCATGAATCCCGAGCAACCGAAATACAAGACTTCCGACGAAGTCGACTTCGTGGTTGTAGGCTCCGGCGCCGCGGGCGGCATCATCGCCAAAGAACTGTCCGAGAACGGATTTCGCGTCGTGGTCCTGGAGCAGGGTCCCTATCTCACGGAAGCCGACTTCACCCACAACGAAATAAAAGTTTTGAACGAAGATCTGCTGACCAATCACCCCAAGCTGCAGCCCAACACCTTCCGCAAGACTCCCGATGAAAAAGCCAAGCCGCAGCGCGCGCTGGTTTACGGACGCCTGGTCGGTGGCACCAGCGTCCATTTCACCGCGAATTTCTGGCGGCTCCACGAAATCGATTTCGTCGAGCGCACCAAGCTCGGCCCGATCTCCGGCACCGGCTTTACCGACTGGCCTATCACCTACGCCGATCTCGAGCCGTATTACACGAAAGTAGAGTGGGAAATCGGCGTGTCCGGCCTTGCCGGTGCCAGTCCGTTTGATCCACCACGTTCGAAGCCCTACCCTATGCCGCCGCTCCCCACCAAGGCTTCCGGCGTAATTTTCGAACAAGCCGCGCGCAAGTTAGGTTGGAATCCGTTTCCTGCGCCGATGGCCATCCTCTCGCAGCCACGTCCGGGTCGCAGCGCCTGCATCAACTGCGGCTTCTGCCTGGCATTCGGCTGCGAAGTAGGAGCGAAATCGAGTTCGCTGGCTTCCGCCATCCGCATGGCCGAAAAAACCGGCCGCTGCGAAATCCGGCCGAATTCCTATGTGCATCGCATCGAACTCGACGCCAACGGCCGCGCGAACGGCGCCGTCTACTTCGACGCGCAGCGCAACGTCCATCTCCAGAAGGCAAAGGCCGTTGTCGTCTCCGCGAACGGCGCCGAAACCCCGCGCCTGCTGCTGCTCTCGGCCAACAAACAATTCCCCAACGGCCTCGCCAATTCCAGCGGCCTGGTGGGCAAATATCTCATGTTCAACAGCGGCGCTATCGCCGTGGGAGTCTTCGACCAGCCCCTGAACGACTACAAAGGCTTCGCTGTCAGTCGCATCCTTCACGATTTCTACGAGATGGATCCTCACAAGGTTGGCTTTTACGGCGGCGGCGGCATCGATGCGCGCTTCGATGTAACTCCGATCAATTTTGCGAATGGCGGGCTGCCCCCGGGTACCCCGCGCTGGGGCAAAGAGTTCAAGGACACGCTGGCGCACAATTTCACCCGTACCATGGAACTGATGTCCCACGGCACCTCGCTCCCCTTGGAATCGAATAGTTTTTCTCTTGATCCGGAACTGAAAGATGCCTGGGGCCTTCCGGCGTTACGCGTGACCTACAAAGATCATCCCGACGATCTGAAGCTCGCCACATATCTCAACGCTCGCGCGCTGGAGATTCTCGATGCCGCCGGAGCTCAGAAAAAGTGGTCGTTCCCGATCGAGGAACAACAATTCGCCGTGCATTTGCTCGGTACCTGCCGCATGGGCAACGACCCCAAGACTTCGGTGATTAACGCCAACCATCGCACGCACGACGTGAAAAATCTTTTCCTTTGCGACGGCAGCAGCCTGGTGACCTCTGGGCGCGGTCAACCCACCATGACCATCGAAGCGCTCGCTTTCCGCGCGGCCGACCGCATCCGCGATCTTGCCAAGCGCGGCGAAATAAATGCCTAACTCCCTGCAGCGGCTGCTGTAGCGGCCCCTTTCCGAAGGGGGCGCGTTCCCAAACGCGAACTCAAGGCGGCATCAGCGTCATTCTTATGCTGCTCGTCGCCGCACGGAATCCCAGAGGGCCGCGCTCTCTGCTCAGTTTCAAGGGCCTGTGGTGAGTTTCAAAAGGTAGAACTCGCCGGCTCGCTTCCTCAGCCCAGTCGCCGGCGTGGGAGCCGACGCTCGATCACCAAGAGGTACGTGCCAAGTCCGATGGAAATATCGATGAACAGCATTCCAAGAAATCCAAACGCGACGTGGGCAACGCGTTGGTGCGGGAATCCCGCCGCGAGCGTCTGCGCCAGCGCCAAAAACAGCGTTCCCGCCAGTCCTAGTCGGAAAAGCGGCTTTCCGCAACTCTTGTTGGTGAAATGCTCCCAACACCAGCGATTCAACCACTGGTTCCCAGTCCGCAGCGACGCCACAATGCCGGCTATCCAGGCCGCCGAAACCTTCTGGAAACCCCGAAGACCAAGCGGACGATGCTGCGACCCACGGACCGTTCCGCGACGAAATGGTGACGGGCGAAAGCCTGGCCTGCGAAAACCGGCCACACTTGGGCCAGCATTTTGAGGAAAGTCGCATTTCAACGCGGGCCGTCCTCGCACCTGCGCTCGTTTTGCGGCCTTTGCAAACTTGGCGCGACGCCGCAACGCGCGCCTTTTCCTGCGCGCCGCTTGTAAAGAATCTCCCCGCCCGGTTTCGTGGGGATGCACGCCTCCAGGACGCGTTGAGAGCGGGTGCGTCGGACTGTGATGTTCAGGGCTTGCACGCAGGGGGCTCGCATCCACGCGGCTCGCAGCCATTGTTCCGGTGTCTGGAGAAGTCCCATCCGCCGGGCTAGGATCCACAGGCGCCGCCAACTCCGGCGTAGGCGGCTCCGAAGTCGGGGGCGCTGCCTCCGTCGGCATCGGTTCGCAGCTCTCCGGCACCGCGTAGAGGGTTGTCAGTGACCGCGACAACAACGGCGTCGAGGAAGGGTTGAGCAGCAACGGCGGCAACGCAGTGCCTGTCGGTGTTCCTGATGAATCCGGCGACGACGGCGGCATCTGCGAGCCACAGCAAATTCTCGCGGCCGCTTCGTCGACCATGTAAGGGAAAACGCGCCCCGCCTTGTAACCTGCGGCCACCGCCAAAGCCTGCGCGCACAAAAGATTGATCAGCCGCGGAATCCCGTTCGTATGTACGTGGACCGCGTTCACGGCCTCCGGCATGAACAGCGCATCGGTCCGCGCGCCGGCAATGCGCAGCCGGTGCTGCACATAATCGTGGGTATCCTTCAAACACAATGGGGCGGTTTTGCAGTGCACCGCCACGAACGACTCTCCGCAGCGCACCGTCATGCCATCGAGATTGGCTTCGAGTTCTGGCTGCCCGCATAGAACGATCTGCAGCAATTTTTCGCTCGAGCTTTGCAAACTTAGGAGTGAGCGAATTTCGTCCAGCAAATCGATGGTCAGCATCTGCGCTTCGTCGATCACCAGCACGGCCACACCTTTCTTGCGCCGCACCTCCGACAACATCTTCAGCAGCGCTTCCAACCGCCGCTGCCTGTGTTGGGAATCGCAGGGCACCTCAAACTCGTCGAGCACTGCCTCCAGAAACTCGTCGCGGGTCAAGGTGGGATGCACAATCACCGCAGTGCCAATCTTGTTCTGAACCGCGGGACTTACACTCATCAAGTGAAGCGCCGTGTAGAGCAAGGTTGTCTTACCCGTGCCCACGCCGCCGGACAGCAGGATCAGACCCTTACGGTCGAGAATTCCCCGTGTCAGGCGGCCGAGCGTCTCATGCGCCTGCCGTGTGCGATGCAGAAACCGGGGATTCGGTGTAAGGCTGAAGGGGTTTTCGCGGAACGCGAAATAGTTCTCGCTCGGCGTCGGACCGCACGGCAGCGGCCCAATCCGAAAGGACACCCTGGCGCCCATGCTGGGAGAGGTACTCAAAGTTGTCCAATACAGCTTGTAAGGGATCGCGCGTAGCGGCTGTCTGCGGGATCTCAGCAAGCTGGCTGAGAGAGCAGTCGCGAACGCTGGCGCGGCAGTGACCCGGGGACGACAAAAGCACTTCTGCGCGGGGATCATTTCAACACTACTGGGGCGTACATGTCCATAGGGGATTCACCCCACGAATGTCAGCTATTTGTCCTATTTTCCCCGGAAGAAGGCGGCTGCGGAGCCAAGGTAGCCGAAGGTAGAACGCGGATTGGACTTGCCCCGTGATCGGTCGATCGACCGCTATTCGGTCAAGGCCGCCTCCGTTCGAGTCCTAGGGCACCCAGAAAATCGGAATTGCAAACAGGGGAAGCCGTTAGGGTATCGGCATGGCTAGGCGCTGGCGTGCGTAGGCGCACCATGGGGACGAGGGGTCCAAGTGGATGTATTGCTGCCAGTGCTGGCGCGCTTCAATGGTGCTGCCTAGTTTGTCGCAGACGAAGGCCAGGTTGTAGTGGGCGTCCGCGTAGCGGGGGTCCAGGCGGACGGCAATGCGGAGGTGCTGGCGTGCCAGTTCGAGTTGGGCTAGTTCGTCGAGGACACTGCCCAGGTTGAAGTGCCCTACGGCGTTGTCAGGTTCGACTTTTACGGCCCGCAGAAAGCAGGCGGAGGCGTTTTCGAGGTCGCCCTGCTCGTAAGAGAGCATTCCTAAGTTGATGAGGGCATCGACGTGTGTGGGGCTGGTAGCCAAGACATGGCGGTAGGCATCGATGGCTTGGGCGTGCGATTCGGGGTCGGCCTCGTACTGAAGGGCCAGGGCGTACCAGTCTTCCGGACTGCGCTCGGGCATAAAGCGGAGTTTTTCGCGGAGTTCGCGGGTGTCGAAGTTAAGGACGAACTGGCCAGAGATGGGTTCCAGGTGCGCGCCGCGGTGTTCGACGATAACGTCGCGGCCGTTGGACAGGATGCGCAGTTCGGTTAGCGGCGCTTTCACCTCGGAGAGTTTCTGGTTCAAGGCGACCAGGGAGCGGCGGAGGCGGTTGGCGGAGACGCCGTTTTCGATCAGTTGCTTGGCGGTGCGCAGGCTGATCAGGTCGCGGAAATCGTAGAATTTGTCGGAGCCGTTTTTGCGGGGGGAAACCAAGCCCAGCTTCTCCCAATAGGCCAATTGCTTGTCGGTGACGTCGAGGATGCGCTGGAACTCGCGGCGTGTGAATCGTTCGGTGGCGCCCATCGGGAGAAACTTGCTCGCATTTCTCACGAGCGGGTGGAGGAACGCTCGGATTAGGAGAGAGGCCGCTGACAGCTTACTCGGGTTTCCTGGGAGAATCCCGCAGGGCTCCGCGGACTACGCCCTGCGCTACATGTACCACGGCGAAGAGTGTTAATGCAAAGGTTACGACGGACTAGCCGCCAGTGGAGCGCTTGGCGCGCTTTTGCACCGGTGCTTGGGCTTGGGCCGCGGCGGGCACGGTGCGGACCGGAGGTTTTTTTCCGCCTGACGTCGTCGGTTGCTTTTCGGCGATGCTCTTTTTCAGCGCTTCCATCAGGTCGATCACTGGCGCGAGCTTGGGATGCTGGACGGCCGCGACTTCCTGGCCCTGCTGCTTGGCGTCGATCATGGCCCGCATGCTTTCGTTGTATTGGTCTTTGTATTTTTCGGGCTCGAATTTTGCCGCCAGGCTTTCGATCAGTTGCTCGGCTAGTTTCTTCTCGGCTGGCTTGGGCTCGGCGGATGAATCGCTCTGGCCGTACTCGGCTACCTCACGGATTTCGTTGGTGTAATACATGGTGTGCAAGGTCATGCCATTGGCCCGCGGACGAACGACCACGATGTGTTCGCGCTGGTGCATCGTCAGCTTGGCGATGGCGGCGTAGCCGGACTCTTCCATGGCTTTCAGGAGGAGTTGGTAGGCCTTCTTGCCTTCATCCTCGGGCGTGACGTAGTAGGAGGCGTCGTAATAGAGCGGGTCGATTTCGTCGACCTTGACGAATTCCAGAATTTCCATCGAGCGCGCGGACTGCGGCTCGATTTTATCGAGCTCATCCTCGTTGAACAGGACGTATTGGTCCTTTTCGTACTCGTAGCCCTTGACGATCTCGTTGCGCGGAACCTGGCGCTCGCACTGCGGGCAGTACAGCGGCATGCGGATGCGCGTCTTGCAGACGTTGTGGAGCTGGTTCAGGCTGATGCGCTCCGTGCGCGCCGCGGAGAAAAGACGGATGGGGATGGAGATCAAGCCGAAGGTGAGATAGCCCTTCCAGACCGAGGTAGCCATGGCCGCTCCTTGTCGGGTACGCGTAGCTGCTAGTGTGAAGATTTCATCAAGGTTAGTCGGCAAGACCAGGTGTGACAAGGCGAATTGGAGGCGAAGAGCGAAAAGTACACGGGTCTTGGGAGGTACGCCAGCGGACATGAGATTTGGGCTAAGACGCCGGCGCCGAGGCGATTTACGAACCTGCCCTTAGGCGCCATCTTGCGTGGGTGCGGACGGGTAACATAAACTTTATGTTTGGACGTCTCGGGTAGGGACGTTCCCCGCCAAAAACCTGCGGTTCGACCTCCGGGCAACGGGCTCCGGGCAACGAGTCCGTTTGAGGTTTGGAAAAAGAGGAGCTATTGGCAACGCCACTGGAAATGTGGGTTGAGGAATCGGCGCGGCTCACCAAACCCGATCGAGTGGTGTATTGCGACGGGTCCGAAGCGGAGAATCAGCAGATCGTCGCGGAGATGTTGCGGGATGGCGATTCGAACGCCCTGAACGAAAAGACCTACCCGAATTGTTACCTTCACCGCAGTAGTCCCAACGATGTAGCCCGCACCGAACATTTAACTTTCATTTGCACGCCGAATAAAGACGAGGTCGGCCCCACGAACAACTGGATGGATCCGGACGCCGCGAAGTTCAAGGTCGGAGCGCTCCTGGATGGGGCCATGCGCGGGCGCACCATGTACGTTGTGCCGTACATCATGGGGCCGGTCAATTCGCCCATCAGCAAGGCTGGCGTTGAGGTGACCGACAGCCCGTACGTGGTGGCGAACATGCGCATCATGGCGCGCATGGGCAAAGTGGCCACGGAGCGCATCGGGAATTCGCGCGATTTTGTGCCGGGGCTACACTCGCTCGGGGACTTGGATCCCACGCGCCGATACATTGCGCACTTCCCGGACGAGAGATTGATCTGGAGCGTGGGTTCGGGATACGGCGGGAATGCGCTTCTGGGAAAGAAATGTTTTGCGCTGCGCATCGCGAGCGTGATGGCACGGGAACAGAGTTGGATGGCGGAGCACATGCTGATCCTGGGGCTGGAGGCGCCGGACGGCAAAGTGACGTACATGGGCGCGGCCTTCCCGAGCGCGTGCGGGAAGACGAATTTGGCGATGATGGTGTCGGCGCTGGAGAGCCAGGGTTATCGCGTGTGGACCGTGGGCGATGACATCGCCTGGATGAAGATCGGCGCCGACGGATATTTGCACGCTATCAATCCGGAAGCAGGCTTTTTTGGCGTGGCGCCAGGCACCGGGATGAAGACCAACCGGAACGTCATGGAGGCCCTGCACAAGAATACGATTTTCACGAATGTGGCCATGACGGCGGATCGCGAGCCGTGGTGGGAAGGCATTGATGGTCCGCCGCCAAGCGGATTGATCAACTGGAAGAATGAGCTGTGGGACTCCTCGAAAGGTCCGGCGGCGCATCCGAACGCGCGGTATACCGTGCCGGCTCACCAGTCACCGAGCATCTCGCCGAAGTGGGAGGCCCCCGAGGGCGTACCGATTTCAGCGTTTATTTTTGGCGGTCGCCGGGCACGGGTTGCGCCCCTGGTGTATGAGGCGTTTGATTGGCAGCACGGTGTCTTTGTGGGCGCCACGATGGCCAGCGAGACGACCGCCGCCTCGACCGGAAATGTGGGCATTGTGCGGCGCGATCCCATGGCCATGCTTCCCTTTTGCGGGTACAACATGGCGGATTATTTCCGCCATTGGCTGGAGATGGGGAAGCGCATTCCGTATCCGCCGAAGATTTTTCATGTGAACTGGTTCCGCAAGGGAGCTGACGGAAAATTCTTGTGGCCGGGCTTTGGCGATAACGTGCGTGTGTTGAAATGGATTTTGGAGCGCGTTCAGGGGCGCGGCACTGCACAGGAGACGCCGATCGGGTATGTGCCGGCGCGGAATGCGCTTACGTTGGATGGGTTGAGCATTTCGGCGGACGCGGTGGACGAGTTGCTCCGGGTAGATCCGGAAGATTGGGAGCAGGAGTTGGTGGACAGCAAGGAATTTTTTCAGAAGTTTGGCGAGCGGTTACCGCGAGAAATTCGGGAAGAGCATCAGAAGTTGTCGGGGCGGTTGGAGAGCGCGGCCGGCGTGACTCGCCGCTAGCAACTCGGATGGCATGACCACGCGGAAACTCACCATGCATCAGAAGGCTGTCCTGATTCAGGTGCTACTGGCCTTCCCGGAGCAGCGTGTTACCGTCCAGTATTCTGACGCAGCAGGCGACGCGCTCGCGTATGCCGAGGATTTCCTCACAATCTTCAAGTCCGTCGGGTGGAGCGTAAACGACACGGAATCCGCGGACCGGCCCACGGCGCAAACCACGGGACTCGCGCTTGTGAGCAGAGATCACCGCTTGCCTCCCGGCGCGGAGGCGTTCCGCGATGCGCTGCGGATATATGGAATTGAAGTCGAAACCGTTTCAGATGCGGGCGGGAACGTCGCAACCGGCAGCTTCGTGTTGAGTATTGGCCCAGACGTCTAGGTAGTCGTCGCCACCGGCGGGCGCAGACTCTTCAAAGCTCAAGGCAAGCCGCATTGTCGGTGCTACTTAAAGAATGGTTTCGATTTCGGCGTCGATGGAGACGTGCGTGGCGGGGATGCCGTTGATGGAGTAGCTCTCGCCGGTGGACTCGGAGAAATCGAAGAAGCGGCTGATGTGGTAGTCCTCATCGTAACCAGAGAACAGGCGTTCCGTTTCTTCGGTGGTTAGCGCAAACGCGGAGATAGCGACAGGCTTGCCGAATTCGCCAGCCACAGTGCGATAGTTGGCGACGAGTTGCTGCAAGGACATCATTGGTGCTCGACGCGGCTCGGCGGCCATGGGCGGCTCCTGATACAAGTCTACTCCCGCTCTGGCTCCGCGGAAACGAGTTTCAGCAAAGAGTACACGGGAATAGTCCTGTGTAGCCGCCCTCTTTTACCCTGAGTTTCGAAGGGCCGAGAGGGCGGGGTTTAGATTACCCGGCACTGACACTTGCTCCAGCAAATCCTAAGAGTGTGTGCGGCTGATCTACCGGGTAGTGTCCTACCCAAACTAGGACACTACCATCTACCGTGCCGATTTGGTTTGGGTTGAGCGAATTCGGTAAGATGCTGAGCGGGACTTTAGATCGACGGGAGGAAAGAGCATGAGCATTTCCGTGGGACAGAAGGCGCCGGATTTTACTTTGCAGAATCAGGATAAGAAGGATGTGAAGTTGTCGGATTTCGCGGGGAAGAAGAATGTCGTGCTGGTGTGGTATCCGCTGGACTGGAGCCCGACTTGCACCAACGAGCATGTTTGCTTTGTGAATGAGATGAAATCGTTCGAGACTTTGGACGCCGAAGTTTTGGGCATTAGCGTGGACAGCGTGTGGTCGCACAAGGCCTATGCGGAAAAAATGGGGATCAAGTATTCGCTGCTGGCGGATTTTCATCCCAAGGGAGCCGCCAGCGACAAGTATGGCGTCTATCTCGCCGATAAGGGGATCACCGGGCGAGCGATTGCGATCGTGAACAAGGCCGGGAATGTGGCGTGGTTCAAGAACTATGACATTCCCGTAGTACCGGATGTGAAGGAAGTGGCGTCAGCTCTTGGACAGGTTAAAGCGGCGACAGCTTAAGCCGGAAAAAGAAGAACCGAGAGGTTGGAGCTAAGAAGGTTCTACAGGGCGTGGGCCGCGAGGCTAGCGCCCATTTTTTAGTGGTTGCAATTTTCTGTAGGGGAGGGGCTCGCCCTCCCGGCGTTAGCCCAATGCAAGCGTCCTCCAGTCACACCACGCAATCCGGCCCTCCGACTATGAAGAGGAGAGAAGAGCTACTTGTAGCACCGGGCCGAGGAACCAGAGGAGTAGAACCAATGCGGCGGCTGCCGCGAGTGGAATGCGAAGCGGGCCGGACCGGAGGGCAGCGTAGACGCAGGCAGCTCCCGAGGAGGCAATCACGTAAGTGCGTGCGGCAAAGACTGTCCAGTATTCGACCGGCGCAGAGACGAGCGCGTTAAGCCAGCGAAGTAAAACGGCACTGGGAAAACCGGGAAAGCGGATCAAGTAGGCAAGCGTGAGGCAGACAAGAAGGGCGATGGAAACGACGAGATCGCGCTTACGCGCGGGTTGTTGTGGCCCCTGGTCGATCGTGGGAAACGATCCGGGTTGAATTGGAAATGGCGGCGGCTCTTCCGGAAGAAGTCGCGCCCAGGCAAAGGCGAGTGGGATGGCTGCAGCGATGAGCAGCGCGGCCAGCGCTAGAAATGCCAGGCGATGATCGATGAACAATAGGGCGAACATGTTTTAGTGCTGCGCTAACGCGTGCGACGCCGCGCCTCACACACCGGTTCACGGTATTGGATGAGACCAGCGATTATTTGGCGGCGAAGTCGTTGCGGACGACCGTGCCACCCTTCATTACGAATTTTACGGATTCCAGGATGCGCACATTGGAAGTGGGATCGCCGGAGACCGCAATGATGTCGGCGTAGTGACCTGTTTCGATGGCGCCGATTTTATCGGGTTGGCCGATGAGGTCGGCGGCTTTGAATGTCGCGGCCTGGATGGCGTCGATGGGTTTCATACCCCACTCCACCATTTTTGCGAATTGCTTCGCGTTGTCGCCGTGGGGATACACGCCGGCATCGGTACCGAAGGCCATCTTGGTGACTCCAGATTGCCAGGCGTGGCGGAAATTCTCACGCTGGAGCCGGCCGATCTTCTTTTCTTTCTCAATCGATTCGGGGAGCATGCCCGCTTTCGCGCCCTCCTGCAGAATGAAATCGTCGTTGTAGATATCGAAGACCAGGTAGGTGCCGTGCTCTTTCGCGAGGGCGATGCCTTCGTCGTCGATCAGGCTGCTGTGCTCGATGGAATCGATGCCGGCGCGGATGGCGTCCTTGATCGATTGCGTGCCGTGAGCGTGGGCGGCGACTTTGCGGCCGAGCTTGTGAGCCTCTTCGGCAATGGCGGTCATTTCCTCGAGTGTGTATTGCGGCGTGCCGGGTTGATCGCCTTTGCTGAGGACGCCGCCGGAAGCGCAGATCTTGATGAGGTCGGCGCCGTACTTGATCGTTTCGCGGACCTTGGCGCGCGCGGGCCACGGGCCGTCAGCGACGCCGCTATCCTTGAAGTGAAATTCAAAGGGGAGAAGATTGTTGTCGCAATGGCCGCCGGTGATGCCGAGCGGCGGACCCGAGACGAACATGCGCGGACCTTCGACGTCGCCGGCGTTGATGCCATCGCGCAGGGCGACGTCGGTGTAGTTGCTGGCGCCGACATTGCGGACGGTGGTGAATCCGGCGTGCACCGTGAGGCGCGCATTCTTGGCGCCGATGATGGCTTCGCGGGGCACCGAGACGCCCAGGCCCGCGTAGCCACTGTGGCTAGGATCGCCGGTGAGGTGCGTGTGCACGTCGATGAGCCCGGGGAGGCAGGTCGCCGAGGGAAGATCAACGGTCGTCGCTCCTCCCGCGGAAAGCGGGGAGCCGGCAGGACCGATGGCGGTGATCGTGCCTTCGGCGTCGAAGACGATGACTTGATCTTTGAGAAGACGACCCGTGCGCACGTCGAGGAGTTGGCCACAGCGCACAGCGCCAGGTGCGCCACTCGCCAGCGGTGTACGCGCGATGCATGGAAGCATTATCAGAGCCAGGCCGAAAAGAAACTTGCGCATCAGTATGTCCCCTTTTGGGAAATGGAACCTATGAACAACAGGGGAGCATACATGGGACCGCGGTCGTTGGAAAGCAACCAGCGAGCCCTGAAGCGCCGCGCGCTCGATGTCCGGGTCCGATCGTGCTCTAGGATCGTGTAGAGGCCGCTTTCCGAAGCGGGCGCCTTTGACTTTTCACCTCCCGATCCTCACTCCTTGGACCTATGACCGCTCCTGCGGGTCACATTTTTCAACTCAGATTTGTCCCAACCTTCAGATAATCATTGACATATGATAACGATATGGTATAATCCTCCCGTTAGGCTGGCACCACTCTTTACAGCGCTCCGCGAACCATGCTAACCCCCGGCACCGCCTCTCCCAGTCCGTCAACGCCGGTCCTAAAGCAAGCCCTCCCAACCATTGGATCGCGCCAGTAAATTCTTTAGAATCCGCACTTACGACAATCGCGCCCGTAACTCCTTTACAATCCGCACTTACAAAATAAGGCCGGGGAGGGGTGCAAACTGTTAACTTGCGGCAAATTTAGGTGGAGTGAGCGGTTGGAATATTCGGAGCTTAGACGGATCGCTCCGGTTTGGTGCCCGCTAGCAGCGCGAGTTCGCGCCATTTCCAGTGGCAGTCTACTTCGGAGAAGCCGATTTGGCGGAGCCACGCTAGTTGGACCTCAAGGTCGAGAAGCTTGTTGGAGGGATCTTCGGTTTCGAGCGTGAGATCCATGGTGGCCAGGAACTGTCGATGGAGGCTGGGTGTGGGCGAGGCTACGTGTTCGAGGTTCAGGAAAACGCCGCCGGGCCTGAGCAGCATGAAGATTTCGGCGTAGAGAGTGCGCTTACGCTCGTGCGTTACGTGATGAATGGCGAAGCTGGAGACTACGGCGTCGAACGAGCCCAGGTCTGGGAGCAGGTTCGAGAGGTCGTGGGCCACGATCGTGATGTTTGCGTCGGTGGCGAACTGCTTGCCCAGTTCTTCCAGCATAGCCGGCGAAAAATCCAACGCGACGCAGCTTGCCGCTGGGTGCGTTGACCTCACCAGGTTCAGGAGACGCCCGCCGCCGCTGCCGATGTCGAGGAAGCGCTCGACTTTGGCAGGCAGAAATTCGAGCAGGACGGCTTCACCTTCGCGGCGATGGGGAATGGAGTCGGCGCGTTGGAGATACCCCAGGGAGTGTTCGGCGTTGGACCACAGATTTATCGACATACAGGCGCCTTCGCTCGCGTTCTCGTCTCTTACGTCAGGGCAGGTTGGAGCACAGCAATGCTTTACCCCTGCAGCGGACGACGGATGTGCGTCTCAAACCCCCCAGCCGTAGCGCTCGGCGTGTTCCAGGGTGCGTTGCATTTCTTCGCGAAGCATTTCGGTGAAGACGGAGCCGCCGACGGTGCGGCCACCGGGTCCAGCGATGTCGGTGGTGCGATAGCCGCCGCCTAGCACGCGGTGGAGTGATTGCTCGACCCATTCGGCTTCGAGATTAAGACCGAAGGCGTCGCGCAGCATCATGGTGGCGCTTAGGATCGAGCCGATCGGATTGGCGGAGTCGGTACCGGCTAACGACGGCGCGGAGCCGTGGATGGGCTCGAAGAGTGGAGCGCTGGAGCCAAAACTTGCGGAGGGAATCAGGCCGATCGAGCCCACCAGGGCCGCGGCGGCATCGCTGAGGATGTCGCCGAACATGTTGGTGGTCAGCATCACATCGAACTGGGCCGGGCGGAGGGTCAGCTGCATCGCGGCGTTGTCTACATACATGTGTTCGAGGCGAATGTCGGGATAGTTGCGGCTTAGAGAGACTACCGTGCGGCGCCAGAGTTGCGAACTCGCCAGGACGTTGGCTTTGTCCACCGAGCAGAGGCGCCGGGAGCGGCCTTCGGCGCGGGCGTAGGCGAAGTTGGCTACGCGCTCGATTTCTGGAGTGGAATAAGATTCGGTGTCGAAGGCGCGCTCGACGCCCTTCTCGTGCGTGGTGCCGCGCTCACCGAAGTACATGCCGCCCGCAAGTTCGCGGACGATTTCGAGGTCGAGTTCCCCGAGGCGTTCGGGCTTGAGTGGCGAGATCAGGCGCAGTGGCTCGAGAAGCTTGACCGGGCGCACGTTAACAAAGAGGCCGAGTCCCTGGCGCAGCCCGAGCAGGCCGCTTTCCGGACGCTTGCCTACCGGGAGGGCATCCCACTTTGGGCCGCCTACTGCGCCGAGGAAGATAGCGTCGGCTTTGCGGCAGGCATCGAGAGTGGCGTTCGGAAGCGGTGTGCCTGCGGCATCGATTGCTGCGCCGCCGATAGGGTGCTCTTCAAATTCAAATTGGTGATGGAATTCGTGGCCTGCTTCGCGGAGGACCGTCGCGGCGGCCTTCGTGACTTCCGGGCCGATTCCGTCGCCTGGCAGTAGGATGATCGTTTTCTTCATGGAACAACCTTCACCGGAAAAAACCCTGATGCAAAATGCCGCTCAAGAAAATCGTAGCACGCCGCTTGGCTGTTGGACGGCGGATTCGCGCTCCGGTGAGTCTAAGGCGACTGCGCTCGGAGGTACGGAGACCATGCTGCGGAGAGACTAGGCCGCAGAGGTCGCTTCTTTCGGGACGGCGCTGCTGCCGCGGCGCATCACTTCGTGCGCGATGGCGACCAGGTCTCGCTGGCGAACCTGCTTGGACTTGTCGGCAAGCGCGGTGACGCGGCGATAGCATTCGGCTAGCTCGGAGCTGCTGGGCTCGTAGCCGAGGTCGCGGAGACTCATTTTCAGAGCGTTGCGCCCCGAATGCTTACCGAGCACCAGCGAACGCGCGGGTACGCCTACCGCTTGCGGCGAAATGATTTCGTACGTCAGCGGATTCTTGATGATGCCGTCCTGATGAATGCCAGCTTCGTGAGCGAAGGCGTTCGCGCCTACGACCGCTTTGTTGGGGGCTACTTGCGCGCCGGTAATTTCGGTGAGCATGCGGCTGGTGGGGAAGAGGTGCTCGAGATTGATATTGGTGGTGACGCCGAAGCTTTCCTTACGCACGGCCATGGCCACGACTACTTCTTCGAGCGAGGCGTTGCCTGCGCGTTCGCCGATGCCATTGATGGTGCATTCGATCTGGCGGACGCCTGCGCGCACGGCGGCCAGAGAGTTGGCTACCGCCATGCCGAGGTCATCATGGCAATGGGCGCTGAGGGTGATGCCCTGGGGATCGCCGAGATATTCGCGGACGCGCAGAAACATGGCGCCGTATTCCTCTGGCACTGCGTAACCTACCGTGTCAGGCAGATTCAACGTAGTGGCTCCGGCGTCGACGGCGACGCGGCAGACCTGGCATAAGAAATCGATGTCGGTGCGCCCGGCGTCTTCGGCGGAGAATTCCACTTCGCCGACGTGCTGACGGCCATAGCGGATCATGGAACCGATCGCCTCGAGCGCTTGCTCGCGGGTCATGTTCAGCTTTACCTGGAGATGCAGGTCAGAGGTGGCAAGGAAGATGTGCAGGCGGGAGGCGGCCGCGGGCTCAAGGGCTTCGATGGCGGCGCTTACGTCGTCTTTTTTCGCACGGGCGAGGGCCGCGATGGGTACGGAACGCACTTCGCGGGCTACCATGCGGACGGCTTCGAGGTCGCCGCGCGAGGCGATCGGGAAACCGGCTTCGATGACGTCCACGCCAAGAACCGCAAGCTGACGCGCCAGACGAATCTTCTCCTCGGTATTCATGGAAAAGCCGGGCGATTGCTCGCCGTCGCGAAGCGTTGTGTCGAATATACGTACGACGTCCATGCGGGTCCCCCTACCCTAGTAACGCAAAAGGCTTGGCTACTAGTCAAATTTATCTTTATTCTGCTTTTGATAATCCTGCCTTATACTGCGCTTGGAGGGTTCGCGGTGGATCTTGGTGAACTCCAGGTATTTCTGATGGTTGCGAAGGAAGGTAGCTTCTCGCGGGCGGCGGAGCGCCTCTACCGTACACAGCCGGCAATTAGCTTGGGCATACGCAAGCTGGAGGATTCGCTGGGCCAACCGCTGTTCGTTCGCGGCTCGCGGCCGGTGCGGCTGACCGATGCCGGGACGCTGCTGAAGGAATATGCCGAGCGGTTACTGAACCTGCGCGACGAGGTCACCAAGGGGCTGACCGAGCTGGAGGGCTTGAAGCGCGGAGAGTTGTCGCTAGGGGTGAACGAAAGCTCGATCCACGCATTGCTGCCGGCGCTGGCCAAATTTCGCAATGCGCACCCGGGCGTCCAGGTTCGCGTGCACCGGATGTTCTCGCGGGACATTCCGCACGAAGTGCTGAACTACCGCCTCGATGTGGGCGCGGTTTCGTACGTGCCGCGGGAAGCGCAGCTGCAAGCTACCGAGATCGTGAAGGACGAACTCGTCTTAGTCGTGCCGCTGAAACATCCCCTGGCCAAAAAGCGGGAAGTGGATATCGCCGATCTGGGCAGCGAGACTTTTGTTGGGCATATCGTGGAATCGCCGTTCCGCAGGCGCGTCATCGAGTTGTTTGCGAGGCATCGCGCGACGCTGAACATGCCGATCGAAATGCCGACGATCGAGAGTATTAAACGCTTCGTGCAGATGGGCATGGGCGTAGCCATCGTCCCGCGCATGTGTGTGCGGTGGGAAATTGAGCACGGCTGGATGAAGGAAGTGAAGGTGCGGCAGATGAGCATGCCACGCCACGTGTATCTGGTTTCGCGGCGTGGAGCGCGCTTGCCGCATGCCGCCGCAGAACTTATGCGCATTCTCCGCGAAGAGTAGCCGTACCACGCCGGCCAACTCGCCGCTTCCATCGAAATCCTTGTTCATGCTGGGGCGCACCCCAGCGCGCCCCCTCCACCGATCTAGCGCCCGTTGCCGATACCCGATTGTGGTCACACTGAGATAGGATGAGACCTTCGGTGCAGGCTACGCATCTCTACCTAGGACGCGTTGGTTTTCGAAGCGTCCGTCAGAAAACGAAACAATGACAAGCGGCCTCGCCATTCTCGCAATCGGATTCGTCTTAGGCATGCGCCACGCCACCGACCCGGACCACGTGATCGCGGTTTCCACGATTGTCAGCCGCGAGCGCTCGATCGCGAAGGCTGGGATGATCGGCGTTCTCTGGGGGGTGGGACATACGGTGACGATCCTGGTGGTCGGCGCGGGCATCATTCTCTTTGACCTCGCTATCCCCACACGCGTGGGGCTCACGATGGAATTTTCTGTCGGACTGATGCTGATTCTTCTCGGCGTACTGAACTTGACGGGGGCGATGGCGTGGATCAGCGAGAAATTTTCACCCGCGCATCCGCAGGTGACCGGCAGCCACGCTCACGTTCACGAGCACGACTCGAAGATGCACCTCCACTGGCATTCGCACAGTCGGGGACTGGAACACCACGGCGAGAGTTTGACGCCGCCGAAATGGTTTGGCGGCGAATCGATGCGCCTTGGCATGTTCCACACGCTGCGGCCTTTGTGCGTTGGGCTCGTTCATGGACTGGCGGGATCTGCTGCCGTCGCTTTGTTAGTGCTGAGCACGATTCGAGAGCCGCGGTGGGCGGTGCTCTACCTGATCATTTTCGGAGTGGGTACGATCGCCGGAATGATGCTGATCACCGCCGCGATCTCGCTTCCCTTTTCGTTCGCGGGCTACAAATTCGCGTGGCTTAACAAAGGATTGATTTTCGGCTCGGGCCTGTTGAGCCTGGGTTTTGGCTTGTTTGTTTGTTACCAGATCGGATTCGTGGACGGGCTGTTCACGAATCATCCGAACTGGATTCCCAGCTGAGAGCGGACAACCGACGTTCGCGAGTTGTAGCAGTGAACGCTTAGGGGCGCTTCGATACGGCTTCTTCCACAGAAGAATAAACAGGCATGAGCTTGAGCAAGCCGGAAACCTGCATGACGGCATTGCCCTGCTGTGTGAGAGCGGCAAGCGCCAGAGTCTTACTATTGTTGCGACGACTAACGAACAACGAAACCAGCGCGCCGACCCCCGCGGAGTCCAGGAACGATAAACCGCCCATATCCAGCACAAGACGCGTAGCAGGCTCGGGCCGCATGGTGGCAATGAAATTGTGAACGGTCTCCAGACTGAGTTTTCCAGTCAGACGGGTAACCAGGGTATCGCCGTTGGACGCCGGCTGGCGTTCGATATTAAGTTGAGTTGTTTGCATAACTTATGGAGGGTAGCCCAAAAGACCGAAAATGAGCATTAAAATTCTGTAACCCAAGCCCCGCGCTTTGCGAATATTAATCTTATTATATATTACTATATAAATATTACTTATTGACTATACTATCGCATCGGGCTATAGTGCGCGCAGCGAGATTCGCTCTGAACTCGCACAGCGCCTCGGCCCAGGAACATCCATGGCCCAGCGCACCCTCATCTCTTCCCTTCCTCGCGGATTGCTCCGTCCTTGCGCGTTCTGCATCCAGCATCCGAGACTTGCATGCTTCCTATTGATCTGCGTGATTTTGCTGCTCAACGCACTTTCCTCATTCGCGCAAACTTCACCGAGCGTGTGTGCCTCGGTTCCGGTGACGGCAACAGGCGCGACCACCACAACTTCCCAAGTCGTAAGTTTCACCAAAAGCTCTGCGGCGTCGCTGTCGCTGGTTGGCGCCCCGGCGCCAAGCGCGCTGGAAGGCGGCCCGATGGCGATCGATAGCCAAGGGCTATTCTTATTTGTACTCAATCCAACGAGCGGTCTAATTTCGATGTACCAGATCAACCAAACCCCGGGTCTCACCGAGGTGCCAGGCTCTCCCTTCGCCGCGAGCACCGGCGGCGTGGGTCTGGATTCGGGTATACCTGTCTGCATCGCAACGGAAAAGACTGGCCATTTCCTCTATGTTGGTTTCAACCCCGCCAATCCCAACGCGAACGGAGAGATTATCGAATATGCGATCGTAGCCGCCGCGCAGCAGATCCAGATGGACGGCAGCAGGATAGAAACGCCTCCTGGTTTGGTCGATTGCGTCACGGATCAACAGAACTTTCTGTGGGTCTCAAGGGCGGGGGAACCAATGTCTACACAATCGGCCAACTGGAGGCTGTGCCAGGGAGCGCCGGGAGCGGACGACCGGAAGTCAGCATCGCTGTCGATCCGCAGGGCCGGTACTTTCTTGATGGCTGGGGCGGGAGCGCCGGCTTCGTCGAGAGCGCGCCAATTTCGCCCGCGAATGGCACGGCCACCAACGTAACGCCTCCACTTAGCCTGGGTTCGAACCACTCTCCAACTTCGATGCTGGTCGACGGCAGCGGCAAGTTCTTATATGTCACGGAAACAGGCAGTGTGTATGCATACCAAATCGACGGAGACACAAGTGCATTGACGCCGTCACCGGGACCGCCGACGCCGCTGATTTTCGAGAGGGCTACGAGCGCCGCTGACCCGCAAGGTCCGTATATTTATTCCTTACAAGATGACGGCGTTCATGTGTTCGAGATCGGCCCGGAAGGCGCTCTAGGCGAAATCCTGGGCTCGCCATTCTCGACAGGTTCATCCGGAGCGCGGGGGCTTGCGGTTTCCGGGACGCCGGGCCAAGCGGCCACCGGAGCGATCGCGTAACTGTTTCCTCCGTCTCAGGATTTCGGCAGCATCTATGTGGGACAAACGAGCGGCACCAAATCGCTTAGCCTGACCAACACCGGCGGCGTGGGACTGAACTTCACAGCGGTGGCCGTCAGCGGCGCAAATGCGAGCGATTTCGTGGGCGTCCCCAATTGCTCGCTGCCGGTGTTCCTACCGACCGGCACAACCAGCAACTCGACTTGCTCGATCAACGTTAGCTTCACGCCGGCCGCGTCAGGACCGCGCCAAGCCACGCTGACCACTACCACCGATACCGCCGGGATGCAGTCCACAACGTTGACCGGCATTGGCATCTCGGGCCTGTCTAGCGCGACGATCGCACCAGCAAGCCTTTCCTTTCCAAACACCGTGCAAGCCGTGACCAGCCTCGCACAAATGGTTACGGTGACGAACTCCGGTGCGGCGACGCTCCACACGATCGCCATCACGGGAATGACTTCCGCCGGAGCGTCACTCCCCGCAATCGCGCCAACGCAGCTCACGCTCGTCGTGAATTAGCGCCGTGCACGCTATTTCGTCGCAGTAACGCGGTAAACCACTCCGGCGCCGTCGTCGGAAACCAAAAGCGAGCCGTCCGGCGCAACCGCCACGCCCACAGGCCGCCCGTTCACGTTGCCCTTGGTCGGGTCCGGCACCAATCCGGCCAAGAACGGCTGAGGATCGCCCGAAGGCTGGCCGTCCTTGAAGGGAATAAAGACGACCTGATAACCCGCGCGCGCCGAGCGGTTCCACGAGCCATGCTCAGCCAGAAATACCCCGCCCTGATAGCTAGCCGGAAATTGCTTCCCGGTGTAGAAAGCAAACTGCAACGGCGCCCGATGGGAGCCCAGGAGCACGTCGGGAATAATGGCCTTGGAGACTAGCTCGGGCTTCTGCGGATTTACGCGCGGATCCACATTGTCGCCAATGTAGCTGTAAGGCCAGCCGTAAAAGCCACCGTCTTTCACCGAAGTAAAATAGTCGGGCGGCAGGTCATCTCCGAGGCCGTCGCGCTCGTTGACGCTGGTCCAGAGCTGACCCGTGGTGGGTTCAAGCGCGAGCCCCACGGGATTGCGCAAGCCGGTGGCATAGAGCCGCGCATTCTTCCCATCGGGATCGCAGATCGTAATAGCAGCGCGTCGCGTGTCGCTTTCGATATCAACGTTCGACTTCGAGCCGACACTCACGAAAAGATGGTTGCCGTCCCCGCTGAACACCAACGCGCGAGTGGAGTGCCCGCCGCGTGGAAGATCCATTAATTTCTCAGCCTCACCGAGGCGCTTGGATGTCTGCGGATCAAACTTGTACCGCACAACCGCGCCCTCATCGCCCACGTAGATGTAGTTGTCGTGGAATACGATGCCGAACGGCTCGTCGAGTCCCTTGAGAAAGGCTTCGCGCTGCTGCGCCCCGCCCGTATGCGCCGGATCGCGCAGGATGTAGATCGCTCCGCCGTGAGTATCGGCAAGAAAAATATCGCCGTTCGGCGACACGGTCAGCCAGCGGGGCTGCTTGAAGTCTGCCGCGAAAATATTGATTTGAAAGCCCTGCGGAACCGTCGGCAGAAATCCCTTGGGCGGCTTCTCTTCTTCTGGAGGATTCCCGGCTGATTTCGTCGCGAAAGGAGCGGGCAATTGCGGCTTCACTCCGTGAGTAACTTGCGCCGAGAGCATTGGGGAGACGGCCAGCAGAGCTCCGAACGCAACAATGCGTGCAAAAAGGCGTGGAAAAAAGCGCGGAAAAAACCCGGACATGGTCATTCTCCTCAGGCTCCTCAGGGATTCGCGTCAACAGACACCCCTAGGATGCCTCAAGGCAGGTTCCGGTTCTACTGGCACAAACGGGCCTGCGTGGCCGAGGATCTTTGGCGGAGCACGCGAACGCCTGCCCTAGTACCTGAATGATTACAGCCTGTATCGAAATAACTCGTAGTCTGGGTACAGTAACAGTGATCGACGATAAGGATCAGCTCCCGTCGGAACAAAGCGGCTGATCTGGCAAGTAAAGTGAGGAACGATGAAAATTGTCTCGAATTTTGTGTGTCTGCTTATCCTGGCGGGCAGCGCCGCTGTATCCTTCGCCAATCCCGCAACCAAACCATTTACGATCGATATTAAAAACGCCCAAGGCCAGAGCGTTGGCACCGCAACCCTTTCCGAAGCGCCTCACGGCGTAAGAATCAAGCTCGATATCAAGAACTTGCCGCCCGGCGAGCACTCCCTGCATATCCACCAGTTCGCAAAATGCGAAGCGCCCGACTTCAAGTCGGCCGGACCCCACTTCAACCCGAGTGGGGGAGATCATGCAGAACACGCCGGCCTTCCGGCGGGTGACATCCCGGATTTTTCACTGATCGTAGCGGCGGACGGCACAGCTCACGCTACAGTCGTCGCTCCCAACGTTACGCTCGGCGCTGACGATCATTCCGTATTCAGCAATGGCGGCACCGCCATGGTGATCCACGCGGTAGCCTCCGGCGCCTCCAGCACCGCTCCCCCGCGCATCGCCTGCGCGATCATCAGCAAACCTGAATAAAGGGTTTCGATCCGGGCGCACGCACCAGCCGCGCGCCCAATCGAAAACAGGGGCCGCGCCTCCATGGCGCGGCCCTTTTTCTTCTCGCCGCAATTCCCTAGGGTAACCGTGGCATTCCAGCCTGCATCCAATGAATCGTTCTTTACGTATTGCTAGTTGCAGTCGGCCATCGGAGATTACCCATGCGCAGCCCGTTCATCGGCAGAGGCCTGGCCATCGCCCTGATCGTTGCTTTCGTCGCCTGGACGGCTGTCCGCTCAATCGGAGCGCGCCCTGTTGAACCGAAATTCCCCTTTCCCAAGCCCAGCGCGGACGCGCCGCTTGCGACCGCCAAGGGAGAAGAAAAAGTGGTTCTCGCCGGTGGGTGTTTTTGGGGGGTGCAGGCGGTGTTCGAGCACTTGAAGGGGGTAACTTCCGCTGTCTCGGGCTACGCGGGCGGACACGTCGATTCACCCGGCTACGAAGCGGTGAGCACCGGCCTCACAGGTCACGCAGAATCAGTAAGCATCACCTTTGATCCGTCGAAAGTCACTTTCGGACAGATCTTGATGGTGTACTTCTCGGTTGCCCACGACCCAACGCAGCTCAATCGCCAGGGCCCCGACAGCGGGTCGCAATACCGCTCCGCGATTTTCTACACCAGCGACGAACAGAAGCGCATCGCCACCGCCTACGTTGAGCAACTGAATGCGGCGAAATCTTATCCAAGCAAGATCGTTACGCAGATCGCGCCGTTCACCGCCTTTTATCGGGCCGAGGAATATCATCAGGACTACCTGAAGAGTCATACGGACCAGCCCTACATCGTCTACAACGATCTGCCAAAGCTGGAGCACCTCAAGAAAGAATTTCCCGAGCTCTATCGCGAAAATTAGGCTGTCTGGACTTTCCACCGAACCGGAAGGCCAGCGCCCCCGACTCGCCGATTCTTAACAGCCCATTTTTAACACCCATTTTTAACAATTGCGCGGTTGACTCCACGAGCCCGCCGGAGCATCTACAATCTTGGGCACAGCGTGAACCGCCCGAAATGGCCCCAGTCCTCCCGCTACCCGCGTTTCCAATTCCGAAGGAGGTCTTTATGCCGAATGCCGTGCGTCCCATCCCAGAGGGCTATCATTCCATTACCCCGCAAATCACCTGCCGCGATGCTGCGAAGGCCATCGAGTTCTACAAGAACGTCTTTGGCGCCCAGGAAATCTCGCGAATGCCCGATCCCAGCGGCAAAATTATGCATGCCGAGCTCAAGATCGGCGATTCCCGGTTTATGCTGAACGACGAAAGACCCGGCATGGCGGTGGCCCCGGCTCCTGCCGCAATCCACTCGCACTCGTTGTTCGTGTACACCGAGGATGTCGATTCCCTGTTCAACCGCGCCGTGAAGGCCGGCAGCCGCGCAGACATGCAACCGTCCGACATGTTCTGGGGTGACCGTTACGGGACGTTTACGGATCCTTTTGGCCATCAGTGGGGTGTAGCAACACACGTCGAAGACGTGGCGCCCGCGGAAATGCAGCGCCGTTTCTCTGAAGAAGTGAAAAAGCAGAAGTCCAAAGCAGCCGCCGCTCAGTCTCACTAGTCTTCGTAAAACCCCCGGAACATTGCTCCGTCCTGGTCTTCCTGGGACGGAGCATTTTTTTCTGCCGCAACCACCCGCCACATTCCGGGTTAGTCATAGTGCACCCCCATATTCGTTTCGGTAGTCGCGGACACCCCGCGAAGATAGAGTTTTTTGCGCTGTGGGCGCGTGACCCCACAGGAATGATGGAGGAAATATGTTCAGGAAGACCGGACTATCGATCATCGGCATTTTGCTGGTTCTGGCGTTCAGCACTGCTCTGTACGCGCAGGAGGGGCGCTGGGACTATCTCGGTAATGCCCATGTGGACGGGACTCAAGATCACGACAAAATCCACGTGGGGCACCACGACGGGAAGTTCCACGCCATTCAGTTGCGCGTCAGCGGTGGCGGCATCTATTTCGAGCGTGTCGTCGTGCACTTTGGCAATGGCACTCAGGAAGAGCTGATCATCCGCGATCACATTCCTTCCGGCCAAGCAACACGTGCGATCGAGCTGCCTGGCGAACGCCGCGTCATCGAGAGCGTCGAGCTCTGGTATGGCAAGGACAAATGGGAGGATCGCCCAAAGGTCAGCCTCTACGGCATCCGCTAGCCTTGTCGGGTGGTGCCTGGATCGTAAAGTGGCTACATTCCGGGCAAGGATCTTGTAGCCGCGGTCTTCGAGACCGCGGGGTTTAGATGGAGCCGCATCAAGGTTGCTCACTTGAGCATGCGAATCAATTCGCGTTCGTCTTGGCCAAGCAAGTAAACCGCGGTGAAAGTCATCGGCTCTGTCTGCGACGCATTGTCAAAATGCAGAATCTTCACGTTGGCTGGCTCGAAGAAAGCCTCACCAGTGTTCAGCGTTCTTGCCGGTTCACCCGCAACCTCGAAGCAAGCGATCGATTCCGGCGACTGTGCGAAATCCGTACTTTCGGCCAGTAGATACAGCGCGGCTTGCACGCTACGCTGAGGATCTAGTGTTGTCAAAATTCATGCCTGCCTGGCGAACACCCGATCGTTTCAAGTACCCGTGCGCTCATCAATTCGCCCTGCGATTCGCCAATCTACTGACGCCCGCTCTTCTTAGCGGCACCCTCACGTACGCACTCGGTTTCGCCGGTTGCACGGGGTCCACCGGTTCCCCGGCCTCGGTACCCAACACGCCTCCCGACACTTCGGTCATCTCTGTCGCCGTAAGCCCGACTTCCGCCAACGTCCAGTCCGGCAGCAGTCAACAATTCTCTGCCACCGTCACCGGTACGTCGAACACCACCGTCACCTGGTCGGCCACCGGCGGAACGATATCGACCTCGGGACTTTTCACGGCCGGCGCGACCCCAGGAAACTTTACAGTCACGGCTACCAGCGCGGCCAACACCGCGAAGACCGCACAGGCATCGGTCACACTCTCCGCGCCTGCTCCCCCCGCTCCTCCAGCGCCTGCCGGAACCGCGAGTTCGATCACGAAGGATGGCATCACCTGGACCTTCAGCCAGGCCGTTCCCGTCGGGCAGTTCGTGAACGGAGATTATTTCGTCGTCGGGCCCGTCACCGTCACCGCCGTCGATCCGCCCCCGACCACGTCGACGCCATACCTGAACGGATCGGTGGTGAATCTCCCAACAGCAAACGGCAAGAGCGGCTTCGATTCGCGCCTCAACGACGGCACCGACGAATCGTGGTGGTTCGATGCAACCCTGCGCTCGTATCCGCCAATCACGCTGAAACCGGGTGATTCCCTGGTCTCCTCGATCAGCCTCGCGCAAATTCACTCCGTCCCCGAAGTGATGCGCTCCAGCGACATGAGCGCCAGTCCGGTCGCGACGACCTCCGTGCTCACGGTGTTGGCAGCCGCGCCCTCCTCCGACGCCTTCCGGCCGTCCTACTGCGACCGCAGCCAGACGATCTATCACGCCAACGCGCTGCGGCGAAACCTGCTGCCTTCGCTGGCGCCGCCAAATCCTTCGCAAACGCCGACGCTCGCGCAATTTGAGACCTGGTATCGCCGTCCATGGATCGACACCAACGCGTTCCTTTTCGACGCCCCGGCGGATTACATGCCCAGCTACGGCCAGCACATCGCTTTCGCCGACTCCTACGCGACGCTTCTGCTGATGCTGAATTTCCCCGCCGACCAGAAGATCAACCTCACGAACTATTTCGTGCAGTACGGTATCGACCTGTACGGCTGCGTGCAAACAGGGTATGGGTGGCCGGCATTCGGGGGACATCGCAGCGGCAGAAAGCTTCCGATCGTCTTCGCGGGAATCCTGCTGAACAACGACGGCATGAAGAATGTTTCCACCAACTTCCCCAATCAGTTCGGCGAAGACATGCAAGCCCTTTACATCAACAAGCTCCCGCCCGCGGGCACCTACCAGCAGGCGTGGCAAGGCGCCACGGTGGTTTACGGCGGCCACTATGGCGTCAAGACCGATGGCACGCCAGTCAGCGCCGGGCTCTACGGCCCTTACGAACAACTCCAGCCGTCCGCGTGGCCGCTCATCAGCCCGACCGAGCAATTGGGCGAGGCCTACCGCCGATGTTGCACATCCGTTTCATGGGTGGGCGAAGCGCTCACGATTCACATCCTGCACGCCGAGACAACCTGGAACCAGCAGGCATTCCTCGATTACGTCGATCGCTGGATGACCGAAGACGACACGCAAGCCGTCGCCGAGATCAAAGCCCAGAGCGGTTTCGACTACAGCGCTAATTGGGAACGCCAAAAGCAGACGCAGTACTGGCTACAAGGAGAATTTCCGCAGTATTCCTTCATCGACGACATGTGGAAAGCCTACCGCTAAGACCAGGATGCAACGCAGCGGCAAAGCCGGCCGCACGTCTTTAGGCGGTTCAGCTTCGGGCCTTCAGCCTATTGACGCGAGACCTGCGGGTTTGCTTTCCTACTATCAATGATCTTCCAGCACCACGTTCCGGGCCCGCCACTCTCGGATTTTGTCGAGATGATGTGGTTCGGCGACGATTACATCGTGCCCTACAGGCTGGAACGCGTGCTTCCCACGGGAGACATTTCCCTGATCATCAATCTGTACGAGGATCGCTCACGCGTCTACAACCCCAACGATCCGAGCAAGTGTAAGACGCTCAGCGGTGCCATCCTTGTCGGTGCATACTCGGGGTACAACGTGATCGATACCGCCGAGCAGCGCTCTACAATGGGCGTGATTTTCAAGCCCGGCGGCGCGATTCCGTTCTTCAAGCTGCCGGCCGATGAATTGCAAGACACTGACGTTTCTCTCGATGCACTCTGGGGCCGAGAGGGCGGCCAATTGCGCGAACGACTGCTCGACGCCAAAACACCAAAACTAAAATTCGATGTTCTAGAGCGCGCGCTGCTCGGTAGAGTCGCTAGGCCCCTTGACCCTCCGCACCCGGCGGTACGCTTCGCCGTCGGCAATTTCCGCCGGCTTCCAAACCGCGCGATTTCGAGCGTAACGGATCAGATTGGACTGAGCGAAAGACGCTTCATCCAACTCTTCGCTCAGCAAGTCGGATTGACCCCAAAGCTTTTCTGCCGCGTGCAGCGATTCCAGGGAGTTCTGCGGGAAATCGCGCGCTGCGCCGAGGCCATCGACTGGACACAAATCGCGCTGTCGTGCGGCTATTTCGACCAGGCTCACTTCATCCACGATTTTCGAGGCTTTTCGGGCATCAATCCCTCCTCGTATGTAGCGAACAAAACGCAATTTCAAAATCACGTCGTTTTGTAAGAACTCTGTCCTCTTTATTGCGAAAACACTCGAGTCGGTGTGACGCTCGCATTTTTGCGATACATTGCCCCGGCCTGAGTCAAACGAATCGACCACCAATATGGGTAAAGTCAGCGCAGGGCTTTTGATGTATCGCAAGCGAAGTCAGCACCTGGAAGTTCTACTGGTGCATTTGGGCGGGCCATTTTGGGCAAAGAAAGACGCAGGAGCATGGTTCGTGCCGAAAGGCGAAGTCAACCCCGGCGAGGACGAACTCGCCGCAGCCAAGCGCGAATTTAAAGAAGAAACGGGATTGGCGCCGGGTACCGATCTTCTTCCGCTCGGCAGCGTCAAGCACAAGAGCGGCAAAACAGTGACCGCCTGGGCCTTTGCAGGCGACTGCGATCCCGCCGCGCTGCGCAGCAACACTTTCCAGATGGAGTGGCCGCCGCGATCCGGCAAGACGCGCGAATTCCCCGAAATCGATCGCGCCGCATTCTTCACCGTCGAAGGCGCGCGCGAAAAAATGCACCCAACCGAGTTCGAGTTCGTGACCCGCTTGCTCAAAGTTATTTCCGGTAAGTAGCCGGGTCGCTCGAACTACCTTAAAGCACATATCTATGATACACTCGCTAGGCACACAAGATATGTGCCTTTATGAAAACGAAGCGCGCTCACGTTTTGTTGCCCATGGATCTCGTCCGGGAAATCGACACCATCGTCGGTCCGCGAGGACGAAGCGCGTTCCTGGTGGAAACCGCTCGCGAGGCCATACGCCGAAAACGGATGCTGCAATTCCTCGATAGCGCTGAACCCATATGGAAGGAAGCGGATCACCCGGAGTTGAAACACGGTTCAGCAGCCTGGGTGCGTAAGCTCCGGCGCGAAAACGAAAGCCGGCTTCGGAAAAAGCCCAAGCCCGAGAGCAAATGAAGCTGCTGCTCGACACGACGGTTTTGGTCGATGTTCTTCGCGCCTCAAAGCGACGCCGCGAGTTCCTTGGTGAGGCTGTCCGCGCGGGACACGTGCTCGCGACTACGGCCTTGAATATCGCGGAACTTTATGCCGGGATGCGTTCCGGAGAAGAAATCCAGACGGAAGCATTTCTTCAAGGTCTGGAATGTCTTGAGGTCACCGGGCCAACTGCCCGATTGGCTGGAAAGTTGAAAAATACCTGGTCTAAGAAAGGGCGAACGCTGGCGCTGGTCGACACGATCGTGGCTGCAACGGCGATCGAGCACCGCTGCATGCTAGCGACTGACAATCGCAAGGATTTTCCGATGTCGGAAGTTCAATTGTATCCGCTGCCCTAGCGGGGTCACCTTATTCACTGTCCGAATAACCGCCCTGGCTGCACCCCGGCAGTGTCACCCTGAGAGGAGCGAAGGATTTCAACCGATCCTCAAAAGAGACCCGCGATTGAGGAGAGCGTAGAACCAATTTGGTCTTTGCGAAAAGGCCGATTCCGCGCGACCCTCGCGTACGCTACGCTGGCGTGCGCCAGCGCTCAGCAGAAGGAAGAACCGTCGACATGAACGAAACCCCGCAGCAATACATACAGCGCATCCTCGGACACGTCCAAGGTAAAGATGCCATGAAGGTGCAGGCGACGACGCCGAAGAAGCTCGCGGCGCTTATCAAGAATGTGTCACCGTCGAAATTGCGCAAACGCCCGGCGCCGGATAAGTGGTCGGTAACGGAGATCCTGGCGCACCTCGGCGACGCAGAGATCGTCACCGCGTGGCGTATCCGCTCGATCCTGGGCGCGCCGGGAACGCCGATCCAGGCTTACGATCAGGACGCATGGGTCGCCGCGGGACGATACAGCGAACGCAATCCCCGCCAGTGCCTGGAAGTATTCCGCGCAGTGCGCGAAGCAAATCTGATGGTGCTGAAGACGCTGAAGCCGGAACAGTGGAAGCATCACGGCATGCATTCCGAACGCGGCGAAGAAACGATCGAGCGCATCCTGCACATGATGGCCGGGCACGACCTCAACCACCTCCAGCAGATCGAGCACATCCTCACGCCAAAACCAAAAAGCAGTCGCGCGTACTGATCTTCTCTTTTCGCCGTTGGCACCACTTTGTAGCGGCGGGGCTTGCCCCGCCCGGCGTACGGGGCTCTGAACGCTCCCGCAGAAAAGACAAGACTCCGGCGTCGCTTCATACTATTTTGTCGCCCATGAAACCCTACCTGATCGTCTGCTGCATTGCCGGGATTGTGATTCCTTACTGGTTCGCCCTGCCTTTCTTTCTGATTCACGGACCAAATTTTCGATTGTTCGTCGAAGAGATCTTCGCGACACGCATCTCGAGCTTTTTCGCCGCTGACCTCATTCTGTCGTCAGTGATTTTCCTGGGCTGGTCGCGTCGCGAAGCACGAGAGAAGAAGATCGAACGATGGTGGCTCGTTCTCGTGAGCAATTTGGTTGTGGGATTGTCGCTCGCGCTTCCGCTCTATCTGCTCAAGCGCCTTGATTCTGCCAAGACTGCAAACGCCTAGGAAGCTTTGCAGGCGCTAGCGGCGCGTCCAGCTATAGATAGAGTACGCGCTACCGACGACCGCAATCACGATCATGACGACCACAAGAATTTTCAGCGCCGCCGAATTGGCCAGCGACAAGATCCACCGGTCGTAGTAAACCGCCAAGGCACCTTCGATTCCGAACCGCACCAATCTTCCCGCCGCGACAAAGGGCAACGCTTTCTTGATTGGCACTTTCAACGCACCGGCCGCTGCCACAAACACCGTAAACGGAAATGGCGGCGGCATCAGGCTGCCCACTGTCAGCGCCCACCCGGCCTTCTCCTTCATTTGCCTTTCGACGTATTTCCAGGTCCGCCCCTTGCGACCCTTCGTCACCTGCTCCCCGCCCATCCGCGAAAGCCAAAGCGTCAGCAGGACGCCCAACACCGAGCCAACCGTAGCCGCAACAACATAAAGCGGCACGCGGTCGTGATGGCGAGCCGAAAGACCAAGCAACAGCAAATCATTGCCCAGCGGCAACATCAGAAACGAGGAATCGAGGATGCCCACGGTGAGCAAGCCAAATGCCCCCGCGTGATACGCCAAACGAAATAAATGTCGAAGGAAAGCGTCCAAGAAATCCTGACTGTGTGGCGTGAAATCCGGCTCGCCGCAACAGCGGTGCCGGTGGAGTCTCCTTCAATCTTACGACACTGTGACGAGAAGCGAGCGTCCTCGGCGCGCGCCTGTAAACAGCGGCACGGGATTCAGTCTGTGGACATTCCAGCTTACCGGGAGCCCCACAACGGCCCCGTTGAAATTGCCTTGAACCCGCCGGGGTATTGATGTGCTAAAGTACGCCCGAAGTACATGGAGGCACCGTCATGCACGCAGCCGGAGTAGCGCCGATCCCGAATGCCGAACAGTTGATGCGCCGCTGGTTCGACGAAGTCTGGAATCAGGGAAGGTCCGATACGATCGACCAAATGTTCCCCGAAACCTCGGTCATGTGGGGAGTAGGCCGGCCCGAAGATTCGACGAAGGGGCCCGCAGTCTTCAAGGAATTTCACCGGAACATGCGAAGCGCTTGCCCTGACATCAAGATCGTTCTTGACCACGTCGTCCATCAGGACGACACCGCCTTCGCCCGCTGGACTGCCACCATGACTGTCACCGGTGAGGGCCTGGGCGTATCGCCGAACGGCCAAAGGATCGAGATCCGCGGGATGTCCGCATGCCGCGCCGAGAACGGAGTCATCACCGAGGGCTGGAACGTCTGGGACCAGATGGGCATGGCCCGCCAACTCGGCCTATTGCAAGGACCGCTAACCCAACTGTTCGCCTGAGTTCTGCGAATGCCATTGCTCAATATCCTAGAATTGGGATATCATATTGGCCAGGCAGAAGCATGCTCAAGGTGAAAGGCCACTTTTCTGGGCTGGCTCGTCGAAAGAGGATTTGCTCAGGTTTCCGGATCAGGTAAAGGACGGTCTAGGCGCAGCGCTCAGCGTTGCGCAGTTCGGTGGAAAGCATCCCGCGGCTAAGCCATGGAAGGGCGAAGGGCCCGGGGTACTGGAGATTGTGGAGGATCACCGCGGCGACACCTATCGCGCCGTTTACACAGTGCGATTCGCGCAAGCTGTCTACGTGTTGCATGCGTTCCAGAAGAAATCGACGCACGGAATCGCCACTTCTCGCAGAGACGTCGATCTGGTGAACCGGCGCCTACGAGCCGCGCAGCACGACTATGAGATCCGCTATGAGAAAACTAAATAAAGTTTCGGTCACTCGAAGTTCCGGAAACGTGTTTGCCGATTTAATGCTCACCGACGCGGCGGAAAAACAGACCAAGGTGCGTCTGGCCGTCACCATTAACAGGATCCTCGAGGAAAAAAAATTGCGGCAAGGGGCAGCAGCCAAAGTGTTGCAACTGAACCAGCCAAAGATCTCCGCGCTGGCAAACTATCGGCTGGAGGGATTCTCCGTCGAGCGGTTGCTGCGCTTCCTTAACGCACTCGATCGAGACGTCGAAATCGTGATCCGGCGAAAGCGTCAGACCAGGCGGCCGGGCACGATACTCGTGACGGCGGCCTGACCAAAACATTCACGGATCGTTGTTTGCTGAAGGCTACCTCCGGTCTCGTATCCGCAATTTTCTTGAGCTCTTCAAACGAACCATTTGCCGCGGAGTGTACGACCGTGAGTGATTAGCAAGGACGAGCGGAGAACCGAGAAGAACTACCACAAAAAAAACGGCGGGCCGAAGGCCCGCCGTTTCAATTTCTTGCGCTTTCGTACTTGCGCTTTGACTATCGATACGATCTGTCAGAATCCGCCCAAATTGTAAACCGAACGTGCATCCCTAGGCCCGTGAGAGCTTCGGCATGCATTTGCGTGGCATAGCCCGCACACCATAGCGGGTTGAGCCACGACTACTTTAGAAAGGAGGTGATCCAGCCGCAGGTTCTCCTACGGCTACCTTGTTACGACTTCACCCCAATCATGGGTCATACCTTGGGCGTCTGCCTCCTTGCGGTCAGCGTGACGACTTCTAGTACAACTCACTTTCGTGATGTGACGGGCGGTGTGTACAAGGCCCGGGAACGTATTCACGGCGTCGATCTGATACGCCATTACTAGCGATTCCGGCTTCATGCAGTCGAGTTGCAGAC
>Ga0210399_10000355_pt1 | contig 37194 bp, 29 predicted proteins | sample IncBWC14MmetaG_FD_150865 | JGI IMG/M metagenome (GOLD analysis project Ga0210399, IMG submission 150865) | Forest soil microbial communities from Barre Woods Harvard Forest LTER site, Petersham, Massachusetts, United States - Inc-BW-C-14-M | ecosystem: Environmental > Terrestrial > Soil >... | reverse complement strand
TCGCCGCCGTGCAAAACGCCCTGGTGACTTTCGCTCAACGGAAAGACTTGTCCAGCGCAGAAGGCTGCATGGGGCTCAACGCCATCAGCGAATTCGGTCAGCGAGATGCCGGCGTAACGCGTATCACGCGTAATGCGGCACGGCGGCAGCGTCAGACCCTAATGCGCGTGCTCGCGAGAGCAAAAAAACAGAGAGAAATTCGCTCAGATGCGGATCTGGACAGCATGGCGGACTTCTTTGAGAGCACGCTTGCCGGAATCAGGATGGCGGCCAAAGCCGGCAAGAGTCGCCACGCCCTTCGAAATATCGCCGCCATTGCGTCAAGAGCGTACATGGCGTCAGATCGCCGAATAACTCCCGAGTGACGTTAGTGCACGATTTGAGGCGTGTTTTCACGAAAAGCGTGAAGTCGGGCGAGGTGCTCTGCGCGCGTTCGATAGAGCCGTTTGAAGGTGGCCGCTGGCGATTGCGGTGGATGCGGGCTAATGGCTGGAGCCGGTCTAACGGCTATGGGAATTGAATCTTTTTTTGTCTGCAGCCTATTGATTTGGCTTGGCTTAGGAAAATCAGAGAAAAGCGAAAATCGCAGTAAAAAGCGCTACCTTGCGGCAAAGCGTGAGAAGCCTAGCACGCGAAGCGTCCGCCGCGCCAGCGGCTACGTTCTAACGGCATACACTGAAGTTATCAGTGAGATTTCAGCTTCCGCATAGCTAACTCGCCAATCGGCCAGCCGATTCTGGGATTGTGCGTGCCACATCGATCTTTCGCCAACAATCCGATGGTGGGCCACAGAGTGGGCTTATATTCAGCAGATGCGGGACAATGATCACCCAGTGCGCGATCTTGCTGTCGGGCCTAAGACGCCAGGATTCACTGGGGCAGGCATTTTCTTGTTCTTTGGTGCCATTATGGCGAGCCTCGCCGCAACTACTTTGCTTTGGCGAGGCACGGCTCTCGATCGGATCTGGGATCTCAATCCGATAGCGTACACGCGGCTCGCGCGTTTGGGCTATCCGGCTGGGATTCTCTTCCTGCTGCTCGGCGCTGCCCTCACCACGGCAGGAATCGGGTGGTTCCGACGCCGCCTTTGGGGATGGAGACTAGCGGTCGTAATCATGGCCACACAGGTTCTAGGGGATGTCGTTAACTGCCTCAGAGGCGACCTGCTGCGGGGCGGAACTGGCGTCATCGTTGCCGGTGCACTATTGCTGTTTCTTTTGCTGCCAAAAGTCAGAGCCACGTTTGCCTAGAATCTCTTCCGAAGAAATTCAAAAAGGATGTAACCGATGAGTGCGGCTATCGTGGCCCATGCCTGAGCGCTCAAATTCTCCCATCAAAAGATTCGAATAGAACAGGAAGATGATAAAACCTACCTCGATCACCGCTCTCCAGACATTCTTACTCATAGCAAATATCGACTCCAGGGTGGCCTCGATTTAACATGCACGAGAAGCTGTTCGGGCACTTCGGCAGAGCGGCTAGGCGAGATGCACCGCTGCTCGGTACCTTGTAAGAATACGAGCCACAACCAACAACGAACAACAGGAATCGAAATTCAATACAGAACTGACCATGTCACAACGAGAAATGCTGCTGCCATTTTCGCGTACGAATAAAATGGCCTCACCCGGGTTCTGGTCGAATCACGAGCAAACCGGAAGTAGGCGCCGTAGCTAATGGAAATCATGAGATTGCGTTTCGGCTGCAGAAATCGAAATGGGTAGGACGCGGGAAGCTTTTATGGATATGGTGTGGTCCTGATTCTGAAGGACGCCTTCAACCCGAAGGAATTTCTCACGGTTTATCACTACGCGGTATTTTTCGTAAAGGTCGGGATTCACAATTACGTTCGAAATTCCTGTTTCATCTTCCAGACTCAAAAAGACGAAGCCCTTTGCTGTTCCCGGACGCTGCCGAGCGATCACACATCCTGCTACGCGCGTGTATTGCCCGTCTGGCACCCGAGGCAAATCGCACGCTCGTTTTACTTGCAGCTTGGATAGAGCCTCCCGGCAATACGTCATCGGATGAGGGCCAGTGCTCATGCCCGACCCGTGAAAATCCGCAACAAGACGCTCTTCGTCCGTCATCTGAGGCAGCGGCGACGATTCCATTTGCTGCGGAATCGCATCCAGCAACGGGCCGGCAAGCCGGGCCGCGCGTTCCACTTGCCACAAAGCAGTTCTTCGATGCACTCCCCTTCCAAGAGAGTTCAGCGCACCAATCTCGCCGAGCGTTACCAGCTCCGCTTTCTGCAGTTCCCGGACACGGCGGACCAGATCATCAATCCCCTCGAACGGGCGTTTCTGCCTCTCCGACACAATCTTGTCGGCGGCCGTTTGCCTCAGGCCGCGGACGTAACGGAACCCGATGCGCAGACACGGAATATCCTTGTCCCCTTTATTCGTGTGCTCGATGGTGCAGTTCCATTCGGAATGTATGGCGTTGATAGGTTTCACCCGCAGGCCATGCAACTGCGCATCGTGCACGAGCACTGCCGGGCTATAAAAACCCATTGGCTGATTGTTGAGCAGTGCTGCGGTGAACGCTGCCAGGTAGTAGAATTTCAAATACGCGCTGGCATAGGCGATCAGAGCGAAACTCGCCGCATGGGATTCCGGAAACCCGTAACGCGCGAAGGATGTAATCTGCGTGATGATCTCGTCCTGCGTTTCCGGCCTGAACCCGTTCTGGGTCATCCCGCTCCGCAGTTTCGCTTCAATTTTGTGCATGCGTTCCTCCGAACGCTTGAAACCCATCGCTCTGCGCAGATCTTCTGCTTCACCTCCAGTGAAATTTGCAGCAATCATCGCCATGCGGAGCAGTTGTTCCTGAAACAGAGGCACGCCCAAAGTTCGTTTCAGCACGGGTTCGAGCGAAGGATGAGCGTAAGCGACGGATTCCTTCCCCTGCCGCCGTCGCATGTACGGGTGCATCATTTTCCCCACAATGGGGCCGGGCCGAATGATGGCGACTTGCACGACGAGATCGTAGAACTTGACCGGAGCATTGCGCGGCAGGGAAGCCATCTGCGCCCGGCTTTCGACCTGAAACATTCCCACGGTGTCCGCGCGTCTTAAGGTTTCATAAACCGGAGGGTCGTCGGGAGGAAGCTGCGCCAAATCGATCGGTTCACCGTAATGCTTGGGAATGAGTTTCAAACACTCTTCGAGCGCGGCCATCATCCCGAGCCCGAGCAAATCCACCTTCACGATGCCCATGTCGGCGCAATCGTCCTTGTCCCATTGCACGACGACACGACCCGGCATGGTTGCCGGTTCGAGCGGAACAACCGAATCGAGCTGCCCCTGGCACACGACCATCCCGCCGGAATGCTGTCCCAGATGCCGCGGTAAATCCTGAATGCGTTCGCACAGCTCCCAGTATTTCCGGACGCGAGGATGATTCAGGTCGAAGCCTACCTGCTTGAAATGGTTTTCGAAGTTGTCGGACGGACCGCGCCATTCTCCGCTGTTCACTACGCTCGCGAGCTGGTCGAGGGTCTGCTGATCGAAGCCAAGGGCTTTGCCCACCTCTCGCGCGGCAGAGCGGTCCCGATAGGTGATGACATTCGCCGTCATCGCCGCGCCGAGCTGGCCGTAGCGCTGATATACGTATTGAATCGCTTTTTCTCGCTGGTCCCCGCTCGGCAAATCGAGGTCGATATCCGGCCACTCACCGCGTTCTTCCGAGAGAAACCGCTCAAAGAGCAATTCCATGCCGACAGGATCGACGGCTGTGATTCCCAGGGAATAGCAGACAGCGCTGTTTGCAGCAGAACCGCGCCCCTGCACGAGAATTTTCTGCTCGCGGCAAAATCGAATGATGTCCCAAACGATCAGGAAGTAACCGGCGAGGTGCAGCTTTTCAATCAGTGCAAGTTCCCGCTGCACCTGTTTCTTGGCGCGTTCAAACAATTCTTCGTCTCGTTTCACTGCATAGCGGTTTTGAAATCCTTCTTCTGTGCGCTTTCGGAGAAACGAATCCATCGTTTCCCCTTCGGGAACGGGATAGCCTGGAAATTCGTAGCCGAGATCGGCCAATGTGAATTCGAGCCTTGCGGAGAGTTCGCTGGTGTTGTGAATGGCCCGGGGAAGATCCGAGAAGATCCGCATCATCTCTTCGGTCGGGCGGAGATGACGTTCGTCGTTTGGTTCGAGAAGCCGTCCGGCCGTTTCAAGTTTGCTGTGGTTTCGAATGCAGGTGAAGACGTCCAAGATTTCGCGCTCGGGGGCGCGCGCGTAACGAACACCGTTCGTTGCGAGGAGCGGCAGATCTAGCGTTTCGGCAAGACGCACTGCCGCCTGGTTGCGGCGCTCTTCGATAGGATCGCAGTGCCGCTGCAGTTCGACATAGACATTCTTTTCTCCGAACAGAACGGTCAGCTCTTCAATGTTCTTGCGTGCTTCGTCGAAACCTTTGTTGGAAAGCGAAGCGGCCAACACGCCTTCCTCGCCGCCCGTCAAACACACCAGCCCTTCCGCATGTTCCGCGATCTCTTCTAGTGTGGCCGTTCCCGTTCCTTTTTCCTTTTCGCGCAATTTGTAGCGCGTCATCAGACGGCACAAATTCTGATACCCAGTCCGGCTTTCCACGAGCAGAGGCAATCGCACCGGTCGCGACGAGGAAGAATTCGGCATCCACGGAGGCAAACCAGCCCGGTTTCCAAAGCCTTCCACGGAAATCTCGGCTCCGACGTGAGCGCTGATACCCACAGACTTTGCCGCCATGTGAAATCGTGGAGAACCATACACACCGTCACGATCGACCAAAGCAATGGCAGGCAGCTCCAGTTCCTTCGCGCGAGACACCAAGTCTTCCGGGCGCGAAGCCGCTTCGAGAAAACTAAACGCAGACGAAGAATGCAACTCGACGTACTTCAATCGTAGATTCCTTCCACAAACCAGCGCTTCGCTCGCAGATCCCTGTAGACGCGATACAGAGCGGTCTCTTCTTCACTTACCCGGTTACTTTCGGATTGAACTCCCTGGCGCAACGGCCGCACTTTGATGTCCCATTCATCGCGTGCCCACTTCGTTTCCGACCACCAATCACCTTTCGTTCTCCACGGTCCGGCGAACGCCAGGATTCGCCTGCGCGATCCTTCGCAACCGAGAAACGTTGGTTTTCCTTCCTGAAAATCAACTGTCGCCGGAAGCGGAGGCCGGAAAATTCGCATCGCTGCCGTTGTTTGTCTTTCCGTGACCTGCCGCTTTTCTTTCATTTCCGGCAAAACAAAACGGTTCTGCTGAAAGGCATTGGGACTGTGCGTATCAAGGACGACGGGTGCACCCACACGGTTTTCCCCTACCGTGCTTTGAATGCGTGCGAGCGTGACCTCAAGACGCCCTGGATCGGGAGAGAGCGGCAGGAACAGCCCGAGCTGCTGCGCGGGTGGCTTCACGGGAATCGCCAACATGCGAACGACGGTGACAGGCAAAGAGGGAGGGTGCTTCTCAAGATCGAGCTGCAAGAGTTTCAGAAGGAGTTTGCTATCTCGCGCCGGTACCGGGAGTCGAATCGTCCGGCTGTGAAAGATTGGTTCCTTCGTTCGTGAGTCGTTGCATTCCAGCGTGAGCGTAACCTTGATCTCTCCGATGGCGAGAATGTGCATACACAGCCGCGCGCACAACTGTTCCAGAAGCCGATTCAGAACGAAAAGCAATGGCTCCAGCAATTCCACCGGAGAGTCCAGGTCCATGTGCTCTTCGAAATTCGAGGGGAACTCTTTGGCGATTAGCGGTTGATCGTCCGCGCCCCGTGCTAAACGCCACCAGCGGAGCCCTTCCTGTCCCAGCCGCTCGACAATGGATATCTTGGGAAGGGCCGCAAAATCCGCGCAAGTGTTTTTTCCCCAGCGCTTCAAGGTTTCGACGAATTCGAATGGAATTCGGAGAGCTTCGAGCGAAAGGCTTCCGATACGAAGACCCTCCTCTCCGGCGGGAATCACCGTAACTCCCGCGAAACCTTGCGCCGCGCAAACGGCGGCTAAAGGACTTCCGGCGACAGCGACGTTCGTTTCAAGTCCCACTTCCGAGGCAACGCGCTTTAGGTCGTACGCGATTTTTTCTGGAGAACCGAAAAGCTTTTCGCAACCGGCAATGTCCAACACCGCTGTATCGGAAAAATCCTGCTCCTCACGCTTTGCTCCATCCTCGACGCGCGGCGAAATCGTCCACGCGCAATCGAGAAGCGCGGCATACCCCGTCGCTTCCTGAGAAGGGGAACGCCATCGCCAGACGATTCCCTTGAACGCTTCCGCTTGCACTTTCGTCATCCCAGTTTCGACGCCAAGGTTTCTAGCTTCTCGATTGACGGCGAATACCTTCGTCAGCGGAGGAGCGCCCGCAAGAATCGCCACGGGTTTACCCCGCAGGTCCGGCTCAACACGAACGACCGCCTGCACGGGAAAATCTGGAGCGAATAGACATGCGAAAGCCAACGTGCGTCCCCTGAACTTGGTAGAGGAAAGGGAAACAAATAGGGCCTTCTAGATGCTTATGGCGTATGCGTCTGCCAGCGAGCGGACTCGGCGGGTTGCGACAACACTCGCGAACGCGTCACTTCTCCCTGAACTTCAAACCCCTCGAACGTAGAAACTCCGGTTTCAACACTTGCCGCAGCTCGGCGCCAGTTGTCTGCTTTTCGCTGGCAACGCAGAACCAGAGAAGCGCAGCTTTTCGCACAAGACTCTTCTCCCAGCAAAAGTAATATCGTCGGTGTGTTCTCGATCGCACGCCGAAAACGAAACCAGGTGCTCAACTCGATGCGGCGCGCATCTACCGAAGAGATTCCGCCGAGATCGACGACCACCACACCCCATCCGCCGCTGTGCAACAGCAGGTCCGTTGTCTTCAGTGCTTGTTCGAGCCGTTTCCATGGCTTCGCGCTTCTGCCGCCGCTTCGCACCTGGGGCGGTAGTGGACTGGATTCGCGAAGCGACGGAAGAGATCGTTGCGGTCGAAAACCTCGTCGCGGAAGCTCCCTGTCTCGCTCGACTTGCTCTCCCGCGCAACGCGCGACGACATGGAGCTGCGCTGACTCCGCAAACGGAGCTTGCTTTCCTACCAGAGAAGGAATGGCCTTATCGACTCCATGCATCAATTCACGCGGATGTCGCCAGCCATGTACTGGGGTTGGCTTCTTGCTCGCCGAATCGAAACCGCGAGTTTTTCCTATTTCTTTGTCCGCAGGAACAAAGTATGAAGACGTTTTGATATCCGGTCCTCGGTCCCCGGTTTCTCCGCATCGAATCCAAAGCAGTCGCGGGAGTTCCACTCCCGCAGCCGCGAGAGAAATCGGGTCAAGAGAATCCGAAACATCCACAAACGCACATGCTTCCTGCCGTTCCGTGATCTGAGCGAGCAAAGACAGAGCTAGGCTTGTTCGCCCGGAGGAAGCAGGGCCGCACAATTCCACGAGAGAGCCACGGGGAAAACCGCCACCGAGCACCGCATCGAGTTGCTTGACTCCGCTCGGCTGGAGTTCCACCGCGGCGCTGGTCTGGAATCCTTCCAGCCCCCTTCCGATGAGACCTGTATTGAGTTTTCCGGGCTTACGCGAAAGGGTAATCATAGCCGTTTCTATATTCGCCTTTTATTCGCCTACCGCTAGATTCTCGTCCGCAATGGGGGAGTTGTCAACAGGCTGGCGCGGCATTCGGTAGCGGATGAAGCTGCAGGAATGCGGCTGCGGCGGCGCGGGCACGTCCCGCGATTTCGCGGGGGTTCGGTCGCTCGGCAACGCCGAGCAGCAGGCTAACCATCAAATCGCGCCAGAGCAGCCCGGCGAACTGCTCGGCAAGTTCAGCAGGACGGCCTGTGAGCAGACCAGACGCCTGGGCCTCGGCCATGATTTTACGCAGGGCGGCCCGGCTTGTCTCGCGTCCTATAGAGTTGAGAGCACGCGCCACTTCGGGGGCCTGGACCGCCTCGGCGATCGCCAGCCGGAATACGGCAATCACCGCAGGATCGCTTACCTCGCGGACGAACTTCGTCCCGAAAGAAGCCAGCACCTGCTCCAGGGTCTCGCGATCGCGCAGCACGGGCAGGTCAGCGGGCACGTCCAGTCGCTTGGCGCGCTCGCTGATGCAGGCGACCAACATTTCCTGTTTGTTGCCAACTTGCGCGTAAAGCTCTCGCTTCGAAACGCGCGCGCGCGTCGCGATCTCAAGCATGCTGGTCGTTGCGTAGCCGCTATTCATGAACGCTCGAAAGGCCGCCTCAAGGATGCGCTCACGCACCGCGGTTTCGTCGCCGCCTTTCTGGCGGCGTTTTGACATCGATGCTGTAACCATCACTTTCTCCTTGACGACGCTGGTACCGTATCGTACCATCACAAGTGCTTGGTACCCAATGGTACCAACACATGATGATTTTCGCGAGGAATCAAAGGAGCTGAACAATGAAGATTGAAATGTTGTACCTGCTGCTGGCGTTCGCGACGGTCTTGGCGCCCCTGGCGCAAGGTCAGTCCACACCGCCGCAGCCCAAGATCACCGGCGTGCTGACGATCCTTACGCCAAAACCGGGGGTTACGGTCGAGCAAATCATGAAAATCATGCCCGCCGAAATTCGCGCGACCGTTCCCCTGTATCTCGACGGCAAGATTCAGCAGTGGTTCACGCGCGGCGACGGCAAGGGCGTCATCTTCCTGCTGAACTGCAAGGACGTGGCGGAGGCTCGGGCCCTCATGGAAAGCCTGCCTCTCTCGAAGGAAAACCTCATGGACGAGCAGTTCATTCCGGTCGGGCCACTCTTGCCGCTCGGGATACTACTGCGAGATAGCCCTACCAATAAGTGAATTTGGCCACTGCAGCCGGGACCGCAGTGAGCATTTAATTCTGTCTCGAAACATCGGAACGAGGAGAGACAATCATTCAGAAACCAACCCGATAAATTTCACGAGCTCGATACATTTCAAGAAGTGGTAGCGCGAATTGCACCGGAAAGGATCAATCATGCCATCTCCAGTTTTGTTCGCAGTCAGTTCAGCGTTCGGCTTGGCTGTTTGGGGAGCAGTAGCGTGGCACTATATTTGGCCAGCGCTAAGGGAATGCCCCAGCCCCGAGAATCTGAAGCCCATCCTGCTGCTGCATGGGTTCAGGTTCCTCGGATTGGCATTTGTGCTGCCGGGGGTTGTATCTCCAGAGTTGCCGGCAGCATTTGCTCAACCAGTAGCTTACGGTGATTTCATAAGCGCCATTCTGGCTTTGCTCGCTCTGGCCACGCTGGGAACGCGCACAGGGACGACGCTGACTTGGGTTTTCAATATCTTCGGAACTGCCGACCTGCTCTTCGCCTTTTATCTGGGAAGCCGCATATCACTCCCGGAGACCCCAGGCTTGTTAGGCGCTGGTTATTTCACCTTGGCTGCCTACGTGCCCCTTCTTCTCATAACCCATGGCTTGGCGTTCCGAATACTGCTCCGAACCAAGGCTGTCGCGCCCTCACCGAGCAAAGTACGTATCGCTTGACAACGAGGCCTTCGTCGCGCTCGTGCACCATGAAACCGACGCGTACGATCACGGACAAGACTTTCACGTTCAAGAAGATTCACCGGAATCCCCGCACCATCTGGGTGTCGCAGCAAAGGCCGCGCAAAATTCCGGCCGGCCATGGCAGCCAATCCGAAGCTGATTGGCGCGGCGACAATCCGGACGAAATCATGCGCCGGATCGCCGACTATCGCGCTGACGACAAGGCCGACCCCGCCTACTACGCCCGACTTACGGTCATTAAAGCTCAGGTCTCGCTCATGTCGCCTGGGGCCCGCACGCCCATGGCAAACATCGAGTCCTCACGAGTAATCGATCGAGACCTGTAAGCAGGAGCCGCTCATGCCTGCCAGGAACTATCAACAAGAGAATCCATCCGGCTCTTCCACGGAGTTGTTAGTCTCACCCATCGAATCCACTGAAAGAACGGGCCATTCGGCAAATCCACATTCCCCGAAAGACAACGATTCCGACACGTTCACGCAATACGAATTTATCGATTGTAGCGAGTTGGCTCGTCGCCTCGCAGTTCCAACCTCATAGGTTCGAGATCGCGTTAGGTCTCGCTCTGGGGATCCATGACTGCTTGCGTTGGAAGATCACTTTTCCGTCGAAAATGGTCATGTTCACTTTTGCGTTTTCAATGTCAACCGGATTCATACGAAAAATGTCGTCCGACAAAACAGCAAGGTCAGCCGGTTTCCCGGTTCGATGGATCCCTTGACGCCATCTTCCAGTGAAGCGAACGCCGAACCAACGGTGTAAGCATGTACGGCTTCAGCAGCGGAGATTTTCTGCTGTGGCACCCAACCATTTAGGGGTTTTTCCCGTCGAGGGCGCGCCGAGTGACTGCGGCGTAGATTCCGACCAACGGATTCATTGGTGCAACAAACCAGTCGGAGCCAAAGGCGAGCACCGCACCGGCGTCCAACAAAGATCGAAATGCGTAAGTGGTTTTAGCCCTCTCAGACCCAATGCGTTTGTCGGCCCAACGCCCGTCATCGATTGCGTGGTACGGCTGCACGGAAGCGACAACGTGGAGTTTGCAGAAGCGTGGAATATCCAACGGAGATAAGCGTTGAGCGTGCTCGATGCGCAAGCGGCGGTCTAAGGCACCGTTTTCGGTTTCGAGTTTTTCGAACATATCGAGAATCTTCGAATCGCCCGGTCTCCAATCGCGTGTACGGCGATTTGCAAGCCAGCTTTGTCGGCGTCGCGCATCTGCACGTACATTTCTTCTGGGTGCAAAAGCCTCGGGCTGGGAATACCGCTCGTCGTGGGGGCATCGGAGCAAGGTTCGTAGAACCAAGCCGCTACCCAACGCGAGCTCTCCCCACTAAGTGATAGATTGCCGCCATTCGCCTGTCCTCCAGTACAGGGGCGTGTTCTTTAGACCAGTTAATTAATTGACGGTGAGGGTACCGTCGAGGGGTTTCTCTGGAGTGGTGCAGCCTTCAGAATAGTTGTTATCCGGTGCGCTCTGTTTGTGTCCTGGCTTCAGGGCGATGAATTTTCATCTTGGTGGAGGCTTGTTGAGCTTCCACGTGAAACGTCAACGAACCAGCTCTCGCAGCCGTCAACGTGGAGGCCTCATGCTGAAGCTTATTCTCCGCTCCGTAGTGTGCATAGTAGTTCTGGCCGGCTCGCTCACTTTTGCTCAGGCGCCTCCGACTACGGCGGTTCCGCTCGTTGTTCAAATCACTCCGGCAGCGGCAACACCTGGATCAGCGAATCTTACGCTGACAATGGCTGGCGCAAATTTCAGTCAAAACGCGACGGTCACCCTCACGCGAGTCGGCGTCGGTTCAGTTCAGTCGAGCTCCGCCACCGTGAACGCTTCCGGGACACAAATCGTGGCCACGTTTTCTTCCTCGGCCATTACCGCGTCGCAAGGAACCCTGCAAGTTACGGTGACGAACGTTTCGGGAGCGATTTCCAACTCGGTTTCTTTGCCGCTGACGTATGCGACCTCCTCGATCGGGGTATCCAGCAATTTGGGTTTCCCGTTGGGCAGCAGCTCGACAGGGGTGGTGGCGGGGGACTTTAACGGCGACGGTAACGTGGACTTCGCGAGCATCGATCAGATCGCAAATGCCGTCACCATTCTGGTGGGCAACGGAAACGGTACCTTTGCTCAAAGGATTTCGTATCCGACGGGAAACAAACCCTGGGCAATCGCTGCGGGGGACTTCAACGGCGACGGAAAACTCGATTTGGCCATCTCGAACGCGAAAGACGACACGCTGACCATTCTTCTGGGCAATGGCGATGGAACGTTTACTCCCAGCTCTTCTACTCCCGCCACGGGGGCGTTCCCCGGCCAGATCGTAGTCGCCGACTTCAACGGAGACGGCAAGTTGGACCTCGCTGTCGCCAATGTGTGCGGCACAAACCCCACGATGTGCTTCCCGCAGGCAGGTCCAGTGGGACCTTCGATGCTCACCATTCTCTTGGGAAATGGTGATGGGACTTTTGCGCCCACAGCCACGTCTCCCGCCACGGGAAACCAACCCTCGCATATCGCAGTGGGTGATTTTAATGGCGACGGCTTCATCGATCTCGCCGTGACTAACACCGGCGACAACAACGTAACGATCTTCATGGGTAATGGGGACGGCACGTTTACACCGACCGCAAATTCTCTTGCCGCTGGTACTCCGCCTGGAGGCATTGTTGCCGCTGATTTCAACGGGGACGGCGCACTCGATCTCGCGGTTCTCAGCGAGAGCGAGAATAGCATGACCATTTACTTGAATCAGGGCTGCTCGACCTTGGCGGCCGCGAATTGTACTTTTTCCGCGACTCAAGCTCCCGTTCCCGTCGGAAGTAGCCCGACGAGCGTTGCGGCTGCAGACATGAATGGAGACGGGATTCTGGACATTGTGACTGCCAATTGGACCGACGGTTCTATTACCGTTTTGTTAGGCAACGGGTCGGGCGGCTTTTCCGCAGTGGTCCCGCAGAATCCTCAGAGCTTATCCGGCATCCCGTATGCCGGTTTCCTCTTTCTCGCTGATCTGAATGGAGACGGCCGACAGGACATCGTTGCTATAGGCACCAACGGCGGGTATTCCGTGGTCCTGCAATCGCCCGTCGCCGGGATGGTGCTGACCTCGAGCAATGGCTCCGTATCTCCGTTCGGCCAGCAAGTAACGTTCATAGCCACGATTTCCGGAGTCTCTGGATTTCCGCTGCCGACAGGGACGGTGACCTTCAATGACGGAAACACGTCTCTCGGCATAGTTCCCATCAACGCCAACCAGGCGTACTTCCAAACCAGCAACCTTAACGTGGGCACTCATCAGATTACGGCGTCGTATAGCGGCGATTCCAATTACGTGGCCAGCGCTTCGAACGTACTTACGCAGACTGTTTTGCAAGTGCAGTCCACCACCTCGCTGATCTCGAACCCGAATCCTTCCGGATCGGGTCAGGCGGTGGCGTTGATAGCTACAGTTCACGGTCCATACGGGGGCACCGCTACCGGCACGGTCAACTTCATGGACCTCAACACTTCTACAAACCTGGGGACAGTGACGCTTTCTAACAATAGTGCGCAGGCCGTGGTTTCCAACCTTTCGATTGGCTCGCATCAGATCGCCGCCTTCTACAGCGGTGACGCAAATTTCTCCAGCAGCGGTTCGCCGGTTGCAACGCAAACAGTCAATCAGGCCACCACCACACTGTCTCTAAGCTCGAGCCTGAGTTCCTCGTCGTACAGCCAGGCGGTCACTTTGACCGCGACCGTGCAACCTTCTTACGCCAGCGGGATCACCACCGGTACAGTTTCTTTCTACGACAACGGAAATTTTTGGCAGAACGCGCCAGTCTTGAGCAGTGCGGCGCAGATCACTATCACCGGTTCCGCTGTTGGAACGCACTCATTTACCGCGACCTATTTCGGCGATACGAACTTTTCGGGCAGTTCGGCCCCAGCGATCTCGGTTACCGTAACACCGGCCGCGACGACTACCACGGTTACCTCGAGCGCCAATCCGTCCGTGTACGGGCAATCCGTGACTTACACAGGCGCCGTAAAAGTGGTGGGTTTCGCGGGTTCTAATCCAAGCGGCGCGATCACTTTCTACGACGGCACGACTGTTCTCTCGAGCGGGTTTCTCTCCAACGGTTCCTCTCAATTTACGGTGAGCTCGGCACTCGCTGGGGCACACTCGGTCACCGCACAGTATGGCGGCACTGCGAATTTTGCGGCGAGCACATCCGCAGCGCTGACGCAGACCGTCACCCAGGCCCCCACGACACTGCTCGTCGGAGCCAACCCGAATCCATCGTCTTTCGGTCAGTCAGTGAGCGTCTCCGCGACGATCCAATCCACTTATAACTTGCTCTCCAACGGGGGCACTGTAACGTTCTACGACAATGGCACGCAAATTGGTTCTGGCGTAGTCCAGGGCAATGCTTCGGTTTTTATCAATCTCACAACGATCGGCGTGGGCGCGCGCAACATCACAGCAAAATACAGCGGTGATGCAAATCTCGGGGTCAGCACAGGGAGTTTTACGCAGACTGTTAATCCCGCTGCAACCACGACGTATATCGCCTCCAGTTCTTATACTCCGGGCTTTGGACAGTCCATTACACTGAGTTCAACCATCAAACCCACGTTCGGCAACACTCCGACAGGCACGGTAACGTTCGTAGATCAAAATTACATCAACGGCACGAACACCATCACGACTCTCGGAACAGCCACGGTCACGAACAACGCTGCCTCGTTCTCCATATCTACGTTGGCGCCGGGCAATCACTTCATCAACGCGCAATACAGCGGCGATACCGGCGACGCGGCAGGCAGCTCGCTCCAAACGGAAGTGGTTGTCAGCCCGCCAGCCACAACGACCGTGCTCACATCGAGCGTGAATCCGTCCTCGTACAATCAGTCCGTGACGCTAACAGCCACACTTCAGCTCACTTCCAGTGGGACTCCGACGGGAACCGTCACCTTCTACAGCGGCTCACAGTCGATCGGAACGAGCGGTGTCTCGAACAGCAGCGCGCAGCTCACGATTTCCAGTCTTAACCTTGGAACACAGTCTCTCACCGCGACTTACAGTGGGGACCGAAACTTTTCTGGCAGCACGTCCACAGCACTGAGCCAAGTGGTGAATACGGCGGCCACGACGACGACCGTCGCTTCGAACAACAATCCGTCCATCGTGGGACAGAACGTCACGTTCACGGTGGTGGTCACTCCTGCATTCGGAGGCACGGCAGTCGGGCTCGTTACTCTCTACGATGGATCGACGGCGATCTCCAATGCGGGCTTGTCGAACAACACGGTTCAGTTCAGCCTCTCAACTTTGACGGTGGGGACGCATTCGATCACGGCAAAATATCAGGGCAACACGCCGTTTGCGGCGAGCACTTCGACGGTGCTTACACAGACCGTGAACCTGCCAGCGACATCCACTTACCTCACGGCGCTCTACAACACCGACTTCTACGGCCAGACCGTGACGCTCAATGCCAATATCCAAGTCCCCGGCAGTGGTACGGCTACCGGCACGGTGACGATTCTTGACGGCACGACTTCGCTAGGTACAGCCACTGTTGCGAATAACGCTGCGCAGCTTGCAGTCTCGACGCTGACGGTCGGTTCGCATCCGCTGACGGCTCAATATAGCGGGAATTCAAGCTACGCGGGAAGCACTTCCGCCGTCGACACGGTGACCATAAATCAGGCCTCAACCACCGCCATGGTCGGATCGAGCACCAATCCTGCGGCGTTCAACCAATCAGTTACCTTCAGTGCGACTGTAGCGCCCGCGTATGGCGGAGCGGCTACTGGCACGTTCACATTTTTCGATGGTTCGACTTCCTTGGGTACGGCCAGTGTTTCGAACAACGCTGCCCAGCTCACGGTTTCCACACTGTCGGTCGGCTCCCATTCCATCACGGCGAAATACAGCGGCGACGCAAACTTGACCACCAGCACATCTGCGGTGCTGACGCAAACGGTCAATCCGGCCGCCACAACCACCACGCTCGTTTCAAATCTCAATCCTTCTACTTACGGCCAGTCTGTTTCCATGACCGCCACGGTTCAGCCGCCCTCGGGTAGTTCCGCGACGGGAACCGTCACGTTCCTCGATGGCACGACTTCGCTCGGCACCGCGACGCTCACTAACAATACCGCGCAGCTCACTCTCGCGTCGTTGGCGGGAGGCACACACTCAATCACCGCAGCTTACGGTGGAAATTCGACTCTCGGGGGGAGTACCTCGTCGGTGGTGTCCCAAGTAGTGAGTCTGGCTTCCACGACCACCGCGGTAACCTCCAGTGCGAATCCGTCCACGGCTGGTCAATCCGTGACACTGACCGTTGCCGTCCAACCCGCCTCTGGCGGCACAGCGAGCGGCAGCGTCACGTTTCTCGATGGCACCACTAACCTCGGCGCGGCAAGCCTGTCGAACAACGCTGCCCAGCTTTCGGTGCCCGCGCTCAGCGCCGGTTCGCATTCCATCACGGCGAAGTTCAACGGGGATTCCAACACTTCGGCGAGCACTTCGGCGGTCTTGACGCAAACGGTCACTCAAGCGTCGACGACCACTGTGATCATGGCGGACATAAATCCCGCGACGTATGGACAGACCATCACTCTGACTGTCACGGTCACACCGTCTTCCGGCGGCACACCGACGGGGATGATCACTGTCGTGGACAGTACGACAAATCGCGCGATCGGGTATCTAACTGGAAATGGGACGGTGCAATTCTCACTGACTGGTATGTTCGCGGGCGTGCACTCGCTGACGGCCGTTTATGCCGGCGACACAAATTTCGCGGGTAGCACTTCGACTGTGCTGAACGAAACCATCAATCCAGCGGCCACGAGCACGGTGGTCAGCTCCAGCTTGAATCCGGCTGCGTACGGCCAGGCAGTGACGTTCACAGCCACGGTTCAGCCGCCAGCGGGCAACACCGCAAGTGGCACGGTGACATTTATGGATGGCTCCGCTTCGCTCGGTTCCGCCAGTCTCTCCAGCAATTCCGCGCAGCTCACTTTGTTTTCGCTGACTGCCGCGGCGCATTCCATCACTGCGGTGTATGCAGGCAGCACCAATCTATCGGGCAGCACATCGGCAGCGCTAACCGAAACCGTGAACGGCGCGTCAACCACGACGACCGTTTCGTCCAGCGCAAACCCGTCCACATTCGGCCAAGCGACTACACTTTCCGCAACAGTGCAGCCCGGGTTCGGCGGAAATGCTACGGGCACGATCACATTCCTGGATGGCACGACGAGTCTCGGATCAAGTAGCGTGTCAGGTAACGCCGCCCAGCTGGCGCTTTCTTCCTTGGCGCCGGGATCGCACTCCATCACGGCAAAATACAGCGGAGACGCAAACTTTGGCGGCAGCACGTCTTCTGCGCTTACACAGACAGTCAATCAAGCTTCAACGACCTCGACCGTTACGTCCAGTCTGAACCCTGCCACTTTTGGACAGTCCGTCACCTTCACCGTGAAAGTTCAGTCCACGCCGAGCGGCACGCCGACTGGCACCGTTACGTTGATGGACGGCGCCACTCCTCTGGGCAGTTCCGCGCTGCCAGCCAACGGCGTGGCGCAATTCACCGTTAGCAGTCTGTCTCTGGGCTCTCATTCGATTACTGCGCCGTACAACGGAGACGCAAACTTTAGCGGCAGCACGTCTTCCGCGCTTACGCAGACAATCAATCAAGCTTCAACGACCTCGACCGTTACGTCCAGTCTGAACCCTGCCACTTTTGGACAGTCCGTCACCTTCACCGTGAAAGTTCAGTCCACGCCGAGCGGCACGCCGACTGGCACTGTTGCGTTGATGGATGGCGCCACGTCTCTGGGCAGTTCGGCGCTGCCAGCCAACGGCATTGCGCAATTCACTGTCAGCAGCTTGTCACTGGGTTCTCATTCGATCACCGCAAGTTACGGCGGAGACGCGAATTTCTCTGGAAGCACTTCGGCAGCGCTCGCGCAAGTTGTGAATCAGGGCTCTACGACCACGTCGCTGAGCTCCAACATAAACCCATCTTCCTATGGCCAATCGGTGACCTTCACCGCTTCCATCGTGCCGTCGTCCGGCGGCGCGGCGACGGGTACAGTGACGTTCCTAGATGGGGGCGTGCAAATTGGCACGGCAGCGGTTTCATCCAACGTTGCGCGATTGACCACCGCGGCGGCCGCGCTCAATGCCGGCTCGCATTCCATCACCGCAACTTACAGTGGCGATGCGAACTTTGGTGTCAGCAACTCGACCGCGTTGAGCCAGGTCGTCAATGCCGCGGCTACGACGACGACGTTGGCTTCCAATCTTGATCCTTCTATCTCAGGACAGACCGTCGTGTTTACAGCCACAGTTTCTTCAGCCGTGAGTGGCACGCAGAGCGGCACTGTCAGCTTCTATCTGGACGGAAGCACCACGCCAGCGCAGTCCTCGGCGCTCTCGGGAGGGACGGCGACATTCTCGACGAGCTCGCTTAGCTCGGGAAGCCACACGGTCAGCGCGGCATTTGTCTCCTCTAACTCGAATTTTAAAGGAAGTTCCTCGGCGGTTCTGACCCAAAACGTCAAAGACTTCTCAATTTCGGCGTTTCCAGCGTCGCGCACCATCGCCCGCTCGAGTTCGGGAACCTATACGCTTACGCTGACGCCTATCGCCGGGTTCACGGGAAGCGTTTCACTTTCCTGCAGCGGCGCACCGACAAACACCACCTGCAGCGTCTCACCGAGTCAGGTCACGCTGAATGGCACGAGCTCAGTCCAAACCACGGTAACCGTCACAGTAAACAGGCACGCAACGGTCGGCACGGATACGCTCACTTTGAAGGGAACGTCTGGATCCGTTACGCAGAGCGTTACGGTCAGTCTGAATATTAATTAACGGAAATGACCGAGTGTCAAGTCGAACGCGAATGGATTTGAACCATCGATCTCCCGGGCGAGGCGGAATCTGCTCAAGCTCCTCGCTCGTTATCCCGATCTTGCCCGGAGCCCAGGTGCACATCACCGCGCGAAAGATCTGGATCCGCTATGCGAAGGCTTACCCCTGGAAGAGGGCCTTCGTCTCGGCCTGGACAGCTCTCGGCTGTTGAAGAAATCCCAAGCCAAAAACTCGACTCCTTGTCGCGAAACAGAAGGTTGTCGCGCGTCTCAAGCATTCCAGCAAGACAATTCCAGGCTAGCTGACCGACAGAAAAACCAATACCGAAAACCAAAACAAAGAAAAATGAACCAACTCGCCGCCAAATCTACAATCGAACTACACCTGGTGAGAAAAGCGGGCTAGGGCGAGGAGAACCGTGTTGCGGACTGATGAATTCCTGGAAACGCGGCGTTCAGCATTTCAAGTTAATGGTGCCGCGACATTTCGCTGAGCCGCAGCGGCACGGAACCTGTACCGCATCTGGGGCATAGCGATAATCCACCGTGAGCTCTTCGCCGCGGCGAATGCGCTGCTTGCTGTAATAGTTGATTGTTCCACGCTCACGCTTGATGAAGAGATTCGGATCGCAGGAATGGTTGATCATTTCGGAGCCGTTCCCGCCCGCCCCGCCGTCAATCACCCAGCCTTTCGACAGACGTGCGAGGTACAGGCGCTTCGGGCCTCTCTTGCGTTCGGTCCATCGGGATCTTCGCATGGCTTCCCGCATGCGAATCTTTTCACCCGCATACTCAATCACCTTGCGCCGCGCTGGGATGGAATCCAACGCAAAGAGACCATTCCGGTCAATTTGCGAATTGCGCCTTTCCAGATGGAAACGAGTATGCTTTTCACAGATTTTCATGGCTCCGTTTTTCTACTGCAAAAAGGATCGAGGCCGGTGAGAATGACTCCGCCGGCCTCGTTAAACACTTCCTCCCCGAAAGGGAGATCCCGCTACAACTGAAACTTAATACCACGTTTGCTGACGACCTTCGTGGGCTTGGGGATCTTCCCCAGTGCCGGAGGCTTCGCGGGTTTCTTCGTTTCTTTCTTGTCCATCTCTATCTCCTTTTGGTCTGCGGCTATTTAGCCCATCAACCAGTGAATTGGATTCAAGTTCCCGTGATACCGAGCGAGAAAGTCGGAGTCTAAAAAAGTCGTCTGAGCCGGCCAATTGCTTTCTTTCCCTACCAGGCTCCCGAAATCCTCTGCCCGCAATAGGCCTGCAATCTGGTGCCCAAGAGTAAGTGATGTTTCCATGGATTTTAATGCCAAGCAAACATTCGCCTTAGACCTATTGCGGGAATGGAGGAAGGAGCGCCGTGGTCAGTTGGGTAAATAATTAACCCCCGCTCGGTCATTTTTTAACTCTAAAATACCCAGTCAACGGAAACGTACTATTACCACGTAAAAAGCAGAACAGAATTGAAGTCGTGTCTTTCTGCTCGACTGGTAAGCAAATCGGAAAAGTCGGCCCAGTACCCAGATGGACGGTTCCGCGTTAATCAGGCAGTGACGCCATACGATGACGGGTTCGTACCTGCTTCAAGCGACCTGCTGCTTGAAAAGAGAACGAGCAGCATTCCGATGACCCAAAGAACGTGACCTTCTCTCGGATAGACTTCGAGGGAGTGGAAGACGACCCAGCAAAAAGGAATCATTGAGAGCAGAGCGAATTTCAGCACTCTAGCTGTCCGGGGCTTCCGTTTCAGGAATGCAAGCGTCGTGTAGCCGAGAAAAACGGGATTGATAAGCCTATGAGAATCGAGAGATATAGAAAAGGGGGAGCGCCAGCACTAGCCGGTCGAAATGGCGGGCTTGTCAAGCGGGGAAATCCGCCACCACGCATCATGGGTCCTATGCCGCTCTGGCTACGGCGTTTCCGGAGACTCGCTACTTTTTCTTTGTCGACTGCTTCTTCTTCGCCTTCTTTTTCGGTCGAGACTGTTGGATGGGCTGACTCGATGGCCCGTTCGATGGCTCTGACCCCGGTTCAAGCGGCATGGGTCTGCCGCGGAAAGGCGCGCCAGTGCGCGGTGGCAGATGGGCCATCGTATGAATTTTGGGGGCCGGAGAAGAACCGACTTGATCATGCGGGTCGTAATGGGTCGCGTGGATGAGCCCGCGAGCTTGGTCGCGCGTCATGCCCGGTGGCGCCAACAGAAGATCGGTTTTTGACAGCCCCTGCCATAGTATTTGATTTTGGAACGCAACCGTTCCGCCACCACGCTTGCGCTGCGAGATCATGCGATTGATGTCGCCGACGCACACCCAGTTCTTGTGCGTAGTGATGCCCCACTTCGCGTGATCGTGCGTTTCGGGCCAGGCCATGTGGATTCCCAAGGGGCCCATGTTGATGTACTTGATGTCGAAGGTCTTATGGATACCATCGGTATCGGCCACTGGGGGTATTGGGCCTCGTATCCAGGTATCAACGTCCATATCATCTGCGAGGGTGGGTCCCACCAACCCGTTCCAGAAGTCTTTATTCCACAAACGGTTCTTAGCGATCGCCTTGAACGCCATGCCTCCTGTAGTCTCAAGATCGAGAGTCTTGGAATCCCCGGGGGCATTCGGATTGACGGCCTGCGCGAGCTTGTAAAGCGGGCTTGTCTTGTTGTTAAGACAATCGACGCGATTGAGATAAGTTTGGGGCTGTTGGTAACCGATCATCAGCGTGGCAATTTGCTCCAGCGTGTCCAGCGTCAGGGACAAGCATAGATATGCCTGCCCATACTTGGGTGTCGGATCGGTTTTGGCCTTCGGCTCCGCAAATTTCGGCCATGAATGCAGCAGCCAATATCCGGTCTTAGTCGCGGTATCAAAGCCCAACACACCCTTGGTGTGACCGAGAGCGCCGTCGTCCTTGCCGGGTACATCTCCGGGCTTCTCGTCGTTATAAAGAATCCAGCCGGTGGTCGAGTCCGGATTGTTAAACACCGAATCAAGCGTTTTGTTGAGTGCCCCTTGGTCACTGTTCAATGCGTAGGGCGATTTCAGGATGTTACGATTGCCCACCGTCCGCTGCTGGTCGATGGATGAGTCGTAGTAGACGTACTCATATCCCGTCGTCTTGTCGGTGGTGGCTCCCGCCGAGAGTTGAGGGACTTTGTAGATAAAAAACCAATCTACTTTTTTGCCTGCTTCGTCGAGCGCCGTGACTTCCATGATGACGCCTCAACTCTTCAGAGATGGGAGGTTTTTGACAATGTCCTCTGCGGTCCGCAGTGCCAACGCCGACAACGTGAGGGTCGGATTCGCGGTGCCCACCGTCGGAGATGTTCCGCTTCCGACCAAATACAGGTTCGGGTGATCATGGGAGCGTTGCCACCCGTTGACGACGGATGTTTTGGGATTATTTCCCATGCGATACGTGCCCATGACGTGACCGGCACCTCCATAAGTAAATACTTCCTGTATGCCAGGCATCTGGAAGGCAGCGGGATCATCTGGAGCGACGCTGGTGAATTCGGTTGCTCCCAGTTTGTCAAATATCAGTTTCTTCAGGTGATAAGCAGCTGCAAAACCTTGCTTCGTATAGTCGGAAATATCGTAGTGGATCTCGGGACGCGGCAAACCCAAACGATCAACGGCATCCGACAGCCGGACTCGATTGTTGGGATCGGGGTTCTGCTCGATCGGGAATGCGATCCGAAACTGCCGCGAAAGCAAATCCCCTAAAGTGTTGGTAAGAGCGCTGCCGAATAGAGCTAGCTTGTCGGCCCCTAACTTGGTGGTTTTGTTGGTGTTGACGCCGCTGAAATTCATTCCATTGACAATATCGAGGGTGGTTACATTCGGATCGGCGCCGAATCGCGCGCCGCCGCCGACCACGGCCGTCCAGCCCTCATTCCCTAAGCTCACCCGAAAGGCGGCGCGTTGTGAACGAAACGGACCGTCACACAATTCGCCGATAGCCGAAGTTACCAACGGGCCGCGATAAGGAAATACCGGGTCCGGCAGAAGTCCCCAGCTGAGATATTGGGGATGGTCCATGAGATTGCGTCCAACCATGTCGCTGCTGTTGGCTACGCCATTGGGCGTCTGCCCATTATTTTTCGACATGAGCAGAAGACGCGGCGTCTCGATGCCATTGGCAGCGATCACGTAGACCTTGGCTTGGAGTAAACCGATTCTCTTCTCCCCCGACTTCGGGTCGTACTTTATATAACTGATGCCACCGACGCTCTTGCGATCGCTCTTGAGCTGAATCTCGCTGGCGACCGCGTGGGGGATCAACATCGAACCGTTGTTGGTCGCCTCATTCAAGGTGATCGTCGGATCGTATTTGGCCTGGATCGGGCAAATGGGAATGCAGCTAGTGTTGCCAGCGCACGCGCGGCGGTTCCGATACGGCTGGGAATTGCGTGCCGCCGGCAGACTCCGGACCCCAAGCGATGTTACGGGCCGTCCCATTTCGAGAAATTGAGTCTCTTCGTCGCTCAAGTGCTCAAGCGCGCCGCTAACTCGTTGGTCAAACAACGATGGCGGGATTCTCGGCATCGGGTACTCGTAATTGTCCGGGAACATGTTGTCGATACCGGGAAAACGCTGATCGTCGACCTTAGCGGAAACACCCAATTCAGCTTCCGCCTGCTCGTAGAAGTGCCTTATGTCTTCATAGCCGATCGGCCAATCTACAAAGCCCCAATCCTTTAGCGACGGATCTTTGAAGTACGTGCTCTTCATGCAAAAGTCGTGCGGCACAAGTCTCGGCGTTAGACCCATCCAGTGTCCCGTACCACCGGCAAGGCGCTCGTATGTACTCTTGAAGGGAAGCGTGCTCTTACTCTGATCTAGATAGGCCTTGTTTGGATCCTGCCAGGTAGGCGGTTTAGTGTCCCCAGGCTTCTTTGACCCGCCGACAGTCAGCGAGGAAGGCCGGCCAGCAGCCACACTCCCAGGATTGATAAAGTTGTTTCCGGAATCGAACACTGCGGGCGGGTACGGACTTTCCGGTACTTTCGCGGTGGCCCTGTAAAAACTATCCATATAGGCGTTGAAATTGGGTTGGACGCCCGGGCCGGCCTCGAGAATGACAACCTTAATGCCCTTCTTGCTCAACTCATTGGCGATGAGCGATCCGGCAAATCCAGATCCGACGATCGCAACATCGCACATGATGGAATTGTCGGCCATAATTGGCTACCTCAGAGGCTGCGCGGGGCTGAAGAGTCGAACAGGATTATCATTTTGATCGAGCGGATGGCGCGACCAATAACCAAACTGCAAATTACTGTAACCCATAGGGTGCGCACCCGAGATGAGCCATACCAACCCTTGGGTGTATGCCTTGGGAGAAAGCACTTTCTGCTTAATAGGTCCGTCGATCGATTCAGGAAAAGTTGCGGCGTTCTTTAGGTCGACCGGGTCGTACCACGAACCGAGATACCAGAGCAGAACAACGCTTCGAGCCAGGAATTTCGTGTCATCGCTGGCATTCACCTTGGCAATGATGTCGTCCTGTGAGACGAGGGGATTCTCTATGACAAAATTCAGTAAGCTAGTGAACACCGCCGCCGTCCCGGGCCCGTTTAGCTGATCAAAATAGTCCTGCTTGATATTGAACGGGTCGACGCCGGGGTCCGCATCCAGGAGGCCCTTGTCACCAGGCGTGAATTCAGGTGCGAGAGTGTGGATGTCCACTCCCGTAAGTGCAACGGAAATTATCAGAAAGGCCATCATATCCTGCTTAGCCTTGTCCGGAAGTGCAGCTTGTGCAAATGCAGAATTGTAAAGAGGCAAGACCGCCACGGCGGTCGTCGCCACCGTCCCAGCGACCATCGTTCGACGGGATATTTTGCTGATGGGAACCAGCGCGCCCATGTCTCCCGTGTTACGTTCACGACTATGATCCATCGAAATTTCTCCCCGTTTTGCGAGTTTTTCGGCCAGCCTTTGGCGAGCCCGACAAATCACACCCTACTGTGCCTTCTCCAAAATAAAGGTGAAATCGGATTGATTCAGCTTGCCGGACTTTAGATCGGACGCTCCTCTTTGGTAGCTCACTGCGTTTCCGTGACAGGCGATACAACTCGAGGAAGCGAGCGGAGTATCTCCCTGGCTGTAGGTCTCGAGCGTGGAATTCGCCATGAAGGTCGGCGCCGGCGAACAGGTCATATCGGGCTGCTTGGTGAAGTCGGTACCGGGCTTGGTGAAGTCCGGATTGGGGTTGGGTGTTCCCTTCAAATGCGTCTGGGTGCAGGGAAAGTTGGTCGGCCACTGCGTGCTGATGAGCATGTAATTCTCCCAGACGGTGCCTTTTAACATGTTTTGAAAGATGGCGTTCATATGTTTGGCCGCATCCGTCTGCACCGTCTCGCGGACGATCTGACTCCGGAACGATGAGTCTTTCTTCAACGGGTTCTCGCGTCTGAACTTCAAATCCAGGTCCGGGTCCGGGGTCCAAGGTGTCGGCGGCGTTGCATTCACAGTGCAACTCACACATTTTCCATTGAAGAAATTGTACGGACCGTGGAACTGTTTGGCCGCAAATTCAGCCTTGTCCGGCACGTTCTTGACATGCTCGAATGATGTCCAGATCCACTGTGGGCGACTCGCAGTTTTATGCACAGCGTGAAATCCAATCAGACCCAAGGTTTCAGGCAAGCACTTCTGCGGCCCTTTAGGATTAGCCGGAGTCAAAACGAGGGCCTTGACCATGTGAAAATTCTGGTCATGGATCTCTTTGCCGGACAGAATTTTCCACGATACCTTCAGCATGAAGGCGCCAATATCGCTGTTTGGGGTTTTGGGCGTCGAATTCAGCCCAACGGGAAAGTCAACTACGAGGCTTGAATTACTAATCTGGCCGGCCTTGGTATTCAGATGATTGTTCTTGATGTAATCGAACATCCTCCGATTCATTAGAATGTCGAAGATGGCGTAGCGCCCGTCTTGATCGATCAACGGACCGGTCTTGAATGGCTCGTTGAAGCTCTCTTCGATCATCTTTACAACCATTCTCCCACTCATCTCTTTGTGAGCATCGATCACGGCTTGACATGCTGGCGGCATCAATCGCTTGCGCTCAGCCTCCATTCCCGGCCTATCTGTCGGCCAGCTTGCCGCCACCTGATCGGGCGGCAACATGACGTCGAGCAGTTGCTTGAAGCTCCCCATGTCCTCCCACAGAGTTGGGGTGTCCGGCTCAGCTTTCTCGATGGGAGCTTTTCCATCGGCGGGTGAATTCAGCGCAATAAAGGTGCGCCAGGAATAGAAATCGAAGCCGCGCTGCAAATTTTCCAGGCCTTCTTTCTCTTGGCCCTTCGGACTGACGCTCTCCTGACACGGCAGACCGACTCCAAAAATGGATTTTCGGGTCGCGTCGCTGATCGGGAGTAAGCCCGCAGGGAGACTCGGCCCAGCCAACTGGCCCAAGAAAGGATCCTTCTGGCCGTTTAAGGCATCGGGCGTCGGCACCGCGGCACTAGTACAATTCAATCCGGCCGCAGTAGCCGCAGAGGCAGTTGTTGTCGTCGCTGTGGCGGTATTTTGAGCCGACGAAGGCCTCGGAAATGCCGACAACGAGGCCAAGCCAACTGCAATTGCGAGTCCCAAAGTGAGGATAAACCATTGCGTGTGTCTGCCTGGCCGTATGAGTTTCATTCGTAAACCTCGCTCACCGCTCGCCAGAAAAATTGCGGACAGCATAGCCTTGATCTACATTGTTGTCAATTGTCAATTTCTTGGATATCCTTCATGACCATGTCTCTCCCACAGCAAGTGCGACACCAATGTCGTCCCTTCGAAAAAGACTCGACGGACGTTCCAGCGAGGAGCGCGCATGCCTGATACGACGCGAAATCCACGAGCCTCCCTCGTGGAGTCCATTCCGGTGGGGCTTGAAAGTCTGCGTGGCACTCCGGGAGTGCAGTACACGGAAGTCGTTCTTGCGCGCCTGACCCAGGCCGCGCAATCGACGATCGATCTTACCGCCATGTACTGGGCGTTGTTGCCGGACCCCAAGGGCGCCGATGAGCAGGGCTTCACCGACGAGCAGTTTCGGCAAATGGGAGCAGACTCGGGACGCGCTCTTTATGCGGCCCTATGCGACGCCGCACGACGCGGCGTTTCGATTCGAATCCTGCAGAGCCCGGGATTTTCAGGGCAAAAGCAAGAATCGGATAGCCTCCGGGAACAGTTCCCCGAGCGCATTTCGATTCACGAAATCGACATGAGCAAGTGGTACGGCGGCGGCATCATGCACCAGAAGATTTGGATCTTTGATTCGGTTCACCTCTATCTGGGATCGGCGAACATGGATTGGAAGTCGTTGATGCAAGTGAAGGAGATGGGCATCGCCGTAGAGGACTGTCCAGAGCTTGCGGCCGATGCGATCAAGTACTTCGACTCATGGTGGGAGTTCAGCGCTCTCAGCCCGACAAACCAGGAAGCTTTCGATCCGGCTGTTCGCATCGACCGCCGCGTGCCCTCATGGTCGAGTTTGGTTGCGGCCTCGAAGCGCTCTCAATCGCCACTGGCCGACAAGTACGCAACAGAGTATGGCGGCCACACTCCACTGCGGCTCGCATTGAATGGAGAGCAGTGTGGCGTTTTTCTTTCCGGATGCCCGCAGGAGGTTCTGGGAAAGGGGCGCACCTGGGATGGGGAAGGACTAGTTCACACCATAGATGATGCCCAGAAATCGGTTTGCATCAGCGTAATGGATTTTGCGCCCGCCGGCCTGTATTCGCGCCCAAGCGCGGGACCGCCCATCGGCGACGAAGGCATCATTCCGACTGACTCGCCGGTCTGGTGGCCTCTACTGACGGATGCTCTTCTGTCGGCAGTCCTGACTCGCAAACTGTACGTCCGGCTACTCGTCAGCAAGTGGGCTCACACTTCCCCGATGATCGAACCCATGTTGCGAGCCCTTCAGAGTGCGGCCGATGCCGGTCGGGCTGATTCCTACATGAGCGCTGGCCAACTGGAAATCAAGCTGTTCATGGTACCCGGATGGAACAGCACGAGTGGTAGCAATCGCAAATTCCCAGGGCACACCCGAGTCAACCATACCAAGTACATCGTTACGGACCGGCGAATCAACATCGGGACGTCCAACATGACCTGGGATTACTTTGCCTCAACCGCGGGAAGTAGTTTTAATACCGATCACTCAGCGTTGGTTTGCACGCTGCAATCTGTATTCGATAGGGACTGGGCTTCGAGTTATGCCTGGCGCCTAACTTGATTCGTGGATTGGCCATTCGAAGACTAGGAGCCCGAGGAAGATATATGGCTAGAAAGAAAAATTCTCCGCAAGCCAAATCGCACTCTCAATTAGAGGTGCCGGCGCCCTCCGTGAGGTCGCTGCAGGTGTACGGAATCGATCCGAGCTCGGGCAAATACTCGGGAAATCAAGCCACGGTGCGGGTTCCATGGGAACCACTTAACCCAGGGCCAACCGGGCACAAAATCGCGGTCGTCGATTACGATGCTACCAACAAGTGTTACTATCCGCCGATTAATCTCGACAACCCACTACTGCTGGCCGGCAATGGTCTCGGTCCAACGGAAGCGGACCCCCGTTTTCATCAGCAGATGGTTTATGCCATTGCGTCCCGTACCATCCAGATGTTCGAAGTAGCTCTCGGGCGAAAGGTTCACTGGCGCCGAGCCGATCGCTTTGGCGGTTCCGCAAACAAGGAAAACAGCTTTCGCAAGGCCGGCGATATCTGGGTTCTCAAGCTCTACCCTCACGCCATGCGGCAGGCCAATGCCTACTACAGCCCGCAGGCGCAAGGAATTCTGTTTGGCTACTTCACCGCGAACAAAACCGGGCAGGGTCGGAATCTCCCCGGCCAACTCGTTTTCACCTGTCTGTCTCAGGACATAATCGCTCACGAGGTTACTCACGCTGTCATCGACGGTATCCGGACATATTTCACTGAGCCGACTAATCCCGACGTTCTCTCGTTTCACGAGGGTTTCGCCGATCTATGCGCACTGTTCTCTCACTTCTCGCAGCACGACTCTCTGATCGAGACGATCCGTCAAACCGGCGGACGGCTTTATCAGACCGACCTCAGCCCGATTGCCGGCGACCGCGCAAACAAAGATCAGCCGGCGATCACCGCCGAGATACGAGGCATGAACCCACTGATCCAGCTAGCCATCCAGTTCGGTCAGGCGAGCGGAAACAAACGCGGCTTGCGTTCCGCGCTGGGTACGCCGCCTAACTCCGATGACATCCATAAGAACGTCAATGATCCCCATTTCCGCGGCTCCATCCTGGTCGCTGCCGTTTTCGATGCATTCTTCAGCGTGTACATGAAACGAGCCGACCCGCTGTTTCGTATCTACCGCTCCGGAGGTATAGATACTGTGAGTGCCGATCTGCCCGCATCCTTGGCTGAACTGCTGGCCACCTGCGCTGTCCAAACAGCCGTTCAATTTTTCCAGCTCTGCGCGCGCGCCATTGACTACTGCCCTCCCGTCGACATAACGTTTGGCGATTTCCTGCGCGCTATCGTTACGGTTTCCAGAGACCTAGATCCCGCGGATGACGACGGCGTGCGCGATGCGCTCATGGAGGCGTTCCGGATGCGCGGCATCTATTCCGAAAGTGCCAGCTTTTATTCCGAAGACGCGCTCAGCTGGCCCCCCAATGCCGATCTGCCGGCGATCGACGACCTCGACTTCGGAGGTCCGAACGGGCTGACGAGTAAAGAGATGGACCACAACGGCGACGCTCTTCGCAAATGGGCGAACGAAAATCGTGCCGCACTCGGCCTCGATCCAGATCTCCCTGTGACCGTTCCATCGTTTCACCCCGTTTTTCGTACCAGGGAGAACGGCCGTCTGCGCATGGAGATGGTTGTGGAAATTATCCAATCTAAGCAAGCAAAGTTCAGTGATGCCGTTCCCAAAGCCGGCACTTTTCCCTTCCGCGCGGGCGTCACGCTCATTGTTGAAGCCCCTGAGCCCAAGAGTCATGCGCAGCCTATTGATATACCCCCGACGGTACGATTTGTGATTGGTAGAGAAATGATTGGCCCGCACGCGAAGCAACGAGAGGAAAAGCAACGTAACTTTTTCATCGCGCAGGGTCTTGCTGTGGGCAACACCGAAGAGGCAACTCACTTCCAGGCCAATTTTGGCCTGTTGCACGGGGATTACTGATTATGGCCACTCGCAAAAAAGCTGTGAAGAAAACCGTTGCCCCGAAGAGTCGCAAGTCTACTCAAGGCACACCCGCGAGCCCTACCCCGAGGCCCCGTCGGGAAGATGGCGGAACCGCGCAGGCAAACGCACCTCAGGCCCGAGCAGGAAGGGCAGGCAATATCCGCATACGGATGTATCGCATAGGCTTTGGCGACTTTTTTCTGATGACGGTGCCCGGAAAGAACGGCCCCGCGCACATCCTAATCGACTGTGGTGTCCATGCGGCAAACATCGGCACCATCGAAGAGTGTGTGCAAGACATGGCGCAAGTTACGGGCAAAAACCTAGCGCTGGTCATACTGACGCATTATCACGCCGATCACATGTCGGGCTTTGCCACTTGTTACGACGATTTTACGGAGTTCAACGTCGGTGCGGTCTGGATCACGAATCGGCTCGATCCGAACAACTCCGATGCTTCGAAATTTATGATGCAGCTCACGAATGTCGCGCAGCAGCTTAAAATGCAACTCAGTGCTCGCAACGACCCCGACGCAATCGAAGCACACCATAAAGTGGAGAATGCCCTCGGAGTCAGCGAGAACGGAGGTGGCGGCAGCAATGCGAAGGCGCTCAAGTTGCTGCAATCCGGATTCAAGAACAAGCCGCCCGTTTACTACTATCAGGGCGACGACGCTCCCACCCTTTCGGATGAACTCGAAGGAATAGTTACTGCGGAAATTCTCTCTCCTTCTCCAAAGGATTCAGGCGGAGAATTCGCCGACACCGACAACAAGACAGAGCAATACCTGGCCGCGCTCGGAGACAATGGAGTCCCCGACACCACGAACATTCGGCCATTTGATCTGAAGAAATGGCCCGGATCCGCCAACGAGTATCCCAGGCATATCTTCGAAGAGTTGGACGGTAGTGCACAGATGGAGAAAACGCTTGGTGACATGCAGCCGGACGCGCTTGCTGCCGCGGCCGATAAACTGGACGGCACACTCAATAACCAGAGCCTCGTAGTGCTCTTCACATGCAACGGCAAAAAATTGCTATTCGTCGGGGACGCGCAATGGGGCAACTGGGCGTATTGGTTATATGGCAAGGCCGTTTCTGGGCGCGATCCCGGCATCACGCCTCGCGCCAAGGAGATTCTCGGTTCCCTCGATTTCCTTAAGCTCGGACACCACGGCAGCACCAACGCCACACCAATTCCCGCCCTGGCCGCACTGAATCCGAGATGCGCGATCTTCTGCTCCACAGCGACGGGTGCCTACGGCAGCGAGGCGAAAAAAACAGAGGTCCCCAGGACAGCGCTGATGGAAGCGGCCGAGACCCGAACTGGCAATCGGCTCGTGCGGAGTGATTGGGTCAAAGCCGGCGATACCGACCCAGACGAGCGGGCTCGGAAAGAGCTAGCAGAGTTACCTCAGGGCTTCACATCACCGCAGGAAGGCCTCTATATCGATTACACATTGTAGTCAGCTCGCCCGGAAGCTTTTGCTGACCGCGAACTGACGGACCTCAGAGTTCAAATGATGAATCCCTCGCCACAACCCGACGTGCCGGTCCTGGTCGAAACGCCTGCCAGGCCTTACTTCCCAATGGTCAGGTGTCACTATCTTTCGATTGAGTACGACACTCCTCGAGGGGGATGGGGAATCAGCCTTGGCGGACCCATGATGCCATTCCTGATGCTGGGGCTCGCGGGCATCATTCAGCAGCCGTTTGATGCAGGACGATTCAGCAACTACGGCCTGATTGAGGGATTGTTCGAGCGCATTGAGTAGCGGTCAGCCGAAATACGTGAGAGGCTTTGTGATTTGTGGGAGGGTAGAGGCTCTTGAATCGCAACTGCCCACCATCCCAACTAACTCCGGATATTCTTAGCTTGGTGCCGTCGCTCTCATCGACACCGCTAACAACAATTGATGACCCCTTGAGAGCAATTTTGTAAACGACTGGAGTCGCGTCCTCAGCGTTCTGCGCGTCTTCCCAGGTTCCTGCAAGGTAGTCCGACGCTGAACGCCTTTGCCGTGGGCTATTTTCTTTCATCCGACCCTGCACATTAGTGTTCGCACGATTATTTCCCTGATTGCCTGTTTTTACAAAGATTGGTGACTCAACTCCTGATTTGTCGTTAATCAGGCACTAGCGCATTGGCTGGCGGCTATCTTCCGCACGGTTCTATGACCGATTCGTTCTGCAGAATCTCAATTGACAGCAGGGCTTCATAGACTCAGACTACGCTCTTATGCGACTACCTATTCTCTGCCTCTTGGCGTGCGCTCTGTCTCCGTCAGTGCCGCCAGCACAGGCTCCTGACGGTGTTCCGGTCATCAAGATTATGAAGGAAGACAGCTCGATTAAATTCCATGTGAAGGCGTCGGTGGCGATTGACGGCACATTCGATAAGTGGGACGCCACAGCAACTATGACCTCTCCGGACGTGGAAACAGGCGTTCTGGACATCAAGATTGAAGCAGCCAGTGTAAATACCGGAAGCGGTATGAAAGACGGAAAATTGAAGGGCAAAGACTTTTTCGACGCGGAGCACGATCCGTTGATCACTTTCCACTCAACGAAGATTGTACAGACCGGCCCCGACACCCTTGATTACATCGGCGACTTCACGATCCGCGGAGTGACCAAACCTGAGAAGCTGACATTTACGCTTTCCGGGCAAAGGGGGTCGGGCTCTGGCGAGATTAAAGGGATCATGGCCTTCGACCGTAAGGATTATGGGATGAACAAAGGAATTCCGTTGGTAAAGATCGCCGACCGTGTCGAGGTGATAGTCGACTTGAAAGGGAAGCGAGTGAGTGGACCTCCGTTGGTATTCAAGCAGTAGCCACTTATCGGCGTACCACCCTAGCTCAAGAGGGTGCTGAATATTGTCCCACCCCAATTGCACCATCTCTTCCGAAGTTTCTCACGAGACAAAACGTCCATCTAATGAGAATTACATCCCCAAACTCTTGGCTCCCGGTTAGTCGGCTTCGGCAGAAGCTGCGTTCCTAGCAAGCTAATTCTTCGTCTGTTTCTTGGGCGCCTGAGTTTGCTTTAATTGCGTTCTTGCCGCTTCTCGTTCCGTCATCAGCTTCCAGCCCAAGTAATATTTATAGATATTGCTGACGTATCCGACCGTTTCCGCTCCGACCTTTTTAGCAACTGCGTACTCGACATTTTTGAACCAAATGTTCGGATTGAGTCCCATGTCCGCCGCCAGCTGGCGGCATTGTTTGATGCGTCCCGGCCCGGCATTGTATGCGGCGAGTGTCATCAGCGTCTTATTGAGCGGGTCCATCGGGTCATTCTTGAAGTAATCATCACGGATGAATTTGAGTAGTTTTACTCCCGCATGAATGTTGGGCTCCACCTTCGTGACGTCCGGGATATTTACCGGCGAACTCGCCGCGGTCGTGGGCATGACCTGCATCACACCGATTGCTCCTACCCCGCTTTTGGCTTCCTGATTTAGTCCAGATTCCTGATAGGCCTCAGCGGCTATAAGCATCCACGGAAATTTGTACTCACTTGCATATTTCTGGAACAAACCCTTCAGCTGATTGAACCGCTTCACACTCTCAGCGTTCTCGTTGTTCCTAATAAAGCGGCCGCTCTTCAGATAGGTGTTTGCAAGCTGTGCGAAATAAGCCGTCCCCTCGCGATGCGTACTGGCAAACTCCTCCAGCATGGCCCTGAGCTTGGGAGAGTCCTTACGCACTGCCCAGCCCGATTCCATCTTGTCGGTGACTGGAAAGTCCTCATAAATCTTCAAATCAGTAAAGACGTTCTTCCAAAGCCGCGCCGTAAAGGACGGAGTCACCGTGTATTGCACCAGTCCGGCCTGGGCCATTTCGACAAGGTCGTCGCGCTCAAGATTTCCGTCCGCAGCGATCAGGTTAATCGTTGGTTTCTTGGCCGCTGAAAGCTTCTTATTGAGTTCCGTGAGATTCTCCCAGGAGACCGAGTTTTTGAACAGGTAGACTTGCTTGCCGGAGAGGTCCTCCAGGTTAGCCAGGGGCGGGGCGTCTGGACCCGCCACCACAACATCGTGCACGCTACTAGCCAGGGGAACGAAGTCGAAAATCTTTTTGCGCGCTTCCGTGATGTATACGGCAGCGGCTACCAGGTCCCCGTTCCCGTTTTGCAAATCGGCACCGGCCTTTCCGAAGGTAGTTGGTATCAACACAACGTTGATTTTTTCTTTTCCCGAAGTGTCTTTTGGATGCAGCTTGCGATTTAGGAACTTCTCAAAATCCACAAGCGCATCGTAGGTCATCCCGCGCGGACGGCCATTATCGAAAAAGAAGCTGGCCCGATTGAAAGTGACCAACGCGCGTACGACACGCCGCTGATCCATTTCGTCGAGATCGCCTTTGTGCGGCGAAGTGCGAACTACCAGGTCCTGTAGGTCCGCGTTCTGATCCTGCGCAGAGCCTTGCGCAGAAGTCTGTGGGAATGCCGGTAGGGCAAAGGCGAGAAGGAGGCTAATCACGGGAGCCAATTTCTTGCTCATAAAAACGTCTCCCAGCCGCAAAATACTACTACATGCGGCTAGGTCCTGGTAAGCCCTGACTGCGTCTTCGACGCGTCGCTAGTGCCAGGAACTTGTCTGCGACGATTTCTTGATTTGGAAGGACTTATCAACAAGTTCCTGGAGAGTCTGTGGGAATGCCGGTAGGGCAAAGGCGAGAAGGAGGCTAATCACGGGAGCTGAGGCTGTTGCATTCGTTGTGAGCAAGGGAATCGGACTGGATACCAATACTGCCGCACGGGATTACATCTCGCTCTACTCGGGCGATGCGGCGCTGCTGTTGGAAAGCTTGGAGTGCATCCAGCAGACGGCGAACCAGATGCTCAATTCGATCGGTGCGGAGAATTCGAGTTTTGTTGCAAATAGCCGCATGTTTACTGATGATTTTTGCTGTGGCGGAGAGGGGGGATTCGCGAACCCCCGGTACAAGTTTTGGCTCGTACAACGGTTTAGCAAATTGCCCGTTTTCACCGCCTGCTGTTCGGAATCAATGACTTATCTTTGGATGACAGACTACTATTCGGGCCAAGAAACTCCCATTCGGCAGCAATTGTGCAACTACTGTGCAACCCCGAATCGGCCTCCTCTCAGCGGAGAAGCTCAACTCCGGCATGTGCTGCTGCATTGCGCAGTCGGTCGTCAAGGGTTGCCAGCGGTAGCCGTTCGCGTCGTGCGAGATCCAAATAGACCGCGTCATAAGCCGATAGATGAAAGGCACGTGCCGTTGCTAGGGATTGCCGAGCGGAAACGCCAATACTGTCGGTGTCCACTGCCTGAACTACGATCTGTTCGATATCTATCATCGCACGATCAACATCTGCAGCGGTCAAAATGGATCGCCGCTCCGCAACGACTAGACCGTTGCTCATCTCCAGATGCCACAGCGCTGGGACTAGGGCCCGAACCCCCTTAAGGAAGAACTGTTTCACCCGGTTGGCATTGACCGGCATAGGATGGTCGAGAAACCAGCGAAGTGCGACGGACGCATCAAGGACAAAACCGTTCAAGTCCGGCCCTCCTCGATTAAGTCTCTCACGTTTACGCCTCGGCCCAGCTTGGCCCGCTTTCGAATCTTTTCGATATCCCTAAAAATATCTTTCAAGGTGGCCTCGGGGGCAGCCGGAACCGGAACAAGGACCGCTGCTAGTTCCCCACGTCGAGTAATGCCAATCTTCTCTCCCTCCCGGGCGCGTTCTACAAGCTCTGAGAGTTTCTGCTTGGCTTCGAACAGTCCGACAGTGCGCATGAACTGCTCCTTTCATCTAGATGAATAGTCTAGATTGATGGCACGAGGAAGTCAATCGAAGTTTTCCTATGTCGATTGAGCCGTGTAGTTTAAGAGAGCTCGTATATTTACTACATGTATATATTAAATCAACATAACCTCGCAAAAATGAGTAGCAAGGCTCTGGAAACCGCATAAACATTGGATATTTGTGCTATGGCGGAGAGGGGGGGATTCGAACCCCCGGTACCGGTTTTAGCCAGTACAACGGTTTAGCAAATTCCCGATTTCACACGCTGTTGTTCGGAATCAACAGGTTACGTTCGGATGAGTTGCCTCATTGTTGGGCAAAGAGCCATTGTTCGGGAGCATTTGTGCAACTATTGTGCAACCAGAATTTCAACGGTTTATCATGCCGATGTACACCCATCACGAGCGCAAACGATGGAGCGTCTTGCGGATTTGCGAGCCAAAGGTGGTCTCTCGTCAGACAATACGGAGGTTACTCGTGTGCTGGTCGGGTCGTTCTGGCGTCGCAGTCTGACCCAATGTCAGGCGAGAGTTCTCAGATTCCGGGGCTATGACTTGAAGCGATTCTTGTCGATCTCTAACGACCGAATCTTCGATTCCAGCGTCGACCGTGGTATCCCCAACTTGGCCGCGGCGCCACTGGGTCCCGATACGCGCCCGCGGGTCTCCTTCAGGGCGGCCTCAATCATGTCCTTCTCTTGCACCAGGAGTCTGCGAGGGAGCTCAACCTGCGGTTTCGGTTCTGCTGTCAGCAGCGGCTGCTGAGGCAACCAGCTTTCGTCGATCGAGAAAATCTCTGTTTCGCAGAGTATAACCGAACGCTCGATAACGTTCTGCAGTTCGCGAATGTTTCCCGGCCAAGGATAGGATTGAAGCAATTCCAGCGTTTTCTTGTTGACACGTTTTATGTTCTTGCCGGCTTTCCGCGCATAGCGATCGATAAAGTATTCAACCAGCAGAGGAATGTCCTCTCTTCGCTCTCGGAGGGAAGGTATGGCAATCGGGAAAACATGCAGCCGATAAAACAAGTCACTACGGAAGGACCCAGCGCTGATGGCGGCCTGCAAGTCACGGTTGGTGGCTGCGATCACTCGGACGTCAGCGCGGATTCGACGAGTGCCGCCGACACGCTCAAACTCATGCTCTTGCAAAACACGCAGGAGGGCAATCTGAGTCTCCGAGGGAAGTTCCCCGACTTCATCGAGGAAGATCGTGCCTCCATTTGCTAATTCAAACCGACCCAAGCGCTGCTGAGTCGCACCCGTAAAGGCGCCCTTCTCATGGCCGAACAACTCCGAAGCGATCAGGTCACGGGGGATTGCTGCGCAGTTCACGCTGACGAATGGACGCGAGGCCCGATTTGACCGTCGGTGGATTGCGCGTGCAACGAGCTCTTTGCCCGTTCCCGTTTCACCCGTAATAAGGACCGTAGAATCGCTTGGTGCAACTTTGGAGATATGCGAGAGTACGCCTTTCAAAGCGGGGGATGTTCCGACAATGTCTTCAAACATCGAGGCTTTAAATGGTTGGCGCGCTCCCGGCCCCGCCACGAAATCCCCCGGCCCTGCCACCAAGCTCATCGCCTCCTCGCGAGGCCAACATGACTTCAGTTACTCTTCCGATGGAACCAGGATCGCCTTCGGGTCCGATCGCTCTGGTCCCAACGAAATCTGGATTTGTAATAGTGACGGCTCCAACCCAGTGCAGTTAACCTCTCTCGCCAATTTCGCAACCGGCACTCCTCGATGGTCTCCCGACAGCAAGCAAATCGCCTTCGATACTCGTTTCGAGGGCCACTCCGATATTTTTGTCATTCCCGCGGAAGGGGGCAAACCACGCCGCCTCACCGAAGGGCCGTCCGAAAGCG
>Ga0210399_10000354_pt1 | contig 37219 bp, 26 predicted proteins | sample IncBWC14MmetaG_FD_150865 | JGI IMG/M metagenome (GOLD analysis project Ga0210399, IMG submission 150865) | Forest soil microbial communities from Barre Woods Harvard Forest LTER site, Petersham, Massachusetts, United States - Inc-BW-C-14-M | ecosystem: Environmental > Terrestrial > Soil >... | reverse complement strand
GTTTGCGGTGGTGGTCAACGAAGCGTTTTGCTGCGGGTGTCCCGTTGTCGCCAGCGACCATGTTGGGGCAGCAAGGGACTTGATTGCCCCCATCGATCCGGGTCTCATATATCGCTGCGGAGACCTTCGAGCCCTCTCGACACTCCTGAGCGCATTGTGCCGCGATCGCGGACGCCTTCGGGAGTTGGGCTTTGCTGCTAGGAGTCGCCTGGCCGGATGGTCTCCCGAAGAAACGGTGGCGGGAACCGTGGCGGCCGTGAGTGCCGCTCTCCGCCGCGTCCAACGGCGAAAGCCCAAGACACATGTCTGCAATTGAAGATGCGCAGAGGTATGATAAAGAGTGTACGAAGGTCCCGCGTGCCGCACTCAAGCTACTTTTTCCCCCTGAAACTGGGTGCCAGCGGATTTTCCGGACCAGAACTGGCTAGGGCTGCTGACGTTATTCAGTCGATGAGGCCTCCTTTCAAGAATGCGGAAGCTACGACTCCAAAGGCAAACACGGTGAACCGAAACCCTTACAACGAGCGCAGTTTCCCGCGATGAGGGAATTGGGCGTAATTTCGTCACTGAGGGTTCCGCGAAATCCGCTAGTGGCATTCGGACTGTTCGCGTCAGTGATCTTTGTGGCCTACGAGGCTGCGGAAGCCATCATCGCGGATGACATCAACAGCTTGGCATACGCCGCACTCCTGTTTGTCGGCGGGGCAGTGGTCGTTGCTATTCTCAACGATTGGCGCAGGGGCCTATATTTCCTCGTTGCTTGGATTCTCTTCGAAGATTTTATCCGGAAATATCTAGGCAACAACATGGCCATCTATTTCGCCAAAGATGCACTGGCTATTATTCTCTATCTATCTTTTTTCCGTGCCAGACTCGCCAAACGTGTCGAGAAGTTCAAGATTCCATTCCGGATCCCCCTGCTAATTTTCTTCTGGTTTTGCCTGCTTCAGATGTTTAATCCAGCTAGCACCAGCATTTATTACGGTATTCTCGGAATGAAGGTTTATTTCCTATACGTGCCTCTCATTTATGTCGGATATGCGCTCGTTGACTCCGAGGAGGATCTACGTCGTTTCTTCACCTTTACCAGTGCCCTCATTTTGATTGTGTCGGCGTTGGGCCTCGCACAATCCATCATTGGGCCGACGTTTCTAAATCCGGGGAACTTGCAGGAGGAGATCCGAGAGCTCAGCACGACCTACCGGGCGGCACCCATCTCTGGTCTGATAGCCTATCGCCCCACTTCGGTCTTCGTCAGCATGAGCCGTTTCCAAGACTTTCTGATTGTTGCATGGCTGATCTCTGTGGGCTTTGGCGGATATCTCCTCCTACGCACCCGCCGGAGCCGCACCCTCGTGTTTACAACGGTGGGGGTCGTTGCCGCTGCTTCATTAATGAGCGCTTCCCGCGGTGTTTTCATGTGGAATGCCTTAACTACGCTCCTCATGACTGCTGGGTTTCTTTGGGGAGCGCCTTGGCGCCAGCGTGAGGTTATTCGGATATTGCGCGCCATCCAGAGAACCGCACTTCTAACAGGTATAGGGATTTTCCTCCTATTAACGATTTTCCCGAACGAACTCGGCTCGCGAGTGGCGATCTACTCCGAAACCCTGATGCCAGATAGCCCTACGACCGAACTCATTCACCGCACGCGTGACTATCCTCTGAAACAATTGGAATATGCCTTCGACCACCCACAGTGGCCATACGGTTACGGCATTGGCACATGTACCCTTGGCGGACAATATGTAACCCGCATACTGCATGCCACACCGATGCATATCGGTGTTGAAAGTGGCTATGGCAATCTGATAGTGGAACTCGGTATCGTCGGACTCATTCTTTGGATTTTACTTGGGATTTCTATAGCTATTTCTGCCTGGAAGGTCACGGTTCAACTCCGTGGTGAGCCCTGGTTTCCACTGGCATTTTCCATCTGCATGTATGCCATAATTCTCACTTTCCCGATGATGTTTACCGGTGCCAGTCCTTACCAGGACTTTGTCTTGAACTCCTATCTCTGGCTCTTGCTCGGCATTCTCTATCGACTTAAGTTGTTCCCGAAAGCAATACAGACCGCTCAGACTCGAGTGATTCAAGGGGAGAGTTGAATTGCGCCTCTTGGTTATTTCTCCATTTCTGGATCGGTACCACGGGACTGAACTCTGTATCATCGAGCAGATTGAGCGTTTTGCCCGCCAGGATCATTGGAGTATCGAGCTGTATTCTCAAGCGGTATCGCAAGTGAAAGGAGTGCGTCTTGCATCGGAAGTTCCCGCAACGTCTTCGGGCTCTATTCTTTGGCACAAAGTACCAGACATTCCGGGGCCACATCTCTTCAAATATGTTTGGTGGTTCCTAGCCAATCAATGCCTCCGGTGGTGGGATCGGCGCTCAGGCAAAATCTTTCCCGATCTGGTCTATTCCCCAGGAATTAACTGCTTGGATGCTGATGTGATTGTGGTGCAAATCGTCTTTCACGAGTTTCACGCCCGTGCAAAATCGCAGATCGCGTTGAAACGGCTGCCCATGAAGATGTGGCCACGGGCGATTCACCGAAAAATCTACTATGCTCTCATTATGTATTTGGAGCGAAGGCTCTACGGCAATCCGCATGTGCATCTTGTAGCCGTCTCAGAAATGGTCGCGGAGCAACTAAGGAGATATTTTAGAAGCTCCAACGTTACGGTCATCCCCAATGCCGTGGACACGGATCGATTCACACCGGCGGCGTGCAGCGCAAGAAGAAAGGAATCGAGACAGACATTTGGGTTTTCCGAGAGCGAGCTTGCCCTTCTGTTGATCGGCAATGATTTGAAGAAAAAGGGCCTGGATTCATTGCTACGGGCTCTCGCTCAGCTTCAGGATTTACCCTTGCGACTCTTGGTCGTAGGGAGCGATGATCCCGGCTTTTATGACCGCATCCTCAAGGAGCTTGACTTGCAGAGGATGACTACATTCGTAAAACCTTCTGCCGATGTCCTAAAGTTCTTTTCTGCAGTTGACCTCTATGTAGGACCATCCCTGGAAGATGGCTTCAACATTCCCATCCTGGAAGCGATGGCATGCGGGCTTCCCGTCATCGCCAGCGCTACGGCCGGCGTCAGTCAGATGATCCGCGACGGGGAAACAGGCTTCATTCTCCGCAATCCCCGCGACCACACGCAACTTGCCAATTTCATCCGCCGGATCTACTCAGACCGGAGCCTTCGCATGCAGACAGGAGAAGCTGCTTCCCGGTATGTCCTGGCCAATTGTGGCTGGGATGAAAATGCGGAGAGAACACGAGAACTCTTAGAAAATACTCTTCAGCAAATGCGCAAGAATTGACCCAGACCCTATTTATTTAGGAGCTCTTACAAAAACATCCCCCTGCAGGTCGTTCCCTTCGATTTCCAGAAGGGCTCTCTTCAATCCTCTCTTTTCTAGCCAGGTATCACTTTCAAACCGTGCTGGATATCCCCAATCGCCGTTGTACGCAAAGTTGAACGTGGAGCCCTCTTGAATGACATTAATCTCCAAACATCGCATAGCCTGCGCCAGGTACTTTGCCGTGAATTCGAACGAGATCAGAGGCGGTTGTGCCGACAATCCTGAAAGCACCTTTTCCTCAAAACCTTCAACATCGATTTTTATGAACTGTGGCATCCCGTAATGCCCAATCAGGGTGTCGAGCGTCACAACGGGGACGACATTCTGTCGGGACCAAATGCCATGATAACTCTCATCCTGTGCCTCCATGTTTTCCATCCAGTCATCCGACACAGAACTTCTCACGTCTCTCTCATCCGAAACATTTAACACTACCAAACCATTCCTCGCCCCAACCGCCGCCTGAATGACTTCAATCGGCTTGTCCGCATAGGAGAGTTGGATATGACGGACACAATCTGCATTGGGTTCCAGGCCTACGACCCGGGCGCCCAGAGAAGCAAATACCGCTGCCAGCACACCCACATTTGCACCGATATCGAAGACGAGTGCACCGGGCTGCAGCACGCCTCGGTAAAACTCCTTCATCTTATCGCGCGCCAGTGAGGCGTCTCGTCCCAGTGTCGCCGCATAGAGGGCGCGCGCGGGGGCGTGTAGTCTCAATACCCACAATAATTCCTCCATTTGTCTTCGGCTCTTTTTCATAAAATGCAGACGCCAACACTCTTAGGTCGACTCTAATGTAGCATCCTCGCATTCTTGAAGTCGTCGCGATTTCTGGCACTTCAAGAATCATGCTTTCTTTTCAGCCCATAGCGGCACTCACGCGTATGAGCTGCACGTCGGTATCTAACTCCACGTGCATGATCCGCAGGGCCCCAAAGATGCCGCTGCAAGGGAGAACACGCACACAACCATAAGTAGAAGCGCTGTGTGAATTAATGCCATATTTTCGGTGAAGTCTTTTTGATGCAGATCGCGCTCTGAATCGCCAGGGAAACTCTGGGAGTTTCTGATTTCGATTCCATTCTGCCGGTTGAAAATAGGGCAGACAATCCTTGGTGTCAACCGGCGGTCCAGTAAGTCGAACGTATGGTCGCTAAACACGGAACCAAAGTTCGCCAGGTGAGAGACAAAGCGTAGTAAATTTGTAGTGGACTGTGGACAGGATGCCGAACCACCATCCAATCAAGGATAAACTAACATTTTGCAACGCAGAGAGAATTTCTAACCGAGTCCCCACATGCGAATTGCTCTCTTTACTCCCTTTTCGCCTGAAATTGGTGGCGGCTCAGTGCAGCTCCGGAGCCATCTGGCACAGATGCAGGATCTGGATGTTCAATGGTATTACCTTTCTACTGCCGCGGTTAAGGGCGGTCATCGGGAGTGGCTTGGCCAACCACTCCCCCCCTACCAATTTGCCGCCGATCTTGCTGCTCGAAGTGGTTACTTGCCTGGTTCCACGAAACCTGTTCGAGATATCGTCGGCCGGATGAATGCGGACCTTTACTGGGTGGTAGCCCACTATGAAGGTATCTCTGTCGCTGCCGAACTACTGTCCATGGGCAGGCCCGTCCATTTGACGGTTCATGACGAGCCTCTTGCCATGCTGGTTCGCTCGCGCCGCTTTCGCCCACTGTGGCCGCTTATGTCCATCACTTTTTCCCGTGTCATCCGGGGAGCTCGCTCAGTGGATGTCACCAGCACAAAAATGCGCGACTATTTCAAGGTCAAATACGGCGTGGACTGCTTTGCACTCTACAAATATCTACCCGAGCTTCCCATCATGAATTTCCATCTCTCCGAGAAGACATTGACGGTCGGGCACATTGGCTCTCTTTACCACCCGGACCCCTTTCGGAAATTTATTCTGGCGTGCCGCGGCTACGCTGAAAGTCAGAACCGTTCCCTGAAAATCAAAAGAATCGGCGCTTCTCCTGAGATGGACAACATCGACTCCGCGAACCTTGTCGCTATTGAAAACTATGGGGAGCTGCTCGAACAGGATGCGTTACCGGTGCTCGCCACCTGCGATTTTGTCTATGCGATGTATCCTACAGGATTCCGCTTCCGCGGCTTCCGTCGAACCAGCCTGCCCATCAAACTCTCCACTTACATCCAGGCACAGCGCCCTATTTTCGCGCACACACCGGGCGACAGTGGACTTGCCGAACTTGTTGAAACGTACGGGGTGGGGAAAGTCTGCAGGCGCGATCACACGACTGACATTCGGGCATGTATTGAAGAGATTCTTGGCATGAAAATTGGACACGAGCATTTTGAGGCAATCCGGAAGGACTTAATGGGCAGCAACCAGATTCAACAACTACATCGCGCTCTCAGGGTGTGACGTCATTAGCAAGAGACTGGAAGCTTCCAGAAATTATCTGCGGCTTCCCCCAGAGGCAATTCAATCATAAGTGAGGCATTTGGATCCTTTGCGCTCAGTGATCCTGCAGTGTTTTGGTTTCGATGAAACTTTTCACTCTCAAAACGATGACCGATATTTCTGTGCGTTTACCATCAATGCGCATTCCCTGAAAATCTTGCACAACAGATCGGGCCACGGGGACAAGATCCCCGTTCGCCTCCATCTCCTTGAGTGGCGCCTCGATCACCTTCGGATAGTCAGGCGACCGAGCAATAAACTCGATTCCTTCCTTCTGAAAGAAAACCTCCCAATCATGTGGCGTTTGCAGATGGTCAGGATTGATCATCCAACTCGTGGCAGGATCACCGTTCAGGAAGGGCACGTCCAGGGAATATGTGTGTCGTAGAAACAATAACGTTTTGCCACCCTTGGTCTGGCCGGCCAGCACCCGATTGATAAACTCCGCTTCTTGGTATTCAGGACGCTTTTCTTGCAAGTAGCGAACCTCGCCAACGAATCCGAGAGTAGTGGCGGCAGGTTTCCAGGTGTACAGGATCAATCCTACACCGCCAACAATGCAAAGCAGGATCAACAGACCGGAGACAAAGCGATCCGTAAATTTCCAACCATTCTGCTTGGAAAAATCGATCCCCGCCGAAGTGCAGGCCAATGCAAGGGGAAAGACGGGAAGGAGAAAACGCGTCAAGCCGGAAGAATAAAATATACCGAAAGCAGAGACGCACCAGACCACGGCCGGGACTCGCCACTTCCGAAAGCCACCAAAGCCAGCAATCAACAAAGGCGCCAATGCAAAGACAATTGGACCGAAGAAATCCCAGAAGCCAAGAGAACTCTGACGCATCCCAGCAAAAAAAACGAAGGGAATGAACTGTGAAAGATGGCCTGATTGAGATGCGCCTGTATCGGCCAGTAGCGCTTTCAGTGCAAAGAGATTTAGCCGCTCCGGTATCAGGGTCTTGGACAGAAAAGGGAACACAGGGTCCCCGGTCCAAGCAAAATTGCGCAGATAAGGCCAGATACCAGTAACCAAGGAGCCGGTAAACAGAATAGACGCACTTCGGGCTGATCGGTACTCGATTGCAATCGCCGCCAGGAGTGCGGCAGCTACAAAGCATCCGGTATATTTTGCCCCGGCGACGCCACCGGTCAACAGTCCCGTCACAAGGGCCTGACGCCATGTTCCAGAATTCTTGCTTTGGCATAGGACCATGACTGCAGCGCTCGCAAAGAACGCCATCCAAATATCCGGTGCGCCCGAGGAAGAGATTTGCCAAAACACTACCGGGGTAAGCAGAAAGAGCAACGTGATTGTCAGCGTTGTCCTGGGGGAAGACCAGTGGGAAGCCAAGGAGGCCAAAGAAAAAGCTGTCAGCACTCCGCCAAGAAAAATAAGTCCCATTGCTACTTTTTCACTGCCCAGAGCCAGGCCAAACAAAACCAACAAATGATGTTGGCCGCAGAGGAAGCTGTGAGATATCGAAAAATCTGGATGAAATCCAGACGCTAAAATCAATTTTGGTGTCGTGAAGTGGTAATGCAGGGCGTCAGAGCCGGTGAGCGGCGCAAGAGCCGCTAGGAATTCGAGGCCGAGGACGATCCCAATGACGAGTATCCGGAAGCCGTCCACTCGGGGGCCAGAAAATACGGCCTTCAAACTCCGCGAGCACCTTGGCGCGATCCACTTAAATTCTGCAAGAAGGAATACGCAGAGCAAACCAACCACCACCAAACATCCTTTACGAACCTGTTGGGTGACCTCAACGCCGAACAGCAGCATTTCAATAGAAACCACTCCCAGCCCGGTGCAGACGAGTAGGTGCTCTCCATCGGTATACATCTCCAGTTGCAATACCCTCAGAATCAGACTCCCCATGGATGCTGCCGCAAGTGAGAATGCGCACACCGAAACCAGCGCGAATGCCGCGTGTATCAATGCCATATTTTCCATAGGAATCTGTTGAGAAGGGGCGCGATGACGGGAAAGAACTGCCAGAAATACCAAAGGAAGACAGCAACGGCCCAGATGCAGATCACACTCTGAATAGCCAGAGTATTCCGTTTCTTGGGAACTCCTGGTTTCATTTCCACGATGGATAACGAACATAGGGCAGCGAGCCAATTGATGTCAATCGCCAGTCCCTGATATTGCCAATTGTCCTGTCTTCGAACAGCGTCCCGAAGTTCGCAAAATGAGGCGTATAGCGTCGTAGATATCAGATTTCAGAAGGTGACGGCCTGTTCTACTCCTACTGTGGCTACGATTCTCTTGATCTTGTGGAGTCGTAGGCGGATCGCCTTTTTATCCTGCCTAGTGGTTTGACTCACTCGCGGAGCGGGTTTCATCCGTTGCTCACCGCCGAGGGAAGGATTCTGGTGGCCATACGGGAAGCAGGGGAGGACGGGAAAACGGATTAGTTTTTGGAGTTTTTGAGCACAACCCTTCCTGCCGCCTGCAACCTGGACTCCAGCGTCTCCTTGGCAATCTTAGTGGTGGACTGCTCGATCAGCCGCATATAAGTTCTGGAATAAAGGGAGGCGTAAGTTCTCGAGGATGAGCTTTGGTGAGCTATCGGATAGAAATGTCGAATTGGGTAGCTTGCATCGATTTTTGCTACCAAGGCCGATCTAATTTCCAGTGGTTTCTTTCTATCTGACAACACGCCAATTCAAAGTTGCGGCGGGTGGAAGGAGACTATTCTCCGTCGTATTGCATACGAGGAAATTTACGTTCCCTGGCGTCACATAGGATTGAATGACAAGCCCGGTGGTAAAAGCGCCTGAAGGTGCAGCATTAAACGAGTAGGAAATAACATCGGTGGTAATCACGCCCGCGGCTTCGGTTATAACCACGTTTGAACAGGTCTTAGGCGCAATCAGAGTCGTTCGCAATGTGGATGTCCCGACGGCAATGGTTCGGGTCGTCTGGCAATCTATGTAAGCACCACGGGTTCCGGTGGAACACAGACTATGGCCGTCAGTGATCGGACCGCTGATTCCCGGGATCACGTAATCTCTGTTCCCATTCGGCTTGAACGCCGGCCAGAGCGTCCTGTTGTCCATGTAAAGGTATGTTGTATTCGTCGCTCCCGTCGGGGCAACCGTCGCTCCCATCGCAAAGTTTGTCGCCCACGCATTCATTCCTTGTATCCCTGCAGGACCGCCACCAGCGATGCTGGGTGGACTGGGACCACAAGCCGAACCTGTCCAGGTATACCTCAGCGTTGTGGTTGTGGGTGAGGAGCACGTCAGCATCGACTTGCCCCAAATGGTATAGCCACTCGCTCCTGGGACCGCCTCGGGAATGTTAATGGTGATTTGCTGCGAGGTCCCGTTTGCCGTGCAAGAACTAGAACGAGGAGACAATTGCCCTACGCCGTTGCTTGGAGGGTACGCTACCCCGTACGCAAAAGTATATGATCCTGCGGCCGTGTAAGGAGGGCCAGCGGTAGTCACAGAGCAGGTAGGCGCGGCGGGTTGAGTCGTACCGGAGACAAACGGATAGCCATTCCCCAATAGGAATTCCTCATTCATTTGGGATACGGCCATCGAACCAGGGGTGGAGTTATAGAAGCCATCGAGCACAAACTGCGATGCAACCTGATTGAACGACTGGCTATTGGTTCCAGCAAACGCGGCATTCACGTTTTGCATAGATACGCCGGTAATTGGATTGCCACCGAAAGCACTTATACCACCATAAGGGCTAACATTCTGAACAATGATTGTCCCTTGAACATTTGCGTAGTTTACGAATTGTGGTGTGGCGAAGTCTGCACCCCAGATGTCTACCAAACGAATCTGGGAAGATAGACCTGTATAGGGACCGCTCCAGGATATCGCGGGGACAGTGTTGCTCTGAGTCCAGACGCGCTCCATGCTGATTTGAACTGCGCCAATGGAGCTTGTCGACGGGAGGTCAAGGTTTACACCTCCGCGATTCACCATCCACCCCTGTTTCATATATAAGCCGCTGCCAGCCCCTACGCCATTGCTCGGACCTGTTGAGATAAAGAATGGTACCGGCGAGTCGCCCGTATACTGCTGTCCTGATACTTCGCAAGCGCCTCCGTGAAAAGTAAACTTATTGATGTTCCAGAAGAACCCAGTAGCAAAATTCTGAATCACCACGCCTTGACCGGTGCAGTCACTTGTACTACCAGGACTCGATTGAATGAATATGGTGTCCCAATCAATGTTCGTCGGCGTGTTCAAATAGATCGCTAATCCGCCGTTTGACTGATTCGGGAAAATCGACAGATTCTTTAGGATAGGAACCGTACCTGCTCCTCCCGTCTGTGCGATAAGAGGATAGGCAAGTCCTCCACCTATGACTGGACTAGGCGACCACCCAAAACTGCCAACCTTGCCACTACCAGTTCCGATGATGGAGGCGGCATTATCGATAGGTTGATTGAGGGAAAGATTACTGCCGTTCAGGAGTATGGAGCAATTCTTTTTATAGAGATTGGTGTATGAATTGACCTGCCAAGTGATACCCATGTTGGCAATAAAAACATTCGACAAAGTTCCCGTACCGGATGTCTTGGCAGCAGTGCATGCCGCTGTGAGCGCAGGGCCAACGTCAGAAACGATTGTCTTTGCGGTGACGGAGGCGCCCGCCCTGACATTCGCCATTAGGGTAGTTGCGCCACCACCCGATACGATCTGGAACGTAAAGTGTTGGTTGGTCGCCGAACTGGGAGCCACCGTGGGAATATAAGGTGGCTGAGTTTGGTTTGCGCCCATCCCGGTGAAACCATAGTCATCCCAATAGTCCAGCATGGTTTGCCCCATCCAATTGCAGGTGGTTGGGCAGTTCGGGCCATAGACGTGATGGCGATAGGAAGTCGAATCGTGCGGCCAACTAATCCGGTTCAGGAGCCAGCCCCAGACGTTATAACCAAGAACCGTTCCGGTCACTGTCGAAAAGGTCGAAGCTCCATTGCGCGTGTCCCAACCTGATTTCCATGTTACCGAAGATCCACTGGTTGGAAAAATTGTGACCCAGTTTCCATTAAATGTAGGGTCCGTCATCCCAGCAACCCAGATTTGCATCCCTGGGATGAACATGTGCGGCGAACCCGTGGCACACGTTACAATCTGGTTGGAGCGTGTGCAGTCTTTGAAGGTACTGCCGACCTTGCCCAGCGCGGCCGCACCCGTAGAAGTCGCGCCGGCAGGAGAAGCTGCTGAGCGCCCGTTATAGGCATCTTCACCCACGATTTTGTAGGCATAGGAAGTCGATCTACCCCCACCCGGTGTGATAGTCATACCGCCGTCATGAACACCAGGAGTTACGGTGGGCATGGATTGTCCGGTTGCCGTCGTCGCAGCTCCGGCGTTGTAGCAGGTGGCATATTCGCCGTTCTTGAAATTCGAAGCCGCACCAAGGGTCACGCGGAAAGAACCGTTTCTTGTGCTGCACGTAGTGGAAGAAAATTTTGCATATGCGCCATGGACCCTAATGTCAACTTGGGCGATCGATTCGACCTCACTCTCACGGGTACTGCGATCGGAGGGATTGGCTGGGTTCACTGGACTTGTGGTTCCTGCACCAAATGTCCGCCAAGCACCGTCCAAGCATTTATAAGCATTCCCATCATCCGTGTCGCTATACACGTCGCCGTTATGAGCATTCGAGTCGTTTGCATCCCTGGAACATACTGGCCGATTTGTGGAGGGACCGTTTATTGAACGTCCTGCATTGGTTGTTTGGCCGAAAACGGCCATAGGGAAAAACAGGAGTAAAAGAAGCTGCTTCATCGTGACCGGCATCAGAGATTATTCAAGGAACACTAAGAGAATATTTATACCATAACCATAACTGCGAGAATGAATTTGTACTCCAGGCCTAGCGGGTGCCATTCAGCCAGGCGCACCTCGCATTCGACCTCTGATGTTGTCAATGCTCCACCTCAGGACCCTACAGCTTGCCTCAAGTGCAATCCAGAGAAAGACAGGAAAACCCGCGGCTAGCGAGTTGTGAGGAGAGCGCTGAAGCGCGTAGCGATGACGTGCCAGGCAAAATGGCTTTGGTAGGCGGCTCGACTGAGGGCGGCGAGTTCCATGCGATAGTCAGCATCAGAAAGGACTCGAACTATAGCGGCACTAAGCTCATTGGGTCGGTCTGCTGAGACGAGGACTACGCCGGCATCTGTAATGGGTGGCGCCGTTTCGGAGCCGGGGTAGGCAATAACTGGTAGGCCACAAGCGATACCAGCTATTCCGCTGCTGCGGCGCGAAGAGATGGGACCGCGCACAAAGAGAAGTACGTCACATCGGGATAACCTCTGGACGACCTCGGCGGATTCGACGACGCCTTCCACCGACAATTCCACGGGTACGTCACGGAGGCCCTCGCGGAGTTCATTTTCACGGTCTTCAGCATGACGCCCGAAGATAGAGAGCCGAATTTTGCCCAGCTTCTGCGTGGCATGGCGAACCGAGGCGAGGATGATTTTTGTTTCGCGCACACCGGATTCACCGCCAGTGATACTGAAAACTCCTATCGTTGGCACCGGGTTCTGATTAGTGAACGCCGTGCGTGCAACAGGGATGGGAAGGTTTGGGCCGACAGGAATAAAGGTAGCATTTGGTGGGACGGCAGGCAGCCAGGAAAGCCGTTCCGGCGGGACCGTAAAGACCGCCAGGTCTGCAAGGGCGAGAGCGCGGCGCATCGTGCGGACCTGGGCGAACCGCCGAATAGCATCGATCAGGCGGGTGCCAGGGTAGGGTTCGACGTCATGAAAGACAATCCCCACACGGGCACCAGCCGACTTCAGAATTTTCAGCGCTGGCAGTACTTTTCGCGGGAAGCCGCGCGGAGACCAGGCAAGCGCGGTGTATTGCAGCAACACCCACGTGTCTCGCCAACGAAAAGCCTGAATGCGCAGCGCATGAAGCGCCTCCGTCCAGCCATGAATTTCCCAAGGCACACGGCGGATTTCCAGTTGAATGTCGTGGACCTCTAGTGCGGCGGCGAGATAGCGGGAGTATTCCTCGAGGGCATCGGTCGGCTCGTCCTTGCAACCAAGTAGCGCGATGCAACGAGTGCTCAAGGTTTAATACTCCCAGAACCGGAAGACACCGAGAGATTCGGAGAGTCAGGTTCGAGCAAGCTGGCGAGGCGTTTGCTGAATTGAACTGCCCCGGATGGAGATAGATGAAGCGGATCAGCGAAAAGTGAGTCGTCCTGAATCCAGGCGCTGGCGTCGACATAGGTCACTTGATAGGGCGCGAGTAAGTCGCGGATGTGTGCGACATACTTTTTCCAGCACGCTACATCGTAAAACAGATTACGATGGGCCCCGCGCATGGGCATTTCGATCACGGCAACCGTCCGCCCCGCGTCAGATGCCTGACGGATGAGTTCAATTACGGGCGGCGCTAGCGGAAGGCTGAGGGAAGCTTCACACTTGATGCGGAACGCCTCCGCGTTGTCAGATTCCAAGAGTGAAAAATCCGAGATTCGCCCAAATCGATTGGTGAGTTCGGCGGGCATGCCCTGCTGCGCGAAGGCTCGGCGCAGGATTTCGACTTTGGCCCAAATGGCACCGCGATCGGCAAGCATGGGAATTGCACGCATGGCCAGAAACTGTAAGGAGTCGTGGGGAGATAAGGAATAAAGCCGGCGAGCGTATAGCGGTTCGACATAGTAGAGCATGGCACTATTGCCAATCAGGTCGCTGGTTGTGAGCTGAACAGGTGCAGTTAGCTGAAAATCGTAGAATCCATAGATAACGAGACGCGGACGCATCCCGTGCTCAAGCGCGTAGCGGAGCAAGAGAAGTTGTTCAACGGGGGAAGAAGCCCCAAGTCCAATATTCGCGGCACCGTGAGGAGGAGTTAGCCTCGCGCCCATATCGAAGGCGGCTTCATCGAAGTCCGAAGCAACGAGAGAATTGCCGAGGGCCAGAGCGCTAGCGGACTGAGACTCACGGGCATGCCGCATCACTCGGCGCGGCACCGAATTGCGGGTTAGATAAACAATCGCCAGATTCATGACCAGCAGGGCTGCCAAAAGAACAGTGGATGTGAGACCGAGTTGGCGTTTTGTGAGCATTAAACGGTGCGGCGATCCACGTCAAAAGTCGATATAGATAAATTTTGAGCTTTGGCCAGAAAAAATAAACACGATCCCAACCAGAATGCCCCACCAGATTCCCCAAAACAAGAAATTGGAGAGCCCTATCTTGAAACCAGGGGGAGGAGTATCTTTTTCTCCGGCGAGGTATTCGAGCAAGTTTTGACACCAGGCAAGTAGCGACATCGTTTCACCCCACAAACAGACGGCGGAGAAAGCATAGCGCCGTACGGATATCCATGCAGAAGAAAGCCCAAGCCAGGTTCACGGCAACGAAAGTAAGTCCCCAGGAAAACGCGCGGGCGAAAAAGGCCTGCGAAGGCACTGCTCCGGGGCGATGACGCCACCAGCGATGTGCGGCAAGCATTAGGCCGTGGAGAAGGCCCCAAACGATAAAGTTCAGGCCGGCGCCGTGCCAGAGTCCGCTGATGAACATGGTGACCAGAAGATTCATGTAGATGCGGGGAATGGAAACGCGCGAACCGCCGAGCTGAATGTAGACGTAGTCCATCAACCAGGAGGAAAGGGAGATGTGCCAATGGCGCCAAAATTCCGTAATGTTGATCTGGAAGTATGGCCAGTCGAAGTTTTCCGGCACTTTGACGCCGAACAGCCGCGCGGAACCGATGGCGATATCCGAATAAGCGGAAAAGTCCGCGTAAATTTTGCTCCCATAGGCCAGTAACCAAAGAGGCAGGACGGTACGGTGAGCATGAGTAATGTCCTGTATGTTTAGGTGATTGGTATAAGCAGTAAGAAGATCGGCAACGGCGAATTTTTTCGTCAACCCAGCGAGGATGCGGGTGAAACCGCGTTGAACATCCAGCGTCCAGTCCGCAGGGATACTACGGAGCTTGGGTAGAAAGTCCTGGTAACGCTTGATGGGCCCAGCAACCATGGTTGGGAAAAAAAGAATAAACGCCATGTACTCGCCAACGGTGCCAGTTTCGGTCTTGTTGCGGTAGCGATCCCAGGCGTAGTGGAGAAATTCAAAGGTGAAAAATGAAATCCCCAAGGGCAAAAAAGCATTTCGCCAGTACACAGGATTTTGGCTGGGCACGGGCCAGATCAAGCCCGAGAGGAAGTTGCGATACTTGAAAACAACGAGAAACAGAATGGTCTGCACGACGCCAAGCCAGCAAAACCATGAAGCGGGCTTGTAAAAGCGGCTAATGAAGGATTCCCAAAGGAAGATCAGGAGGCAGGCTGCGCCGATGGCCCCGCCCAATTGGGTGTACGAAAAATAGACGAAGAAAAGGCAACCGCTAAGGACAATGATCCACGGCTGGATGCTGGAGCGGGCAATTCGGAAAAGAATGACGGAAGGAAGGAGGAACAGAAGGTAGTAGTCCCAAGTATTAAAAATCATGGAATCGAGAGCGTGGCCTTCTCCTCCGCGTAGCAAACCCGATGCCGTAATGGATGGCCGAGTTTAACCAACCGCCGGGCGGAATTCAACGGTGCGCTACGGTTACATTTTTAGATGGCTTGACGGGCGGTGCGCGGCCGAGGCGCTCCCGAGCGAAAATGAAAACAAGCTCCCCACCAGAGATGATGCAGGCGGACAAATCATGCGTTCGAGTATAGTTAAGCCCAAGCCAATCATCTGAGTGGCATGGCGGTCACCGACTCCGATTGTCTTCCTCCCGCGTTAATCGCAACATGCGATTGAGTTGCTCCTGGGAAGTAATCCCTGCGGTTCGAAATAGCATACGCTTTTCTCTGAGAAACTCTGGGATCAGGCGGGCGAATTCGAACAGCACGTTGATACGATCTTTGGCAAAGGGCCATCGTAGCCGAATCAGATCTTTCAGCAAGCCTGCGGACGAGATAAACCATGTGACGAGTGCGTAACGCGGAGGGAGCAGCTTCGTCGCTAGGAGGAGCCTCCCCTTCAGAATGCCGCGGAAATTGAAACGCGCACCTTCCAGTGACCGACCCGAGCTCCCGACACGGTGCCAACAGATTGCTGTTGGAACATATACGATTTTCCATCCGAGCGTGATGGCTCGCCAGCAGATCTCCGCGTCTTCGTAGCCCATCGGCAATCGATTGTCGAACCCTCCAATTTCGACGAATACCGACCTTCGGACTACCATGCAGGCAGCCGAAGCAAGGAAGACGGATTCGGGTTGCGAAACAGATTTCTGGTAAAAGAATAGCCCAGGCACCAATTCCACAGAAGAACAGCCTGAAGGCGGATGTTTTGTGAGGCGCACGGCAAGATGCGCGGGTTTCGAGCCTTCCCAGTAATATTGCATTCCGTCGGTAGCGAAGATGCGATTGTCTGAAGAGAACGGCTCCAATAGAGCCGCGACAAAACCCGGATCGAAGCGCATGTCGTTGTTGACAAACAACAAAAACGAGCCGCCCGCGATCGCTGCGCCTTGATTGAGAGCCGGTGCGAGCCCCACATTTTCCATGAGGGGCAGCCAGCGTGCGCGGAACTCTTCGGTGACGGCTGCGGAATCATCGGTGGAGCCATTATCTACGACAATGATTTCGAGTGGCTGATGGGATTGCTCCAGAAGGCTGGGCAGGCACACGCGCAGATGGTGCGCTCCATTCCAGTTCACGATGACTACAGAAACGAGAGGTGGCTCAGTCATCTTTCAATTTTAGCAGCTCATTCCCTAGCAGGTGAAAAAGCTCAAAAGAAAGCAGACTACAAAATGCACACACGGCTCGGATTAACATTACAGGGCTCATCTGGCTCTGTTGACATCCTTCTAACTTCATTGAAATTCGAGAGAGCGATCGACCGGCTCCGTGGTTTCCTATCGGGGCAGGAGGTGCGATGGCCGAAGTCGGACCTCTGCCTTCTGCTCGCATCGCTCTGCAAGTTTCCCGGGCGGTGCTCCCGCGTTACCGAAGCCGTTTCAGCAAACGGCGATTTACCCAGCCCAGTTGCTGGCCATTCTCTGCCTGATGCGTTACGAAGACTGGACCTTTCCTGAGGCCGAGCGGGACGCATTCCTCACCGGACTTACGGCCGTCTCGCCCTGATCGAAAGCTTGTTCTCTTCGGTGAAACGCAAGTTCTCCGCGCCCGCGCCAGGTCGTTCGCTGCGCACACAAACGCGCAAGGCCCTTCTGCTCGGATTGAGTTTCAATCTCTATAGGTTGAAACATCGCCGCCTTTTCCAAAGGATGTCAACAGAGCCAGATGGCTTCTAGATTAGAGCACAAGGCTAATGTCACGTTATCCGTTCCAATCGATAATGCCCGTGCCACTCCAATGTCCGAAAGAGGTGAGGTCGAGCTTCGGTTTTGTAATCTCACGCCATATTTGAAGCATGTTCCAAAGCCGGATGTCGTCAAAGATGATCAATGCCTTCGGAGGCAGATGGATTGAAGAAAGATTCTTGAGAAAAGCGCGCTCGAACTGCACATTCTTCGGGGCATCGACAAAAAGCAAATCGCAGCCCGACAGGGTGTCCGCAAAACTATCGAAGAACTTTCGATCGCTGAGATCGCCCAGGACCTGACGCAGGCTACCATCCTCAAAATCCGATGGAAGCAGCATATTCTGTTTAAACTCTGTCCATGGAATTAAGTCCAATGTAATGAGTTCACTGCCAACCGGTAAACTGCCTTTCATGGAAAGAGCCCCGAGGCCTTGGGCTGTGCCGATTTCAATGACACGTTTCGGCTTGCAAGCGAGCACAATCCCCGCCAAAAGTTTGTAGTGTTCACCCGGCCAGACGTCCGGATAGTACGGGGGGCTCGGCATCCGACGGGACAGCCAGGAGAGGTCTACACGGCGAGCGGATGCTATCGCATCGAGCGAAATATCAATTAAACGTGGTGTGGGCCTAGCAGGATCGTCATCCATAGATGAAACGATCGAATACTCCACATGGCGGGACTGAAATGGCAACGGCAGACACCAGCGGAGGGATCCGTTTTTTAGTCGACTAATTAGTTTCATGTGAAGAATTGGAACAGGAAACGAAGTTCAAGAGCAAACAATTCTGCGGGTAGAAAAGCAGCGTGGCCTCTATCATACGGTCTCTCTTCTTTCAAAGACCAGCAGGACTGTGCTGCCCGAATACTGATACATGGGCAGAATTCTGAGAAGGCGCTTTAGCTGACGCACGAATGGATTGGAACCAAGTAGCTGATTGTCGACCTCCGCGAATTTTAGGTGGCACCCTGACCGGCGCAAGAGACTGATAATTTCGTACGCCCAGGCGATGTAAACTGCGTCGGAATCGGCGACAAAAGGAAACGCAAATGCATCCGGCTCTTCCACAATGAGGAAAGGCAAGCGGCCAAATAAAACAGCTGCCAACTGTCCGGCAAACCTCGAGATTGTGAATCGGCAACGCCAGATGAAGCTTCCTGCCTTGCTCTGCAAAGAGTTAGGGAACCAAAAAGGAAAGTCCCAAGTTGGACCGAGGAGGACAATTCGTCCGCCGGGTTTGACGACGCGGACCATTTCCCGCAGCATTTGTGCAGGATTCGCGGAGTGCTCGAGGGCATACGTGGAGAGAACTGCGTCGAAAGAGCGGTCAGCGAAGGGCAAGTCCTCGGCATCGGCGCATACGAGGTTAAGACCGTGTCTTTGAGCCCGGAGCAAGCCGCGAAGAGAAATGTCGGATCCAAAATATTGGCCCCGATCAAGGAGCCAGGCGCTGTTGGTAGCACAACCGCAAGCTACGTCCAATGTGCGGCTGTCTTCTGGGATAAAAGAGATGGCTCGGGCCCGAATAGTTGGTTTGCTGGCAGGCTCTTCCACGAGGAGGGACCAGTATATTTCCTGGGCATTCCAAAACTCCTTGAGCTTAGCCTTCAAAAGATCGCGGGATTTAGGCATGGCATCAAGTTTATCCGAATTCTGCAAGGGAATAGGAGCGCCTTGGTGCTTTCGGGTGGATGGGGTAGCCTCTGAGTTCGCTTCCTTGATTTTTTCCTCAGACATTTACAGGACCCCTCCGGAACATTTCACGAAGGCGAATCAGGTCCGCAAGTTCAATCGCTCCGGTGAGCAGGGCACCCAGGGCGTAGGCGAGCGAAGCAAGTAGGAATTTCCACTCAAAAGAAACGTGGAGCAGACCTATTGAGAAGGTTATGGCCAGAGCGAGGGCGAGAGGCCAAATAGCCGCGCGCAACCCAACAGCGACCAGCGGACGAATTTCAGGGAAAAGCACGAGGAAGAAGATGCCTGCGACAGTATAGCTGATGACAGTGGCCCAAGAGGCACCCAGAGCGCCAAAGCGAGGGATGAGCACAAGATTGAGCAGGATGTTGACGAACGCACCTGCAATCGCTCCATAAGGGGTATAACGCTGAAGACCCTTGGCAATCATAGCGCTGCCCAAAGTTACGCCGAAAAAAATGGGCACTTCAGACCAGATAAGGACAATGAGGAGGGGAGCAGTAGTGAGAAATTGTCTGCCGTAAAAGAGCTCGATGAAGGGAGCAGCGATGGGGGTGATAACGGCGCAAGCAGCGAAGACCAGAACTAACAGGAATCGGTAGGATTCGCGGAGATAACGGTCAAAGCGCTGCGGATCACCTGCGCTTTGGGACAAGGCGGGAAACAGCGAGCCCATCAGCGCCACGGGAAGCACGCTGAAGAGTTCCGTCAATTGCACAGCGATAACATACGGCCCCAGGACCTGGTCGCCGGACATTTTGTGGAGCATAACCTGGTCGATGCGGTGATAGATGCCGCCTGCGAGATTCGCTAGGACGAGAGGAAGGCCTGCACGAAGCATGCGGTGGGCTTCAGAGGAGAGAAAGCGTCTAGGCCCGTGAATGAGGCCAAGACGATGCACCGTCCAGAGCACTGCCGCCGCTTCCGCAACGCCACATAGCGTACGGGCAAGGATGACCTCATAAAAAGCGGCGTTTTTCAGAGCGAGAAAAAGGACCGCGAGGAGCCAAAGAGCCTGGCGAAAAAGACCGATCGCAACGATATACCAGAAGCGCATTTCCACCTGGAAAATGATGCCGCGAAATCGAATGGGGGGGAGGATGAGCATGTCAACTGCGGCTATGATGATGAGCCAGCGCGAGGGACTGGAATAACCGAAGAGCGGAGCGAGAAGAGGAGCAAGAATTGCACCGGTCAAGGAAAACCCCAGAACAGCTAGGGTCCCGGTGTGAAGAATTTCAGCCGCCTGGTGGCGACGGAGCGTAGTTTCACGGACAAGAATCTGTTCCAGACAGAACGTGGCAAAAAATCCATAGAGGGAAAGGTAGGCGTAAATGGCACCGTACTGGCCCAGGCGTTCCCGGCCCAGGAAGCGGGCTAACAAGATTGATGTGCCGGCGGAAAAGAAGAGGGCTAGGACTCGACCTCCAAGCACTGCGGCGGTATTCTGAAAAACGCGCAGACCAAGCCCTGGCTGAGAGGCGGCAGGTACTGCGGTGGGCTGCAGTGTTAGGTCACTTCGTTCAGAGTTTCCGGTCAATCGATCCACTCGCGGAGCCTACCTCAGAGATTTCTGTACAGTATCAAATTAAGGAGTCCTTCTGATATCCGAAACTAAACGCACAATCATTCATGTCCCTCAGAGTTTGTCGGGTCACCTTTCTGCTCTTGCGGAACCGGATGCACAAAAACCGGCGATAAAATGGCGGATTTGCAGGCGCTCAGGTACCAGGGTTGGAGCTCCGAGCCACCCGGATCTGGTGTCGAACGTTCGTGGTAGCAGAAAAAGCGCTAGGATCATGGTAATCGAGCAAACGTTGCTGCTCTTCCAGGCTGCATTCGGGTACTGGAAGCGCTAAATGGCGTTTTCTGTGCGATAGGCTTTTGAGGAGAAGCCGCCGTTGAGTTTCGGACGAACTTGGGCGGCTTCTGCCTCGACAAGCGCCAGGACGGCGCGCCGCGGATTCATTTTTCCACCAGAAAGTTGCTGATGACAAGAGCGTCCATGCCGGACGAAAAGAAAGTGCGGAGGGCATCGGTGGGCGTGTGGACAATGGCTTCGCCGCGAAGGTTGAAGCTGGTGTTCAAGATGACGGGGACACCGGTGATTTTGCCGAACTCGTCGATGAGTCGGTAGTAGAGCGGATTGATTTCTCGTTCGACGGTTTGGGGGCGGGCGGAGCCGTCGACGTGCGTGACACTGGGAATAACGCTCCGCTTTTCAGGGCGGACCTGCGCAGTGAGGATCATGAAGGGTGAGTCAAAGGCGGATTCGATATAGTCCGACGCGGATTCTTTTTTGAGAGAGGGAGCAAAAGGGCGCCACCACTCGCGGAATTTGACGGCGTTGTTAACCTTGGCATTCATTTCTGGGTCGCGCGGATCGGCTAGAATCGAGCGGCTGCCGAGTGCGCGCGGACCAAACTCCATGCGTCCTTGGAACCACCCGAGGATTTTGCCATTGGAAAGAAGGTGCGCGGCGATGGAAGCCGGATCGCTGAGTTTCGTATGACGGATTTTGTAAGTGAAAAGGGCTTTCTCGACGGAAGCATCGTCGAACGAAGGGCCCCAGTAGCTGTGGCGCATGGGCTTGACAGGAAGCTTGCCGTTGTCGTCCAGAAAAGGCGCGAGGGCAGCCCCAAGGGCAACGCCGTCATCAGAGGCGGCGGGCTGGACGAAAAGGTTGTCGATTGCGCCAGAGGCATGTATCTTGCCGTTGGCCTTAGAATTGAGCGCGACACCGCCAGCAAGGCAAAGATTGCGGGATCGAGTTTTGTCGAGGGCGAGGCGAACGACTGACGTCATCGCATTTTCGCACGCGTCTTGAACTGCAAAGGCCACGTTTTTGTGATGATCTGTGATTTCGGACTCTGGGACGCGAGGTTGGCCGAGAAGAGAAATAATCGAAGTGAAGCGCGGACCACGATCGAAGAGAAGTTTCGAATGAACACGATATGGATCCGCGGCGACATCGATAAACGGGTGAAGCTCAACGCCGAGATGGCCGTATGGCGCGAGTCCCATGACTTTCCATTCGTCGCTGTAAGGAACGAAACCAAGAAATTCGGTGAAGGTAGCGTAGAAGAGTCCGAGTGAATTGGGAAAGTTAATGGTGCAGACAGGATCGAGACGTCCGTTGCGCCCGTGCCAGATGGAAGTGGCTTCCCAGGCCCCACGGCCATCGATCACGACGACGGCTGCATCGTCAAAGCCGGAATAGGAATAAGCGCTGAGCGCATGGGCAAGATGATGGTCGACGAAACGGAAGCGGGAACGGGTGCTGCCGAAGTGCTGGGTGAATCGCTTGGTGCCACCCCCTTGATGGCGCATGCTCAGAAAATACATTGTCGTGGTGATCAGATTGAGGCGAGTGAACGGCAACTTACCGGAGGCGAAGCACGCTAGGTCGTGCCGGAAACCCGCACCGGGAGCCTGCCAGCCGAAACAAACTTCGTCGACGTCGTCGACTGCAATGCCGGCGAACTCGAGGCAAGCGCGAATGGCGTTGTGCGGGAAGTCACCGTCATGTTTGACGCGGCTAATGCGCTCTTCGGCGACGGCGAAGAGGAGCTCTCCATCGCGGACAATGCACGCCGAGGAATCATGCGTGCGTGCGTAGTTGATTCCCAGAGTGATCATCAGAATTCGAACTCAGGACACAAACAGAACACCGATGCCAGCCCAGCCTTGTTTGGGATCTTCAACAAATTCACGATGGTGGAATCGCTGCTTGATTTCGTTCCAGAAACGGTCCACTTCACAAGATTTTTCTTTGGTGTGCACGGCGATATCGTGGAAGGCAATCATGCCTCCGCTGCGGACCAAGGGTGAGTACATTTCGAAATCGCGCTTCACGCCGTCGTAGGTGTGATCGCCGTCGATGAAAAGGTAGTCGAGCTTGTCGCCGGTGAGTAGGCGCTCGACGCGATCTAGAGTTTCTGGTGTATGAGAATCGCCGCGAATGAGGTGCAGTTGCTGGCCGTTACGGGGGAACCTGCGGTACAGGGGCATCTTGCGGCGAGGATATCCGCCGCCGAATTGGCCGGCGGGTAGGTCGACACTGATCACGCTCGCTCCCGGGGGAGAAAGGGTGCAGAGGAGAAAGAGAGTTCCGCCGTAGTTAGTGCCGATCTCGAGGCTGCGCTTGGGAGCTGCGGTCTGGATTAGCTTGGCGAGTTCTTCGATTTCGGAGCGAACCTGCGCCATCATGATGGGGCGATCGACACAGTAGTCAATCGCTTCACCGGGAGTGCGGGGTCTCCGGCCAAAAGCAAGTTCTCCGTAGGTTTTGAGGTAGCGATAGCCCTTGAGAAATAATCTCGCCATTGTTAGACGGAATAACCTTCACATGCCGCTGATGCAAACGCGACGGTAATTGAATTACAAGACAGCATGCGTGCGCTCCTGATTTGACTCGCTCTCGCTGCCCGCGGCATAGCCGACCAAACTCTCCCGTAATTCTTCCCCGAGTTGCAACAGGCGATCGAGTTGTTGGCGCTGCGTCGCCTTCACGCTTCGAAAGAGCTCATACTTTGTGCCTGAAAAAACGTGGGATTATTCCAATGAACTCCACTGTTACTTTAGCGCGAGCCGCAGCAAAAGGCCAACGGTGCGGAGGCGGCCCTTCTCGCGCGCCACAGCGGGCGATGAATCACGCCAGCAAATCCGCGAGGAGGGGCGCTAGCTTTGTAGAGAGCCATAGGCAGCCTTTCAAGCTGCCGCGAAAATCAAAATGCGCGCCTTCGAAGGACTTGCTAGAGCTGCAGATACGGTGCCAGTGGACGGTCATTGGCACGTCGGTGGTTTTCCAGCTGGGAATCGCTGGGTATCAACAGTTTTTGACGCTCTCGTTGCGACTAAGAGCGGAGCTTTCGCATCCACACTCGGGCGAGGAGGGCTGCACCCTCCGTGGTGTTCCAAAAACCGTGCCCGGCGATTCTTCGGAACTGTGATTTGGAACCCGGTAAAAGGCCGTGGCCGGAGAAATAGTCGAGCTGCATAAGACGAGTGCGCGATTCGGGCCAACGCCGCGCCGGAGCAAGCTTTGCCGGGCCAGAGCGCTCGAGATGTTGAAGGAGCGCATCGACACGATTGTCGTAGGTATGATTCTGCAGGGTCTCCGTTCGACCGGCTTGGGCGATGCGTAGCCGGGCGTTTTCATCGTCGAGGTAGTGTTGAACAAGGCGGTGCAACTCCGCTTCGTCATGAAATCCGACAAAATGTACGCCGGGGACAAAACCCAGTGAAATCAGTTCATTAGGAAGCGGAGTGAGTAAAAGAGCTCCCGAGGCGAGGGCCTCGAATACACGAAGATTCGCATCTCGGGGGAAATCATCACGTCCTATGTTGACAACGATACGGGAACGTCGGTAGATGCTAGCAACGCCTTCGATGTTGTGGGATTCCGACCAATCGTTCGTGCGGAATTTGGACGCCAACTTTGGAAGCCAGGTGGCGCGCTTCTTGTAAATAGGTCCGGCGATCTGGCCGGCCCAGCCGAAGTCAAATTCGCGGTCAATTTCGGGAAGGTCAAAGTATTCGCGGTGGACGGCGTGAGCCAGAAGCAGAGTGGAAGAGTGCCCCAGCTTTCGTTGGAAGAGGGCCTCGAATCCCGGGTGACAAACGGCGACATGATCGAATAGTGAAGCCCAGCGAATTCTCCGCCGAGTAAAAGCGTATGTGTCAATGTCCAGACGGATTGTAGGGACAATGCTTTGCGCGATGCCGTCGGGAAGAAATGGGAATCCGGAATCTGGGTGAAACAGATAATCAGGCTGAAACGAGAGGCCAGAGAGGACTTCTTCAAGGGAAGAGTCGAGGGAATCCGACCAGTTCAAGAAGTATAACTCGACACCCCGTTTGCGAAATGCACTCGCGTAAAAGGGTAGTATCTTCCAGCCGCCGTCTTCTGGGCAGAGGCAAAGAATTTTCATCGCTCGAGAACCAGGGGTGCGGTAGCACCCTCACGCGTGTGTGCAGAAAATGTTGCGGGGATACGCTTGAAAAAGCCGACGACGGGATTGTTGCCGAGAGGAGGAGTATCTACTCCCGCAAGGACGAAACCGCAACCTGGGCCGCGCACTTCACGAATGAATTGGCAGGTCCAGAAGACGTAAGCGGTATTCGGATTGTGGAGGAGAGGCGGCGAAAAGGCGACTGACTGGTCGGTGCTCATAACGAAAAAGATCCACGGCGGCGAAGTTTCAGACGTACACGATCTGGAGAGCATGTTGAGCATCCACCTGCTACAGGTTTGCTCATTTGTTCGCAGGATGGCGAGAAATTCAGGTCGCTCATAAAGGTCAACGGATTTCCGGGCGAGTAAAGTTCTCGCCTTCCGGAACCGACTGGATCTTCGTGGTGCCCGGCACGGGTAGAAACCGCTTCCGTCCTGCCGTGTACCAAGACTGCGCCGCAATCCAAGCACGAACGGAGTAAAACCAGCGCGGAGGTAGCGCGAGCGCCGGAACCATTGTGATTCCGCGAAAAAGTTTGTTTTTCCAGGAAGCGTCGCGGTGCTGGATGCGATATATAGCGGTTTCGGCGCGGAAAGTCTCCCAGGGCCAACCACCCGCCACTCTTAGGCGAAGCTGGGCGGCCTCCGCATCCACAAATTCGAGAATGGATGCGACTGCATCTTCCGGAGCACCCGTGGTGGGGAAGGCACGGCGAAGCTCCGAGGCAAGAACAGCAAAAACGCGCTGTTTCCGGCGCCCGCCGTCCGAGGTGGCGCCGGGCGACATGAACAGATTCGACCCGTGGAGACGATAGTACGTCAACGGCTCACTAAGAAGAGCAACGTCTGCGATGGCGGCAGCCAGAATAAAGAGATACTCGTCCGCCTCAATGACGAGGCCTTCGGGGATCGGTAGGAGTTTTCGTGCGACGTCAGCGCGGAGAGCAAGGCGGCTAGTGCCACAGTAGCAGCGGTGCAGGCGAAAGATGTCCGCAGCGTGGCCGGAATTGAGGCGGAGACGCAGGGAACGCTGGGGAGCAATGACTCGCTCTGAGCCGTCGTTGAAGGCTTCGATGAAGGCGTGGCCCACAACGCCGAGTGAAACATCCGACGCCAGAAGATTCGCAACAGTGCGGAGCTTGCCAGGGGCCCACCAATCGTCACCATCGAGAAAGGCGATGATCTCCCCGCGGCATTCGGGAATCCCAACATTGAACGCTGAGGCCTGGCCGCCGTTCGGTTTACTTAGGACCCGGATATGCGGCTGGAATTTGCAGAGGATGTCAGAAGTGCGGTCTGTCGAGCCATCATCCACGACAATGATCTCGCGATTCTCAACCGGAAAATCCTGTTCGAGGACACTCGTGATCGCCTTCTCGATGAAGTTCTCATGATTGTAAGTGTCAATCAATACGCTTGCGAATGGCATCTTTAGCGGTATGGAATTGCCGCCTCCGGGAATTCGGAATGGATCAGCAGCCACTGGAAGCCGTCAGCAATCGGCTTTGTGCGGCAATAATCTCTTCCAAAATAGTATCGAGCGAACGGGTGATGCGCCAATTCGGGTAATGAGACCTGAACTTGGACAGGTCAGAGATGTAGCAGATGTGGTCGCCCTTGCGGTTTTGCTCGACATACTTCCAATTCATTGGTTTGCCGGTCACCTGCTCGATTTTGGCGATGGCTTCCAGCATGGAGGTGCTGTTTTCGCGGCCGCCGCCGAGGTTGTAGACCTCGCCACAACGAGGATTATCAGCGAACTCAGCGATGGCACGCACTACATCGTAACTATGGATGTTGTCACGAACCTGTTTGCCCTTGTAGCCGAATACGCAATATGTCCCGCCGGAAATCGCCACCTTCACGAGGTAGGAAAGGAAGCCGTGAAGTTCGACGCCCGAGTGCGACGGCCCGGTGAGACATCCGCCACGGAAAATGCAGACCTTCATTCCGAAATAACGGCCATATTCCTGGGCCATTAGGTCTGCCGCCGCTTTCGAGGCGCCAAACAGAGAATGCAGTGTGCGGTCAATGCGGCAGTTCTCCGAAATGCCGTTGTAGTCTTCTGGCCGCGCATATTCCCAGCGGGTTTCGAGTTCCTTGAGAGGAACTTCGTTGGGAGCATCTCCATAAACTTTGTTCGTACTGAGAAAGATGAATACCGCTTCGGGACAATGGAGGCGGGTGGCTTCGAGCAGATTGACCGTGCCGAGCGCATTCACCTCGAAGTCCAGGATAGGGATGTCGCGCGCCTTGTCGTGGGAGGGTTGCGCCGCGCAATGAATAATGAGATCGAAGCGGTGAGAACGGAACAGAGTTTCCATGGCGATACGGTCGCGAATGTCCAAGTCATGGTGAGTAAAGTTCCGCGTGGCCTTGCGCAACCGGTCTAGGTTCCAAGTGGTGTCGCCGGGATCGCCGAAGAAAATCCGGCGCATGTTGTTGTCCACGCCGTGGACTTCGCAGCCCTGGCCATCAAAATGCTCGACCGCTCCCGAGCCAATCAACCCGCTGGATCCAGTAACCAAAACTGTGTTCGGCCTCATTAGAATTCTCCCGATCGCGGTCGTACGGGACGATCTATGAATATTATGCGTCAGATTTCCTGAATTTGTATCGATGGAAGTGACCACGGCGGAGAAGGGGATGCTCAAAAAAGCGCCAGGAGAAGTCAGCAATACTGGGCCGACTGTGCAGGACGGTGATACGAGATAAAATTGCTCCTCAATCCCCAATGACCACGCTACGCCAAGCCAAAATCAGGCAAGAGTCCCGATCGGTAAGTTGTGATAGTTCTGGAGAAATACGTAGGATACCGAAAGCATTTTCAGGGTGGGGGGATCATTGGTAATGACACCGCCGACAGAATTGCCATAACAGAGCGCCGCAATTACGAAGAGGGTAACCCAAAGACAATAGATTGGAAGAATTCGGTAGAAGCGACAGATGTAAAAGGTCCTGAAATAGTTTCGCGCCTCGCGGGCGTCCAGAAGAATTCCTCCTATAAGAAATCCAGAAAGCACAAAGAAAAGATCGACACCCGTCCAGCCAAGATGGCGAGGCCCCGTAGGCCGTCCAGTTGTGGAATGCGGCCGGAAATAGAATCCGACTTCGGCACGAAACGGTCCGCTTTCCTACCGCTGTCATTTCGTGTAGCGTTCGCGAAGCTCTTTTTCGTTTTCGCGGATCCAATCGAAGATGCGCTGGAAGCCGGTGCGCAAATCCGTTTTCGGCTTCCAGCCGATCTGCTGCGAGGCTTTGCGGTTGTCGGTCCAATAGAGCACGATGTCGCCCTTGCGGGCCTGGTCCGAAACACTGATCGAGGTGGAGCGTCGAGAGATTTCTTGCATGGACTGGGTAGCCTCGCGAAGAGAAATCGCGTTTGCCGGGCCGCCACCGAGGTTAAAGACCTCGCCGCGGAAGCGGGAGAGCTGGGCAATCTGCAAGTCCAGAACGGAGAGCATGTCTTCCACAAAAAGAACGTCGCGCACCTGTTTGCCTTGCCAGCCCAGGTAGGTGAGCGGCAGCTTGAACCAGTGGGCGATGGCCCACCAGACCACCCAACCCTGGTCGGCATGGCCAAACTGGCCGATGCCGGATATCACGCCAAAGCGGTTGATGACCACGGGCAGATCGTAAGCCTGGGCGTACTCCTGGCAGGCGGCATCGGCGATGAGTTTGCTGAGTCCGTAGATGCTGCGCTGGCCGCCGTCGATCGAAAAATCCTCGGAAACGCCATGAGTTGGATGAAAGCCCGCGGGCCGCTGCTCACTCGGCAGACGATTCCATGCGTCGGGATCGTATTCGAAGCGCGTGGCGGTTTCCCGGCGCGGAAGGGCGTTGAGGCGATCGGCGCTATAGACGCGGTTGGAGCTCCAGAAAATCAGGGGAATTCGCCGAGGACGGACGTACTCAAGAATATGAATGGCGCCAAGCCCATTGTTGGTGATGTCAAAAACCGGATTCGTGTAGCCGGCGACGACGGAGGGCTGTGCGCTGGCATCACAGATTAGTTCGATGCTGGAGGGGAGGTTCGTCAGGTCTTCGGGGTTGCGCACATCGCCATGAAAAAAAGTAACGCCGTGCCGATCGAGAACCGGGATGTTTTTTTCACTGCCGCGGCGCACCAGGTTGTCCATCACGGCAACTTTGTGTCCCGCTTCGCGGAGATGCAAGGCAACGTGAGAGCCGATGAAACCACAGCCGCCCGTGACTAGTACATTCAAGAAGCGTTTCTCCTCTCAAGCCCTTCTGCGGCGAGGTTATTTCTGTGCTCAGCCATAAGCGGATGTCCCGGCACAGAAAATGGACCGGGCTGAGCAAATCAAAAACCTCGACTTTCCGACGGCGGCTTCTGCTGTCCTTGAGGAATGGGGCAGGAAAATTGTAACGGAAATGGACGAAAACTGCGTGGCATAGGACGCATCGAAGGCCCTGGTCCGCTCGGGAAGGTGACCCGGAGTCGACTCATCCGGAAGGGTTGCCTTTCTGGCGAAGGCCGATGCGCTGGCGCAAAGGTCGAGTGACGTCCAGCAAGCGGATCCAGGCGGGAGAGAGGCGATCGTAAGCGTCCCGTTTGGCCTGAACATACCAATCTCGGTGATTCCTGTGCATGCCCTCAGTTTTCAATAGGTGGGTGGCGTTATCGAGCGTGCGAAACCTGCGATGACCATGGAGCAAGGCGTAATTCTCCTGAGCTTCTTCGCCTTCCCAGACGCCTTTTTCTCCTTCCGGGTGATACCCATAATCGTGATTCTGGTGTACGGCACGAACGACGGCCGAGGCGTCAATCAAGCGGGCGCCGGAGTGCCGGGCGAACCAGAGTAGCCAGTTGTCCCAACCGGGTCGACCGATCACGAATTCGGGAATTTGGTTGTGGAACAATCCCTTGCGGAAGACGAAGTAATCAATCCACTGCGAGGGCCGCTGGCGATTTGTGTGGACTGCGAGTTCTCGCACCTCGTTCTGCCAGCCCGGAGTTTCGAAGGGAAGCGGTTCGCGAATATCAACATCCCAGCGACGGCCGGCGAGGACAAATGGTCCAAGTTGGCCGGAGACACGATGGACGGCTTGCGGAAAATCGTTGAGCAAAAGAATGTCGCAATTCACGTGGCAGAGCAGATCGTGGCGCGCGAGTTCCTGCGCCTGATCGTAAATACTGGCCAGGTATTTCGTGCCATAGCGATTCTTGCGGACGCCCGGCACGTGACGAATGCCCAATTCCGAACATGCCTCGGCCGCACCAAAATCATCACCAAAAAGAAGAATTTCCACGTCCGGGTGGACCCGCAGCCAACTGCGCAGAGCATTCCGCTGGATCACGCCGATGTGACCCAGGAACGGTTTCGGGGTGGAAAAAAAAGTCAGCATGCGCCGGACGGATTTATCCTATTCAATCACTGAACAAGTCTACCGCACACAGCGCAAATCCGATTGCCCAGAAAAGCCGTCTCGCTCAAGGCTAATCAAAACCCGCCGGTGCATTCAAACACCCGCTCCACGCATCCTGCCCATCTAGCAACTTTTCTTCGGTTCAAGGGTTTCAAAGCTGCCTGCCCGTCAAAACACAAATCAGGCAGAAGGGGAACCGTCCGGGATGTACTCGTATCCGATTGGCGCCAATTCGGAAATGCTTAGTTTCTGAGCTATTGCAAACAAAGCTTCGTCATTACGATTTCTAAGGTCCCTTTCGCAATCTAGCACAGTCCAGGTAGGTCTCGGAGGACCACAGGCTCTCGGCCGCGTCGGGGCGGGCGCCGCCAAACAGCCTTCTCCTCCTTGTTGGCAGAGCTGGAGTCCCTTCTCCCAACACCTGCTTCTGAAACTGCTTCGAGAATCACCAATGGGAAGCCTGTAATGAAAAGAGAAATTCAAGTTAAAATGTCACGGGACTCCTCTATTGAAAAGTTTCGTTCAATCGCTTTTGAAACCCTTTGGACTGCGGCTGGCCCGGCTGGAAAGCTTACAGGCGCCGGATTATGGCGCGGGCGTCTTGTTTTCCACTCTAAAGCGTCTTGGCTTCTCTCCAGGTTGTGTAGTGGACGTTGGAGCCAATCATGGCAACTGGACGCGCGAGGCCCTGAAGTATTTTCCGGAAGCGGAGTACTTGCTCATCGAGCCCCAGGACCACCTGAAACTGCATGTTCAGGATCTGATCGGCGCAGGGCGCAAGATTCGCTGGATCAACGCAGGTGCAGCGGACAAGTCTGGGACTCTGCGCTTCTTTGTTTCGGACCGGGACGACAGCAGCACGTTTCTTCTCCGGGAAGAGCAACCGCAAACAAGGGTGGCGTTTGAAACTTCGGTGGAAGTGTTGACGCTGGATGCGATTGTTGCGAAGTATAAAGTGCCGGTGCCGGACATGGTAAAGATCGACGCCGAGGGATTCGACCTGAAGGTAATTCAAGGCGCTTCCAGTCTGATCGGCAAGACGGATGTGTTTCTTCTGGAAGCTGGGGTAGTCTGCCCGTTCGAAAATTCTGTTGCCAGGGTGATCAGCACAATGGAAGACCTTGGGTATCGGCTTGTGGATATTACCGAACTGAACCGCAGCCCAAAGCACAGGGTCCTCTGGTTGACGGAGCTAGCCTTTCTGCGCAAATCCAGCCCGTTGCTCGCGCCGGTCACATCTTATGAGTAGGCCCAGGCCAAATCTTTCAACTTAGCCGGAACCGAGCGCTTCACCCTCTTGGACTTCAAGAGACACATCCTTCAACGCCCAGAATGACTCCGACGTTTGCCGCTGAAACGCCGTCCAGGGCGCGCGCAGCGAACGCGCCACTGTGTCACGCAAAAGACCCGAAGAAGCGAGCGCACCCCGTTGGCAGCGCTTGCTGAGACCTTCGGCAGGGAACGACGGCGGCGAAGCAAAAAACGGAATAGGGGAGGCCCTGCGCGGGCAGCTTGGCGAGCCTCCCAAAGAAAAGAGTGGCTACCAGCATGGTCAGCGGCGGCTGAACGATCGCCAGGAAACGCCGATGGCGGTTCGTTTGTAGCGGACCCTGACGTCGCGCCAAACCAGGAAAAAGAGCAGCTCGCGATACGTCCAAAGCTCTCTCAGGCGCAGCTCGAGCCATTTACGAGGCGGCTCGATACGTATGGTCAACGAACCCTGCGCTCGGTTCGCGAGAGTGCCAGCAGTAGACGGATTGGAGGTCACCGAAACCATTTACTATGCAAAATACGCGATGAGATTTGCTGTCCCTGACAAGGAACCAGAATCGGATAGGCGTGACGGAGAGGGAGGCGAGTGACGCGGCGAGTTTCTCATTTTAGTCGCGAGCTACGGTTGCGCGTCCTTCTGCAGTTGCTCAATATCTTTTTGCTCGATCTGCTGCATGAGTGCCTTTCGTTTGAAAAGATAGTGTTGAAGATCACTGGAAATCTGGCGGGGAACGACGAAAACCTGGTTATAGGCAACTTGCGAAAAAGAGATGGGACCCCGCGGAGAGATCAAATGAGCGCCCCACTGAAAAATGAAACCCAGGTTCCAGAGGATGAACAAAAGGAGGATGGAGGAGGCGGCAATAAACGCGTGGGTTGTGGAGCGGAAGAATCCCGCAAAGCGCTGGAACAATAGAGCCAGGCCGAAAATAAAGATAGGCGTGAGAGAAATAAAAAAGCGATTTCCAAAAGAAGCCATCCCGTGCCAATAGGGATAACTGGAAATCACGTAGTAGAACCCCGCAGCCGCAAGGGCAAGAAGCGCTGCAAGAGACCTGGCCGCGCGAGGGGCAAGAAACAATCCCGCGATCGCAAGGCCCAGAATAGGGGTCCAGCTGATAAGACCATGCTCCGAAGAGAAAAGCACGGAGCGCCAGTTCGGTGCGGTCCAATCCCACGGGAGCGCGGTGTAGGAGCCGAAGCGAAGAATTCCGCCGAAAATGATGTTGCGGGTAATCAGCGTGGGGATGAAGGCGAGGATGGCAGCAAGGAGGAAGCAGATGTTTCCCGCCAGAAGCAGACCAGCAGCGCGGTAGTTTCTGGCGTTGCCGAAATTCCAGTAAGCAACCAGGGACTCGATCAGAGGGAGCACGAGAAACACACCGTTGATGAAGTAGACGTCGACCATCAAGCCGGCGCTGAGGCCGAGTAATAGCGATTGCTGGAAGCTACGCCGGCCGCGAGTGCGTTCCCAATACCACAGGAAGAGAGCTACCGCGAAAGTGGAGTGCGCGTGCGACCATGCGGGATTGAAGTACATATATACGGGGAGAGAGCTGGCGCCCCAAATCCCGAGCGTGGCCAGAAACGCCCAGCGTTCCTGAACGTATTTCCTTGCAAGCAAATAGGAAAACAGCAGTCCGAGGAATCCGTAAACTGCGGTGCCCAGGGCCATTGCCACCAGGTAGGGCGAAGAGAAACCGTCGGCAGCGATGTGCGCGCCAAACGTGTCGGCCAGAAGCACGGTAGCGTGGGCCGCAAGCAGAAAAGGCGCCCAGAGCAGCGCAGGCCCGATGGAAAACAGATTGCTCACATAGCCTGTTTCCGTGTACTGATCCGGCCGGAGTTGGCCATTGGGGAGCGTGCGAGTTTGAGAGAAGTATTGGTTTGCGTGGCGCCAATCTTCATCAAACCGGAGATTGTGCTGAATGAGAGGAGCGCGGGCGTAGGCGTAATAACCGACGCCGTCTCCGTGGACGATGGGATTCACCATGGCAAGTGAACCCAGAAAAAGCAGCAGTAAAATTCCTTTGAAGGGAGCGGAGTTCGGCTCTCCGGCGGTAAAGCCTGCGGAGCTGTTCGAAGAGGCCGCCTTCCTGCTGCTGACGAACACCCTAGGCCGACCCTGCCGGCGCCAGAGTGGACCGAACCGGCGTCTCAGCCATTTCGTAGCCGGGCTTGCTAATGATCGCGATCAGGGAGAGCGGAGGCAGCGGCAAAAGCTTATCCAGAACGCGGAACAGCGGAGTGAGCGTGTTCAGCAATTTGATCTGCCAAAATCCGAAGGTGCGCCGGCGCAAAAGGCGCGCGTTCAACCACCACGCGATTACGCCAATTCGATTGAATTCCAACAGGTGCTCCAGATGAAATCCGGCTTGTTCCACCAGATCCGTCAACTGCTTTCGAGTGTAGCGGCGGTGATGACCGAGCACCTCGTCAAGGGAGCCAAAAAGCCAGGGGCCACAGGGAACAAGGATGATGGCCCTGCCGTGTTCCACAAGCACTTCGCGAAAGTTGCCAAGAGCCGTCAGGTCGTCGGCGAGGTGTTCGACAACATTCAAGCAGATAACCGTGTCGAATTTCGTCTCTTTGGGAAACGACTCGCCTCTTTCACCGTCCGTGAAGCCTACCTGCATATAAGGACGGTCCAGCCGGACACGTTCCAGATAATTCAAATACAGCGGGTTGACGTCGCTGACCCAGTATAACTCCCGCGGAATTAACTGAATTGTTAAATTGCCGGTCCCTGCACCAATCTCCAAGACCTTTTCGCCGACGTAGGGGCGGATGACATCGGCCATCCATTTGGTGAAACGGGGAGCGCGATTCAGGCGGCCGAGAATCTGGCTGCCATAGGTGTCCTCCGCGTAGATATAGTCCGAAATGCCGAAACGAATAATCGCCTTAATGGCGCGCACGCCGTCTCTCCAGCCGATTTTCTTGCCTTCCTGATACGTCCGGCCTGCGTAGCGAATGGGAACTTCAAAAATGCGGGCGCCGCGTTTGGCGAGCTTGATGCAAATTTCAGGTTCGATTTCAAATCTGGTGCCGACCAGAGGAATAGTCTTTAACAGTGAGGTCCGCACCATTTTGTAGCAGGTCTCCATGTCCGTGAGATTCAGGTCGGAGACAACATTGCAGAGAAGCGTCAGGAAGTGATTGCCCAATTGGTGCCGGAAGAAAAGAACGCGCCGATATTCGCTGGCAAGGAATCGCGAGCCAAAAACCGCGTCGGCCTGTTCCTCCAGGAATACCTGGGCCATTTTCAGCAGATCCAGAGGGTGATATTCGAGATCCGCGTCGTGGATGACCGTCAATTCCGCGCTGGCATGCTGGAGGGCAGTGTGAATGGCAGCGGCTTTGCCCTGGTTGCCCTCGTGGTACAAAAAGATCCAGGTCAGCTTGCCGCCGGGTTGGGCAGCTTCGGCGGATTCAATTTCGCGAAGAATCGCATTGGTCTGGTCCGTGGATCCGTCGTCCACCACGATCACTTCAACGCGTTCGAGCAACGGGGAGTCTGCGAGCAGTTTCAGCCGCTCGAGGCTCGCGCGGACCAGATATTGCTCGTTATAGACGGGAACAAGGATCGAAAGCGTGACGGAAGTCTTCATGGGTAAAAATAGGCACGGGCGGTTTTTTAACCGCTCAGGCCCCTATAGGGAAGTCCTCCTAAAGTTCAACCAGCTTTCACTGCGGACACTTTCTGGACTTCTTCCAAAGCGCCCTTCTGCCGGAAGAACGCCGAAACCCGGTCAATGATATCGGCAAGATTTGTTTGCGGGCGGAAGCCCGTCAACGCGTGCAGTTTTTCAATGGACGGCACGCGCCGCATCATGTCTTCAAATCCCGGCTCGTAGGCCTTATCGTACGCCACAAACTTGATGGCGGAATCGCTTCCCGTGCGGTGCTTCACGATTTTGGCGAGATTCTCAATCGTGACTTCCTCCGTGTTGCCAATATTGATTACTTCTCCCACGGCGCGGTCGAGGGGCATCAAACGGAGCAGGGCTTCCACGGTGTCGCGAACGTCGCAGAAGCAGCGGGACTGCTGGCCATTTCCGTAAACCTCGATGGGTTCCCCATCGAGCGCCCGCTTCACAAAGTTGGGGAGAACCATTCCATAGCGCCCGGTCTGCCGCGGGCCGACCGTATTGAAGAAACGCACGACGATGACGGGCTGTTTCTTCTCTTTCCAGTAGGAAAGAGCCAGAAATTCATCAAGCGCCTTGGAAGCGGCGTAGCTCCAGCGCCCCTTCGTGGTGGGGCCGAGCACGAGGTCCGCATCTTCGTGAAACGGTACGTTGGTATTTTTTCCATAGACTTCGGAAGTGGAGGCGATCAAAACCAGCTTTTTCTTTTTGGAGGCAGCTTCCAGAATCATCTGGGTCCCGTTGACGTTCGTTTCAATCGTGCGGACAGGACTTTCCACAATCAATTTCACGCCGACTGCGGCCGCCAAGTGAACGATCACATCGGCGTCGTCCACAAGTTCCGCAAGGACTTGCCGGTTTTCGATTCCGTCCAAGTGGTATTCCAGTCGGTCGGAACCTTTCAGGTGGCGGATATTTTCCATGCTGCCGGTGGAGAGATTATCGAGCAGGACTACTTGTTCTCCCTTTTCCAACAATCGCTCGGCCAGATGGGAACCGATGAATCCAGCGCCGCCCGTGATCAGATATCGCACACCGCCTCCTAGAGTTTGTCCGAATCGTCCCGATCCAGGGGCTTGGATGGGACATGCTCGGGAGCTTCTTCGTGACCCATTTCCAGGGCTTCTTGAGGGCCGTAGCCGTAGGAATAGGGGTAATAGCGATAGGAATAGTAGTAGTCGGGAGCGCTGGCATCCACGGCGTTCAGGACGACTCCCAGCAAGCGGCTCTTGACGCTGGTAAGCAGGTCACACGTGCGCGTGAACGCCTCCTTGGGAGTCTCTCCGGAGCGAACCACGAGGAGCACGCCGTCGGCCTGCACGGACAGAATCACGGCGTCGGTTGCGGCCATGATCGGCGGCGAGTCAAGCACAACAAATTTGTATTTGGTGCGGAGCTCGGTGATTGCGTCGGCGAGCTTATGCGAAGAGAGCAGATCGGCCGGATTCGGTGGCAGTGGGCCGGTCGGAATGGCGGCAAGATTTGGAATCAACGGGTGCGGAACGGTCACCAGATCCAGCGTCGCGACGCCGGCAAGATAAGAACTCAAACCGGCGTACTTGCCTGGGCCGAGATTCAACAATCTGCCGACGCCGGGTTTGCGGAGGTCTGCATCCACCAGGACGGTCTTGTCGCCAAGTTGCGCCAGTGTAACGGCGAGGTTGGCGGCGGCAGTGGTTTTGCCTTCGCGCGGAAGGGCACTGGTCACCAGGATGACCTGAGGCGGGTGGTCCGGCTGAGAAAGCAACAGCGCGGTTCGCAGCGCGCGGAAGGCTTCGGACATCTGCGATTTCGGGAGGTGCTGGGCCACAAGCTCGATGCGCTTCTCGTGACCATTTGTTGCAGGGGCGTTGAATATGCCGAATCGCCGCTTGTGACTCGCGCTATCGCCAAATGCGGGCACGACAGCAAGGCTAGGCAAGCGTGTCAGGGTCTCAATATCGTCGGGCGTCTTCACGGTGTTATCGAGGTATTCGCGCAGGAGCGCAAGACCAATGCCTCCGACAAGGCCAACCAGGAAAGCTAGTGCGATATTGCGGGCCTTGGCAGGCCGCGCGGGATAGGAAGGAATCATCGCCGGGTCGACGACACGAAGGTTGGAAGACTTTAGCCCCTCGGAAATGCCCGCTTCTTTCAGCTTAGTCAGCAAACCCTCATAGAGT